>OLRV01000167.1_pt1 | contig 64463 bp, 66 predicted proteins | sample 1672421 | NCBI WGS metagenome assembly OLRV01 (sample SAMEA3136684, study PRJEB25190) | human gut metagenome | biome: human gut; feature: human-associated habitat; material: faeces | place: Austria | collected 2013
ACCTGCCGCATTTACCACATGCGATTCCGTGTAGCTATTGGGCTTCGACTTGTTGAGCAGCCTTACCCTCGCATATAGCCTTCTATGCGGTTTCTGTTCGTCAGGCCAGAGGTTTGCCCGTGGTTAGTCTGTTCCCACATCCGGCTTCCTTCAGATTCCGCCTCACGACGGACACCCTTGCCTTCGGCTTTCTCCTTCCCGCTACCGGGCGGATTCGGTTCTTTCACCCTTTAGAAACGTGAGACGCCGGGCGCACTCAAAAAAGCACCGTGCATCAAGCAGGGTGCTTGTTAATATGCGGGTTGTTCTGCCAAGACGTTTTCTGCGAGATAATCATACGACATGGGAACGCCATCTTGATTTGCATCCTCGACCAACTCAATCATTTCTTCGATGTCCTCGTCCATGTAGCCGTACTCCGTGGCTTTTGCAATGAATTCGGCTTTCGTCATTTCTTGCCCACCGCCTTTTTAATAATCGAGCTGATTTTCTTCGCTATTTCGCTTGGCTCTTTGCTATTGCAATATTCTGCATGGCGTTAGACAGTTCCCCAGACTTCGTTCAGCAAGTTACCGTTCTTGTCACATTCTCTGATGACACACCGGGTTGCTTCTTCTTCATCAGCCGGGTTTCCATCGTCGTCAAAATAATAAATCTCGGAATATGCGCCACCGCTTGGCGTTTCCTCGTCATTGCGTTTGTAGGTTGCCAATGAAAAACCTCCGTTTCTGTCACGGCACCACGCTGATTTCCTGAATGCTGTCCTCGTCGAACCCAATCAGCTGCCCGTCCAGCGTGTCTATCGCGATGCTTTCTTTGCCCGTATCGTTATCTTCGGGATAAAAGTAATCATTCACAGTTCCCCAGAATACTTTGCCGCTTTTGCTTACGATTTTGACCTGCTTGTTATAATACTGCTTCAGGTTCATTTTGGTGTCTCCTTTCTCGGAACAAGATGCGTTCCTGTTTTTGAGTAAATCAGCATTCCCTTAGATGTTTCCGTTTCTTCACCCGTTTCCGGCGAAACGTGTACACCAAAGTTCTTTCCTGCGTCCACTCGCTCTTTGCGTAGCCATTCACCATTATCATCAAACAGTGGTGTTCCTGTTCCCGATAGCGCATTCACAAGTTGCTGCGCATCTTCCAGCGTTCCATACAGATAACTTCGTCCCTCGATGTATGTTGAACTGCTCTTGATGTGTCTGCCTTGCTTTTGAGGGTTCACTTTCGTGCTTACACTGCCTGAAGCAATCGCATCACGAACGACGTTATTCTGTGTTTTCATTATACCATCATTTTTTCTGCTCTGCAATACCTTTCCCGCATTCAGGTATTTTTCTTCAAACTCCTTAAAGTTCTCCGTCTTGTCCAGCCCAAAGAACTTTGCCCGCTCCTTCATCGTCTGCAATTCGGCTTCATCCAGCCCCCACCGCGCCCGCGTCAGCGCGACGCAGCGGCAGTTGCAGTCCTCTTCGGGTCGCCCGAATGCGCCGGGGTATTCGGCTTTCTTGCCGTCTATCTCGAACGGTTCGCCGACTTCGCGAATTTGCCCGTCAATACGTCCACTTTTTCCCCACAATGAACTTTTCCAGCCCATACCGCATGGCGTCCATCAGGTGGTTGAAGTCGTCAATGGGGCCATCGAGCATCTTGCCGAACTTGTCCTTCGCCCAGGTGTAATTGCTGATTTCGGTCAGAAAATTTATGCAGCGCGGGTGGATGATGATTTCGAGGTTCTGAATCCACTGGATGCCGCTGCGGATGCTGTCCGCACCTTTCGCCGCACTGTGCACGCGCAAGCCCATGCCGCGCAGCTCAGCAATGGATTTCGGCTCGGCGCCGTCGGCGGTGATGCTCACTTTGCCGTAGCCCATCGCACTGATGTGCTTGGCAATCATGTCGTTCGTCAGTCCTTTCTCGTACAGCTCATCAAAGACGTACAGGCGGCGCGCCGGAATGTCCAGCAAGCCGCAGAACAGCGCCGTCGGGTCGTTGGTGAAGCCGAAGTCCAGCCCGAACACGGATTCCAGCTTGCCCGTTCGGCTGATTTCCGCCGGGTCGAACGCGGATTCCTGCCACTGCTCGTATATCAAGCCTTCGACCACGCCCCACTGTCCTAAGCCAGCCACGGCGTAGCGGCGCGGGTTCGTCGCTTTCATCCGCTCAAATAGGCGTAAATCCTGCTTGTCCAGCCACTCGTTGCACTGGTAGTTCGTTGTGATGGCGAGGATGTCCGGGTCTTCTATGTCGAAAAAGCGCGCTTTCAGCCAGTGCTTCTGATTCCACGGGTTGAACGTCAGCGTGATTTGCTTGAACAGCGGCGGTGCGCATTCGCCGCGGATGGATTCATCCAGCGTGTTGAAGTCGCTCTCGTTCATGATTTCGTAGGTTTCTTCAATCCACACCCAGCACAGCACGCCGCTCTGCGCGGTGATGGAGGTCAATTTCAATGGATCATCCATGCCACGAAAGTAGATTTTCTGCCCCGTCGGCTTGTAGGTGATTTCCAGCGGGCTTTCCTTCCAGCTCCAGAATGCTTCCACCTGCAAGCGGTGAATCGCCCAGAGAAGCTGTGTGAAGCAGCTGTCGCGCAAGGTGCGGTACGTTTTGCGGATGACCAGCAGGTTTGCGCCGGGGTACTTCATCATGCGGTAGATGAAATTCAGCGCCGTCGTGGTGCTTTTCTTGCTTGCGCGGCTGCCTTTGCACACGCGGTAGCGCCCTGTGAAGCGCCAGAACGCGCCGTAGCCGCGCCCGACGACATCCGGCAGGTAGATTCGCGGCTGATTAGTCGTCAAGCGCATCCTCTCCCGCCAGAATCACCGGCAGACTGCCCGACACATCCACCCTGTCCGTGAACAGCCCGTAGCGCTTGCCCAGCAGCTCCGCCGCCTTGTTCGCGTCGCACAGCCGCGCCGGAATCTCGACGACCTTCGGTTCTTCCTTCTTCGTCGTGCGCCGGGTGGGCTTGCCGCCGCCCTCGCCGGGGATGACTTCCGTCTTCTCCTCCATGCACGTCACGACGACAAATTCCTTCATCTCCCGGCGCATCACCGCCGTCAGGTATTTCAGCACTTCGTCCTGCTTGGCAATCAGCGCATCTTCCTTTTCGTCCATGCGCTTTTTGATGTTTTCAGTCACCTTACCCCCTATGTTATTATCGTAGTTACTCCCCATGTTATTATTGTAGTTACTTCGATTTTCGCAGTAACTTTGCATTTTCCCCGCTTTGCCGGGGGAATCGGGCGGAAATTCGGGGGAGAAGAAATTGATTTTGTAGGCGGGGGCGCGTTTGTTCCTGCTGCCGGGGATGAAGTCAATTAAGCCGCGCTGCTTGAGGCTGTTCCGCGCCATGATGACGGCGCCCAGCTGCATGGGGCAGAGCGCGAGAAGCCGGTCATTCGCAATGCGGATGAACCCCTCCGGCCAGATGCTCCCTTGTGCGCGTCCGTTGATGATGTGCATCAGCGCATACCACACAAGGCGTTCTCCGGACGAAAGTCCTTCATCAGACGCGTATTCGATGAACCGCATATGTTCCCGCACATAGTTGACAATCGGCATGGTGCTGCCCCCTTATTCTTCGCCGCCGGGCTTATCGGGGATGACGTCAAGGCTGCCATCGAGGCTGTAGCGCAGTACGTTGCACGTTTCCCCGTGGCGGTTTGTGACCTTCGCCCAGTCCCGCCGGATGGGGACACCCGCCTTCTTCAGCTCGCTGATGCGGCTTGCAAGGCGCAGAATGCCAAGGTCAAGCATCGCGTCCAGCGTGGTGATATGTGTATTTTTTTCTGAAAGTGCTGCTGTCCACTGCATATTTTTCGATTCTTCACGGAAAGCTGTGGAGAGGAAGCATTCATGAAAACAGGCATGGTTTTGCTCGCTGCTCCCGTCGCGTCTGCGGACGCGAAGTTGTTACTTTCTGTTGCGACAGAAAGTAACCAAAGAACGCCCAGAGGAGGCTGCCGAATGTCGAGTCTGGGCGGCAGCCCCCTCTGGACTTCCCCCGCCGCAAAAGTTTCTTGCGGGAAAGAGTTGCTTTCTACTACCTAACTTGAACTCTTCTTCCTTCCCCCAAAGTTTCCGTGACGCTCCTATTTTCCTGTCCCCATGGAAAAGATCCACCCATGCGGCATATTTTCCTCCCTGTCTGCACATCCTATTCCGACAGGACTTCGCCGCGGTGGAAGGAGATGAACGCATGGGGTTTATCGTTTTGGGGATTCTTTGCGCAGCTGCTGTGGTGGTGACCTTGGCGTGCCTGTGGATTAACCGATGAGGGGTGCCGGTTCTTCACAGGTATCTTGGGTGAAGGATTCATTTGAATCCAGCGGGATTTTGTCAGCGCGTTCACGGCTTTTTCACTACATAAAAATTCGCATACGAAAAACCCCGGAAACGCAACGTTTCCGGGGTTTTTGGCGGAGAAGCCGGGATTTGAACCCGGGCTGCGATTACTCACACTACTCCCTTAGCAGGGGAGCCCCTTCGGCCACTTGGGTACTTCTCCATGTCAAGCTCGTATGCAGTTAAGAAAACTGGCGGAGAGAGAGGGATTCGAACCCCCGGTACCTTTCGGTATCACTGGTTTTCAAGACCAGCGCCATCAACCGCTCGGCCATCTCTCCATAATGGAACCAGCTTTGTTAGCATACCACGTTTCCACCGCTTTGTCAAGAGGGAATTTACTTTTTTTCGGGAAAAGTGTGCGGCGCGCGGCATTACGGCAGCTGTGCGCCGTCCAGGAGCGCCAGAATCGCGTCGCGAACGACAGCGCTCATGGTCGGAAAAGCGGCTGCGCATTCATGCGCCGTTTCCTCGGTCGGCAAGCTCACCATCAGCGTAATGGTCGGCTGCGTCGGGTTGTCGCAGGCGGTCGTCAGCCACTCCGAGTCGCTCACCTGCAGCACGCTGCACCCGTCCGGCAGCTTCTTTCCCGGCGTGTGGCCGCTGCCCAAGGTGGACAGCAGGAGCAGGTAGACCTGATTCATGCACTGCTGCCAGCGCTGCTGGAGGCAGTTGATGCGTTTGCCCGTCGGCAGTGCAAAAGTGATGTCCAGCAGGACGTTTCGGCGGTCGACGATGCGCAGGTGCAGCCCCTTTTCGCCGTTCGGGAGATCGAAAATCTCCACCGCCGCCATCTGTTCCGCCGCGAACCGCTCGCGCCACTGCGCCGCGCCGCTGTCAATCATCCCACGACGGCTGACCGGAATGTGCATCTCGAAGCTGTTGAGCAGGTAGCGTCCCGCGTCAGTCAGTTCGAGCGTCCCGCCGGCTGTGTCGCCCTGACGGCGCAGTTTGCCCTCGCTCTCCAAATCCGCAATCGTCAGCTGGAGGGTGATATAGTTCATCAAGTCGGTGTCGGTCATGACAATCAGCAGCTGCTGGTCGGTCATTGCGCCGACGGTTTTGAGGGCATAGAGGATGAGCAGCCGGTTCTCGGCATCGGGGATAATTTTGCGCTGCACGCGGCATCAGCCTCCTTCCCTGCGGATTTTTTCTACATTATAGTAGTCTCTTGTTGCAGAGGGTTTCGCGCCTGCGGACGCGACCAAAGGGCATGAAAACAAACGAAGTTTGTGGTTGCCCTTTGGAAACCTTCGGCGTGCGCCTTAACTAATAGCATTTACGAAAACACCCCCTCCGCCAGAGGCTGAGGGGATGCGCTTGTCGGCAGAAAGTCCGCGCCGGCGGCACTTGCCCCATTGCAGACCTTTCCGCAGCTGATTGTCCTGAATGACCCCTGACGCTTACGCGAGGAAGGGCTTGATCTCGGCCAGCAGGTCGTCGCAATCGTCGGAGTAAATCTCCATCGTCACAGGCTTGCTCCAGTCGAGGGAGAAGATGCCCAGAATGGACTTAGCATCCACAACGTGACGGCCGCTGCGCAGATCCATGTCATACGGATACGCGCCAACGATCTGGACGAACTTGGCACCATCGGTCATCAGGTTCAGCTTGATGTTCACGGACTTCATAGGTGAACCACCTCCTTCTTTTTTGTCCGAATATAAGTATACTATTTCCCTGCCAAAAATGCAAGAGGGAGCGGATTTTTTTCCTGCCTTTCGGGTGATTTTCGCCATTTTGCAACGGAAAGCGGCTGATTTTTGTCCTTTTCTCATGCAATTTTGCCTGTTTTGTCCATGGTGATACTCCTTCGGCGGATGATTTCGCGCATTTGCACAAAAACCGAACTTTTTTTATTTTGCCCTCTTCCATCATTCGTAGATTTGTGCTATAATACGATTCAGGCATCGCCGGATTTTTTATTTTGCCTGATTTGCTCCGGTGTGCCCGAAAAAGCCGTACCATTTCCATACGATTCCCAGATGATTCAGTTGCATCGGGATTCGCATTCGACCACCGATAAAGGAGCGATACCCCCGTGGACAAAATCCGCCGCAACGAGCGCATGAGCGCTATGATGAAGATTCTTGCCGCCAAGCCGAACCGCATCTTCACGCTTTCCTATTTTTGCGACCTCTTCGGGTCTGCCAAATCGACCATGAGCGAGGATATTGATATCCTGCGCGACGTTGTGGCGCACTTCGGGCTGGGCGAGCTGGAAACGGTCACAGGCGCGGCGGGCGGTGTTCGCTATCGCACGAAGGTTCGCCGTCCCGAAGCGCGCAAGTTCATCGGCGACCTCTGCCAGCAGCTGAGCGAAGAAGGGCGTGTTCTGCCCGGCGGCTTCCTCTATTACAGCGACATTCTCTCCACGCCCGAAATCGTCACCCGCATGGGCGAAATCATGGCGACGGAATACTATGCCGCCGCGCCGGATTTTGTGCTGACGATGGAGACGAAGGGCATCCCCGTCGCCTTCGCCACCGCGAACGCGCTGGGCGTGCCGCTGGTGATTGCGCGCCGTTCCTCCAAGGTCTACGAAGGCAGCGCGGTCAACATCAACTACGTTTCCGGGTCGTCCGGCCATATCGAGACGATGAGCCTTTCGCGCCGCGCGGTGCAGGAGGGGCAGAAGTGCCTGATTGTGGACGACTTTCTCAAAGGCGGTGGCACGGCGAAGGGCATGGTCGACCTGATGCGCGAGTTCAATGTCGATGTCGTCGGCATGACGTTCGTGATGTCCACCGCAAAGCCCGTGAAGAAGCGCGTGATGGGCGAAAAGTCGCTGATGGTGATGGACATTGACCAAGAGCACGAAACCGTGCTGGTGAAGCCCGCCTTCTGGCTCAACGGCGACGCTTGACGGTTTGTAAACTTTCTGCAACTTTTTGATGCTTCGGCAGGATTTTCCCCTATTCTGGCGAATTTTTTTGAGGAAGTTCTGATGAAATGCGGTGACCAGTTGGTTGCCGAATAAGTCAGAAATTTCCTGACGTGAAACGTGCAGCGAATCGCTCCGCCCATTCGTTTATTGTGCGAAACAATTCCTCTGCATCATGAAAGCGAGGTTTTCCCCCATGTCCAACCTTGAACCCGAACAGGTCAAACAGGCGGAATCCGCCCCCTCCTCCCCCGAAAACGCGCCGGAATCTCCCGAAAAGAAGGAAGAATCCGCCCTGTATTACACCAAATGGCAGCAGCGCATGATGAAAAAGGGCTACGTCGTCACCCCGAAGGTGAAAAAGCCCGCAAAGCAGAACGCCATGGAGTGGATTGCGACACTTGTCGGCGCACTGCTGCTCGTCCTCCTGCTGAAAGCGTTCGTGGGTTCGCCCGTGGTGGTGGACGGCAACAGCATGTATCCGACGCTGCACAACGGCGAAATCATGATGATGAGCAAGCTGCATTACGGCACGTCGTACTTCTTCAATCAGCCGATTGTGCTGGGCGGCGAGCCGGAGCGCTTCGATGTCGTGGTGTGCCGCTATCCTGACCGCGGTAGCACGAATTTTGTCAAGCGCGTGGTGGGTCTGCCGGGCGACACGGTTCAGATTTCCGGCGGATACCTGTACGTCAACGGCGTGAAGTACACCGAGAAGTTCCTGTCCGCGCGGATGTACAGCGACTACGGCCCGTACATCGTGCCGGAAGGACATTATTTCCTGATGGGCGACAACCGCAACAATTCCAACGACAGCCGCTCGTCGCACGTCGGCGCTGTGCCGCGGAACATGATTCTGGGCAAGGTGGAAGCCGTGCTGTGGCATCAGATTCCGTCTACGCTGGATGACTGGGGTCTGGCGAACGACTAACTTGTTGATTCTTGCATTTTCTTGCCGGAGGTTCGGACGGGTTGTCCGGCTTCCGGCTTTTGTCATCTATGGGGAGGGTATTTTATGGCAAAAATCGACTGGGGTGAAAAGCTGGAACTGAAAATCAGGATGCTGCCCGAAAGCCCCGGCTGCTACCTGATGAAGGACAAAGACGGCACGATTATCTACGTCGGCAAGGCGGTCAACCTCAAAAACCGCGTCCGCTCCTACTTCCGCGACACGGAGCACACGCCAAAAGTCGCCGCCATGATTTCCCACATCGACGACTTCGATATTCTCCTGTGCGACAGCAACCTCGAAGCGCTGTGCCTCGAATGCAACCTCATCAAGCTGCACAAACCGTACTACAACATCCTTCTCAAGGACGATAAGCATTATCCGTACCTGCGCGTCAACCTGAAAGAGCCGTTCCCGCGCCTGACCCTCGCCCGGCGGATGGAGAAGGACGGCGCGAAGTACTTCGGCCCATACATCGGCGCGACGGCGGTTCGGCAGGTCATCGACGCGGTTCGCGGCGTGTTCCCCCTGCGGACGTGCCGGAAGGAACTGCCGCTGAAAACACCCTGCCGCCCGTGCGTCAACTACGAAATCGGCAAATGCCTCGCCCCGTGCGCCGGAAAATGCACCGAAGAGCAGTACTGGGACATGATGGACGGCGTGCTGGCGTTCCTCGGCGGCGACTACAAGCAGGTACTGGACGTGCTGAACCGCGAAATGATGGACTACGCAGCAAAGATGCAGTACGAGCGTGCCGCCGTCATCCGCGACAAAATTCGCGACGTGCAGGGGCTGATGGAACGGCAAATCGCCATCCAGACTGACCGGAGCGAGCAGGACATCCTCGCCATTGCGCAGGACGGGCTGGACGCCATGATTCAGCTGGTCTACGTCCGCGGCGGCCGCATGGTCGGCGGCGACCACTTTTCCCTCCCCCGTGAGGGCAGCGAACCCGCCGGCGACGTGCTGGCAGAGTTCCTGACGCAGTATTATCAGGAGGGCAACCTGATTCCGCGCAACATTCTCGTGCAGGAGCTGCCCGACGGCGCGCAAGCCCAATTAGAGCAATGGCTGCGGCAGCAGAAGGGCGCGGCGGTGACGCTGGTCACGCCCCGGCGCGGCGAGAAGCACGATTTGGTGCTGCTGGCGGCGAAAAACGCCCATGACGCGCTGGAGAAGCGGAACGCCCGCGCGAGCATCCGCGAAGAACGCACAGTCGGCGCGGCAGCGGCGCTCGGCAAGGCGCTGGGGCTGCCCAAGACCCCACGGCGCATTGAGGGCTACGACATTTCCAACACGCAGGGTGTTTTGAGCGTCGCGAGCATGGTGGTGTTCATCGACGGCGAACCCGCGAAAAAGGAATACCGCCGCTTCCGCATCAAGACGGTGGAAGGCGCGAACGACTTTGCATCCCTGAACGAGGTGCTGGGGCGGCGGTTCGCGCACGGCTTGCAGGAGAAGGCGGAACGCGAAGAACAAGGGCTATCCCCCATCGGCGGCAAATTTTCTGACCTGCCCGACCTTGTGCTGATTGACGGTGGCCCGCAGCAGTTGCGTTTCGCGCGGCAGGCGCTGCTGGACATGGGCGCGGACGTCGCGATGTTCGGGCTGGCGAAGAAGCAGGAGGAAATTTTCCTTCCCGACCGCGAAGACCCGATTTGCCTTGACCACCACACGCCGGAGCTGCACCTGATTCAGCGCGTCCGCGACGAAGCGCATAGGTTTTGCATTACGCACCACCGCGGATTGCGCGGGAAAGCGAGCATTCATAGTCAATTGGAGGATATTCCCGGGATTGGACCGAAGCGACGGAAGGCGCTGCTGACGAAGCTGGGGTCGATGAAGGCAATTCGTGAGGCGACGGAGGAGGAATTGCTGAAGGTGCCGGGGATGAATCAGGCAGCGGCGAAAGCGGTCAGAAAATGGGCTGAGGGGGCGCAGAAAAAGGATTAACACGCGGAAGAATTATGGGAGTGAAGTCAACTCAATCGCGCAAAAGGGGTCAAGGGGGGAATTCCCCCCCTTGCGGGGTCAAGGGGCGGAGCTCCCTTGTGGGGTTTGGGGCAACGCCCCAACTGTTCCACGGGTGACCAGTATGCTAAACGCGCTCAACAAAGGTGCAGGCAGCGCAGCGTCCCTGCCAGTAACTTTGCGCATCCGCAGATGCGCCCCCCAGCTTGCTCTTTCCATCACCTCAACATTGTCGCGCCCATTGCGCGACCGAGTAGCAGTTCTTTCCTATTTATGTTAGCACATTGCGATACGCAGGGATTTCGCCTCTGCGGAGGAGACGAGGGGGCAATGAAAACAGACGAATGTCTGCGGTCGCCCCCTTGACCCCTTCGGTGTGCACTCCCATGTTTCTTGGTTTTCATTGTTGAAAGTGGAACGCGCCTGCGGGCGCTGCTTCGGGATCGTCCTCGCTAACTTTTTGTGCTGCTGAACTAACCTACTTTGGGCATATCCACCACTTGGGCTGCGCACGGCAAAATTCCCCTCCCATCGGCAAAATTTTATCAAACTACTTGTCAAACGTATCCGAGTATGATAAAATTCTGTCAGAAAGAAACCATTTGCGCCAAGTGCGCACGGTTCACGAGAATGGAGATTTTTTGATGATTCGTAAAGTGGTGGTAGCGGGCGGCGGTGTGCTGGGCAGCCAAATTGCTTTCCAGAGCGCATACTGCGGGTTCGACGTAACCATCTGGCTGCGCAGTGAGAGCAGCATCGGGCGCACACAGCCCAAACTTGACCACCTGCATCAGGTGTACATCGACACCATCAACCTGATGGCAACGCCTGACGGTCAAACGCCCGCAAATTGGGCGAACGGTATCGCGGATTTCGACGGCTTCGACCCGAAAAAATGCCTTGAGAAGGTGGAGGCGGCGTACAAGAACACTCACCTCGAACTCGATATGGCGAAAGCAGTTGCAGACGCTGACCTCGTCATCGAGTCAATGGCGGAGAACGTGGAGGACAAAATCAGCTTCTACCAGAAGCTCGCACCGCTGATGCCCGCAAAGACGGTGCTGGTGACGAACTCCTCCACCCTGCTGCCGTCGAAATTCGCCAAGTACACCGGGCGTCCCGACGAGTACCTGTCGCTGCACTTCGCGAACTCCATTTGGAAGAACAACATCGCGGAAATTATGGCGCAGAGCAAGACCGACCCGAAGGCTTTCGACACGGTAATGCAGTTCGCCAGCGACATCCGCATGATTGCGCTGCCCGTCCGCAAGGAAAAATCCGGCTATCTGCTCAACTCGATGCTTGTGCCGCTGCTGTTCTCGGCGATGGACTTGTACGTCAACGGCATTTCCGACCCGGAGAGCATCGACAAGGCATGGACGCTGGGCACGGGCGCGCCGAAGGGGCCATTCCACATTCTGGACACCGTCGGGCTGACGACGGCACACAACATCGTCAAAATGTACCTGAAGATTCCGTCATTCCTCGCGCCGTATAACTTCAAGGGCATGGACAAGATGCTGAAGGAGTACATTGACGCGGGCAAACTCGGACAGAGCAGCGGCGAAGGCTTCTTCAAGTACGAAAAATAAAGCTGATTCCGGCGCGGTATGCTCAAATTGTGCGGTATCCGCGCCGGATTTCCGCTTTTCGTGCGGATTTTTGCAGATTCCGAAAAAAGCGCTTGCCAAATGCGAGAAATTGTGCTATACTGAATAAGCTGTTCTATGGACAGCGTGTGGAGACGTATCGAAGCGGTCATAACGGGACTGACTCGAAATGCGCGTTGGCTCTGGCCGTTTTCTCCGCTGAAAACCCTTGATTTATAAGGGTTTTCGCCGGATCGAATTTCAAAATTTCATATTGTTCTTGCGTGTTTTTCTTGCATTTTCTCAGCGCACGGAAAACAGTTGAGATATACGGAGGGCTATCGAAGAGGTCATAACGAGAACGACTCGAAATCGTTTGACGGCCAAAAACCGTCCGTGGGTTCGAATCCCACGCCCTCCGCCAGCGAAAAACCCAGTCATATCAAGGCTTTGCGCCCATATGACTGGGCTTTTCTTTTTGCTAATCTGCCATTGCTGCACATGATTTTCGGCAAGAAGTCATGTCTGCCATCCGACGGCCTCGGTTTCCGGCAGGGTCAGGACGTTGTCCATTACGTTTGCGGACGTAAGCTTGGACTTATAATCCAAGTGGCTGTAGATGTTTGCCGTGGTGCTGATATCGCTGTGGCCCAGCCATTCCTGGATCTGCTTCATGGGCACGTCGTTGGCAAGCAGCAGCGAGGCGCAGCTGTGCCGGAGATCGTGGAAGCGGATATGCCGCAGACCTTTCAATTCCAGCAGCTTGCTGAAATTGCTGCTGAGATTCCGGGGATTAAAAATGTTCCCCATTACATCCACGAACACATAGCCGTCGTATTCCCGGTTGTAGCAGTTGCCGCAGATCCTCTTGTTTTCCTTCTGCTGCTCCTTCAAGGCCAGCAGCTTCTCCCGGATATTGTCGACCAGAGGAAGAGAGCGCAGACTGGATTTCGTCTTGGCGCGATCCTCGCGGACGATCTCATACTTGCCGTCTATCTTGGCATTTGTTACGATGTGTCTGATGGTGATGGTATTGCGCTCAAAGTCGATGGCGTCCCATCTCAGGCCCAGAGCCTCGCTGCGCCGGAGCCCGTAGAACGCGGTGATCTGGATCAGCAGAGAATAGGGGTGATCCTTTGTCGCCTCAAAGAGCTGCTCCAGCTCCTCCAAACGGTAGTAATCCGCGATATACTTCTGCTTCTTCGGACGCTCCACCTTGTCGGCGGGGTTGTACGGAATGAGGTCCATCTTGACGGCATATTTCAGAGCCTTGTGAATATTGGCGTGCTCGTGGATGACCGTGCTGGCAGACACGGTTTTCAGCTCGTACAGATAGAAGCTCTGAATATGCCTGGCTTGAAGCTCGCCCAGCTTGACGCCGGTTTTCCGAAAGTACGGTGCGATTTTTCCCTTTACCATCTGGGTGTAAGAGGAAAAGGTCGTCTTCTCAATCGAATTGCGAACGACCTCCAGCCAAAGCTCCATAAAGTCGGCAAAGAGCATATCGGCAGACAGCTCTCCGTTTGACTTGTGCTCGGCAGGGGGAACATAGGTCTGACGCAGCTCCAGCAGCATTTTCTCCGCGCGCTTTTTGTTGTTCTTAATTGGCAGTCCCGTTGGAAACCACGGCTGCTTCCGTTTGCCGTTGGCGTCCAAATAGCTCAGGACCATATAATAGTAGTCGTTTTTGATTTGCAGGTGTCCCGCTATCATTCATCCATACCTCCTTTTGCTGACAGCGTATGAACGGGCACCCTTTCGGACCGTAACCATTATACGGCCTACTCAGATGCCCGTCCAATGTGTCGTTTCAGTTCAAATCCGTGTCACGCTGCCGGCTGGGGATTGCCCGCCGAGAGAGCGTAGCGGATCACGTTGATTTTCGGAATGCGGTAGGCGTTTCCGATTTTCATGCCGGGGATATAACCGTCGCCGATTAGCTTATAGGCCAGATGACGGCTGATCTTCAGCATGGACTGGACCTGGGCGACATTCACAATGTCGGGGTAGTCCGTGAACATCACCTCATACATGGCCTGCAGCTCAGTCTTTGTCACCGAAACCACCTCCTCCGTCGTCGCGCATAAAGCTGTTGAGCCTTCTTTCGACCATGTGAAGCACATAATGGACCTCGCTTTGGCTCAGATTAAAGGACAATACATGTCCTTCTTCGTCAGTGAGATTGATGGTCATTCGTTTGTTGCTGACATCAATATCAGCGTAGTATTTCTTTAGGAATCTGTCGAAGAGGATATCCACCATTTCACAGCCGTCTTTGGAAAACACGTCAATCATATCATCCAGATAGTCCATTCTTCCTTCGTCCAAATCGAATTCAATGATTTCTTTTATGATTTCTTTCATTGTAAAATCTCCTTTCACCGGGCGTCCCGGCCTTTGCGCTGCCGCGCCAAGTGTTTGTTGTAAAAATCCATGGCCTTGACAAGTGTCTCGGTCATCTGCTTCATGGAGGTGTCCGGACGGAAAAAGCTGCGGAGCTTGTCTACCGGCACCTTCACATATTCCACCTGATTACCCTTAACCTCGGACAGAAGCTGCAGCACTGCATCGTCCGTGAGAGTCTGCGCCTCGCTCATGCGCCGCAGCCGCCGGGCCTGAGACAAGGACGGCGTTACCTCATCGCTGTCCATCACGGAGAAGAGCATCTCCTGTTCGGACGGCTGCAAATAGGACAGCTCCACCGCCGGAGTCAGGGCGATCTTGCCCTCGTCCACCAGCTTCAGGATGTCGGGGATCAGGTGGGTGAGTCGGATGTAGCGTTGGATTTGGTTGCGGCTGTCGCTGCTATTTTGTGCAAGCAGTTCGTCTGTTCTCAACTTCGTCCCAAGTTGGGACGAAGTTCCCTGATGTTTCAAAGCATCGTATTTCATCTTGTACGCAAAGGCCTTTTCCGATGGCAGGATATGCTCCCGCTGCAGGTTGCTGTCCACCATGGTGATAACAGCCTCCTCGTCTGTCAGGTCACGGATAATCACCGGCATGGCGTCCATCCCCAGCGCCTTGCACGCTGCCAGCCGCCGGTGGCCGGAGATCAGCTCATAGCCGCCGTCAGGCAGCGGTCTTGCCAGCGCCGGAGAGAGCACGCCGGCATCGGCAATGCTCCGCATGAGCTGCGCCATTTCCTCGTCCTCCTTCACCTTAAAGGGGTGATTTCGAAAGGGTGTGAGGTCAGCCAGCGGGATTGCCTCCACCTTTGGCTTTTTCGCATCGAGCCGTTCCTCCGTGCTCATAAAAAGCTCCTCGTACCCGGTCAGCCCCAAATCAATCAATCGGTCATTCTTCATTGAATCCTTCCTTTCATCGTATAATCGTCTTTTCCTCTTGGGACGGTTGCTGATTTCGCAGCACCTGCTTTTCCCGCGGGGATAGGTAGGGGTCGTTTTCCACCCACGCATCCAATTCACACGCCAAGAGGTCTTTCAGCTTTGGGTTATCCTCAATCATGTTATAGGCGGTTTGCTTTTGCTTCCGAAGCCGGGAAAGCTCTGCGGTGCAGGCGGCGCAGGACTTTTTCAGCTCGACCCTCTCCGCAGGATCGGCGCAGCCTCGCTGCTTATTGCGGATTTTGCTGCGTGCAGCGGATATTGCATCCATCTCCCTGTCCATTCGTGCAAGAAACCTCTGCACATCCTCCGGCGTGTCCAAATGCTCCCGACACACCAGCGTTATCTCGGCGGTGAAGCGATCCAGCCTGCGGCAAGCCTCCCGGCACTCCGCCGACAAGGGCTGCCGATACTCCTTCTCGTACAGCGGCGCAACGCCCAGCACGATTGCCACACAGCGGAAGAAGCTCAAATACCCGGTGACACGGGGCAAATGCAGATAGAAATCCCGCTGCCGGCAATATTCTTCCGTTGGCGGATTTTTCCTGGCATATTCCCGTGTGTAGGGCCTCATGAATTCAAAATAGCGCCGGGTCACGCGGATGTCCCGCTGGTTCTCCAGCAGCCTGTCCTGCAGCGCCTCCTTGTCATATTCGGCTCCCAGCCGGAAGGTGCGCATACACTTTTTAGCGCTTAGAGAGCGGATGGTGGCGTACCTGCGGTAGGGATCGCACACGAACACATAGCCCTTCTTCCGCAGCACGGCACTCAGCTCCGTCCAGCTGCTCGATATCGTCAGCGCCTCGTCCAGTGCCCGCCGCATGAGGTTGTAGCGGGTGGGCTCGCCGTCCTTTTCGGCAAAGTAGACCGACCGCGCCGTTTTATGCCGCTGGGGATTTTTCACCACCGACAGGCCATGCTCCTTGCAGATACGGTCGGACATATCCCGCAGCTTGTAGTAGACCTCGTATTTTGCCTCCAGCTTTTTGCCTGTCCACATATTCACCGGATTCACAACGAAGTGGTTGTGATAAGTGCCGGTGTTGAAGTGGGTGGCAACAAGCACCTGCCGATCGTTCCCCCAAAGCCGCCGCGCCGTCTCCACGCCGATGCGATGGCATTCCTCCGCCGTAACCTCACCGGTCTTGAAGGACTGGTAAGCGTGGTAGGCCACATTGCCGCCGGCTTTGCCGAAGCGCCTCTGCACGGCAGCCATCTCCCTTGCGGCAGACTCCGCCCTGCAGCCAATTCCGGTGACGGCGTATTGCTGCTCCCCCTCATCCAGGGTTTTTTCTTTGTCGGCAGCATACAGCAGCACCTGCTCCAGGTCGCTCAGCTTGGTCTTACTCGGATTGGTGCAGTAGTCCACCACACGGCTGACGCTGTCATGGATCGCCCAGACCTTCGTCACCGCCATCGCCATCCTCCTTCCCGTGATAGGCGCGCAGAAGCAGGCTCTCGATCTCGGTCAGGGCCTCGTTAAAGTCCCTCATGGCAAGCTCGTAGCGGACGGTATCGTGGAGCGTCGTCAGCTTCTGATACGCCAGCATCAGCTCCCGGCGCGGAGCCTCCTTTACTGCCGTGCCGGTTCCCAAGGTTCGGAGGTATTCCGACATATTCATGCCGCATTTCTTTGCCTTTCTGCGAATGGTATTCTTCTCGGTTTTATAGACTCGCACATTGATTTCCTCTGTTCGATTCCGCATAGATATCACATCCTTTCAGCGGGGTTACAGGGGCGCGCCCCTTTCGTATCGGCAGATACGGGGGATTTGGGTGCCGCAGGGCTACACAAATCCCATGCTCGTTATCCTTACGGATAAAAAAGCGGTGTATAGCCCCGCACCCCTTAAAGCGGCAATTCCTCATCGTCCTCAGCCTCCTCCCATGACGCAGATGACGCTTGTGACGATGCTTGGGGAAGCCGGAAGGTTCCGTCATTCTGTTTCCGCAGTGACGCAAGTCTCTCGCTCCCGAGGGAACCGTCATGACCGTCAGCACCGTCATGCAGCTCCAAAAGCACCAGCCGGGCAGCCGCCGTTTTACGATACTCGTAGGTGATTCCCAGGGGCTGCAGCACATCACTGTAATGACGGGTCAGATGCTTGCTGGCGAGGTTGGGCTTCAGCTCCATATTACCTACGGCGGCAAGCAGTTGGGACACCGTGCCCCGAAACCGCCCGTGCGCCAAGAGAAAATCCGCCACCTGAAAAACAAAGTCCGGGATGCGTTCCTTTCGCAAATCCTTGGCGCTGAGCGCCTCGGTAATCTCCCATCGGACGCCCCGCATCTGCATTTTCAGCTTCTTCTCCTCCACATCCCGGCCCGTAATGCAGAGGGTGGCACAATCGCCGAAGCGGTCATCCTTGCGGAGAATCATCCCCGTATCCGCCACGCCCAAAATGCCTGTGGAACCGGTCATATCATTGAAAATATTGCTGCTGTCCCGCTCCTTTCGGGTGTGATGGACAACGAAGATGCAAATGCCGTGGTCATCGGCAAGCTTTTTCAGGCCGGACAGATCCTTGTAGTCCTGGGCATAGGCATTGACCTTTGCGGAAGCATTGTCCCGCACCATTTGGAGGGTATCGATGAATATCAGGCCCGTGGAGGGAAATTCCCGCAGAGTCTCCTCGATCTGCCCCTCCAGCTCCGCGCCCAGCTGCCCGCAGGAAAAGCCGAAGCGGAGATTCTCCGGCGGAGAATCCGTCAGCTCCTGCATACGCAGCTGAACGCGCCATTCCCGGTCCTCCAAAGCCAGATACACCACATCGGTTTTTCTGGTGGGCAGCCCCCACACCGCCTCGCCGCGGCTGATTTGCAGGCACAGCCACAGCACCATCCAGCTCTTGCCGATCTTGGAGTCTCCCGCTAAAATGGCGAGCCCGTCGGAGAGGACACCGTCGATGAGCATTTTGGGGTGGGCAAGGGGTTTGTAATACAGGGTATCGGCATCGATCAGTTGTAGCTTGTTCATGTGTTTCACCTTCTTTCTTTCGCTGGTAATTGTGTTTTTTGGTTTGGCACCGTACTTCCGATATCGTTTTTATATGCCTGCCCCGGGGTCTCCGCGGCGTTGCCGTGCTCGCTCTTTTGCGGTCGTCGCACAGTCATATCTGTCTCGGTAACGGCTATTCAGTTGTCGAGATACACGGGGGAAGCTTAGAAGCTCCTCTCACTTTCCCTTTGCCGAATTTTTTTCGGATTTTCCCGCTGCTTTTCAAAATTTTTTCTTTTGAGCTGGTAAATTATAAAAAGCCGAGCTTGTGCAGAGCTTTTTCAAAGTTCCCCTCACTTGGTAGGCAGCGAGAAGGCCAAAAAATTAACCCCCTTGAAAAATTCTTTTGTTTTGGCTCCAAATTGGAGCCATTTTCCTATGCAGGACTGCTCGTGGCTCCGAAATGGAGCCATTTTTCGTCTATGGCATCAAAATTGATGCCATGTCCATTCCGGATTTCATCGGTGTGGCTGCAAAATTGATGCCATAAAAATAAGCGCCTGCCTCTTTTCAGAAGCAGACGCTCATTTCTTGTATTCAGTTTTTACCGTAGCAGCCGGATCAGCAGCTCATTGATATCCTCGGTGGGCTTGCCGCTTGCTACCAACTTGTTCCGAAAGGACAGCAGGGCCTTTACCAGCAGCCGCCGCTCGCCGGCGCAGAGTGCTAACACTCGATTTCTTCTATACTTGAACATCACCACACCTCAGCAATAAACCAGCTCAGAAAGGACAACTTCCTCCGCACGGCTGCAGATGCTGTTCATCCGTCCCACCCATTCCATTTGATTCTCAGCCTTCAGCTGCTCGGTGACGCCTTCGGCCTTCTTCATTTGCTCCACGAGCCGGTCAAACATGGCCTGCGCCGACTCGCCGATCTCGGCAAGATGCGGCTCTAGAGTCCCCGTCAGCAGCATCCCTGTGTAGATACCGTCCATGTGCGTACGCAGATACCGCCTCCGCGCTGCTGCAAATCTGTTTTCCATGCCGCGCCTCCTTCATATACGCATTGTTTTTGGTTTCCCTTCGCGTATATGATAGCCCGGCGCTACACTAGAGTCCAATGTGCAATAATCGGATTTGCAGTCTTGACAACGGGATATATTTATTTTGCACCGGCTATTGATTTGTGCGTTTTTGTGAGTATAATAGATATTGAAATGTGTTTGTCACGAGATGTGCAACCAGTTGAATTATGTGTTTCCCGGCGCGTTGATTATGCTGAAAAGTGCGGAGGTGCGCTATGTTATATCGGAAAATTCAGCCGTATATCGAAAGCTACTTGAAGTCAGACTCCAACAAAGTGCTGATTATCGACGGGGCGCGGCAGATCGGAAAGACCTTTATCATCCGCTACGTCGGGCAGCAGTTCTTTGAGAACTATATCGAGCTGAACTTTGCGGAGGATTATAACGGTCCACGGCTGTTTGAGCAGGTCTACACCGTCAAGGACTTCTATTTCCAAGTCAGTACCATCGCCGGCGAGCGAATGGGAGAGAAGAAAAACACGCTGATTTTCCTTGATGAGATCCAGGCATATCCGCACCTGCTGACCATGCTCAAGTTTTTAAAGCAGGACGACAGGTTTACCTATATCGCCAGCGGGTCGCTGCTCGGTGTGACCTTGAAGAAGACCACCTCGATCCCCATCGGAAGCATTGAAGTAAAGCGCATGTTCCCGCTGGATTTTGAGGAGTTTCTGCTGGCAAACGGGTTTAATCAGTTCGCCATCGATATGATGCATGAGAAGTTCCTTGCCGGTGAGAGCCTGGATGCAGCTATGCACGGGAAGGTGATGGACCTCTTCAAGAAATATCTGTTGATTGGCGGGCTGCCCGACGCCGTGAACTCCTTTATTGCAGACACCAACATCGTAAAGGTCAGGACGATCCATCGGGATATCCGCGCGTTCTATGCTGATGACGCGTCGAAGTACGAGGCGGACAATAACAAGAAGCTGAAGATCCGCAGGATCTACGATATGATCCCCTCCAATCTGGAGAGCAAGAAGAAACGGGTGGTCTTTCAGGATATCGAGGACAAGCGAGGCAAGCGTTTTTCCGACTATCAGGATGAGTTTGAATATCTGATCTCCGCGGGAATCGCCCTGGACGTCAACGCGATCACTACCCCAGTCTTTCCCCTAACACAGTCTGTCGGCAAAAACCTGCTCAAGCTCTATTTGAACGACGTAGGCCTTTTGACGGACGTTTTGTACGGCAGCAATATACGTGCGATCCTGGACGATGAGACGGGGATCAATCTCGGCTCTGTGTATGAAAGCGTGGTGGCCCAGGAGCTGGCCGCGCACGGCTACAAGCTGTTCTATTACGATAACCGCAGCAAGGGCGAGGTGGATTATCTGATCGACGATTACGACAGCCTCTCCGCCGTTCCCATCGAGGTCAAATCCGGCAAGGACTACACCGTTCACAGTGCGCTAAACACCTTCGTAAAGAACGACGATTATCATGTGAAAAAGGCCTATGTTCTGTCCAATGCCCGCGAGATCACGACGAACGGTAAGATCACGTATCTGCCGATCTATGATGTGATGTTTTTGCAGAACAATTCTTGATTTCCTATTTGGATATTGATCCCCCAAATTAATGTAGGTGAAAGCGTAATGGCAGATAGAGAACTGAAAACCTTAAAGGACAACCTCTGGCATGCGGCGGACGTGCTGCGTTCCGGTGCGCATTTGGCGGCGAACAAATACGGTCAGCCGATCCTCGGCCTGATCTTCCTTCGCTATGCGGATATTCTGTTCAAGCAGCACAAGGATGAGATCGACGCGGAGTATACCAAGCGGCTCGGCACCCGCATGGAGAAAACCAGCAAGGAGATCGCGGTCGAAAAGTGCGGCTTCTTCCTCCCAGAGTGCGCCTATTATGACTTTATTAATGACGCGCCGGACACAGCGGAGAAGGCCGATCTGGTGAAAAAGGCCATGGAGGCCATCGAGCGGGAAAATCCCAAGATGGAGGGTGTGCTGCCCAAGGAGGTCTACGCCCAACTCGTGCCGGAGGAGGAGCCGGAGCTGCTCTCCAACATCGTCCGCATTTTCAAGGATATCCCCGAAAACTGCACCGTGGACATCTTTGGCGAGATCTATGAATACTTCCTCGGCAACTTTGCCCTGGCGGAGGGTAAGGACGGCGGAACCTTCTATACGCCGGCCACCGTCGTGCGCTATATGGTGGAGGTGCTGGACCCGCAGCCCGGTGACAAGAAGTTCCTCGACCCCGCCTGCGGTTCCGGCGGCATGTTTGTCCAGGCTGCGCGGTACATGCACGCCCACAATGCAAACGAGGCGGAGCAGATGAAGTTCCGCTGCTACGGTGTAGAGAAGGAACCGGACACCGTGAAGCTGGCTAAAATGAACCTGCTGCTCAACAACGTGCGCGGCGACATCACCGAGGCCAACTCCTTCTACTCCGATCCCTACAACGCTTTCGGCGCCTTCGATTACGTCATGGCAAATCCGCCGTTCAACGTGGACGAGGTCTCCTTTGACCGTGTCAGCGGTGATGCGCGCTTCAATACCTACGGCGTTCCCCGCAACTCCACCAAGTCGGCGAAAAAAGCCTCCGACAAGAAAGAAACGGTTCCCAACGCCAACTACCTGTGGATCGGCTACTTTGCCACGGCCCTGAATGAGCACGGCAAGGCGGCGCTGGTCATGGCAAACTCTGCCTCCGACGCAGGCAAGAGCGAGCACGAGATCCGCAAAAAGATGATCGAAGAGGGCATCATCAGCCAGATGGTGACGTTGCCCTCCAATATGTTCTCCTCTGTTACCCTGCCTGCCACGCTCTGGTTCTTTGATAAACACAAGCCGCAGACGGAGAAGAAAGACGAAATTCTGTTCATCGACGCCAGAAACACCTTCACACAGGTGGACCGGGCGCACCGCAAATTCAGTGATGAACAGATCAAGAATCTTGGCATCATTACCCGCCTCTATCAGGGCGACACAGAAGCGTATGCCGCGCTCCTTGTGGAGTATCGGGAGGCATTGGCGGCTGCTCCGGAAGCTGCTGAGGATAAGACCTGGCGATATACTGTATTCCTCCGTCCGCCCTAATTTGCGTCATTATTATCTTTATAATGACAGCTATGAGCATGCCGTTGCGTCGACCGGCTTTGTGCTGCTTCGAAACAACTCAAGCTATAACACGAGGTTTGCCTTCTACTATCTATCAACAAATGAGGTCGTGAAATATCTCTCGAATATTGCAGAGTTGTCTCAGTCGACTTTTCCGTCTTTTTCATCAAAGGACATTGGAAAGATCGACTTGCCTGATATCGACAGGAAGGCACAAGACCAGATTGTTTCCATTCTCTCCGCTTATGACAATCTGATCGAAGTCAACAACAAGCGCATCAAGATTTTGGAGCAGATGGCGGAAAACCTGTACAAGGAGTGGTTCGTCCGTTTCCGCTTCCCCGGACACGAAACTGCAGAGTTTGAAAACGGGATCCCGGAGGGGTGGGCTTATAGGCGAGCCGATGAGGTCATTGATTTCAACCCGACGCTGAAAACAGGGAATCAAACGGAGTTTACGATCATCCCCATGGAAGCGCTCAGCACGAACTCCATGGTATTAGATTCAGGCTGCTTTGTGCGGCAGGATTCCATTTCAGGTCGGCGCTCACAAAACGGCGACACTCTGCTGGCCAAAATTACGCCCTGCCTGGAAAACGGGAAAACCGGGTTTGTTATGGGCATGCCGGAAAACGAGGTGCTCGGAGGTTCGACCGAGTTTGTCGTTATGCGGTCTAAGGCATTAACGCCTCACTATGTTTATTGCATTGCCCGGAGCTACTATTTCCGGCAGACAGCCATTTTGAGCATGAATGGAGCCGATGGGCGTCAGCGTGTTGACGAGGATAAGCTGAAATCAACAAAGATTCTTCAACCGGAAAAGACTGTGCTGGATCATTTCGAAACAATTGTTACGCCAATCTTCGATGGCGTTTATCAGATGGTACAGGAAAACAAGAACCTCATCCAGCAGCGCGATCTGCTTCTACCGCGCCTGATGAGCGGAAAGCTGGAGGTGTAAAAATGTCCACTTTTTCTGAACGATATGGGTATGTGGTAAAGCCTTTGCAGTTGGAAAGCATGACCATAGAATTAAGAAACAGGATTTGGAATATTTACAGATGTGAAATCTGTAATGATATTGCAGTTATCGATTCTCACTATCTCGAAGAAATAATGGATGCATGTGGGCTTTCGTATACCAGCGTTTATGATAACGCTGATTTGGATAAAAATCTTGCTGTTTTTCGGAAATGGTATGATCAGGCAGAATGGTATCGAATCTATGATTTCGTTGAAATATATCTCGCATTTCTCCCGACGAAAGACCTCAGTGATGCAATAGATAACTTTAATGGTGTTCTATCGGCTGAGAATGCTGGATACAGAGTAATCGGAAGACAAGTAGTCCCCATTACAAATGAGTACGAAATAAAGTGTATCGAACTGGCACAACAAACCCCTTATAACAGTATAAATGTACATTTAAAAAAGGCAACAGAGCTTTTTTCACGAAGGCCCCTACCTGATTACGAAAACTCAATTAAGGAGTCGATCAGTGCAGTTGAGGCAGTTTGCAGCATTATTACTGGATTGTCCGGTAAGAATGCAACTCTAGGGAAAACAATAAAAAAGCTTAAAGACTACGGAGTGCATATCCACCCGTCAATGGAAAACGCGTTTTCATCTATGTACGGGTATACTTCAGACGAGGACGGAATCCGTCATGGAGGCATTGATTTCAAATGGGCGCCCGCCGAAGACGCAAAATACATGCTGGTTTCCTGTTCGGCGTTTGTAAACTACTTGATTGAGAAATGGAGCAAAGCAGCGAAAAATCAGGACAATTCGGAGGTGTAATCATGTTTGCCGCCAGTACATACGAAGAAATAGAGCGTATCGAAAGCCAAGTTGAAAACATGGAAATTGTCGTTTTCCTTTTCGCTCGTCCAACGGAAGAAAAAATCTTAAAGGAATTTGAGTATATCCATTACAATTCTGCAAAATACTGCTCTATTTATGCTATCGGGTACACTGATGATTTTGCCAAGGCAGAAGACCAGACTTATAGGAAAGTCGATGCGATGATGCAGCGGGACTGGTATTTCAGTACAAAGGCCTTTACTGAATTCAAGGAAAAACTGCAAGACCGTATTCGGTGGAACTATTCCGGTGAAACGGAAGTACTCGTCTTGCAGAACAATCCTGGGCAAAAGAATGTTCTAAACTTCCAGAACTATGTTGCGATTAATGTAAATAAGGGCATCCGAGAGGAATATATTGATTCTTTTCAAAGCTTCATGGAGTCCCTGATAAGAAGTTCCAAGCGCAGGGTTACGGCAAAGGAAGCTATTCGGGACGTCCGAAATTCGAGAATCAGCGTCAAGGATATACTCGCCGGAGCTATCGATGATTGCAAGAAAGTTCCTACGCCGGTAAAAGAGATAGCAAAAGACAGGTTGTTTTATCGCTGTGCAAATACAATGCAGTAGTATAGTCCGGCAAATATATTTTAGAAATAGAGGCAAGCTGTTATGAAACGCATTCCCTTTTCTCAAGTTTTGAAAACTGCGGCCATAGATATTCGTAGAGAGTATGACCGTCTATATGGAATGTTTTGTGTACAGAAGTTTCAAGATATGGTGGGAGCAGGATCTTCGTTGAAGGATTACTGTGCGACATATTTTGTTCGGCTTCCCTTTCGCGGTACATGCGTATCTTTAGATGACTTTGATGATTTTTATGGATATAGCTTTGAAAAGAATCCTTCTACCTTTGACATAGAGTATTTAGTGTCTTTTTGTGAGTATTCATATAATCTCGCCATCTACAATCAAAATACCATCTATGGCGGTGGTATAGTCGGAATTGGTGACCCAATGCAGTTCTATGTCCAGCAAGTGCTGACGGTTATCGAGACCATAGGGTATATGCCAAATAATCAAAACGGTATTACTGATTTTGTCCCCAAAGACCAGGCGGCGATTTCTGCCGCGGAGATAGTTGATCCTGCGTTGTCGTACAGGATTATTGAATACAACCATCACTCGATGAAGGGTGATCTCGAAAGAAAAAAGGCTACACTGATTGCGCTGGCAGACAAGTTAGAACCAAAGAGAGCAAAACTAAAGCAAGTTAGCGGCTCGTTGGAATCAGATTTGTTCTATCTTCTGAATAGTGTAAATGTACGACATAATAACGCAGATCAAGTTGGTAAGAACTATATTCATTTCGTGGCAGATATGAAAGATGGCGACATCGAACAATGGTATGACGATATGTACCAAATGTGCCTGCTGGCATTCCTGGAGTTGGATCATCTGGAGCGCAAAGAGCGCGTAAAGAAATTAAAAGAGGACATTCAAAAGAACGGATAATATAGGTGGTAACTACAATGCGCAACTTCATATCCGAAGACGATATTGAACAGGCGATCCTGCAAAAGTTGGAGGGTGACCCGTTCCAATATGGTATTCTGCGCTGTGACCCTTCTCCGGACAAGCGCGAGCTGCTGCCGGATGGGACTGGACGAAGCAGCAAGAAAGAGTGCGTACTCCCGCTTATTCTGCGGGAGGCCTTGGCGCGCCTAAATCCAGATATACCCGGCGAAAAGCTGGAGGAGATCGCCCGCGACCTCTGCCGGGATTTCAGCGCCACGGATATGACGGCCACCAATTACAAGTACTACAACCAGATCCGCAACGGCATCAAAATCAGCCTCCGCCGCAACGGCAAAGAGGATTTTGATTTTGTGAAGCTGGTCGATTTTGACCGCCCGGAGAACAACACCTTCACCGCCGTTTCCCAGATGTGGATACAAGGACGCGTCTACTGGCGTCGCCCGGACGTGCTGATTTTTATCAACGGCCTGCCCATGGTGTTTGTTGAGCTGAAAAACAGCATCGTCAAGGTGGAGGAGGCCTATAACGACAACCTGAAGAACTACCTGCGGGATATCCCGAACCTGTTTGCGTTCAATCAGATCTGCGTGCTGTCCAATGGGCTGGAGACACGGCTCGGCGCGTTCAACGCCACCTACAATCATTTCTTTGAGTGGCTGAAGGTTAACTCCGAGAAGGAACGGCCTGACCGTCAGGCGTTGAAGGAAGCCGGTACGGTGGGAGAAAGCTCGGTCCGCTATTTCATCGACGGCCTGCTGCGGAAAGATCGTCTGGTGGATTACATCGAAAACTTTATCATGTTCCGCAACCAGAAGAACAAGATCATTGCCAAAAACCATCAGTATTTCGGCGTGAACAATTTGATGGAATCGGTGAAGAATCGGGCGGAGCTGCAGGGCAAGCTGGGCGTTTTCTGGCACACCCAGGGCTCCGGCAAGTCCTTTTCCATGGTGTTCTTTGCCCGCAAGGTTCGGCGCAAGATCCCGGGCAATTTCACATTCCTGATCATCACCGATCGCGAAGATCTTGATGACCAGATCCATAAGAATTTCGTAAAGACGGAAGTGATTGGGCAGAAAGAGGAATGTCAGCCCAAGAACGGCAAACAGTTGCGGGACTATCTGCAGACCAACAAATCCTTCATTTTCACTCTGATCCACAAGTTCCGCTATGACAAGGGCAAAAAGTACCCGGTGCTCTCCACCCGGGACGATATCATCGTGCTGGTGGATGAAGCGCACCGGACACAGTACAAGGATCTGGCGGAGAACATGCGCACGGCCTTGCCCAATGCCAACTATATCGCCTTTACTGGCACCCCGCTGCTGGGCAGCAAGCGCTTGACCAACCAGTGGTTCGGGAACTATGTGTCAGAGTATAACTTCGCCCAGTCGGTGGGGGACGGCTCCACGGTGCCGCTGTTCTATTCCCGCCGTGTACCGGAGGTCGGGCTGGAAAATGACTTTCTGGACGACGATGTGGTGGACATCATCGAGGAGGAAAACCTGAACGAGGACGAGACCCGCTTGCTGGAAAACTCCTCCTCTCGGATTTTGGAGGTCATCAAGAGGGAGGATCGCATTGATAAGATCGCCCAGGATATTGCTCATCATTTCCCGCGCCGCGGTTTCCTTGGGAAGGGCATGGTCGTCTCCGTCGATAAGTATACGACGGTGAAGATGTACGACAAGGTGCAGCATTACTGGGCGATTGAGAAGCAGAAGATCATGCAGGAGCGCAACAGCGCCGCCACCAAAGAACAGCGCGATGAGCTGACGCGCATCCTCAATTACATGAACCGTGTGGAAATGGCGGTCATCGTCTCTGAGGAAGCCGATGAGAATGAGAAGTTCCAGAAGCAGGGGCTCGACATTTCCATGCACCGGCAGAAGATGAACGCTGTCACGCCGGAAGGCCTGGATATTGAGGACCGCTTCAAAGATCCCGATGATCCCTTGCAGCTCGTGTTTGTCTGTGCCATGTGGCTGACCGGTTTCGATGTGGAGAACCTGTCCACGCTCTATCTGGACAAACCGATGAAGGGGCACACGCTCATGCAGGCCATCGCCCGCGCCAACCGCGTGTATCCCGGCAAGCCCTGCGGCATCATCGTGGACTACGTCAATGTGTTCAAGTATATGCAGAAAGCCTTGACGGAGTACGCGGCCGGTGATGACGGTACGGAGTTCCCGGCGAAGGACATTGACCAACTGATTGTCCTGCTCAACAGTGCTGTCGATGAAGCGGATGATTTTCTGCTAAGCCTTGGCATTGATATCGGTGCAATCGTAGCAGAGGCATCCACTCTTGATCGGCTGGATCTGCTGCGGGAAGCCTACAATACGATCATTTCCAACGATGAAAACAAGGACAAATTCAAGGTGATCCTGAACACGCTGATGAATCTCTACGAGGCATCGCGTCCGGAGATCTTTGAGAAGAACTGGCAGAATGAAAAGTTTTCGCCGCTGGCATATCTGTACGGGCTTTTCTGCCATACCATTGACGACGAAAAGATCAATCGCGCCCGGCTGCGTATGGCACAAGTTCTGGACACCAGCGTTTCCTCGCAGAAAGCAGAGGATAACGACGCCGGGCTTGTCATTCACCAGGGGAAGGTCATCGACCTTTCCAAGGTGGATGTGGAGGAGCTAAAGAAGGAGATCAAGGTCGCCAAGTACAAGGCCGTGGAGATCGACGATCTGAAGGCGTTTATCGAGCAGGCACTGCAGCAAATGCTGAATCGCAATTGTACGAGACAGAAGTTTTCTCAGCGCTTCCGCAATATCATTGATCGCTATAACGCCGGCGGGTCGGAGAATGAAGACTACTACGAGCAGCTGCTCCAATTGATCGAAGATCTGAAAGCGGAGGACAAGCGGCCGGAGGCCGAGGGGCTGTCGGAAGAGGAACTGGAAATCTTCGATTTGCTGATTGCCGGAAAGAAACTTACAAAGGCGGAGGAGCAGAAGGTGAAGCTATCCGCGAAGAATCTTTTTAAGAAGCTTTCCGAGGAGAAGTCGGAGCTGATGGTTGTGGATTGGTACAAGGACGAACAGCCGCGCGCAAAGGTAAAAACGGCGATTGAAAAGTCGCTGGATGCAGATCTACCGGTTTCGTATGACAAGGAAACGTTTGCTGTGAAGATTGATCTGTTACTGACACACTTTATTGATATGGCCGTTCAGGGCTACGGCTGGGTCGCGGCATAACGGAGGTATAGACAATGGATAAATCTGGCGTGATCTACATACTGACCAACCCGTCCTTCCCGGAATATGTGAAAATCGGGTATGCGGACGATATCGACAAGCGGCTGCAGCAGCTCAATCGGAGTGAGTGCATTCCCTTTGCATTCCGGGTTTATGCGACCTATGAGGTCAATTCCCGGCTTTCTGATCTGAAGATCCACAGCATCATCGACAAGCTGAATCCAAACCTGCGCTCCATCGAGAACTTCAACGGAAAGCAGCGCGTGCGTGAGTTCTACGCCATGTCGCCGGAGGATGCCTATTCCATCCTGGAGGCCATCGCAGAGATCCACGGCTGCGCGGACAAGCTGAAACGGATCGCCATGGACGAGGCTCAGAAGCAGGCGGAGGAAACCGCACAAGAGATCGACGCCGAGCACAAAGAGCGCCAGTCGCCTTTCCGCTTTTCCATGTGCAACATTCAGCCCGGTGAAGAGATCGAATACTGCAACAACCCGGAGATCAAGTGCACCGTCGTAGATGATAAGACAGTTAGCTATCGGGGGCAGAGCTATTCGCTTTCTTCTTTAGCCCAGCTTCTCACTGGCAGCAAATACTCCGTCGCCGGTCCCCGCTATTTCAAATACAAGGGCAAATGGCTGAACGATATCCGGCACCGGCTGGAAGGATAATAAATCACAGACCGTTCCCCAAAGCCTACGGTTTCTTAGATGATTTGACGATCGTATCTGAGAGGAGAGCAGACATGGATACTTCGACTATAAATTTTTATAAGGGAAACCATAAATATGAGGTTTCTGCAGATGAATTAGCAACTGAGATTGCACAGTGCCTACAGATAGAAAACCTAAATTTCTTGATTGGGGCAGGTTGCTCGAGTTATCGAGATGACACTGGGGCTGAAAAGGCTATTCCAACTATGGCTGGTCTGGCAAGAGAGTTTTATGATTGCAATCCCGATCTTAAAGTTGATCGCAAGAATGCAGCCAAAGACCTTTTTCCGAATAATTTGGAAGCCTTGATCAATTACCTTATTTCGCTCAAAAATATAACTACTTCTGAAAAAAGCAGGAAAGCTCTATCTGGGAAAATTAGTATCATTAATAAGTTCATATTTGAAAGAGTGTGCAATACACCATATTCTAAAGAACTTATTCAGCTATACAAAGAGTTTTACCTGCGCATTGTCAAGAAAACCAGGCAGGTACCAGTTAACATTTTTACGACGAATTACGATCTGCACAGTGAAAATGCACTTGATGAACTGGGCATTATGTACAACAACGGTTTTTTGGGAAGCGCTCAACGAATCTTTAATCCCAATTCTTATAACTATGTAGTTGTAGAGAACCTCGGATTAAGTAGGGATGTATGGAAAAGCGTTAGCAATTTTATAAACCTCTACAAGATTCACGGTTCAATTAATTGGCTTAAAGATGACAATTCCGGATCAGATACCCCTCACATTTTGGAAAAGGATATTGAACTGATTAGGAGTCGGAAAAAATATGATTCCATAATGATCTATCCCACGCCCCAGAAGGATAGGACAACTCTGATGGTTCCATACTCAGACCTTTTCAGAATGATGCAGAACAGTCTTCTAAAAAAGAATTCTGTACTGATATCGTTGGGATACAGTTTCGGAGACGAACATATTAATCGCATTATTCTCAATGCTCTCTCAGTATATGATTTCAGACTTGTTATTTTCGGCGATTCGGATATGATTAGAAAATTGCAGGAAATCGGAGACAATCGTATTTGGATCATCAATTCGGAAGATAACATACATTATTTCAACAACTTCGTTGAGAGGGTTCTTCCCACGCAGGATGAAGAACAAAGAGAAGAAATTGAAATTAAAAAATCCTTGAAAAAGCTCGCAGTGGTTCTCGGGGATAGTTCTGAAGACCCAAAATAAGAAGGAATTGATAGTATGAACAGACGAGTAATCGGTCGGATAATATCTATAAGTCACAATAATGTGGTTGCCGAGTTGTACAACAATTTAGGCAATTACGTCACGCTTTATGACGGTATAAGATTTGTCGGTGAAATAGGCTCGTATGTGGCTATTGATGATATTAACCGGCGGATTATAGCTGAGATCATTGCCGTCGATGAAAAAAGCGATATGGTTTCAGAAAAACTGAACAAGGCAGAAAGTCATAGATACTTACGAATCAATCTCATCGGCGAAATATGTAATGGTAGCTTTAGCTTTGGCGTTACAAAAATGCCGCCTGTTTTTTCAGAGATAATGATAATCAGCGAAGCTGATCTCCGGCTAATGCTCGATATCAATTCCGGTGAAATTGTCGATGAAAACGGGAAAACAAAACTGACGGTTCTTCCAATTGGTACATCAGTTATATTCCCAGAGTACCAAGTAAAAGTTAAACTAAATGAGTTTTTTGGATTCCACTTTGCGGTTTTTGGGAATACAGGAGCTGGCAAGTCAAACACAATCGCAAGACTAATTCAAGAGGTTTTCACCAAGACCAATTATTCCGCTAAAGGAGCTCGTTTCATTGTTTTTGACTCAAACGGAGAGTATGAAAATGCATTTGCTTCTATTGGCGAAAAGAATCCAGCCATCAATGTTAAGTTCCTGAGTACTGCTCGAGATGCTGAGAAGAGACTGCAAATTCCGGTATGGGCTCTAAGCGTTGACGATTGGGCAGTTTTGCTACACGCTTCAGAAAAAACTCAGGTTCCAATTATTAGTCGTGCCCTTGATATGATAAGAGTCTTTGATGCTCCTGGTGATGATGAAAATGCCAAAAAGGTAAAAAACCACATTGTTGCATCTGTAATAAAAGATGTGCTATCCAGCAATGAAAATCCAACCACTCAGAATTCCAAAATACTTATGACCCTCAGCAAATTTCACACTGATGAAATCAAACTAGATACCATTATTCCTGGCAATAAAGATGCGGACATCAATAATGATAGAGGAGTCAACACCACACCCGATACTCTTCCAATATCAAAGGCAATAAGCCTTTCGTTTGCCAAGATGTATGCTCCTGTTAGCTTGATGCAGTTCTGCGATACATTCATCCTTCCAAACGTAAATGATCTATTTTCCAGTAAGGATACAATCCCTTATTCACTACAGAGGTTTACTGAGGCGGTTGAGTTCGCTGTTCTGTATGAGGGAAGCATTAACTCCTCTCGGATCTATGAATACACATCAACATTGATAACAAGACTTAAGCATCTTTCAGAAAGCGAACAGGGCGACTTCTTTGATAAAACCTCTTTTTCAAGTATTGATGATTACATCAGAGATATTATTGGAGTATCACAACTTCTCAATATCGATATAAGTAATTTAGACGATACCGCTACTGAAGTAGTCACAAAGGTGTTTTCAAAAATGCTTTTTGATTATTTGAGAGCACTATCTCCGCGTAATTCAATGCCAATTAACTTGATCCTTGAGGAAGCACACCGTTTCGTTCGCTCCGACATGGATTATGGCGTTTTAGGATACAACATATTCGAGCGAATTGCGAAGGAGGGGCGAAAATTTGGATTATTAATGGGAATATCCTCTCAAAGGCCAAGCGAGTTATCAAAAACGGTTGTGTCGCAGTGTAACAACTTTATAATTCATAAAATTCAGAATCCAGATGATATCCAATATATCTCTCGAATGGTTCCCTACATGAATCAAGGAATGGTTGATCGAATAACATATCTGCGCCGAGGATATGCCTTGGTTTTTGGAACCGCTATAAATCTACCCACACTAACTGCCTTTGAAAAAGCGAGTCCATCTCCCAATAGCGGGAACTCCAATATTGTAGAAAAATGGTATGTTGACTGAAGCCTTTTTCAGGTGTATAGGTTTTAGCACAAATAATCCTTGCAGCAGGTATTATAATTAATATTGCTTGTACAGGCAATACAAAATTCGCTTTATTCACCCTCGTCGAGCGAATAAAGCGAATTTCCGGTGAATATTCGGCGAATTTTCAGTCGCAGAAGCAGTGAATAACACTTTTCGATAGAAAAACGGTGCTGAAAAATGCACTTTTCAAATTCTGCCGCTGATGCTACCCTTCCAGAAAGCTCTCGAACGGCGCGTCGTCGCTCAGGAAGGTATCCATCATAAACCGTGCGCCGAAGCGGAAGCCGGTGATGAAGGTGTCTAGCTCGGATTCGCCCATGAACTCGGCGGAGGCGTTGCAGAAGCGGAGAAACAGCTCCTTGTTTTCGCCGACGAGCTGCTCGGTGAGCTTTTCCTCCAGGTCGTTCAGAGAGTCGGACGCCTTTTTCACAGGGCTCTTGGGACGGTAGCCGCGATCCTGCGGGTCGATGTTGCCGTAGTACAGCTCCTCGATGATATTTCCCCTCATTGCCCGTCACTCCATTTCTGCAGCTCCCAGAGCCGGTCAATGTGGCGGCGGGACTTGCGGGTGGTTGTGTTGTGCTCCTCCGAGGAGAGCCAGTCGATCAGATAGCACTTCGGGATCATGTACTTGTGCTGCAACGCTAGGGCACGGAGCTTTCCGAACCGAATCCACTCGCAGACCGTGTGGTGGTTGTAGCCGGTGAAGTCCACGACAGCGGCCACGTCGATCACGTCCGGATAGTCGGCGAGCTTGCTTTCGTAATAGCGCCGCGTCTTTTGCGAATCGTTTGGGAGGGGCGGCTGAATGCGGATCTTGTAGGGCTTCACTTCCTCGTTTCCGTATTTGTACCAGCTGGTGGGCACGATGTACCGGCTGGGGTTGATCTCCCGGTTGATCATAAAGTCGATGACGTCGCGTTTCTTGATGGCGTAGCAGCGGGTTTTCTTCCCGGTGCAGACGTGGGGGATCAGATTGAACTGCAGCAGATAGTGCGCCGTCCGTTTGCTGATATGGCAGACCTTGCGCAGCTGCTCCTTGTTCATGATCTCTGGGTATTGTTCGAGTTCCTCTGCATCGTATGTCATGACGAAGCTCCTTTCCGTTTTTTGCGGTCCGAAAGGGTGCTTCATCGGTGCTGTCGGGGTCTCTGTTTTCTTGCCTGACTTCTTGCAAACGCGCAAGAACGGCGGCTTTTTACGCAAGAACGCAGTTTTATTTGAACTCTGGGGCACTTTAAATCGCCTCCGGCCGATACGGGCCGGAACGTCCGAAAACCCTTGCAGCGCCTGGGTCTCCGGCTTCTTACAAAGCGGCCTGAAACGACCTGCTCCGGAGGTAAATCTGCCATAGTCTTACAACACTCGAAATGTCGTGTTCCCAAAAGGAACCTAGGGTTCGAATCCCTAACTCTCCGCCAAAAACCCAGTCATATCAAGGCTTTTGCCCATATGACTGGGCTTTTCTTTTCTCTCAAGATCACATCGGCGTACATGATTTTCGGCAAGAACTCAGGTGTGCCAGCCGGTCTGCCCTGTGTCCGGCAGAGTCAGGATATTGTCCATTACATTAAAAACATAGCCGTCATACTTTTTGCTGTAGCAATTTCCGCATACGCGCCGATTCTCCTTTTGCTGCTCCCTCAGCGCCAGCAGCTTTTCCCGGATGCTGCTGACCAGCGGCAGGGAGCGCAGGCTGGATTTCGTCTTGGCGCGGTCGGCGCAGACGATTTCACATTTGCCGTCTATCTTTGCGTTGGTTACAATGTGCTTAATGGTGATGGTGTTCCGCTCAAAGTCGATGGCGTCCCATTTCAGCCCCAGCGCCTCGCTGCGGCGCAGGCCGTAAAAGGCGGTCATCTGAATCAGCAGGGAGTACGGATGATCCTTGGATGCTTCCAGCAGCCTCTCCAGCTCTTCCTGCCGGTAATAGTCTGCAATGTACCGCTGCTTCTTGGGGCGCTCCACCTTGTCGGCGGGGTTGAAGGGAATCAGGTCCATTTTGACGGCGTATTTCAGCGCCTTGTGGATATTGGCGTGATAGTGGATCACCGTACCGGGTGACACGGTTTTCAGCTCATGCAGATAAAAGTTCTGAATGTGCTTGGCTTGAATTCCGTCCAGCGTCAGTCCGGTGTTTCGGAAATACGGTGCGATCTTCCCCTTTACCATCTGCGTGTAAGAGGAAAAGGTGGTCTTTTCCACCGAGCTGCGGATAATCTCCAGCCACAGCAGCGCCTCCGTGCCGGGATATCATGCATAAGCACTGCCGCAGCCAGCAGCAGGCGTACGGTAATTTCTTTCATAGGGGTTCTGTCTCCTTTCCTTCGACGCAAAAACGCAGAGCAAACCTGGAATGGGATCAAGTTCGGCTCTGCGTCTGTGCGTCTGGCATGATTGCTCTGTATTCTACTTTTCCACTGTGGGCTGCCACCAGGAAGGTCTGTTTACACTTGGGGCAGAACAGCGGGAAGTTTTCCGGTACGGTATCCTCCCGGATCTAGGTGCGGGTTTTGCCCCAGCAGTCCGGGCACAGCACCCAGTGTATCCTTTCACACTCCATGGGACAGCCTCACTCCCCGTGATGCGCCACACTGGCGATCTCCTGCAGCTGGAAGCGGTATTCCTGGCGGACCTCCGGGTATTTTTCCCGGTCTACCCGGCTAAGGAACATCTCCAACGGGCGGACCCACAGGCCGCCATCCCCGTACAGCTTGCGGTAGATGACACAGGGCACGCCGCTTTCCGAATCGTGCGCCAGGCCCTCCACCAGGTAATAATCGCCCTTAAAGTGGCGGTAAACTCTGCCGATCTGCAATTCCTGCATGGTGTTGTCCTCCTTAATTTGTCAAGCATATTTTTGCGGATATTTGGAATACCGGGCGGGGGTTGTATTGACTTTTTCGATGTAAAGCGCTAAAATAGCAAGGAGCAGCAAGCCGGCCACGAGGCACGGCTTGTTCTATGGAAACGGAGAAAATGAAATGAAACATCAAAAAAGCACACGGAGCTTTGCCAGCCGGTGGGGCTTCATTCTGGCCTCGGTCGGCTCGGCGGTGGGGATGGCCAATGTATGGGGCTTCCCCAATAAACTGGGCAGCAACGGCGGCGGGGCTTTCCTGCTGATCTACCTGCTGTTTGTCTTTATCTTCAGCTATGTCGGTCTTCCGGCGGAATTCGCTATGGGGCGGCGGGCGGCCACCGGCACCCTGGGGGCCTACCGCAATGCCTGGGCCACCCGCGGAGAAACAGCCGGGAAGGTGGGCGGTGTGCTGGGCTGGCTGCCGCTGGCGGGCTCCCTGTGCATCGCTATCGGGTATGCTGTCATTGTTACCTATGTACTGAAAGCGCTGGTGGATTCCCTGACCGGCACCCTGATGACCGCCGATGCCGCCGCCTGGTTCGCTTCCTTTTCGGCGCAGCCCTATTCGGTGGTGCCTTATCATATCATCGTAGTGGTGGGTACCCTGCTTACGCTGTTCCTGGGTGCGCACAGCATAGAGAAGACCAACAAGATCATGATGCCGCTGTTTTTCCTCATCTTCCTAGTGCTGGCGGTGCGGGTATTTTTCCTGCCAGGCGCCGCGGAGGGATATCGGTTTATGTTTACCCCGCGGTGGGAGGCCCTGGCTGACCCCATGATCTGGATCTGGGCCATGGGGCAGGCGTTTTTCTCGCTTTCGGTCACCGGCAGCGGCATGATCGTCTACGGGGCTTATCTCTCTCCGCAGGAGGATGTGGTGGGAGTGGCGCAGCATACCGCCCTGTTTGATACCATCGCTGCGGTGGTGGCCGCGCTGGTTATTATCCCGGCCTGCTTTTCCTACGGGCTGGATGTAGGCGCGGGACCCAGCCTGCTGTTTGTCACGCTGCCCACCATTTTGCAGGATATTCCCCTAGGTCAGCTGTTTGCCGTTATCCTGTATATCGCCATGATCTTTGCCGGGGTCAGCTCGCTGCAAAACATGTTCGAGGCCGTGGCGGAATCGCTCCAGAACCGGTTCCCCCGGCTGAGCCGCACCGCTACCCTCATCATTCTGGCCGTACTGTGCCTTGGCTTCGGCATCGGTATGGAGACCATCTCCCAATGGGGGCCGTGGATGGATCTTGTTTCCATCTATATCATCCCCATCGGCGCTACACTGGGCGCTGTTTCCTGGTTCTATGTAATGAAAAAGGACGAGCTGCTTTCGGCCATCAATACCGGCAGCGGGAAGACCCGCGGCCGCCTGTGGTATGGCATCGGCCGGTACCTTTATGTTCCGCTGGCTGTTATCCTGTGCTGCGTTGCCCTGTTTATGAAGGTCGCGTTCTGATCCCATAAAATACTGCCTCCCGCCGGAGAGCCCGGCCGGGGGCATTCCTTTTGCGAAAAAAGGGAGGTACCCACACCGGTATCTCCCTTTATGTATTACGGCTTACAGCACTACCCGCAGTACAAAGCGGTCATCCACCACCGAGAACTGGCAATTGCCGTGCAGCTTTTCCGCCACATAACGGATGCTTTGGCTGCCAAAGCCGTGGCCTTCCTCCTTGGCTACCGGCAGGCCGTCCCGCAGCTCCGGGGCTTCGGCAAAGGTATTCTTGATGGAAATGAGCAGCTTGTTTTCCTTCATGCGCAGGTCCAGCTCGATATAGCGTTTTTCCGGCGGCAGCTTTTTGACCGCGTGGATAGCATTTTCCAGCGCGTTGGAGAGAATGGCGGTCAGATCCACCTCGGAATAGGGCAGTTCCTCCGGTATCTGCACCGAGTATTTGAACTCAATGCCGCCGGCTTTGATCTTTTCCTCGTAGGAGGAGAGGATCAGATTGACTACCTCATTTTTGCTGTAACACTGGGTGGCGGTATTATCGGTGGCGGTGATGACCTCGCGGATGAATTCCTGCGCCTTTTCGGTCTCGCCATTTTCGATGTAGCCGGAAATATTGGTGAGGAAGTGGCGCATATCATGCCGCAGGATGGAAATTTCATATTGGGAGCGTTTGATTGCCTCGATCTCTTTTTCGGACTGAGTACGCTTCATTTCCATCAGCTGGTTGCGCAGCTCCGCTTCCCGTTTTTCCTCATACTGCTTAAAGTACATGAACAGGAACAGGATGTAGGCGATGCACAGCACAAAGCCCAAAAATTCCGTTACGACCTCCCGGCCGGAATACAGCAGCGTGGTATATACGCCGGTGATATAATCAAACACATAGTAGACTAGGGGCATTAGGCCCAAGATGAGGAGGGACCGAGTGGGCTTTTGCAACAGCTGCGCGGTAGCATCGGAGACAAACCGTATAAGGATAATGAAGGTGATGACTGTGACGGTGATGCGTACCGCGTAGTAGATCCACATCTGGGGCATGGCAGCATAGGCCACCAGGCCCACCCACTTGCTGATCTGGCAGCAAAGATAGGCAGTAAGCACCGAAAGGACGGAAAGCGCCGGTTTGTACTTATAGTAGCGGGAAAGGAACAGCACCAGCGGCAGGTGGATAATAAGAGGATAGATTTTTTCGGTACCCTCGGTGCCCAGGCCCAGGTAAGCAGCGATATAGATGATTCCCACCGCGCCGGAAAAAATGAGCAGAGTAAAGACATTGTGGCGGTTCATGCGAACGCCCAGGAAGGCTGCAGATATGTAAACGCCAAACAGAAGCGTAGTAGCATTATGCAGCACAGCCAATATGCTTTCCAGCATGGAGGTCCCTTCTTTCTTTATTCCTCTTGGAACATATGCGCGAAATAAGCCTCCTGAAAGGCTTTGCCGTAGCCCCTCGCGATGGGAATGCTGCGGCCGGATTTGGTAAAGATCTCGTTATTATTAAAGTGATCGACATTGGGCAGGTACACCAGGTAGCTGCGGTGGCACTTGAAGAACCCGCTGCTGACGGTCAGGCGCTCCTCAAAAGAACGCAGCGGTTCGGAGGTTTCCACCACCTTATCTCCGCGCAGATAGAATACCACCCGTTTATTCTGGGCTTCAGCGTATTCGATGTCGTGGAAATAGAGCTTCTGGAAGCCGAAGGAGGTCTTCAGCACCATGTTTTTCGGCTCCGCCTCGAAAAGGTGGCTGCAATCCTCCAGGGCCCGCCGCAGCCGCTCGTAGGTGATGGGCTTGAGCAGGTAATCCTGTGCCCTTACCTCGTAGGATTCCAAAGCGAATTCCGGAGAGGAGGTCAAAAAGATGATCTTTACCGCAGTATCCTGCGCGCGCAGCTCCCGCGCGGTATCCATCCCGTTCAGCAGCGGCATCACAATATCCAGCAGGATGATATCCATGCGGAAGGCCGCGTTTTTGGCGATGAGCTCGTCCCCGTTATCAAAGGGATACAGCTCGGTGGGGATCCCGCTGTGATCCGACCAGATGCGGATCATCTGCACCAAGCGCTGCCGGAATTCTCTATCGTCATCACATACGCCAATGCGCAGCATGCCCCTCACCTCCTCTTGTCGTTAGTCTTATTCTATTTTATCCATGTCGATTTTGCAACTATATCGCGCTGCATTTCACACCGATTTTTTCGCATTTCGCACTTGGGCCATTTCCACTTGCTTTCCCATGCTACAATGAAGACAATTAAATAGTGTACTCTTGTCGCAATTATCCTTTTGTACCCAATCAACATGGAGGAACTACCCTTGAAAAAAAGAATACTGAGCTCTTTGCTGGCACTCTTTCTGGTGCTGGCCTTTGGTGCGTGTGGAGAAGATATCTCCACGCCCGAACCCAACGCCGAGGCCGGCACCTGGGCCATCTACTGGTACCTGTGCGGCAGCGACCTGGAATCGAACGGCGGCTTTGCCACCAGCGACCTGATGGAAATGATGGAGGTGGCCCTGCCTGAGAATGTCCGGGTCATCATCCAAACCGGCGGCGCCAAGACCTGGCAGAACAATGTCGTCGATGCTGATATCCTGCAGCGCTATGTGTATGATAGCGAGGGGCTTACCCTGGTGGATGAGCTGCCACCCGCCAGCATGGGCGATGCCGCCACGCTGACGGACTTCCTGCGCTACTGCAAGCAGAATTACCCGGCTGAAAAGACTGCCGTTCTCTTTTGGAATCACGGGGGCGGCTCGGTAAGCGGAGCGGCCTTTGATGAACGCTACGGCTATGACTCCCTGACCCTGGATGAAATGCAGACTGCCTTTGGCCGGGTGTGGGAAGCCGATGAAAACAATCCGCCCCTGGAGCTGGTAGGCTTTGATACCTGCCTGATGGCCACGGTGGATGTGGTGGGCACCTTTGCCGGTACCGCACGCTATCTGGTGGCCTCCGAGGAAGTGGAGCCCGCCAACGGATGGGACTATACCGGCTGGCTGGGCGCCCTGGCCGCCGATCCCGCCATGGACGGCGCCGCACTGGGTGAGGTCATCTGTGATGCCTACTACGCCGGCTGCCAGGCGGTGGGCACCCACAGCAACGCCACCCTTTCCCTGACCGACCTGACCCGCACCGGCCCGCTGCTGGAGGCCTATGAGGCCTTTGGCGCTGAAGCGCTGGCCGCTGCCTGCGAGGATCCCGGGTTCTTCTCCCGGTTTGCCCGCGTTGCCGCACAAAGCGAAAACTACGGCGGCAACACCCGTGAGCAGGGCTACACCAACATGGTGGATCTGGGCCACATGGCCCGGCAGTGCACCGGCCTGCTGCAAACCGCCGGAGATGTGCTGAATGCCCTGGAGGACTGTGTGCTGTATCGGGTCAGCGGGCCCTACCGCGCCGAATCCACCGGCCTTTCCTGCTACTATTCCTACAATGGCGACCTGAACGATCTGTATGGCTACACCAATGTCGGCGCCGGCCAGGCGTTCAAATATTTCTACTCCTACGAGCTGACCGGCCAGTTGGACGACGCCGGGATGGAGTATATCTCCGGCATGAACTACGAGGAGCTGCCGCAGATACAGAGCCTGGCCGCTATGGGTTGGGACGGTATGCCGCTGCAGGTTGATGAGAACGGCGTTTCCCATCTCACCCTGGGGCCGGAAGCCGACAGCATTTTGGCGGGCATCGGTTTTTCGCTGTACTACTTCGATGAAGAAAACGACATCATGCTGCTTTTGGGCACCGATAACGACATGAACGCTGACTGGGAAAACGGTGTCTTCTCCGATAACTTCCGCGGCGTATGGGGCGGCATTGATGGGCATATGGTCTACATGGAGCTATGCTTTGAGGGTGAGGATTATAACCTTTACTCCGTGCCGGTGCTGCTGAACGGCGAGCCCTACAACCTGCAGGTCGCCTACGACTTTACCACTGAGGAATGGAGTATCCTGGGGGCCCGCCAGGGCATTGGCGAAGCCGGTATGTCCGATAAGGAGCTGCGGCTGCTGCAGCCCGGCGATGCCCTCACCACCATCTGGTATCTCTCCTCCTATTCCGGGGAGGATGGCCTGGAGGCCTATGCCGTGGAGGAGCTGACCGTGACCGCAGACACCGCCTTTGCCGAAATGGAGCTGCCGGACGGCCGCTACGGCATGGTATTTGAGATGCGCGACGCCATGGATAATTACGCCTACTCCGATAGCGTATTCTTCCTGTGCGAGGGCGGAGAAATCTCTACCCTAATCTACGAATGAACCATTATTACCGTTATAGACCGCACTCCGCGGTTTATATAAAAGAAAAAATTTTTTGGAGGAACCAAACCATGAACAAGAAACTGCTTGCAATCCTGTTGGCTGCTGTAATGCTGCTGGCCCTGGCCGCCTGCGGCGATGAGCCCGCGCCCACCCCCACCCCCGATCCCGACCCCGTAGATACCCCCAATGAGGGCGGCGAGGATGCTCAGAGCGTCCTGACCATGTATACCTTTATGGATACCGTCCCTGATCTGGTCGGCACTGCTTGGAGCTTTATCGGCGGCTGCGTCGATGGCAAAATGATGACCGAGGATCAGGTCACTGCTACCTTGAGCCAGCTGGACGACTACTATCAGTTCTATTTCAATGATGAGACCACCGTTACACTGTATCAGGGCAACGACACTGCACCCGAAGGTACCTACTCTGCTGTAAATGACACCACTGTAAAGATCGAGGTAGAGGGTGTCACCTATGCCGCTGTCTTTGCTGAGGGCGAGAACGGCCCCATCATGGTCGCCCTGCTGGATTCCACCGGCACCAACGCCCTGATCTTCGAGATGGTCGTTGAGGGCTGATCCAAGCCATTAGGAACTGTGCTGTAAGCTAGAACTGCGGGCGGGCATATGGGTTCAACCCACGCCCGCCCCTTTCCTATCCCTGCGCCGGTTGCGAAAAACTTCTGCGGTTTGCAAAAAAGACGCCTGTCGGCGTCTTTTTTTGCGTGCTTTATTCCTTTGGGGATTTTGTATCAGCGGCCCTCCCGCTCGGCCTGCCTGCGGGAAAATTCACACCCGCAGTAGGGCTGGCGGTATAGGCCATATTCATGCGAAAGCGCGATGGACCGCTGATAGCCGCCCTTTTTCTTAAAATCAGAGGGCAGGTATTCTACCCCGTACCGCTTGCCCAACTCCTGCCCAATGGCATTGAGCAGCGGAGCGTTTTTATGGGGGCTTACCGTAAGCGTGGTGGCAAAAAGGGGAAATCCTTTCTCTTGGGCATAGGCCGCCGCGCGTTCCAGCCGCAGCCGGAAGCACCGTTCACACCGGCTGCCGCCCTCAGGGGCGTCCTCCAGGCCGGCCGCAGCCCGCAAAAAGGCCTCGGAGGAGATGGAATCCTCCACCACCGTCACATCCCGGCAAAAGGGCGCCTCGGCGCAGAAGCGCCGCAGCTCCGCCAGCCGCTTTTGGTATTCCGCCGGGTCGGTGATATTGGGATTGCAGAAAAACAGCGTAATGGAGAAATATTGGGTCAGGTACTCCAGTACATAAGAGGAGCAAGGCGCGCAGCAGGCATGCAGCAGCAGCGGCGGACGGGACACCACGCACAGCCGCTCTATTGCTTTTTCAGTCTCCCGCTGGAAGTTTTGTTTCTCCATTCTACTGTGCCTCTTTTCCCGCTTTACTGTCCCTATTATGCCACACCCGGCCCCAAAAGAAAAGCCCCTGCCACTGGGGCAGGGGTTTGTCTCAGCTGCCGTGCGTACGCACCAGCAGCCGGTCCAGGTTATTGTGCTTGCGATAGGCTTCGCAGTACAGGCGGGTGCACTTCTGGTACAGGGCAAATTTCTTCCGGGCGGATTCCTCATCGCCGTATACCTTCCAGGTGCCCACGCACTTGGCACAGCGGGCGCCATGCCGGATAAATCCGCTGACATCCTCCGCCGGATAACCCAGGAACAATCCGATCTCATGCGGAAAATCCTTTCCCCTGTTCAGGCGGCGCACCAGCTCCACCACACAGCGCTCGGGGTCTTCGGTGGGGTAGCGCTTTTCCCTCAGAATGGCGCGTGCCCCCTGCTCCCGCAGGTCCCGCCGCAGTTTTTCCGGGCGATACATGTAGATGAGCTCTCGGTCACCCAGGCTTTTTACCGGTACCAGCCGGATACCACAGGGCACCAGCCGTTGGTTCAGTCGGCGGATACTCTGCCACAGCGTGCGGGTATCCTCCGCTGGGCAGCTGAATAGGTTTCCTGTTTTTAGCCCCGCCATGGTGGGGCTGCACTGCTCCACCACCAGTTCTTCCGACATCCCGACGCCCCCTTTCCGCTTGTGCTGTTAGTATATCATTTTGGCTCCGCTTTATTTACGCTGGAACAGCCCGCCCAGGCCGTGCTTTTCCTCACAGGGCGCGGTGATCACGCTTTTCAACTCATAGCCAGTCTCGGCGATCACCGCCCGCAGGCGTTCCTCCTCCAGCGGTTCCTCGCACTGGATGACCGTTTCGCCCTTGGTGTGGCTGGAGCTCACCTTCTTTACAGCAAAGTGGCTGCGGATGGCATCATTGATATGCGCCTCACACATGCCGCAGGCCATACCATCCACCTTCAGCGTCATCTGTACCATCTCACTCATCCCTTCTTCTCCGCCGCGTTTTTCAGCAGTGTTTTTATTTTGTATTTGATGTAACTGAGTCCCGCGGCCACCGCCAGCAGCAGCGCCGCAGTCCAGCACAGTTCCTGTATGTTCATGGGGTCCTCCTTAGGAGGCCGCCTCTTCTACCGTCTGGTGGTCACACAGCCCCGCCAGGCTTTCTTCCGGCACCTGCGCCAGCAGCTGGCAGATCATCGTCTGCGGCTCCGGCAGCTCCGGGAAGCCCTGCCGCAGCAGTGCCGCTGCACTATGGTAGTACCGCTGGTACCGCTCGGCTGTTCTGCTGCCGTATTCGGTCAGCGAGACCGCCCCGCGGGTGCCTTTCTTCACTAACCCCAACGCCGTCATGGTATCCACCATATTATGGACGCTGGGCGGAGAAAGCTCTAGTGCCGCCGCCAGATCGACGCAGCGGGTGTGTCCGTTTGCGGCAGTCAGCCGCAGCAGCACCAGCAGGTAGCGGATATGGGCGGCCGTCAGTGCGTTTTGGTTAGCCATTGCTTACCTCCTGTTAAGGCAAAGGGGAAACGCAGATGCTTCCATCCGCGTCTCCCCGCCTGTTGCTTTGTTACTTCTGGTGGCAGGAGCCCGACATGGCGCAGTGGGCACAGTTGCAGCCACAGCTGGATTTTCCTTTTTTCTTGTCCTTTACCAACTTCCGGATGATGAGTACAACAACGAGAAGCAATCCGGCCGAGATCAGAATCGTACCGATATTTTCCGTGATCCATGCTAGCATAAGTCCGACTCCTTTCTGTTATGTCTATGGTCTAAAGTGATTTTGCGAATTACATCTCTACCTTGGTGGTCAGCTTGGTGGCCTCCTTATAGGGGCGTACCAGCATGTAGATGATAACAGCGAGTGCGATGACCGCAGCGATCACACCAATGATATTGGCATTGCCGGTGAACAGGCCGCCGAACTGGTTGATCATCAGGGCTACCACATAGGCAAAGCCACACTGATAACCGATAGCGAACCAGGTCCACTTGGGGCTGTTCATCTCACGCTTGATAGCACCGATGGCCGCGAAGCAGGGAGCGCACAGCAGGTTGAATACCAGGAAGCTGTAGCCGGTGATGCCGGTGAACGCAGCCGCGATGGCATCATATACCGTACCGGCGCCGCCGCTGTACAGTACGCCCAGCGTACCAACGATGTTTTCCTTCGCAACCAGACCGGTGATAGAAGCAACGGTCGCCTGCCAGTTGCCCCAGCCCAAAGGTGCAAAGATCCAGGCGATAGCATTACCGATCTTGGCCAGGATGGAAGCGCTGATCTGCTCCTCCTCCAGCATGCAGAACTGACCGTCCAGCCAGCCGAAGCGGGAGGTAAACCACACAAAGATGGTGGAAAGCAGAATGATGGTACCGGCCTTCTTGATGAAGGACCAGCCGCGCTCCCACATGGAACGCAGGACATTGCCCAGAGTGGGCCAGTGGTATGCAGGCAGCTCCATAACGAAGGGAGCGGGATCGCCGGCAAACATCTTGGTCTTCTTCAGCATGATACCGGAAATGATGATGGCAGCCATGCCGATGAAGTAAGCGGAGGTGGAAACCCAGGCGCTGCCGCCAAACAGAGCACCGGCGATCATGCCGATGAAGGGAACCTTGGCGCCGCAGGGGATAAAGGTGGTGGTCATGATGGTCATGCGACGGTCACGCTCATTCTCGATGGTACGGGAAGCCATGATGCCGGGGATACCGCAGCCGGTACCGATGAGCATGGGGATGAAGGACTTACCGGAAAGGCCGAACTTACGGAAGATACGGTCCAGTACGAAGGCGATACGGGCCATATAGCCGCAGGCCTCCAGGAAAGCCAGCATCAAGAACAGCACCAGCATCTGGGGAACAAAGCCCAAAACAGCGCCGACACCAGCCACAATACCGTCAAGAATCAGACCGGAGAGCCAGTCGGCAGTGCCGGCAGCTTCCAGGGCATTACCTACCAGTACAGGAATACCGGGTACCCATACGCCGTAATCAGCGGGGTCGGGCTCCTCCCCGATCCTCTCGATGGTCGCCTTGGCCTTTTCATAGTCTGCCATGGTCGCCGTCTCGGTGGAGACAGCAAGGGTTTCCTCATCTTCTACCTCATAGGTAAAGGTGCCATCTGCGGCCAGAGAGCCATTTTCTTCGATGTAGGCGTCATAGCCATCCACGATCAGCGAAGCATCGCCGTATTCCTCGGCCAGCTTCCCGTATCCGCCGTCGATGCCCAGCAGGTGCCAGCCATCGCCGAACAGCCCGTCATTGGCCCAGTCGGTCGCGGGGGCGCCCACGCCCACCATGGCCACCCAGTAAACGATAAACATCACCGCGGCAAAGATGGGCAGACCCAACCAGCGGTTGGTCACGATGCGGTCGATCTTATCGGAGGTGGAAAGACCGCCGTGATTCTTTTTCTTGTAGCAGGCCTTAATGACCTCGCCGATGTAGATATATCTCTCGTTGGTGATGATAGACTCGGCATCGTCATCCATTTCGGTCTCTACGGCCTTGATGTCATTTTCGATGTGCTCCAGTACGCCCTTATCGATATTCAGGGAGGAAAGCACCTTGTCATCACGCTCAAAGATCTTGATGGCGTACCAGCGCTGCTGCTCTTCGGGCATATTGTGCACGGCGGCTTCCTCAATGTGGGCCAGGGCGTGCTCCACGCTGCCGGAGAAGGTGTGCTGCGGAACGGTCTTGCTGTTCTTGGCGGCATCAATGGCAGCCTCGGCGGCAGCCATCACGCCGGTCCCCTTCAGCGCGGAGATCTCTACCACCTTGCAGCCCAGCTGCCGGGAAAGCTCCTCAACATTGATCTTATCGCCGTTCTTCTTTACCAAATCCATCATGTTGATGGCGACGACGACCGGGATGCCCAGCTCGGTCAGCTGGGTGGTCAGGTACAGGTTACGCTCCAGATTGGTACCATCAATGATGTTCAGGATGGCATCGGGGCGCTCGCCCAGCAGATAATTACGGGCTACTACTTCTTCCAGGGTGTAGGGGGAAAGGGAATAAATGCCGGGCAGGTCGGTGATGGTAACACCCTCGTGCTTTTTCAGCTTACCTTCCTTTTTCTCTACGGTAACACCCGGCCAGTTGCCTACAAACTGGTTGGAGCCGGTAAGAGCATTGAACAGGGTAGTTTTACCGCTGTTGGGGTTACCGGCAAGGGCAATTCTTACATCCATGCGTTATGGCCTCTCTTTCTGATGATCTTGATTAGCAGACGCTAACCATGTGTCGTTAAAAATGCGGGATTCAGCCTCCCGCCGGGTCTTGCTTATTCTACCTCTATCTGCTCAGCATCGGCCTTGCGCAGAGAAAGCTCGTACCCGCGCACCGTTACCTCGATGGGATCGCCCAGCGGCGCTACCTTGCGGATATAAACCTCAACACCTTTGGTCAGGCCCATATCCATGATGCGTCGCTTGATGGCGCCTTCGCCATGGATCTTTACCACACGGACGGTCTCGCCGATCTTGGCCTCTTTCAGATTTTTCATCGTCTGGTTCCTCCTTCTTGTCACATTTCGCTTGTGCTTATGTAGTGTAAAAAGGCATCGCTGCCGTTATACCATAATTTTTACCGCCATTTCCTTGCTGATGGCCACGCGGGCTTCCTTTACATTCACTATCACATTGCCGCCCAGGGTGTTTACCACGGTCACTTCACCGCCCACCACAAAGCCCAGATTCTCCAAATGGCGTTTTACCTCCGGGCTGCCGCCAATGCGCTTGATGATATTTTCTTCCCCTACCTGCGCCAGGCTTAAAGGCATCATTTGTTTGTCCTCCGTTCCTCAGCCGGTGTCTTTCTTTTGGCTGATGTCACTTTGCGGTTAGCGCTTGCTAACCATGCATTATAATACAAAAATCATCCCCTCTTGTCAATGGATTTTCCTCCAAAAAATCCGCGTGCGCCCATTTTCGTCACTCCCACCATCAAGTTAGCCTTGGCTAACAAAAAACTTGTGCAGTTTGCCAATGCTAACTCGTCATTTCCCCCGCCGCATTACAGTATTGCTCCTTTTTTATGGAGAATTTCCCCCACAGCCTTGCACTTTGCCCCAAAAATGTGTAAACTATACTTGTAAGGTCTTATTTGTGGCCCATCCATCTCTTATTATGTAAGGAGTATTCTATGCTGGAATTGCAACACATCAGCTACGAAACCGAAGAAAACCGTGAAATACTGCACGATATCAGCCTGACGATCCAGGACCGCTTTGTGGCCATCACCGGCCCCAATGGCGGCGGTAAATCCACCCTGGCCAAAATCATTGCCGGTATTTACACCCCCACCGCGGGGCGCATCCTGCTGGATGGCGAAGATATCACCACCCTTTCCATCACCGAACGCGCCCGCCGCGGCATCAGCTACGCCTTTCAGCAGCCCGTGCGCTTTAAGGGGCTGCGGGTCGGCGACCTGATGAACCTGGCCGCCGGCAAGGACGCCAATATCGCCGAAGTCTGCGCCTACCTCAGCGAGGTTGGTCTTTGCGCCCGGGATTATATCGACCGTGAGTTGGATGCCAGCCTCTCCGGCGGTGAATTAAAGCGCATCGAGATCGCTATGGTACTGGCCCGCGGCACCGCCCTTTCGGTCTTTGATGAGCCGGAAGCCGGCATCGACCTTTGGAGCTTTCAGAATCTCATCCGTGTCTTTGAAAAGATGTACGAGCAGACCCGCGGCAGCATCCTCATTATCAGTCACCAGGAGCGTATCCTTAATATCGCCGATACCATCGTTCTGCTGAAGGATGGCCGCCTAGCGGAATGCGGTCCCCGGGAGGAAGTCCTCCCCCGCCTGCTGCGCAATATCGATACCGCCCCGCCGGTGTGCAGTATGCTTTCCGATCCCATCAAGGAGGTGCGCTGACCATGATTGACGAAATCCAGAAACGATTGCTGAAAGAGGTCGCCGATCTCGACAGCCTGCCCATCGGGGCCTACAATATCCGCGCCAACGGCGCCCCCGCCGGGCGCAATACCACCGCCCATATCAATATCGTCACCAAGACCGATAAGCCCGGTATCGATATTATCATCGCCCCCGGCACCAAAAATGAAAGCGTCCACATTCCCGTGGTCGTCAGCCAAACCGGCCTTAAGGATTTGGTCTATAATGACTTCTATATTGGCGAAAACGCCGATGTGGTCATCATCGCGGGCTGCGGCATTCACTGCGCCGGGGCCGAGGAAACCTCCCACGACGGCATCCATACCTTCCATGTGGGGAAAGGCGCCCACCTACGCTATGTGGAAAAGCACTACGGCGAAGGCGAAGGCCGCGGCAAGCGGGTAATGAACCCCACCACCATTGTCTACCTGGAGGAAGGGGCTTCCATGGATATGGAGACCACCCAGATCGCCGGCGTAGATGACACCCTGCGCAAAACCGGCGGCACCCTGGCAGCCGGCTCCACCCTCACGGTGCACGAAAAGATCATGACCACCGGCGACCAACACGCCATCACCGATTTTGCCATCGATCTGAACGGTGAGAACTGCAGCACCGATGTGGTAAGCCGCAGCGTGGCACGGGACCACAGCAAGCAGGAGTTCCGCAGCAGCATCAATGGCAACAATGCCTGCGCCGGTCACAGCGAATGTGACGCCATCATCATGGATAAGGCCTGCGTCATCGCCACCCCGGCCCTTACCGCCAACCATGTTGATGCCGCCCTGATCCACGAAGCCGCCATCGGCAAGATCGCGGGTGAGCAGATCATCAAACTGATGACCCTCGGCCTGACCGAAGAGGAAGCCGAGCGGGAGATCGTCAACGGATTCCTAAAATAAACGAAGGAGGCTCATCCCATGAATATTACCGAACGCTTCTTAAAATATGTGGGCTACGGCACCAACAGCGATGAAAAGAGCGAGACCTGTCCCTCCACCCCCAATCAGCTGGTGCTGGGGGCTGCCATTGCTGAAGAACTGAAAGCCCTGGGACTTACCGATGTAGAGCAGGATGCCGATGGCTATGTTTACGGCTATCTCCCCGGCGAGGGCGAAGCCCTTGGCCTTATTGCCCACATGGATACCAGTCCCGCCGTCAGCGGCGATCACATTAAGCCCCGCATTGTCACCTACCCCGGCGGCGTACTGGAGCTGGGCGCTTCCACCCTTTCCCCCACCGATTATCCCTTCCTGGAGGAATACATCGGCCAGGAGCTTATTGTCACCGATGGCACCACCCTGCTGGGCGCCGATGATAAAGCCGGTGTGGCGGAGATCGTTACCCTGTGCGAGTACCTGCTGGCTCACCCCGAGGTAAAGCATCGTCCCATTGCCGTCTGCTTCACCCCCGATGAGGAGATCGGCCGCGGCACCGACCGCTTCCGCATGGATCGCTTCCCTGCCAAGGAAGCCTATACCGTGGATGGCGGCGAGCTGGGCGAGATCGAGTATGAAAACTTCAATGCCGCGGCGGCGACGGTCAAGGTGCGGGGGCTCAATATCCACCCCGGTAGTGCCAAAAACAAAATGAAGAACGCGGCCCTGCTGCTGGCGGAATTTATCGGCCTGCTGCCCGCCGCCGAAACTCCCGCCCACACCGAGGGCTATGAGGGCTTCTTCCACCTCTGCGGAATGTCGGGCGATGAATCCTCCGCCGAAGCGGCCTACATCATCCGCGATCACAACCGGGAAAAGTTCGAGACCCGCAAGGTGCTCATGCAGCAAACTGCCGATTTTATGAATCAGAAATACGGTGCCGGCACCTTTACCCTGCATATGACCGATAGCTACTACAATATGAAGGAAAAGCTCACCGACCATATGTACCTAATCCATAACGCCGAAGCCGCCATGCAAAAGGCCGGCGTCACTCCCAAGATCGTCGCCATCCGCGGCGGCACCGATGGCGCCCGTCTCTCCTACGAGGGGCTCCCCTGCCCCAACCTCTCCACCGGCGGTCTCAATTTCCACTCCATCCACGAATTTATCCCCATCCGTTCGCTGGAAAAGATGGTCGAAGTTCTCCGGAACCTTGTCACCCTGTAAAAGCACAAAAATATTCTCCCTGCCGCTCCTTTCCGGGAACAGCAGGGGGAATTTTTATGTCAGCTTATTTTTCATAACGCTCAACCATGCGCCGGAAAGATTCTGCGGTGTAAAAGCCACTGGATCGACCGCCACAAAGGGGGCAGGCTCCACTCCAAGAAAATAGTGAGCACAGGCGTATGCCAGCAGCCGTCCTATTTCATAGCTGTTCGGCACCACCACCCCGATAACATTGCTGTGGTCGTCCAGCTGGTCTATAACCTCCTTGCTCACCCCCTGCGTCACCACCTTGATATCTGTCCTGCCCAGCAGCCGCAAAACGCCCAGCACAGCCTCGGCCATGCGGCTTTGGCTGATGTACAGCGCCTCTATCTGCGGCAGCTCCCGCAGCAGGTCGTTTATCATCGTATACGCCTGCGTTTCCTCGGTATACTGCACCACCTTATCCAGTGTGATCAGTGGGAACTCCTCCTCCAATATGCTGATGGCACTGCGATCACGGTGCCGCGCCGGCTGGGAATCTCCGCCGTAGCACAGGTAGGCGGCATGGGTCAGCCCGTGCGCTGTCATGTATTTGCCCAGCAGCCAGCTGGCCTGCTTACCGCTTTCCACCATGTTGCTGGCAATACAGCAGTCGTACTGGTTCGCAGTAAAGCCTGTCGGCACACAGGAGGAAAACAGCACCTTTGTGCGGCGGGGCAGGTGCTTCCGGAAAGGCGAAACACTGCATTCATCCAGGTTAGGGATGCAGATAACCGCATCCGGCTTGGCCGCAGCAAAGCTCTGCAATTGCAGCTCCTGGATCTCATAGCTGCCGTGGGCGTCGGTCTTTTGCACTAGATGGATCCCCAGCGTATTCAGGCCGTCCCGCAGCCCCTCCAGCTTGGAATGGCTCACCGGCGTGGTCTCCATATAGGTGGAAACGCACACCTTGTAGTCACCCGCCCGCACCTTTTGGATATCCGCCTCGGAAAGCTCCAGCGAAAGCTGACTGGCGCCGGGGCGGTCAAACTGGTCAAAAACCAGTGCCTTGGTGCTGTCCCCGGTGATGAACTCCGGCGAGATGCTGAAAAACCGCTGCCCGCCGTCCCCTTTTATTATTTTGATGATATCCTGCACCACCTCGATGATCCTCATATCGATACGGGTGCGATTAAAAAACAGGTACTTGGTAAGGAAGATATCCCCGATGGCCAAAAGGGAGATATCCTGCGGCATGGTGACGCCCTGATGCTGCAGGTAATCCACCACATGCATCGTCGCCATCATTTCAGTGGTAATAATGCCGGTAATGCCGCGGCTTTGCAGTGTTCCCAATACCTGGTCCAGGTTTTCCAGCGCCAGCGTACGGAACAGGTAAGTCTCGATCTCCACCAGGTTTTCATCAGGAAATACCATATGGTTCTGCTTGTAAAACAGCTTGCATGTCTCCAGCACCAGCCGATTGGTGTAGGGGTTCTCCTTGGGTGTGATAACCAGAATGTTGCGGTGCCCCAGCGAGACCATATGCCGCAGCGCCGCTACCATCGCCGCACGGTAATCAAAGTTGATGTGGTAGCAGCGCGGGTACACCTTCGGGTCGTGGTTCAGGAAGATGATGGGTGCCTCCACTGTCTCGTGATAGCGGGTCTGCACCAGCCGCACCGTGTAGTCCAGTATGATGTAGTCCAACCCATAGCGCTTCTGATAAGTTTTCAGCTCCTGCAGGGTCATCTCGGTCTTTACCAAAATCGATACCACCTCGATATCACCGGGACCCACCACACGGTGAGAAAGCTCCTCGCGGTTGTGGATATCCCCACAACAGTGCAGGGCATCGATCAGGTCCTCGGCAAAGCTGCACCGATAGTTGCGCAGTAAAAAGCCCACCGTGATCTTCCCACGCTCCTGCTTTGGCGCACCCAGCTCCTCCATGGCCCGCTCCACACGGCCGCGCAGTTCGTCACTGACGAACCTTGTCCGGTTGATGACATGCGACACCGTCGCCACCGATGTACCCGCCCGCTTCGCGATCTCCTGAATGGTCGCCATATTTTTCACACCCTCTCGTTTTGTCAAAAATTCGTTATCGCTTTTGTGCAGTTTACCGTTTTAGCCTCCTCTAATCTTTTTTTTGGTGTCAAAATTTGCGTAAAACAGCACTTTCATGTGCTTTCCGCTTCATTGTCTTGCCTTTGATAACCTCTTCCTCTTGTTCAAAATCGTCAAATTGTTGTTTTTTTTTTGGCATATTTGTGAAATCCAGCACCATTTTTACCTTAATCAGAAACAGTGAAGTCCAATTTGCGTAAATAATACACTTTTTCGGCCCAAAAAGCAATGTTTTTCCGTTCTATTTCAGTCAAAATTCTCTTTTTCTCATTTGACACTCCCGAATGTTGACGGTAACATGAAACTGTAATGTGTGGCGCGCGCACAAAACAGTGTTCAAATAATAGAAAGATTCAAGAATATTTGAGGAGTGTAGTTTTATGAAGTTAGAAAAGGAAGGCTTGGTCGTAACCCCATTGACCGAGCAGAAAACCGGTCTGTGGGATATGGCATTCATCTGGTTCTGTGCCAATGTCGCCGTCCCCCGTCTGATGATCGGCGGCTCGCTGGCGGAGCTGGGCTTCGGCAAAATGATACTCATTCTCATCGCCGGCAACATTCTAGTATTCCTGCCTCTGCTGGCGCTGGGCGTCATCGGCTTCAATGTTCGTATCCCCACCATGGCTGCCACCCGCATGACCTTCGGCGTTAAGGGCTCCTATCTGCCCTCCGTCGCCAACGGCATTCAGCTGCTGGGCTGGGGCGCCAATGTCACCGTCATCTGCGGCGCTTCTATCAACAGCATCATCAAGGCAATGACCGGCTTTGAGAACCTTGCCCTGTGGATCGTTGTCACCGGCATCGTTCAGCTCGTCATCACTGCCTACGGTGTGCGTTCCATTACCTGGCTACAGCGTGTTTCCGTTCCGCTGCTGGCTATTCTCACAGTTGTTTCCGCCGTTCTCATCATCAAGAACTACGGCTGGAGCAGCATCACCAACTACCAACCCGTTGCCGCCATCGGTCTGCTTGCCGGTCTTGATATTGTCGCCAGCAACGCCTTCGCGTGGGGTCCCATGGTCTGCGACTACACCCGCTACGCCAAAAGCAAGTCCTCCTCCAGCTGGGGCACCCTCATCGGTTCTCTCGCCGGTGCTGCGGGCTTCATGTTCGTGGGCGGCATCTCCTATATGACCACCGGCAATGCCAACCCTGTTGATATGCTGCTTTCTCTGGGGCTTGGTATTCCCGCGCTGCTCATCATCGTGCTGTCCTCCGTTACCACCAATGTTATGAACCTCTACTCCGCCTCCATTTCCTTCGTCAATGTCTGGCCCAAGGCGAAGCCCTGGCAGATCATCGGCATCGGCGGCATCGTTATGACCGGTATCGCGCTGATCCCCAACCTCATTGGTCATTTCATCAGCTTCCTCACCATCGTCGGCTCCATCTTTGTTCCGCTTATCGCTATCATGCTGGTGGATTACTTCCTCATCAAGAAGCAGAAGGTGGTTCCCGAGGAAATGCTGGCAGAGGATAGCACCTCCAAGTACTGGTTCAAGGGCGGCTTTAACTGGAAGGCCATCATCATCTGGCTCATCGGTGCCGTTATGTACAACATGCTCTATTACTTTTGGCCGGTTCTTGGTTCCTGCATTCCCACCTTCCTCGTCATCGGTATCCTGTATTATCTGGTCGCCGATAAGAAATGATCCATGGAGAAAGGCGGTAACTAAACTATGAGCACTATTCTCATCAAAAACGCCAGAATGCGCGGTCATCAGGAGCTCACCGATCTCTACATCAAGGACGGTGTCTTTGCCGAGATCGGGGGCGGGCTTTCTTACCCTGCCGATGAGATCATTGATGTCGCCGGCAAGCTGGTCTCCGCCCCGTTCTGCGATGCCCATCTGCATCTGGATGCTGTCCTCAGCGTCGGCAAGCCCCGCTACAATATGAGCGGCACCCTCATCGAGGGCATCAACATCTGGGGCGAGCGCATGCAGGGTCTTACCAAGGAGACCATCAAGAAAAACGCCCGCGATGTCATCAAGTGGGAAGTCGCCAATGGTTCCATGTTCCTGCGCACCCATGCAGATGCCACCGAGCCGACTGGTACTGTGGTGGAAGCGCTGCTGGAGGTTCGTGAGGAAATGAAGGACCTCGTCGATCTTCAGATCGTCGCGTTTCCTCAGGAATGTATCTTCACCGAAAAGGGTCACACCGACCTGATGGAAAACGCCATGAAGCTGGGCTGCGATGCCGTTGGCGGCCTACCCTACATGGAGTACAGCCCTGAGGACGGCCTGCGCGATGTCAAGTTTGTCTTTGACCTCGCGGAAAAATACGGTGCGCTCATCGATATCCACTGCGATGAAAATACCGATGACCAGTCCCGCTTTGTGGAGGCAATGGCACGGGAAACAATTGTCCGTGGAATGCAGGGCCGTGTTACGGCAAGCCATACCACCGCCATGCACAATTACAATAATGACTTCGCGTTCAAGCTCATAGGCTTCCTCAAAAAAGCCCAAATGAACATGGTCACCAATCCCTTCGCCAACTCCTGCCTGCAAAACCGCACCGACGGCTACCCCCGTCACCGCGGGCACACCCGCGTGGATGAGCTCCTGGCCAATGGCATCAATGTCTGCATCGGCAGCGATGACATCATGGATCCGTGGTATCCCATGGGCAAGGGCTCACCGCTTGCCGGTGCCGCCCTGCTGATGAACTACGCCCAACTCAGCGGCTATCCGCAGGTCGCCCAGCTCATTGATATGATCACCTGCAACAGCGCCCGCACTATGTGCCTTACGGGCTATGGTCTCGCCGTTGGCAATCCCGCCAATATGATCGTACTGGACGCCGAAAGCGAGTTTGACGCCATCCGCCTGCAAAGTGAATGTCTCTATGTCATTCGCCATGGCTGCGTCGTCTGCCGCACGGTACCCGCCCGCCGCACACTGGAATTCGAGGGCAAGCAGGAAAATATCGACTTCCGCCTCACCGCGGAAAACCTCTAAGCAAAGGAAGGCAAATCTTATGGCAATGAACAATAAAAATGACAACCGCAGCAAAAAGATCGTCTTTTGCTCCAGCTGCCTACTGAATACCAATAATAAGGTGCTTCCGCTGGCACGCTACGGTGGCTTCAGCAAGGAATTTATTGATATCCTTGCTAAATACGATCTGGGCGTACAGCAGATGGATTGCCCCGAAACCCTATATCTTGGCATCCAGCGCTGGCAGCACACCAAGAATCTTTATGACAATGTTGGCTTCCGCCGTCACTGCCGTCAGCTGGCGGAAAAGGAAGTAGACTATATGTACTCCTACATGCAGATGGATTATGATACCGTAGCAGTGCTGTGCTGTGATGGTTCCCCCACCTGCGGTTGCGGGCTGACCAGTTGGGATGAAAACTGGGGCGGCCCCCCTGAGGCTCCTCTGGATTACGGCAATGCTGTTATCGAAGGTGTCGGCGTTTTTGTCGATGAAATGCAAAAGGCGATCCGCGATCGTGGCCTACCCATGCCTCCGTTCTATGGTCTGGGGCTCGATGATGCCTCTCAGCCCTTCGATCAGATCATCGCAAACTTTGATGCCTTCCTTGCAAAGTGCATGAAGGAACTCGAAAAGTAACAGGTTTTCCCTCTCTTTTGGGGCCAGCCGGAATTGTCTCCCCGGCTGGCCCTTTCTCTTTGTCCTTTGCCCTATTTCTTCATTTCCTGGGCTCCCCTCTCCACCGGCGGTCTCAATTTCCACTCCATCCACGAATTTATCCCCGTCCGTTCGCTGGAAAAGATGGTCGAAGTTCTCCGGAACCTTGTCACCTTGTAAAAGCACAAAAATATCCCCCCTGCCGCTCCTTTCCGGGAACAGCAGGGGACATTTTTCTGCCAACCGGTACGGTTTTCCCTCCTTTTTCCCTTTCGTTGACATTCTCATTTAGTAATAGTATACTATAAGTTAAGTCTGCTATTTGTGCAAAAATACTTTTACGGAGGTCGTCATGTCCGTCGATTCCATGCCAAAAGAAAACAAAATGGGGACAATGCCGGTCAAAAAGCTCATTTTTAATATGGCCCTGCCGCTCATCATCTCCATGCTCATCCAGGCCCTTTATAATATCGTCGATAGCATCTTCGTCTCCCGCATCAGCGAGGATGCTCTCACCGCCGTTTCGCTGGTCTTCCCCGTTCAGAACCTCATGATCGCCTTTGCCACCGGCACCGGCGTGGGTATGAATGCCCTGCTTTCCCGCCGCCTGGGCGAGAAAAACCGCGAGGCCGCCGAGGAAGTCGCCAATGTCGGCCTGCTGCTTTCCATCTGCACCGCCGTAGTATTCGCGCTGTTCGGGGTTTTCGGCTCTCAGCTCTACTTCTCCATGCAGAAGGGTGTTTCCCCCATCATCGCGGAATACGGCGCCCAGTATCTTTCCATCGTCTGCATCGGCTCCATCGGCATCTTTGTGGAGATCACCACCGAGCGGATGCTGCAGGGCACCGGCCAAACCCTCATCACCATGTTCATTCAGGGCATCGGCGCCATCATCAATATCATCCTCGATCCCATCATGATCTTCGGCCTCCTCGGCTGCCCTGCCATGGGCGTCCGGGGCGCTGCCTATGCTACCATCATCGGTCAATTGGTCGCCGCAGTGCTTGGCATTGTCCTCAATCAAAAGCACAATACCGATGTCCGTGTCAATCCCAAAAAGATCCGTTTCAATTTTCCCCTCATCGGCGAGATCTATTCCATCGGCTTCCCCTCCATTTTGATGACCGCCATCGGCTCGGTCACCACCTACCTCATGAATCAGATCCTGCTGGCGTTCAGCACCACCGCGTCGGCGGTCTACGGCGTCTACTTCAAGCTCAACAGCTTTTTCTTTATGCCGCTCTTCGGCCTCAATAATGCCGTTGTTCCCATCGTCGCCTACAATTACGGTGCCCGCAACCGCGGCCGCATCCATCAGGCCATCCGCACCTCCACCATCACCGCTGTCACCATCATGCTGCTGGGCTGGGCCGCATTCTTCTTCTTGCCGGTACCGCTGCTCCGCCTGTTCGATGCCTCCGAAGCCATGATCGCCATTGGCATCCCGGCCTTCCGCATCACCTCCTTCACCTACCCGCTGGCCGCTGTCAGCATCGTTGCCAGCAGCGTGTTCCAGGCCCTGGGCAAAAGCATGTACAGCATGCTGGTCTCGCTGGGCCGTCAGCTCATCGTGCTCATCCCAGTGGCGTACCTGTTCTCCCTCACCGGTGTGCTGCAGGATGTCTGGCTCGCCTTCCCTATCGCGGAGGTCGTCTGCCTTATTTCCTCGCTGTTCTTCCTCAAAAAAGTCCTCCACCGGCTGGATGACTTCCCACAATAATATTTATGGTTTCTTAGCGCTCGATAAATTTTCTTCACATAAAGCAGTACAAATCTCCCCCTATTTGTGTATTTTCTCCCTGTTGTCGAAAATTTTATCGGTTTTCCTGTGTGCATTTGTCAGTATTTTAGCCTTGACAGCAGCAAACTAAAGCGCTAAAATTGCACCATCGAAACAATGATTCACCCCAGCGGTGAAGGAAAGGAGCCCCGGCATGATGAAGTTCGTTACCGCTCATCAGAATCATCACTTCGCTTCTGCATGCACAGAGGCTTCTTCTGCCTGCGCCGCTTCTGCCAGCTCTGCCAATATCGTCATTATTATGGGCGCCATGGTTATGGCGTCCATTTTTGTTGCCGTCATTATTAGCCTGCTGGGCATTATTCGACTGCCCCTGCTGATTATGATGCCGTTCATATTGGCCGTTCTTGGAATGAATTTGCATTAACTGTTCCCGATACAGTAAGCGGTTCTGCCAAACGGCGGGGCCGTTTTTTGTATATATGTTCTAAATTAGCAAAAGCAAAGGAGTAAAACAAAATGAAAAAGTTTCTGTGTATGATGATGGCCGTTCTCATGGTTCTGGCCATGGCCGCCTGCGGCGGCGAACCCGCCAACAACGGCGGCAATGATACCCCCGACGCCACCACTGTCAAGATCGGCGGCATCGGCCCCCTCACCGGCGCCTATGCCAACTACGGTCTGTCCGAAAAGAACGGCGCTGAACTGGCCGTCAAGGAGATCAACGAGGCTGGCGGCATTGCCGGCAAGCAGATCGAACTCAGCTATCAGGATTCCCAGGGCGAGTCCGAAAGCGCTGTCAATGCCTATGGCAAGCTGATGGACTGGGGCATGGAGGTTTCCCTCGGCTGCGTTCTCTCCGGTGAGAATGCCTCCGTTGTTGCCGCTGCCCGTGATGATGATGTCCTGCTGATCACCCCCTCCGGCTCCGCCGATAAGTGCATCGATGGCAACGATAAGGCTTTCCGTGTTTGCTTCTATGATAGCTTCCAGGGCGCTGCCGCCGCCCAGTACATCAAGGATAATGACATCGTTGATACCGTCGGTGTCCTGTATCAGAGCGATGTCGACTACTCCGTCGGTCTGTATAATGCTTTCGTAGCGAAGTGCGGCGAGCTGGGCATCACCATCGCCGAGACCCAGACCTTCACCTCCACCACCAGCACCGATTTCTCCACCCAGGTCAATGCGCTGGTCGCCTCCGGTGCCAAGCTGGTCTTCATCCCCATCTATGCGGAAGAAGCTTCCACCTTCCTCACCCAGGCTCGCGGCAAGTTCGCCGGTGATGTCTACTTCTTCGGTGCCGATGGTCTCGATGGCATCCTCGGTAAGGTTGAGCAGGATCCCACCATCGCCAACAATGTTCTGATGCTCACCCCCTTCTCTGCTGATAACCCCGCCGAGAATGTTCAGAGCTTCGTTAAGAAGTACCAGGAAGCCTACGGCGCCACCCCCGATCAGTTCGCTGCCGATGCCTATGATGCCATCTATGTCATCAAGGCTGCCGTCGAAAAGGCCGGCTCCACCAGCGGCGCGGCACTCGCTTCCGCTCTTACCTCCCTCACCGTCGAGGGTGTTACCGGCGTCATGACCTGGACCGCCGATGGCAACACCAATAAGCCCGCCAGCGCTATCCTCTACTACGATGGTGTCGGCACCCTGTTCGATTCTCAGGATTAATTCATTAAGCTATCTTCATTCTTCATTTTTCTTTCTTATCTCTATCTCCTCAAAGCGGCTCCCTCCGGGCAGGTCTCCTGTCCGGAGGAGCACGCCTACTTATTAAAGGATTGAACTTACCATGACTCACTTTATCCAAACCTTAATCAGCGGACTCAGTCTGGGCAGCATTTACGCCCTCATTGCGCTGGGCTACACCATGGTGTACGGCATCGCCAAGATGTTGAACTTTGCCCACGGCGATATCATCATGATCGGCGCTTACGCCGGCATCATCGCCGTTGCGCAGATGGGCCTGCCGCCCCTCATCGCCGTGCTGCTCAGCATCCTTATCTGTGCGCTGCTCGGCGTCCTCATCGAATTTTTGGCCTATAAGCCGCTGCGCCAGGCGCCGCCCCTCAGCGTGCTCATCACTGCCATCGGTGTCAGCTACTTTTTGCAGAACCTCGCCCTGATCCTTTTCGGTTCCCAGCAGAAGGCCTATCCCACCATTGTGCAGTTGGGCCAGGTCACCATCGGCAGCGTCACCATCGATGGTGTCACCATCCTCACCCTGCTGGTCACCGCGCTCATCATGGTGGTGCTTTCCTTCTTCATCAACCGCACCCGTATGGGCAAGGCCATGCGGGCCGTCAGCGAGGATAAAGCCGCCGCGGCGCTCATGGGCATCAGCGTCAATCGCACCATTTCCATTACCTTCGCCATCGGCTCGGCGCTGGCCGCTGTCGCCAGCATCTTCTATGGCATGTCCTATATCTACATCAAGCCCACCACCGGCGCCATGCCCGGCATCAAGGCCTTTACGGCAGCCGTATTCGGCGGGATCGGCTCGGTGCCCGGCGCCATGCTGGGCGGCATCCTCCTGGGGCTCATCGAGCAGCTCTCCAAAACCTATATTTCCACCCTCTGGGCAGATGCCATCGTCTTTGGCGTTCTGGTCCTGGTCCTGGTGGTCAAGCCCACCGGCCTCTTGGGTAAAACAATGAATGAGAAGGTGTAAGAAGATGAAACAGAAAAAATTCAAATTTTCCGGCGATCTTCTGACCTTCATCCTGGTCGCAGCGGTTTACGCTGTGGTCGCCTACCTGCTGTATGGCGGCAGTCTCACCCGCCAGTTCTCCAATATGATCATCCCCATTTCGGTCTACATCGTGCTGGCGGTCTCGCTCAATCTCGTTGTCGGCCTTTTGGGGGAACTCTCCCTGGGCCACGCTGGGTTCATGTCGGTGGGTCTTTTCTCCGGCTGCCTTTTGTCCATCGCCCTGGTGGATGTCCTGCCCATGGCGGTCCGTCTGCCCCTTTCCATGGTCGTTGGCGGCCTGGTAGCGGCGCTCTTTGGCCTTGCGGTCGGTCTGCCCGCCTTGCGGCTCAGGGGCGACTATCTTGCCATTGTCACCTTGGCCTGCGGCGAGATCATCAAGAACATCATCACCAATCTTGATTTTACCGGCGGCGCTTTGGGCCTCAATACCAACCCCATCTATTCCAATGCAAAAAAGCTCCTGCCCTACGCTGTCATATTGGTGCTGCTCACCGTTCTTGTCATGATGAACCTCAAGCGCTCCAAGCAGGGCCGCGCCATCATGGCCATCCGGGATAACCGCATCGCCGCCGAATCGGTCGGCATTGATGTTACCCGCTACAAGCTCATAGTTTTCATGCTGGCCGCGTTCTTCGCGGGGGCAGCCGGCGTGCTGTACGGCCACTTCTTCGCCAATGTCAAGGCAGCCACCTTCGATTACAACATGTCCATCGAGATCCTGGTCATCGTGGTACTGGGCGGCATGGGCAGCATCCCGGGCTCCATCATCGCCGCCATTGTGCTTACCGCCCTGCCGGAGGCCATGCGTGAGTTTGCCGATTACCGGATGCTTCTCTATGCCATCGTCCTCATCATCGTCATGCTGGCCACCAATAATCCCACCATGAAGGAATTTTTCCACCGCATCTCCCCGGCCGAGGTCCTGCGCCGCGCCAAAAAGAAAAAAGAAAAATCTCTGCAGAAGGAGGGCGCCTAAATGTCTGTCAAGACCCACAATAAAACCAAGCTGGTCCCGGTCAACCGCAGCGTTGCCCTCCTGCCGGAACGGGATGCCAAGGTCAGCCCCATCCTGGAGTGCATCGATCTGGGCGTGACCTTCGGCGGCCTCAAGGCCGTGGATAACTTTGATATCACCATCGGCCGCACCGAAATCGCTGGGCTCATCGGCCCCAACGGCGCCGGCAAGACCACCATCTTCAATTTGCTCACCAAGGTCTATCAGCCCACCCACGGCACCATCCTGCTGGATGGCAAGGATATCCACGGCATGACCACCGCACAGGTCAACCGTGCCGGCATCGCCCGTACCTTCCAGAATATCCGCCTGTTTTCGGAGCTGACGGTGGAGGAAAACATCACCGTCGCCATGAGCAGCCAGATCAAGTACAATATGGCCAGCGGCATCTTCCGCCTGCCCTCCTTCTGGAAAGGCGAGCGCATCGCCCACGAGCGCGCCATGGAGCTGCTCTCCATCTTCCACATGGAGCAGTTTGCGAATGCCAAGGCAGGCAGCCTGCCCTACGGCGCCCAGCGCCGGCTGGAGATCCTGCGTGCCCTGGCTACCAACCCCTGTCTGCTGCTGCTGGATGAGCCCGCCGCGGGCATGAACCCCTCCGAAACGGCAGAGCTGATGGAAAATATCCGCACCATCCGTGATACCTTCAAGATCGCCGTGCTCCTCATCGAGCACGATATGAGCCTTGTTATGAATATCTGCGAGGGCATCGCCGTGCTCAGCTTCGGCCGCATCATCGCCAAGGGCTCCCCGGAAGATATCCAGTCCGATCCCAAGGTCATCGAGGCCTACCTGGGCCGTAAAAAGGAGGCGTAACCCATGAGTGAAATGCTGAAAGTCAGTGATCTCCATGTCTATTACGGCAGCATCCACGCCGTTAAGGGCGTTTCCTTTGAGGTCCACGAGGGCGAGGTCGTCACCCTCATCGGCGCCAACGGCGCCGGTAAATCCACCATTCTGAATACCGTTTCGGGGCTTCTGCATCCCCGTTCCGGCTCTATCCTCTTCCACGAAAAAAATCTGCACGGCGTCCCCGCCCACAAGCTGGTGGGCATGGGCCTGGCCCAGGTCCCGGAGGGCCGCCATGTGTTTTTGCAGATGACGGTGCAGGAAAATCTGGAGATGGGCGCCTTTTCCCAGCCCTCCTCCGGCATCGAGGCAGACCTGGAAAGTGTTTACCAGCGTTTCCCTCGCCTGCTGGAACGCCGTAAACAGATCGCCGGTACCCTTTCCGGCGGCGAGCAGCAGATGCTGGCCATGGGCCGCGCCCTGATGAGCCACCCCAAGCTGCTCATGCTGGATGAACCCTCCATGGGTCTTGCGCCCATCCTGGTGGAGCAAATCTTCGGAATCATCCGGGAGCTGCACGCTTCCGGCACCACCATTCTCCTGGTCGAACAGAACGCTCAGGCCGCCCTAGAGGTCGCCGACCGGGCCTATGTCCTGGAAACCGGCCGCATCGTTCTTTCCGGTACCGGCGCCGAGCTGATGGCCAGCGATCAGGTGCAAAAAGCCTACCTCGGCGGTTAATTTGCCATCCTTACTCCTTTTTTATACGAATCATTCCCGGCGGGTGTATCATGCAGCACCTACCGGGAATGATTTTTTGCCTTGATTTACTTGTTTCGGCAGCTTTCTGCCATGGCATTTTCCTTCTCCGCCAGTCCCTGCCGCATCCGGGATACGGCCCGCAGGGCCGGCGCCGTTCCGGCGCCGCAGGCGGCCTCCGGCCGCCGAATTCGTCCTGCGGACGAATTGCCCTGCGGGCCGTCTTCGGCTCTCCTCTTACCCCTGCATCCTACTTCTTTTCATATCTCAGCACCGCAAATTCCACCGGCGTCGTCAGCTCCGTTTTCGCCAGCAGCTTCTGCTGGTCCGCCGCCCCGGTCTTGTAGTAGTACGGCGTCATCATAAAAAGACTTTCAATCTCCTGTCCTCGCACCGTCATCTCATACCGCAGCTCCCGGCAGTCTACCAGTCGGAAACCCTCCAGCTCATACGGCTTTACCTCGTTGCGATACGGCTTTTCGTAGATGGCCTCCTTCAGCCCGTACAGATGATTTTCCAAAGGAATGACCATGATAAACTGCCCGTCCGGCTTCAGCACCCGCAGGAATTCCTCCCCACAGTACGGTGCAAAGACCGAAAGCAGCAGGTCCACGCTTTCTCCCGCCACCGGCAGATGAAAACAGCTGGCTACTGCGTATTCGGTCTCCCTATCCCGCTTGGCCGCCTCCTGCAGCGCCGCCTTGGAAATATCGATTCCCGCCACCTTCGGCCGGTATTCCCTCTCCCGCAGCGTTTTGGCCATCTCCGCGGTATAGTAGCCCTCACCGCAGCCCGCGTCCAGCACCGTCATCCCCTGCCTTGCCGCCGCCAGGCCCTGCTTTATCAGCTCCTGCCGCATCGGGTCATAGTATCCCCGCTCCAGGAAGGCGCTCCTCGCCTTCACCATCCGCTTGTCATCCCCGTGGTGCTTCCGGCCGGTCTGCTGGCTCAGCAGCAAGTTCACATACCCACTCCTCGCCACATCAAAGCTATGCCCCGCCGGGCACACCAGCCGGCGCTCTTCCCGGCACAGCGGCTTTTGGCAGCTTGGGCAGCAGAATATACTCATCGCTTTTTCTCCTCCTCTACTTCCTGCAGGGCCCCCATCTGCGGCGGAGCTGCGGGGCTCCGCCCCGCCCCCGCGCGCCCTGCGGGCGCGCGGGGCACCGGCCCCTGCGG
>OLRV01000178.1_pt1 | contig 62277 bp, 51 predicted proteins | sample 1672421 | NCBI WGS metagenome assembly OLRV01 (sample SAMEA3136684, study PRJEB25190) | human gut metagenome | biome: human gut; feature: human-associated habitat; material: faeces | place: Austria | collected 2013
TTTCTTTGAGATGATCTTCCTCGCACAAATAACACTTATCCACTTTTATTTTCTTGCATTCTAGACATACCCTCTTTCCATCTATTTCCTCCGTTTGCATATCCTTATTTTTACAATAATCACATTTATATAGATCTATTACTTGCATGATATAATCATTTAAATTCTCATCTCTAAATTTTAAAAATCCTTGCCTAAATGCATTGGGATATTGATATATACTTTCTTTAATTGTTCCGACATTTTGCTTATAATGAATTTTTATTTTATTTCCTACTATTTCTTTTATAACTCCTTTTTGTCCCTTCACATTATAAACAATTGAATTAACTATATTCATATTTCTTCCTCTGCATTCTATATTAAGTTCACATTCAACAAAAATTTCTTCAATAATTATATCTTATTTTCAGATTTCTTAAGAACGGCTAACCTCTTTGTATATATCTAATGGTTATAATACATAGTCTTGATTTTCTGTTGTTACGTTCGCTTATTAAATGTACATTAAATTTGCAATCAAAGCACTTATGATTGCGTAAGAACTCAGGGAGCTTAAGTCAATATTAACTTTCGTTATTTTTGAAAATCATTTTGCCAGAAACTGGTATTTTCTTAGGCTCAACATATTTGATTCGGTATGTTCTACATCTGAACTTTTCCAATGAATCATCAATATCATCAAAGCCAGCAAAAGAATTTTCTACACCAACTACTATACTGGGGAAGTTTTTATAGGTGTTCCCTTTAGATGTTGTATGTTCAAATGATACATCGTCGTTTTTTATGGCTTCTTCAATCGTATGCGATTCTTTTTTCTTGGAAAACAACCCCATGGCAAGTCCTCCTTATCGATGTCCATCATGGACATGCTGCGTTATCGTGGTGCGATGTCCATTGTGAGCATCCGCGATATTTATATAAAGGCAATCTTTTTTTCTTCGAGCATTTCCAACAACCTGCTGGATGGTCCATTGGGGGTATTTCTGCCGGATTCCCATGCTTCGACAGTTTTTTTGCTAACACCAATATATTTAGCAAGAAGGCTCTGCGTAAGGTTATTGCTAGTGCGTATATGTCTGATTTCAGAGCTTGAGTATTGCTTTACATTACTAATGTGAATTGAAATTTTATCGTGAGTTAGATTTTTTCCGTCATTGTTCTTGTAGTCATTAATAATTTCGGTAAAGGAATCTGCTAACAGATTGTAAGTTTTACTCATATGAATAACCTCCTATCGATTTTCTTATTTTATGATGCGCTCTAACTCATCTATGAATTTTTTAATACTGTTTCTTTCAGATGGTGACAGATTTTCCATCTTGTTTTTTGCAAATACCATTACGAGAAAAATCTTATCTTGTGCTTCAAAATCAACATAACATACTCTGGCACAATGCGATTTGCCGCGATTACCATACTCAAAGCGAACTTTTCTAAGTCGTCCCGTACCTCGCATCACAGCTCCACGTTTCGGATTTTCTAAAAGGAGCGATTGTAATTCGTTCAAATGACTATCAGAAAGACCTAATGCCCGCCATTGCTCATCAAATTTCTTACCGTGAATAAATTCTCTGACAATTCTCATACATCTACTCCTTGCTATCCTACATAATCATTATACCCTATTTAATAGGGTATTGCAAGTATAAATTATAGAAAGGAGCTGTCGCGTGTAATATGACGCAACAGCTCCTCTTGAAAAACGACCTTTAGGTAAATCGACCTTATCGATGTCCATCATGGACATCAACGGTATGATGTATTGACGTTTTCTTGTGTCAGCTTTTTCTCCTGGTAAATCCCCAGCAGGTGTCTGGCGCGCAGCTGAATCATCTCATTCATCTTGGCCAGGCAGGCATCACTGACGTTGTATTTTGGATGCTTCTGGAATTGGAAGTTCAGAAGGGAACGGATGGCGGGGATGTGGCGCGGCTGGATGAAAAGACGTGCCTGCTGGTCGAAGGGGAGATACTTTCCTTCGATGGTTTCGAGGTAGGCCGGGATATCGGCCATGTTGCTTCTGGATGCGCCGTAAAGAAGCGAGAAACCGTTATCGAAGATGGGAGCAGGCGACAGGTACGCGCCCGTATTATTGTCTACGAGGTAGCCAAAGTTCCCCAAGTGGCGATCTCGGTTGCAGATCAGGGCATCAAAGACCATCAAGTCCTGATAGGCGGCAGGCCCATAGATCATTGCCATCTGTTCCTGCACACGCAGGCGGGATAAGTCTTCTCGGTCTACGTCGATATCTTTGTCTTTGAAGAACTCATAGGCGTTGATGAAGCCGACATCCTCTGACGTGAACAGCTTGCATGTGCAGACGATTTCTCGCTCTCCGTCACGGTGATGAAACTCTTCGAGATTATACGGGACATGTGTGAATCCCATCTTCTCAGCAATCTGTGCTGCATAGAATTCCATGGTGGCCTGGGAGCGACCGTCATCCGTCTTGATGAAGTCATCGCCCTTGATGAGATAGATGCCGTCCGGGCGATTTGACCAGCATTTCTTCAATGCGCCGGAAGAAGTCAGCTCCGGGGATGATATCACGCCAGATACACGTTTGCTGTATCCCGTGAAAGCGACATAGGCCAGCACCTTGTCAAACGGATGCGAGTAGAGGTTGAAGTCCTTCCATAAGGCAGGGACTTCGTCGTTCGTGATCCAGAAGGCATCATTGAGTGATAGGGCGTGGGAGATGTCCACGTAACGGAGCGGATTCTCATCATCGGCAATTGCGTGCATGATCTGATCCACGAACTGACGATTCTTCGGTGCTTTCCTCCGGTCAATCCATGTGAGCAGGGAAGCGTCCGTCAGCTGCTCACGGAGCGTACCGGGTAGGAGATGACGACTCTCTTCTTCCACTTGCGTCACGTGAACCTGGTAAATGGTCTGCGCCATCCCGGCAGTCACTTCCTGCTCGGCCTCGAGGCAGAAATGAACGAGAGGAATATCCTTTCGTCGCAGCGTGTAATGCGCAAGCACCGTCATGTCGTCATCTCCCTTCGTATTGGTACAAACTGATTGATACTTACATTGTACTACGGATAACAGAAGCGTTCAACGGCATTTGTCGTGTGTGTGATAAATCTAACTAATATACAAAAAATTAGGAAAAACAAAAGAGAGACTACCGACTGGCGGCATATTGTGCTATAATCAAGGTAGCGTTGATCTTGCAATAGAAGAGCGGCCGATGTTTCGAACCGTCAGCCTTCCTTTTCTTACCAAGATTGAAGAAAGCGCGAGGTTCTTTTGCCTAGCCTTACGTGTGAATTACTTCAACAACGCGATAATGCTAACAACCAACTGAAGAAATGCCAGCAATAACGCAAGCTCTTCGTTCGTCATGAGCATCACCCCCTTGTTTAAAGGGAAGGCCAACTCATCGACTGCCGATACGAGTATAGCACATTGTTGGCATTTCTGCATTTCAAAACGAAATATTTCTTGATAAGATACAGAGCATAGCCCCGCGATGTCCATCATGGACATCGCAGGGCTTTTTGTCATGCCATGAAATAAATTGACGGCTTGCACGGAAATATCTTGCGTAGAATGGAATGAGACGTGAGATGAAGGAGCGCAGGCTATGAAGATAAAACTCATCGTGATGATTACGCTTCTGATTCAACTGGTCTGCATGTCTGTTGCATGGGCCGAATCAGAAGATCTATCGGAAATGGATAAGCAGACGGGAGGCGGCGGGGCCGGGACGATGATCTGCCCCGTGCAGGGCAGCTGGACGCTGACATCTCCACAGGGATGGCGTATCCATCCGATTTATGGCGTCCGCAAGTATCATTCTGGGGCTGACTTGGCGGCGGAGCAAGGGACGCCTATTGTTGCCTGTCAGTCCGGTACCGTAGTATATGCCGGATGGATTGACGGATACGGCAATGCGGTCATCATTGATCATGGTGCTGGCGTCACCAGCCTCTATGGCCATAATTCTGAGTTACTGGTTTCCGCCGGACAGAAAGTAAGTCAAGGCGACCGGATTGCCTTATGCGGTTCGACGGGCAATTCCACCGGGCCGCATTGTCACTGGGAAGTGCGTATCAATGACCATCCAGTCGATCCCGGACTTTTTTGCCCGGAAGTCGAACAAGCTGAGATGGCCTATGATCCGAACCATGTCCCGGAACGCGCAGACGGCGTAGACAGCATTGACGGCAAGGCGACGTTTGAGGTGTCGGCAGACTTTGCAAAGCCGCTGCGGGACATCAGCAATAAATTTGTCGATGCCATCACGGCAGCGATGAAACTCATCAAGAACGTCGTCTACCAGATCTTCATGGCACTTTTGACTATGGATCTTGTCATCGGTCTTGCGTGGCGCAGCTTCGGCTCGGAGGGAAACGATGATTTTGCCAACTGGGTCATCTATCGTGTGGTCATGTACGGCGTCATGATGTTCCTCCTGGCAAACTGGGGGGACATTGTCGGCGGGATGGCCATGCATGGTTTCCCGGCGCTTGGCAGCATCGCAGTTGGTGCAACACCGGATGAAGCAGCGAAAATTCTGTCCGATCCGACTTCCATCATTCAGAAGGGTTTGTATATCATCGAGCCAATCATCAATGAGGCCATGAAGATCAAGGGCCTGCTGGATCTTGTCAATCATGCGGTCACATCAGCCTTGTGCCTGGTCTTCGGCATTGCCTTCCTGGCACTCTTCCTGCTGATCGGCCTCCAGATCATGAAAGCGTATCTCGAGTTCTATTTCGTTATCCTGTTCAGCTTCACGGGCTTCCTATTCTCCGGCATCAAATACACGCGCAGGTACGGCTCGAACTGCATTAATGCCGTTTTTGCGGTGTCCATCAACCTGATGTTCTTCTGTATGTTTGCCTTCTTGCTGAACTATACCATGGAGAATATGGCCGTAGGCTCGTTCATTGAGACGCGGACAATAGAAGCAGGAGCTTCCAGCAGCACACTGCCGCCAGGGATGGTTGCTTCTTCCGGAGGCAGTACGGAGGGCGTCGATATCTCTGGTAGGCCGAAAGCAGAAGTTGCTTACCGAGTACAGCAGATCCTGAAAGAGACGTACCATCGTGATCTCCGGGCTGATTTCATCTGGGCGCAGATGGCTCATGAATCTGGTGCAAACATGGACAGCCCGGTGGCCGTCGAATATCATAATTATGCCGGTATGGGCTATGACGGCCATGATTACAGACACTACGCCAACGATGAAGAGTTCGCGCAGGATTTTGCAAAGACGCTAAATGCTTATGGTGAAGACGGCCTCTTTGAAGCAAAGACAGCAGAAGAATACGCGCAAGCTTTGAAGCATGGTGGCTATTACAGTGCATCGGTAGAAGAGTATGCATCCGATATGACCGCACTGCTCAACGGCACCAGCTCGGTCACGCAGACCATGCTGAACTTGCTGCTCCTGCTGAAACTGCTGTTGGTACTCTTGATGTTCATCTTCTTTGCGGATCGCATCTCGAAGCGCATCATGAAGCAGTTTGGCAGTCCTGGGTTCCATTTGACGAACGAATGAGGAGGGCATGGCGATGATTAAGACGATATTGAAGCGGGTTGGATTCTTGTTCCTGGTGATTGTGATGGGCGTCACAGGCTTTTGCGTGGGGTATGGTGTCGTGTTCGCGCATATTATCCCTGGATGGGATCGCCCGTTTGATCCGCCGAACTATTATGATCCAGATCGTATATCCTGGGCCGATACCAACAACCCATCCTTTTTCTTCCGAGATCTCGGGTGGCAGGGAGGGAAGGTCTACGACCACTCGCGGGATATCCAGTCCGCCTATGAGAAAGAGAATATTTTGGGCTGGTTGAAACTCCTGCTGGAAAACATGGCCTTGCAGCTCAAGAATCATAAGCCGCTGGATGGTACAATCCTGCATGATATTGCCATAAAGATCCAAGAGACGCAGCAGCATACGAAAAATCTCGACCAGAGCGATACGGCGGCAAAGTTGCTGCAAAGTACCATCTTGCGAGACATGAATCGCTATGATGACGATACCGATGACTATGATCCAAAGGAACAGGCAAAGGCCATTGGGGACACCTATGCTTCCTATGCGAATGCCGCAGCGGATTCCCAGAAGGATGCAGAGGAAGTCAGCAAGACCGTGGATGAGCTGCTGGATGCAGCCAATCAGGCAGAGGGCGACATGCAGATCCAGCAGATCAAGAGCCAGCTTTCTGGCCTGGAAGAGAGTGAGAAAGCACGGCAGAATGCGTTGTTGGCACAGCTCGCGCAACTTCGGGCTATCGACCAGAAAATCCAGACGAATGACGACTTGGCCTATTATCGGCAAGTCAGAGACGCAGAGCTGCATGTCCAGGATCCGTATCATCCTACGGACAGAGAGAAGCAACAGTATCAGCAGCCGGAAGGCCGTGGATGGGTGGAATTTAAATGATAAATGGAGGAACCGACGATGCGATTTGAATTTTTTTATCGGGTAGAACCCAAAGCTGCCGATGATGAGGCCATCTTCTACATGCGTGCAGCCATAAACGCAGATCTGCCACAGGATGCAGCTCCTGACTTAGTTCAGCGTACTAGGGACGAGCTTTGCCACATAGCGAGCAGCAACCTGGTGGACATCATGGGCCTCGATGCGGAAGAACTCATCCCTGTCACAAAAGCAGAATGGGACGCCGGAGAAAAAGACATGCCGGACTATCATCATTACATCTGATAGTATAGAACAATAACGAAGCACCTCGGAGATACTTTTCTCTGAGGTGCTTCATTTATCGGACAACTATTACGGCTTTAGCAAATCTGCTAAACAGTATTCTTTTATTGAGTGGAAACTTGCTTGTAAGCAGAAATTTTCTTATCCGTGTAGCGAACGACATTTTTTATGACCAGTTTTTGAACAGCACGAATGAAAGTCGCCATAAAGGTGTAATCTGGAATACCGTCTTTTATTGGCAGAGAAATATTTAGTTCATCGGCATCTTTGGCGTAGAAATTTTTTGCATAACTGAACTTACCTGTATGGGCAGCTTTGTGGATAGCACTTGTAACAAAGATCGAGGCATATTTTGGCAGATTTTCCGTATGGACAACGGCTACATGATCGTCTGCGCCGTATTCGTAGTTGCGATATTTAGCAGAGCCAAACATATCGATTGAGGTTGTATTCTTGGGGAATATCTCGACGTGGTTGCCAATATGTGCGGAGATGCCTTCGTTTGCTTCGCCTGCTGTTACAAAAATCAATTTTCCCGGGACGCGGTCTGCACTTTTCAAGCGCTTGCCGCGTGTCGATTTTCCATATAATTTCTCCAGATTGAAGGTACCCCAAACTGTTTTATCAAATTGATAAATAATATCAATTTCGGGGGGGGTCAGATGGTAATCTGTCAGGCCGCTTGCCGTCAGGTAAGCGGCCAGTTCGCGTATACGCTCCTCTTCGAGTTCGCGTATAAATGTTTCCATGAAAGTGTAATCAATGGCTCCAGATACGTTAACGGGAAGAGAGAGACTTTCTTTGCTCATTTTAGTATGGCTTATGCTATTGCCCCAGGTGTACTTATATCCAATACCGCTTTTTATGCATGAGGCAATAAATTTTTGAATGTTTTTGGTTCTATGTGCGCTGTTTTTGAGATACAAAACTAAATTATGGCTATCATTGGAGAAAAAATCATTTTCTTGATAACTTACGACAAAAGTCTTTCCGCCAATAAAGATGCAATTCCCTTCTTCCAACAAATTGGTGTTGTATGAAATATAAGAAGAAACACTGTTATTATCTGCACTTGCACAAAGATAAGGTATACTCCCGGAATTTTCTTTTATGGCACTTGCCAGAATACTCCTTGTATTTTTTATGATAAACAGGTCTGTGACCTTGAATTTGCCCCACTTGACCGCTTTTAGCTTTTTGCCAAGTGGGGCGCTCATTTTCCCAGGCGTTGTTCACCCTCGGCATCATTCTTTAGAATGTTACTGACTTCCCAGGCGAGGTAATCGCTCACGGTTTTCTTAAAATCATCAAGCGTTGGACGCGTATCTATGGGAGCGCTTTGATTCCAGTCGTCGCCTTTTGCCGGATCAATCGTACCTTCGTAGTAGTCCGTCTCTTTTAGGTAGTGCAATTTCTTTTTGCCGAATTTTACGAGATTCACGACTTCTGTGTAACGTTCCTTGGCGTGGTCAGTATCGCGCAGATTCGTACTCGCTTTTTTTCGGTTCGTGCGGGTGTAGCCGTCATTGGTGAAGTCAATGAATTTTACTACACTGTCTGCCTCGTGCGGCAGTCCGACTTGGAAGACATAGATATTTGTCTGGACACTTGATTTGCCGACGAAAAGATCCAGCGGCATCTTAATGCTGGCAAGGAGCGTTGAATGCTTTAGGATTTCTTGGTTGTACGTTGTTGCCTTGCCGCTTCCTGCGCTGTTCTGAATGATGATGGCGGCGTAGCCGGAGTGCATCATTGAGAGAGCCTTTTCTACAAAAACCATGCCATTGCCACTGGCAGAATAGGGAGGATTCAGTACAAAGGCCGTTGCGGGGAATTTGTCATTGGTATGAATAAAGCCGTAATTTCCCTCAAAATCCTTGAGGGAATCGCGGTTCAGAATATTACTGGATCCGTCACCCATCAGAATCATATTCAGAATGGCGAGCATGTAGATTTCCGGTAAGATTTCAAGCCCTAGAAGCTGGTTCGCTTTAATGTGTATGATTTTCTTTTGGAGTTCTTCGGGGCTTTTTATTTTGTTTTTGGCATCATCCATCATGATGTTCATGGAGGCGACGAGCAGACCAGCACTACCCGTAGCGAAATCCCATACGTAGCTGTCCATGTTGACGCGGGCGAGCCTGGCGAGCAAGTCTGCCACATAGGTTGGCGTAAGTACGACATCATTTAGCTTATCCTGCGTAAAGCCAAGCCAGTTGTACATTTCATTGAAGAGTTTTCCAGTAAAGTCCGTGGTCAGCCCAATCTTATAGTAGAGGCCCAGGTCGTCAATGACTTTTGAGAAAACGCGTTTGAGTTGGGTTTCTCCGTTGATTGGTTTATTGATGTTGCTGTTGGTCAGCAATTTTTCTGAAAAGCTTTCGATGATGAGGTTCTTTTTGTCTTCAGGGACATTCTTTTCGCTCAGGAAGGTGTCAATCTTGCGAAGCATGATATCACCATCGCGATTTCCCTTTTCCGTGCTGCACTTAAGATCGCTCTTTTCTAGGGGCCGGACTTTTCCTTTGATGCCGAGATTGGCGATAATAGAGGCAGCCACCAAATAAACGCGTGCGGATTCGCCAAGGCCATGTTCGTTTTTGTAGATATCGTTGTTGAGCTTGACGAGTCTCGATGTGATTTCCGTTTCGCGCTCTTCTTTTGCCAAGAGGTGTGCTTCTTGTGTCAGGTTCAGTGATTGCAGCTTTTCAACAAAGGCGTCAAAATTCTCTTTTTTTAAAAAGGAAAAATCGGTATAGTCACCTGCTTTTTGGCCAAAGGCAAAGTTTTTGCCGGATACATAATAAACGCCGATTTCATGCTGAAGTATCCCACCTTCGTCTTCATATCCAGTCATGCCGATGGCGATGACATGCTCATAGCTTGTATATTGAAGAAGGGCTTTGGCGTAATGAATGGCCCCATTTACAGCATAGCTGTTGATGGTTTTGTAGTCGTCATCATTATTGCTTTTTTTCAGTATGGGAATGCCGTTGGCATTCAATTTTGCGAGTTTGTCTTTATAACCCTTGTATTCAATTAGAACTGGGTAGTAGTCCAGATTGGAATCTTGGAGCAGGAGCTTGCAATCTGGACGATTACCTCCTTTACCGCCTGACTTTGAAGCATATTCGCTGAGAGCGTTGTCTATTTCATCATTGAGGCTTCCCTGCTCGAGTTTGTAGTCGAGATGATATGTTTTCAGCCAGCCATTCCCGAGGTCGGCGATTTGCGGTTCTACGGACTGTTTTTTCGACATTCTATGTTCTTCCTTCCAAATTTTGATAAAGAACGATATCAAATCGGGATTATTATATCATATCCAGATTTATTTTATCGTTCGGAATAAATAATCTTCTAATGCTTGCATATTCGAATAGAGAGGAGCTGTTCCCGTGATGTGATTAGAAAGGATGACCTCGCTTTTCTTTAAATCGTTACGCCGTACCAAGTTTGAATAGTTGGAAAGCTCAATGCCGTTTTGATTTCTTCTTGCAATATAGATGTTATCTTTTCGATCCATGAAATCAAGAATCTCTGCATAATGAGTCGTAAAAATCAAACATGCACCACGAGGGTTGATTTTTGGATTTTTGAAGATGTCCGTAATCATATGAATCAACTCCTTGTTCATATGATTTTCCAATTCATCAACAATAAGATACCCTCCGGTTTCAAGGACATTTTTTATCAGGAACAGAATATTCTTTCCTTTTATGGTGCCAGACGAAATGATGTTATCCAGTACGAACGGGGAATAAACCACTCTGGATTTCTTATCACCTCTGAACCTGATTGTATACACAATCCCATCATCGGAGTCTTTGGCATTGAATTCATCCAGCATTGGATCGAAAGCATGAAGGATTGCCGGATCAGTTGCGCCTCTTGCTACCGATATATTCACATTGGTGAATAAAATGAGTTGCTGTAAAGAAGTATCTGCATCCCTGGTAATAGAAAGCGAAATACTGGTATCTGGCAACATCATTGCAAGTGTTTCCTTTGAGATAGTGGATCTTTGCATAAACTGGCATTTTTGTTTGCCGGAATCACAGGTATCATATCGGAATGGATCATCTTTCGACCGGATATCCTGCAAACTTTTTCCAGACAAAAATTCATCTTTGTAATAAAGGCGATCTGCGTTTGCATTATCCTTCTTTATACCGATGATAGAACGGAGTTGCCAGCACATATTGTCACAGATGAATGTGATAGTGATTTCTGTGCCGTCACGTAACAATTCTTTTCCTAAAAGGTTTTTATCATTCAATGTAGCATTGCTCAATACAATGGACATCGCAAAGAAAAGCAGCTTTAACGATGAAGTTTTCCCAGAGGCATTAATGCCAATGATAGCTTCAAGTTTTTGCGTATAAATGGAGCGTTGAATGGGAAAGACTTGCGTTTTATCTGTAACACGATCGGACGCCATGAAGTTAAAAGAGAACGTACCGTTTTCATAAAGTGGTAGGTTGCGATACTCTACCTTTAAGATGCGAATAGTCTTCATGCTAATACCTCCCGGTGATATTTTATCATATTTTACACACATAAACAAGTATTGCGTTTATGTGTGTGCGAGAGAAAGTTGACAGATAACCTTTCCCGTACTATAATAAAAGTAAGCCAATAATATACAGAATATTCTGTATATTATTGGCAGGGGAAGTTGAAAAAAAGCGGCGGTTCATGAAATGCGGCAGAACTTACCCTGTACCTATAGAGGTTTTTCTACTATAGGAGGGATTGGGATGATTAATCGCAATACGATGCTGATTGAGAATCATCGCTTTTTGACAGAGCTTCGGGGCAACAAGGGACGGTACCTGGATTTTCTGGGGACGATGGCCAAATATCACAAGTACAATCTGATGCAGCAGGCGAACCTGTTCTTCCATGCCCCATCCGCAGCAACGGCAGTTGCTCCGCTGGAGGTATGGCAGAAACTGGGGCATCCTGTGAGAGAACATGCACGTGCCATCCCCATCTTGACGGGAGAACGCAACCGGGAAACCATCTCGTATGTCTATGACATGCGGGATACGGAAGGGTATCAGGAAGGGCAGACCGTTCTGTGGAAATTGGACGAGAACGCGGATCGTCCCTATCTGGAACAGTGCTTTCCGGGAGAGGTTACCGCAAGCATTCAGGAACGCGTCCTCAGCAAGTGCCGCCAGCTGGCAGAAGGGTCGCCGGTCGAGAATCCGGAATTGGTGGCTCTTAGCACCGCGTATGTGGTACTGACGCGGATGGGATATGACACGGACGCTGTCGTCGGACTTCCACTCTTGCAACTTCCCTGGCAAGATATCCATCCAGATGAAGCATTGGCAGCCGTCAATCAGTTCAGCCAGCAGCTGCTGAACCCCATCGGCAAATACATTCGAGACAAGGAGAGAGAACATCATGAACAGCAAGACGAACATCGACGTGGAAACAAAGTACTTCGGGGGGATGGCGTCAATCCGTCGCCATTACCTGAAGGAAGTGAAGCCGGAATTGTGGAAGGAACTGGTGGAGAGCGGGGAAGCAGCAGCGTACCTGGAGCGGTTCGAGGAGGAGTATTCGGAGAAGTTCAGTCGGATGGAGAACCGGATGCTGGAGAAGGAAGGGATCTTGGGGCATCCGGCACCGGGGATGGACTGGTACACGTGGATGACCCGCTGCACTCAGATTCACGAGCAGGTGAGGGAGATTCTTTCGGCAGAGATCCAGTCGTAACCGAAGAAAGTCCAGAAGGAGCGCAGGACACCCAGCCGGAATCGTCTGATAGGATTGACTGGTCGGCTATCGATTATGACGCAGATCTTTCCAGCATGAGCGGCAAGCGCAAGGTATTCCAGCGCAACCTGTCTGCAATCCGCGTCATGAAGCAGCTGGAGGCGGAGAACCGCTCTGCCACGCCAGAAGAACAACGCTTGCTGAAAAGCTATGCTGGTTTTGGAGGTCTGCCGGAAGCCTTTGATGAATTCAACACATCGTGGAAGAAGGAATACCAGGCGTTACGTGCCGAGCTGAGTGACAGTGAATTCACATCGGCTCGCGGCAGTGTGCTGAATGCGCATTTCACCAGTCCGATGCTTGTGCAGCAAATCTACAGTGCATTGGAGAAGATGGGCTTCCAGCAGGGTAACATCCTGGAACCTGCCGCAGGTTCTGGACGATTCTTTGATTCTATGCCGGACGATATGCGTAAGAACAGCCATGTCTTTGGTGTGGAGCTGGATGACCTTACCAGCCGCATCACGGCCAAAGCATACCCGGATGTCACCATGAGCAATCAGGGGTTTGAGACGACTTCCTTCTCAAATGGCTCGTTTGACCTGGCAGTCAGCAATGTCCCATTCGGGAATTACCAAGTGACAAGCGATTTGTCTCATCGGGCTGACAGCTTCTTGATCCATGATTATTTCCTGGCCAAGATGCTGGATGATGTGCGTCCTGGCGGCCTGGTCGTGGCCATGACCTCAAAAGGAACGATGGACAAGAAGGATGCAAGAGTCAGGGAATACCTGGCACGCCGTGCAGAGCTTATCACGGCAATCCGTTTGCCCAATACGGCTTTCCAGGCGGCTGGGACATCTGCCACAACGGATATCCTGATTTTGAAGAAACGAGAGCAGGTACTGGACAAGGATGCCGAACTTCCAACCTGGGCGCATCGCTTTACCAATAATTACAATCTGTACTGGGATGAACATCCGGAGGCCGTCATGGGGACATTGAAGCATGAGACTGGCCCTTATGGCCCGGAACTCACGTGCGTCCCTAATCCGGACATGCCGCTTGAGCAGCAGCTCCAGACATTTATCCAGTCCATCCCGCAGGTCTATCAGCCTGAGGATGTGCCGTTGCCGGTTCCTGTGCAGGAGCAGCAGTATGGGCGCACGCGGCCCTATGGCATTTTCTATGAAGATGGAGATCTCATCCATTATGCCGCAACTGGTACGCATGAGAAGTTGGATGTCACGCCGAAACAGGCGCAGAAAGTCCTCTCTGCCATTCATCTGCGGGATGCAACGTATGAACTGCTGGAAGCGGAGAAGAACGGTTGCTCTCAGGTAGAACTGGCAGGCTTGCAACGCAAGCTGAACGCTCTGTACGATGAACATGTAGATCGGCATGGAAGAATCCAGGGCGACAAAGAGCTGGGAAAGCTCTTCCGTGATGATCCTTCGTATCCACTTCTTCGCTCCCTGGAAGTCTATGATGGGAAAGTGTTCCAGCGGAAGACCGACCTCTTCTACAAGCGAACCATAAAGCCGGACGTTGCGCCGACTCATGCGGATACGGCAGAAGATGCCTTGAAGATTTCCATGCAGGAAAAAGGGCGCGTAGATCTTCCTTATATGGCAGGACTGACCGGCGATTCGACGAAATCCCTGGTTGACAGCCTGGAATATACCAGTATCTACTACGATGCAGAGAAGAAGGAGTACCAGCTAGCGGATGAATACCTGAGCGGCGATATCCGTCAAAAAATCGCGTTCCTTACCAGGGAGAAAGAGAAACTGGCGGGCAATCTTGCACAGAAGACAGCCGACCTTTTGTACCCGGAGTGGGAAGCATATGCATGGAAGCCCCGCAATGACTGGGAGCGGAGGTTCCTGACGGCAGCAAAAGAAGGGAAACGTATCTACTCCTATACCTTGCGGCTGAAAGAGCGGGATTACCTGGAAGACCATAAAGAGGAACGAGAGTTTGCGGCCATGGTGGCTGGCGTCATGGACAGCAATGCCTTTGTCGTGCCGCGCTTCCAGGAAGATCCGCTCTTTGCCTTGGAAGCCATGCGGTATGGCAAGCCAATCCGCCGCACGACCCAAGGCGAACAAATCTTGAGCAGTATTCTTCAAGAAATGAATCTGCCAGAAGATGCGATGACAGACATGGCGTGTGGCCATCTTACCCCGCAGAATGCCATGGCAGTAGAATTCCTTCGGGAACACCTCGGCGGGTATCCATCGGACGATGCAGCAGAGCAGAAGCTGTTCTTGGATCATCTGAGGGAAGAATGGGATGTCTACCAGGTAGAAAAACAGAATGCCAGGGATGCCCTGCGGCAGAATCTCAAGCAGGGCGATATCCAGTCCATGGTCAGGCAGATGGAACGCCTGGACAAGAACCTGGAGGCACTGGAAACCGTGAAGCCCAAAGACCTGACAGCGGAGGAAATCCATGCCACACTGGGAACGACATGGATCCAGCCCGAGTATATCCGGGATTTCTTGGTCGATACGATGTCCTTGTCGTACTCTGAGGAAGAAAACCTGGATGTGCAGTATTCTCCGGTTACAGGGAAATGGCATATTGACGGCAAGAATGTCTCAGACAATGCCAAAGTCAATAAGACCTACGGCACGGAATCCATCAATGCGCTGAATCTCTGTGAGCTGGCCTTGAACCTCAAGCAGCCGAAAGTCTATCAGACGGTCATTGAAGACGGAGAAGAAAAGCGGCGCGTCGACCAGGAACGTACCGTACAGGCACAGCTTAAAATGGATGATTTGCGGCAAGCCTTTGAGAAATGGCTCTGGAAAGATGAAGACCGCAAGAAATCCCTTGTTGACTATTACAACCGCCATTTCAACAACATCCGGCCTCGTGAGTACAATGGCTCTTATTTGACCTTCCCCGGCATGGCAGCGGATATCCAGCTCCGCCCCCATCAGAAGGATGCGATTGCCCATACCCTGTATGGCGGCAATACGCTCCTGGCGCATTGTGTCGGTGCAGGAAAGACCTATGAGATGGTAGCCAGTGCCATGGAATCCAAGCGGCTGGGCATTGCCCATAAGCCTATGATTGTCGTGCCGAAGCATCTGACGGAACAGACAGGTGCAGAATTCATGCGACTCTATCCAGGGGCAAAGATTTTGGTTGCCAGCAAGAAAGATTTCGAGGAGAAAAACCGGAAGGAATTCTGCGCCAAGATTGCTACGCAGAACTGGGATGCCGTCATCCTGGGGTACACGCAGTTCCAGAAGATTCCTCTGAGCCGTGAACGGCAGCAGGCCATCTTGGATCAGCAGGTAGCGGAACTGACAGAAGCAATTCAGGAAGCAAGCCGTGACGCGCTAGGGAAGCCTACCTTTACTGTCAAGCAGATGGAAGCGAAGAAGAAAGAGTTGGTAGCTCGCTTGACAAAGCTGGAGAAGAACGAAGAAAAGGATGATACCATCACGTTTGAGGAGCTGGGCGTAGACCGGCTGTACGTGGATGAGGCGCACTACTTCAAGAACCTTTACACGACAACTAAGATGTCGAATGTCGCAGGAGTACAGACCTCTGATGCGCAAAAATCAACCGACCTGTACGAGAAGTGCCAGTATCTCAATGAAGTCACGCATGGTAAGGGTATCATCTTTGCCACGGGTACGCCGGTATCCAACAGCATGACGGAACTCTTTACCTTGCAGCGTTACTTGCAGCCGGATCGCTTGCACCAGGAAGGATTACATCATTTTGATGATTGGGCATCAACCTTCGGGCAGACTGTTCTGTCTACCGAGATCAGCCCGGAGGGCAAAGGCTTCCGAGAAAAAACACGGTTCGCGAAGTTCTACAACTTGCCGGAACTCATGAGCATGTTCAAGGAAATCGCTGACATCAAGACGCCGGACATGATTCATCTGGACGTTCCGGACTGTGAGTATGTCGTTGAGAAGCTGCCGCCGTCGTCCGAACAGAAGGCGATGGTCGATAAGCTGGCGGATCGTGCGAAACTCGTCCGGGATGGACGTGTCCTGCCACAGGATGACAACATGCTCAAGATCACGAACGAGGGGCGCAAATTGGCCCTGGACAGCCGCATCTTGGATCCTGAGCTGCCGGATAATCCGGACAGCAAGGTGAACCGCTGTGTGCAGAATGTCCTCCAGATCTATCAGGATACGAGCGAGCAGCAGTCCACGCAGCTGATCTTCTGTGACCAGTCTACGCCGAATCAGGACGGACGCTTCAACGTCTATGACGATATTCGCGCAAAGCTGATTGCCCAAGGCGTGAAGCCGGAGGAGATTGCGTACATTCATGACGCGAATACGGATAAGGCAAAAGAAGCACTGTTTGAGAAAGTCCGCCAGGGCAAGGTGCGTATTTTGCTCGGCTCCACTGACAAGATGGGCGTTGGGACGAATGTGCAGGATCGACTGATTGCGACACATGACCTGGATGTCCCTTGGCGTCCGGCTGACCTGGAACAGCGGCGTGGCCGCATTGTCCGCCAGGGCAATCAGAATCAGCGGGTCAAAGTCTTCCGTTATGTCACGGAGGGAACGTTTGACGCATATATGTGGCAGCTAATCGAGAACAAGCAGCGATTCATCTCTCAGATTATGACCTCGAAGGCACCGTCCCGTGAAGCAGAAGACTGCGATGAACTGACGCTCTCGTATTCAGAGATCAAGGCTTGTGCGACAGGCAATCCGCTCATCAAGGAGAAAATGGATGTCGACAATGACATCCAGCGGCTCAAAATGGCAAAATCGGAGTACCTGGAAGCGCGTGCTGACCTGACGGAGAAATGCCAGATTGAGTATCCGAAGCAGATCCGGATGTGCAAGGAAATCATCGAGAGGCTGGAAGATACGAAGATGCTGACCGATGGATCTGTCATGCGTGACGACAATGGCAACGAACTCTTCAGCCTGGAGCTGAACGGGAAAATCCACACGAAGCCATCCGAAGCCAATGCCGCTCTGGAAAAAGCCGCTGCCGGTGATCTGAACCGCGTTCAGGGCCATTTCAAGGGGATGCGCTTTACCATGGTCATGGACTATGACACCAACACGCCGAACATCGTCTTGATGCATAAGATTTCGTTCCGGGTTCCGGTAGCAGACTCCCGCATGTCGGTAACGGTGCGCCGGATGGAAGAGGCCATCAAGAACCTGAGTAGTAAGATCGGCTACCACAAGGAACAGCTGGTGCAGCTGGAACACAATCTTGCTGTGGCAAAAGAAGAGTTGCAGAATCCTTTCGACAAGGAAGCACTCTTGCAGGAGAAGCTGGCCCGGTCTGCTGAATTGGAGAAGCTCTTGAAAGATGATGGCAAACCGGCGCAGGAAGAAGCCTCTGAGCGTCTGGCACGTATCACAGACTGCCTGACTGAAAATGGCTCGATCAAAGAATCTTTTCTGAAAGCTCCGGCGCAGGATGCCGCAGAGCGTGCCTTCTTGTTCATGGCCTGCTTTCAGCTCATCCGGCAGGAACGCCAGGAACATCCGGATGATTTTGCTGTGGCAAAGGTCGTGTGGAACGAAGACTTTGACCGTCAATGTGCCGTCCATATGATCCAGAAAGGGATAGCGGCAGATCAGATTGCCGATACCATTGCCAGATTGTCGCCGTCCATGCCGAACTCCGCAACGGTAGCAGAAGAGGTAGACACCTTGATGCGCGAGAATGCAGCATGTGCCGACCGTGACAGTCGCTGAGATGTCCATGATGGACATCTCAGCCATCAAGCCGTTCCTTGTATTTGAATCGGGGATGTGGTACAATCAAGACAGAAATAGCGGCCGATGTTCGCGCGTCGGACCCGCCGTTCAGTTTTTTAGACTTTGGGACGTTCCGAGCTTAAACGTAGATCAGTTAGTGCTACTTAAGTAGCGCAAGGATCGCCACAAGTACCTGCAAAAAAGCCAGCACTAGGGCTACTTTTTCGTAAGTCGTCATGGGCATCACCTCCCCGCGAACGGGGAACCGACCATCGACCGCCGAGAATAGTATACCATGGTGCTGGCTTTTTTGCTATCTCTGACATAGTCAATTCAATATTCTCTTGATTCCCTCCAGTAACTATCTTATAATGATAGTTACTGGAGGAAATGTTATGATACAGACAACAGAAGCCTTGCTGTTCCAATTGGAACAGCAAGGCTATCGCAATCCGCAGACCAAGATTCAGCGGCTTGTCCGAGAGAAGAAGCTGATTCCCGTTCGGCGGGGGCTTTATGAAACGGATCTGCATGTCGAGCCATATCTTCTGGCAGGTGTAATCTATGGGCCGTCTTATGTATCGTTTGCTTCGGCACTTTCTGTGTATGGTATGATTCCAGAGCGGGTCTATGCCTGCACTTCCGCCACGCAACATAAGAACCGCCGCAAGGAATACCATACGCCGTTCGGAACATTCCTTTATCAGGATGTCCCAGCATCTGTATATCCGTATGGCGTGATCTGGAAGACGGATGGGAAAGCATACAGCTACCAGATTGCCACTCCGGAGAAGGCCCTTTGTGATATGCTCTATATCCAGAAGCCACCGGTCTATTCCGTGAAGGATCTAAAGTACCTGCTGTTTTCTGACCTGCGGATCGATGAGGAAGAGTTTTCTAAGCTGAATCGGGAAGACTTGCAGTTCCTTTGTCCGAAATATCATAAAGCGACATTGACGCAGCTTTCCTTGTTTTTGAATCGAGAAGGACGATGAGCATGATGAGCAGTATACAATCGATGCTGGAACATTACCAGCCCAAAACCGCAGAGGCGTATCGCAATGCCCTGAAAGAAATCGTACAGGAAATCGCTTTGTACGGTATGAGCAAAAGAGTACTACAACAAGCAGATGGCCAAAATCGGCATGAAGGTCGTACTGACTGAGGAGAGCTATACGAGTGGCACTTCCTTCTTGGATGGCGAGGCCCCGATCAAAGCCTGCTATGACAAATCACGCCGGGTTCATCGCGGCCTGTTCTTGGCAAGTGATGGCCGGAAAATCAATGCCGATGTCAATGGTGCCTACCAGATCATGCGAAAAGTATTCCCGAATGTGAACGCAGACGGGATAGAGGGCGTCGCGTTACGTCCAGCTGTAGTAACTCTTTCGATGAGCGCTCGTCGCAGCTCAGGCTGCGCCTGATGTGAGAAAGAGTGAACAGCGAAATTTATTAAAAATACAAATATCATTATTGGTTATTTATAATAAATATAACGTGATTATGTTTGGTATCTATCACAGGATTGGATTTTGAAGCAGCGAAGAAGGATGTCATCCCCTTTCTGGCGGATACATCTGAACTAGAGCTTTGGAATCCGGCCTTCTTTCAAGCAATTACGGAGAATCTAACGGCGAGTACACCAATGGAACAAAAGCGGACGCGTTGAGACAGGATGTCCATCATGGACATCCTCATCATTCATAAAAAATCCACTTGCAGTCATCCTGATAGGATGTTGTAGGTGGATTTTTTATTTCTACCAGAGCTTGAGGTGAAAAAAAGCGGCGGCTCCCTGCATCGGCCAATCCCTATAATGGGGATAGATTCATAGAAAGAGGTGAGCAGGATGTTGTATTCCAGACGCATTCATCGGGAGGCCCCGTTTGAGGTCGTGCCGATGGAAGATTATGATTTTCAAGGAATCCCCGAGGAAGAGTATATGGGACAGACAATCTGGGATGGCGAGAAACTGGTGACAGAAGAAGAATGGCAGTTGCAGCTGCAAGAAGAGAAGATGACGCAGCATAAGGGGGTGTAAAAATGGCGTATCGGAAGAGCGCGTCGAGCCGCAAAGACATCTATCAGGAGATCACGAACCGGATTATCGAAGAAATGGAAAAAGGAGAGCTTCCCTGGCAGAAAGCCTGGAATGGAAAGGTCGGTGCTGCGCTAGTCGCTTCCCCAGTGAACGGCGCAACAGGAAGGCCGTACTCGAAGGAAAATCTGATTTATCTCTCTTGCATCATGGACTTGAAAGGCAGCAAGGATCCTCGCTTTTTCACTTTTCATCAGGCGCAGACGATGGGCTACAGTATCAAGCGTGGTTCGCATGGTGTGGCCATCAAACAAGGCTTTTACGCGACAAAGGATAAAGATGGAAATCCGTTGCCGGAGGATGAATACCATTGGACTTCCATCATCTCAACGGTGTTCCATGCGTCGGATATGGTTCAGCGGGTGCCGGTGCTGGACAAGGATGGGAAGCAGGTCGTGGAGCCAGTAAAGGAAGAAGACGGGACACCTAAGATTGGAAGAGACGGTCAGCCCATTGTCAGGCGCGTCTTCCGTGAAGAGCCTCTGCCGCCTTATGTGCCGAAGAAACAAGGCTACACGCATGAAGAGACGCTGGAACTCGCCGAAGAGATGCTGCGCCTCAGCGGAGCAGTCATCAAGCATGACCAGGCAGACCGTGCCTTTTATCGGCCTTCTACGGATGAGATCCATCTGCCGCCGGAGGCTGCCTTCAAGGAGCTGGCCGGATACTATGCGACTGCATTGCATGAGCTGGGACATTGGACTGGCCATTCCAGCCGTCTGAACCGCGACATCCAGAACCCCTTTGGTTCTCCTGCTTATGCTAAGGAAGAGTTGCGTGCTGAGATGGCTTCCACCTACCTATCGGCAGATCTCGGCCTGCCCTTGAATTCCATCAGTCATGCAGCTTATACGCAGGGCTGGTTAAAAGCCCTGAAGGACGACAAGATGGAGTTCTTCAAGGCTGCAAACGATGCACAGAAAATCGCCAATTACTTGAAGGGAATCGTGAAGGAACGCTTGCAGCAACTGGATGAGCAGCATACAAAACAGGATGCTGGGAAGAAAGAGAAGCAACCTGCTCCGAAGGAAGAAAAAGCTGCTTCGGTTCCAACCGTAGAACCGAAAGATGACAAGATTATCATTCCCTATAAATATTATCTGAATGAACGTCCTGCTGACCTAGGCAGTGTCCCTAAAGGCTTCATTCAGCTGGATGAGCAGGATCGTGGAGGCCGATACGGCGCGATTTACTACGATCATCCGCTTACGCCGGAAGAGATCAAGCAGTATGAACTGAACCCTGACCTGTACTACCAGGCACAGCAGCAGGTGCATATTACCATCTACCAGGCGGCAAAAGATGCACCTTGGCGAAATGCTTCTTTGCAAGAAGCTGCCGGGAAGGCCGCAGACTTTTCGCAGTATACTGCCGTTCATCACGAGACTCGCAAGGCCGATGTCGGCGTGACTGAGCTGCTTGACCAGATGTACGATAAACTACAGGGCGCAGATATGCCGAAGCTGGGCATCAGTGACATCATCCGTGTGAATGACCGCTGCTTTTACGTGGATGACGTAGGTTTCCAGGAAGTCACAATCCATCCACTTAAAGACAAGCAGTTCCTGCTGCCTATCGCGAGCAGCGAAGTGGAGTCCATCAAGCAGTCGCAAAAAGAAAGCGTAGGCGCAGAGAAATTCGAGGCATATCAGAAGCGATTCCAGAAGGTCTTCCTGGAAGGGGCGCAGGCTACCGCTGAGACATGCATCGGAAATCCGGTCAAGCAGTATAGCCGGTTCATCTACAACTCGTCCATCGAAAGGGGCTTGTCCAGTATCCGGCCTTGTGACCAGAAAGCGTGGCAGGAAGCCGACCGAACATTCATCCGGGATTCCTGCGTCAATGCTTTGGGTGAGCCGTCCGCCATCGCTGCCGCAGCCCGTGTTGTCCAGGCAAACAGTCCCTATGCTGCTGTTTCTGATGATCGGAACTACGGCACGACCTTGGGAACAGACTTCATGAAGTCCCCGGAATATCGCGCGATTCGCGAAGAGAACCGCGAAATTGCACAAGTGGTGCGGCATTAATTAAAGAGCAGCAGCGTTTTCATTGCACAAACAGCAACAGGCATCTCAAAAATGAGATGCCTGTTGCTGTTTCTTGCCGTATTTTATCGATGCCGTTCTTCTGGCTGCTGCGGAAAATAATTTATTTCTTTTCGTATGCGTTTAAACGAAGGCAGGAGAATACGATCATAACGGATCATTAATGATTTGGAAAGATACTCTTTCCTTATTTCTGACATTTCTGGTGTTGTTCTTATAATCGCTGCCGATAAAAAAGCAACATTAATTTTGGGGACAATGCGCAAGATGGCTTCTTTCAGTCCCTGCGGAGGATTTTTATAAATCTCGTGGTAGAATAAGCGCTTCTCCCGATAACGATATGCGGATTTGACATTGTATTCTTGATTGATGAAGGCTGTTTCATCCTTCAGGATGGTAGCCATCTTCGCATCTTCCATGAGCGGGGTCAAAGCGGAACCGCAATCATAGACAGGTGCAAAGCGAATATGATTTCCTTTGACAAGAAAGCCCCAGTTATCAAGATGTCTGTCATCGTTGCCAATCAAGGTATCTGCAACGAACATGTCCCAGAATTGCGCCTTGAAGGATTCTTTGTCTGTATTTGTTCCGAACGTCATGTCATCGATGGTCTTCATGACAAATCCCAGTTCGCGCGGACTCTTATCGTTACTGCTGGCAGTTGCTCTGGCGAGCTTACTGAATTCCATCAGAGAGTATCCGTCCGTACAAAAATTTTCACAAGCAACAACAATCTTCCTTTTCCCTGCCTCCGTCTGGTAATCGCCTAGGAAGGTATTCTGCGCAGGAATGCCCAGCGCGCGGAAAATATGACAGCCGATGTACTCGGAAAACTGGTTGTTCATGTAGCTCAAGGCATTTTTCTTCTGCCTGACAGGATCGGGAAACTTCACCATATAGATTCTTCCGTTGATCTCATAGGCTCGTTTCTGCTCCGAGCCGCCAAAAAAAGTATTCGGAATCTCTTTCTCATTATTGAAATGAATCATTCCACCTGCCCCCAAAAGTATTCCTTGATGCGTTCACCCTCTTCCGGGTCGAGTTCTTCGCTTTTCACTAAGTATTTGACTTCTCCCGTGATGTTGATGACTGCCAAAGCGTAATGGAGCTTGTCATTTTTCTCCAGTGCTTCATACGCCTGTTCCATGTATTCCGGAAGGAAATCGGTATATTTTTTCGGATCAAATGGTCGTTCCAAGATGACGCACCTCCATTTCTTCTTTAGTATAGCATAGGATGTAGCAGTTGTCTTTGGCGAGTTCCTTACTCATCAATCAGGTGCTTGTTCCTGAGGCCACGGATCGACTCCGCCATCGTCTGCATCCCCTCGTCACGATGCATGTAGTCCTGGACACGGAATCCCTGGCTGCTGCGGATGACGTTCTTGGTGCTGTCTGTCGAGAGCAGCACTTCAAAAGCGGCTACACGCCCGCCGTTTCGAGAGGGAAGGAGTTTCTGTGCGGCGATGGCGAGAAAGGAATTGGCCAGCTCGTTGCGGATCTCTTGGTGACGCGTGGCGGGGAAATACTGGACGAGACGATCGATTGCTTCCACCACATTGGCGGAATGCAGCGTCGTGAAGACCAGATGACCTGTTTCTGCGGCGGCTAACGCAGTAGTGATGGTTTCAGCGTCACGCATCTCACCAATCAGGATGACATCGGGATCCTGTCGGAGGGATGCACGCAGACCTTCCAAAAAACTGATACAGTCACGTCCGACTTCTCGTTGCGAGATGACGGCGCGTTTCATCTGGAATTGGTATTCGATGGGCTGTTCAATCGTAATGATGTGTACGGGAGATTCCGCGTTGATGGCATCCAGGAGCGCGGCAAGCGTGGTCGTCTTTCCGCTGCCTGTCGGCCCGGTGATGATGACCATGCCGTGCTTGCGATGGCGTATGTCCTGAAGCGGCCCAGGGATGCGCAGTTCTTGCATGGACGGAATGCGGTTTTGGATAAGGCGAAAGGCCAGTGCCATCCCGTTGGCGTCGCGGAATGCATTGACGCGGCAGCGAATGGCACGGCCGTCCTTACTCCAAAATTGATACCCTGCATCTGCGCTGCCCGTCTTCTGCAACTCTTTCTGTTGCGCTTCGTTCAGAAGTGTCTTCATGATAAAGGCGTGAATGTCTTCTCCTGCCAGTGGTGCAGTGAGTTCTGTGAGCGTTTCCAACTGGCCATCACGACGTATGACAGGGAGGATTCCGCTGCAAATGTGCAGATCCGAACCGTGCCTTTCATATGTCTGCTGTAACAATTTATCTATATAGTCTTTTGCCGACATGACTGTTCACCTCATAATTGAATTGCTTACATCATCTTCGATGTATCGTTCTTCAAGTCCTCGCGTTCACTCTCACTCAGCAGTGACCAGTCATCCGGGAAGTCCTTTTTGCTCTTGGCAACCAGAACCGCACAATCTGTATTGCCCGCCATGGCGGCGGCAATCATATGCGGCGGTTCCATGTATCCCATAGCTGGCGTCGCCCCCGTTGCCCGGTAGAGTGTCTGATTTCGATCCCGATAGGATTGATGGCGTGCTGCATCTGCCTGCGCTTTTGCTTCGGTGATGGCAGCAGCAATGACCTGATGCTCTTGCTGGACTTTTTGATAGGCCATAGCCTGCGGTGCATTCTTGCGCAGGATGCCTGCGCAGATTTCCTGTATCTTCGCCTGTGCCTCCATCGATGCGCAGGAAGATTCCAAGCGGCTGCGCCATTCCTGTAGCTTCTTTTGCTGCGCCGTGCTTTCTTCTGGAGAAAGTTTACCGGCAGCGGTTTCCTTTGCAAAATCACGCTCAGCGGCCCGCAGTTTCTTGAATTCTCCTTTTGTATAGACATTCTCCGCCATCGCCCTGGCACGTGCCGGAGAAATGACGTGCTTGGCAAGCTGGCGCATTTCTGCACGAACCTTATGTTCTTTGGCATAGAGTTCCTTCAACGACAGATCCATGTAATCCGCAACAGCTCCAGCAGTATAAGACGGAGACTGTCGCAGGGAATCCGTCAACCGCTTGTACCGGTCTTGCAGATTGGCCAATTCTTTTTCCTGCTGCTGGATTAGACCGTCGATTTTCGCTTTGGTCAATCGGGCGTCAAAGAGAAGATTGCCAGCGTGGCGCATGATATCCCGCTTGGTGTGTGCCGTATTCAAGCGGGAAAATATCGCGCGGATAGTTGGGGCTTGCTGACGCATAGCCTGGCGGAGATTCGAAGTTTCGCGGTTGATGGCCGCGCGAAGCTCTTGCAGTTGAGCAGGATCCGGAAAGGCATCTTCCTGGATGTTGCTGTAGAAATCCTGCCAATGTTTCAGCTCCTGTCCGGCTGCCTTGAACGTCTGCCAGGCTTCACGCTCATCCTCTGTCATGAACGCCAGCATAGATGATGCCGTTGCTTCTGCTGCCCAGATGGAAGCATCAAATGCCGCCTGGAGGGCATCTTGCTGACTCTGGATTTTTTGCAGCGTGCCAGCGAGTGCGGCTTTCTCGTCTTGGTTCAGCAGCCCGTCAAGCTGCTTTATATTGGCCTCCAGCTCTTGTTTACGTTTCATCAGCTTGTCGCGACGCATTCTATCCATCAGGAATATCTTCGCGACAATATTTTTTTCTTTTGACTGATTCAGGGCGCGAAGTTTTTTCTGAGCAAGAACGTTCCGGTTTCCCCGCTCCAAGAGAGCAAGCGGGCCTACCGCGCGTTCTGGAACACGGTCAAGCAGTTCCGCCAGGAACGTATTGCCTTTGGCTAGGGCTTCTTGGCGGCGTGCTTTCAGACTGCGGTGATCCACGCGGACGGGGATGCCGTATTTCGCCAGTACCTCATTCTGGATTCGTGCAAAATCTTCACGGAGGACAGAAAGGTTCTTGGCGCGATCCTTCCCGTTCCAGATGCCAGACTTGCGGCAGCCACCTTTTTCGGGGTGATTTGGATTGACCCGCGAAAAAAATACGTCTGGCTGCCGTTCCTGTTTCCGCTCGCAGTCATCGATTTCACGCGTCGAGAACATCAGATGCACATGCGTATGGTGTTCGCCGTTGCTCATCGTGCCAATCTTATCGTGGATGGCATAGGCATAATAGTAGTTCTTCATGTGTGCATCCAGGAATCGCTGGATGATCTCTTTCTGCTGAGAGAGCGAGAGTTCATTCGGCAGTGAGAAGACAATCTCTTTGTACCGCTCTCCGTTGTCGCGTTCGTGCTGATCCGCAGCACGGAAAAAGTCCAGCGGATTGTCTTTCGCCCATTTTGGAAGATGGTGCGCTTTATAGACGCAGCCGCCTCGCTGCTCGAAGACGGATTCGCGGTTGATGTACTGCACATGGCTGGAAGCGAATGTCTTATCAAGATGATATTGCAGATTGTGCAGGATTTCCTTCACGCTTGCTTCGACTGCATTTTTTCGAGGGCCAGATACATCTCATCGCAGCTTAGGAAGGGAATCTTGTCGTCTTCGGATGCGTCGCTGTAGCTGATGGCTCGCATTGCGAGACAGAAGCACGTCAGGCTGTCGCCCCGATAAAACCACATTCCCGCCGGACAATGCTGGCAGGCTCCATCCTGTTCTGGCAATTTCTGTGACGGTATGTCGTTCAGTGTCGGACTCAAGAATTCCCGATCCGCTTTCTCTGCCTCCGGATCCGATGGGGAAGGCGCCGGGGATTCCAGAGGGGAAGATGATATCTCCTGGGGAGAAGACGGGGACTCCGTAGCGTCCTCCGGCTGCTTCAAAAATTCGTCGTTCATGTTCTTGCTCCTTTATCTTTCGCGTGACAGCTTCCTGATGAAGCTGAGATTGAAACTGGATGTCCAGGTGAAGCTGGCTGGAGGCTGCAACTGCCTGCTGCTGGAAGCGTTCCTGCCCCCGCAGTTCCAACGCATTGCCGTAAAGCCGTTTGGCTACTTCTAGCGCAATGGCAACGGTTTGCGTGGAAGCGTTGCGCGATACCCGGATACCGGAATCGTCTTGCTTGATGACGCCGAATGGACTGCTGTAGAGGAGCAGTTCTCTTCCGGGGGCATGTTCTTGCAGTTCCGGCCCCGTGATCACATTCTCCGTAGGCATCTTGATGAGTTCCCGCTCATCGGCATCCTGGTAAGGCCCTTCGCGGTTGATGTATTTGACGTGTTGCAGAGCAGAGGTCTGCTTTCCGCCCTTTCGCCTGTCTGATTTTATCTCGAAATGAAAGACCGCCATGGCCAGCCTCCTTTCGTCTCTCTTAGCCAACGGCAGGTTCAGCGAGCGCAGTGAGCGGCAGAATACCCTTTAGGGTGATGTCCATCGTGGACATCGAAAACGGCTTCCCGCCGTATCCTCCGAGTTTCTCCCCAGAGAAACTCCTAACTGCACATCTCGTTCTCCTGACACAACTCATTATAACACAGTCGAACCACAACATATAGTGTTTTTATAGATATTTTTACCGGACTATATACAATATGTAGTGGTTCTGCTATAATAAGGCTAAAAGGAAATCTGAGGTGAATGTCATGGATCGTCTCGCGAGACAGGAAGCGCGTCTGAAGAGGATTGAGGATCAATTGGTCCGGTCGTCGCAGGAAACACGCAAGTTGGAGCGTCAGATTCAAAGACTCAACCAACAAAAACGCTATCAGAAGCTCATCAAAGCAGGACTCCTGTTTGAAGAAGCGGGCATTCTGGATAACTATGACCGGGAAACGGTCTTGATTTTCTTGAAGCAACTACAAGCCCAGCAAGAGAAGGGTGATTAGATGGATGACAAGAAGATTGATGAATCGATTGCAGCGAAAGAAGGGAAAATCCGGTCAATTGACAACAAGGTTGCCGAATTGACGGAACAGAAAAAGAAACTGATGGAGTCCATCAGCAACTTGAAGGAAAAGAAGGTTGCGCGTTTCAGCCGCCAGCTCTTAGATGGGTTGCGGAAAAACGGCGTGCCACTGAACCAGGAAACCCTGCAAAGTCTCTTGGCCGCAGCTAAACCGGAAGAAGCTCCGCTTGAAGCTGACGAGCAGAAAGAGAACACGGAGACAGCAGAAGAGCATCCTGAAGGAGCAGCCAACCAGACAGAGACGCCGTTCCAACCGGCACCAGGGAATAGTCTGTTTTCGTCTGTTCATGAAGTCAGGGGTTGATTCGGATGCGACTCTTTATCGCCGAAAAGCCCAGCCTTGCACAAGCCATTGCGCATGGACTTGGGCATATGTCGAAGCGGAACGGATATATCGAGTGCGGAAATGACATCGTTACGTGGTGCTTCGGCCATATCTTACAACAGTATGATCCGGAGGATTATGACAAGAATCTTCATGCCTGGCGGCTGGAAGACTTGCCAATCATCCCGGAACATTGGAAGAACAAAGTATCCAGTAGTGCAAAAGAACAATACGAGGTCATCAAGTCCCTGGTGGCAAAAGCAGACTGCATTGTCAACGCGGGGGACCCGGATAGGGAAGGGCAGCTGCTCGTAGACGAAGTCTTGAACCAGCTCGGTGTTCTGAACCAGAAGCCGATTCAGCGTATCCTGCTGAATGCGCTGGATGAAAAATCCGTCAAGACCGCATTGGCGGATATTCGGGACAATCGTGATTTTGTTGGGTTGCGCAATTCTGCGCTTGCCCGGCAGAGAGCTGATTGGCTGATTGGGATGAATCTCACACGCATGTACACCATCCGCTCCCAGAAGGCTGGCTACACCGGTACAATCAGTGTAGGACGTGTGCAGACGCCGACAACCGCATTGGTCGTGCGGCGTGAATTGGAGATTCGCAACTTCAAGCCCAAAGACTACTACCTCTTGCAGGTAGATTGGGCGCATCCAAATGGCGTAATCTCAACAACATGGAAGCCACAAGAACAGGCAGATAAACAGGACGAAGAAGGGCGTCTTATCAAACGCGATCCTGCTGAACAGCTTGCAGAAGAAATCCGACAGGAGACGGGCGTCGTGGAATCTGTTGAACAGAAGAAGGGCCAGTCTCAGCCAAAACTACCATACTCCTTGTCATCTCTCCAGATTGATGCAGGCAAGATCTACGGCTATTCTCCGCAGGAAGTCCTGGATACGCAGCAGAGTTTATACGAAAAGAAACTCACCACATATCCACGTTCGGATTGCGATTATCTGCCGACCAATCATCTGGCCGATGTGCCGCTTGTCTTGAAAAGCCTGCGGGCGTTGACGGATGACCTTGCTCAAATGGTGGAAAGCGCTGATCCTGCGCTGCGCAGTCGGGCTTGGAACGACAAGAAAATCTCTGCACACCATGCCATCATCCCCACCACGATTACACCGGAATGGGAAAAGCTGACCGAGAAGGAACAGAACCTATATATATTAGTGGCAAAAGCTTACCTTGCGCAGTTCTATCCGCCGCAAACCTTTTTGTCCACGAAGATACAGATTCGCTGTGCAGGTGAATCCTTCCACGCATCTGGCAAAGTCATTTTGGATGACGGCTGGAAACAACTCTACCACGGATCCTTAGAAGAAAAAGAAGGCGATGACCATCCGGAGACGAAGCTTCCTGCCGTGAAGCAAGGGGATGCCGTTTCCTTCCGGGAGAGTCGGATCCAGACGCGCACGACAAAACCGCCAGCGCGTTACAATGCGTCCACCTTACTGAAGGCCATGAAGGAAATCGGCAAGTATGTGAAGGATGCTTCCTTGAAGGCAACTCTGAAAGATTGTTCTGGTATCGGTACGGAAGCAACAAGAGCCGGTATCATTGAGACTATCCAGAAAAGAGGCTTTGTTTCTGTTACGCGTCAGAAAAACTTGATCCCGACCGAGAAAGGCTACCTGCTGCTGCGAATCTTGTCTGACAGTATCACGTATCCGGATATTACTGCCCGCTGGGAACAGAGCTTGGATGCCATCAGCCGCAAGGAGATGCGACTGCAAGATTTCTTTCAGGAACAGAGCCGTTTCGTGCAGCAGCTACTGGAAGAAGCAAAGAGCTGCGAGATCCCGCCGCCAAAAGATGTGGTGCGTTGCCCAAAATGCAGCAGCCCCATGATGCGCCGCTGGACAACAAAGAACGGGAAGAAGAGTTATTTCTGGGGCTGCTCCAAGTATCCGGAATGCAAAACGACTTTGCCAGACCGAAACGGGAAACCCGTTTTTGAAGAGATGGGATACCATCTGAAAAAGAAACAGGGAAAAACGAATGCGGGGTCGTTTCGCTATAAGAAACCGACGGAATGAGAGGTGGCATGATTCATGAATCTCGTAGTTTTATCTGGGCGTGTCTCAACCGACATGGTACTTCGCTACACCAAGAAGGGAACGTCTGTCGTCAGCTTTGACATTGCCGTTCGTAAATCGTTCACAAAAGATGCCGAGGGGAATTATCCGACGGACTTCTTTCATATCGTTGCCTGGAACAAGCTGGCAGAATCCTGCCAGAAAAACTTAATCAAGGGGCGCATGGTACTGGTCAAAGGCAGCCTGGCAAATGATGATTATAAAGACGAACAAGGCACCGCTCATAGGAAGACCATCATCAAAGCAGTCATGGTTGAGTTCCTTGATTCTCGAAAAATCCCGCTGACGCAGTCTGCTGTATCCCATGATGAAAAGGGCCAGGCTGCGGATGCTCCTGCATCCGGAGACACGGACTCATCTGCCACAACGTCATCTTCGTATCAGGCGTCATTGGATATTCCTGATGAGGAAATCCCATTCTGAGAGGCAGCAGAGGATGAATGATATTTGTAAAATTCCGTTGCAGCATGATGGTCTGACTGAACAGCATCTTGATGCGATGGATCAGCTGGAAGCGATACATGCTTATCAGGAGAAGAAATGTAAGTGCCATAGAGCCAGGGCTTGGCAAAAGATTGTAGGCGTAAAGAGTACCATGATTCGGATAAAAGAAAAAATGTTCAAGATTGGCAAATGAAAAGAGGTTATATACATGGAAGAAGAGACACAGGAATATCTGGACGGGAAGGCCGATACGCCCGCTGATGATGAGATGCTTCAGGATGAGCAAGCTGATGACAAGACCAGTTCAAAGCAGGAAAAGTTCAAAGAACTTGCCACAAAGCGAACCAATGACATCTGTCATCGCATCCAGCAGCTTGGCAAACTGGCCAATCGCAATGCCTATGCCTACGATGACCAGCAGGTCAATTTGATTTTCTCCACCATCGAGGAACAGCTCCGTCTGGCAAAAGGAAAATTCCAGGAAGCGGGGGAAATGCAGAAATCCTTCATTACCCTATAATGAGAATAGGGGGATTCCGGATGAAAAGACCTTGGCAGCTTTCAGGCGGTCTCATCATTGGCCTCGTCAGCATTGCCGTTTTCATATTCTTGCCGCGCTACCTGATGTACAGTGTGCAGGAAAAGGGTGAGGAATACATCGAGTCCTTTCCTTCCTACGAATCAATCCGGGATGCCGGAGATGCTTCTTTCTCGATGCGTGTTTGGCAAACCGCCTCGGGAAAGGAGAAGGTCATTTCCTATACTGGTTCTACTGATATCTGTATCCTGCCGCAGTACACCGTCTACTTCGTCGTGCATCCTGACGGTTCCCATAAGGCGTTCACCAGCCGCTGGTATCTCGGCAGGATCATGAACGGATCGGAGAAGTAGTCCTGTAGCCCATCTGCAAAAGCGGATGGGCTATTTGTGTTAAATCGAGATAGAAAATCAGGATAGACAAAGGAGCGTCTGTCTGATACAATAATCTATTGATTATCATGAAATAAAGGACGGATTTTTATACATGAAGATTATCGATGGAAAAGTTCACCGTTTCGTTGAACTAATAGTATACGGATGCCAGATGAACCAGAGCGATGCAGAGCGCATGATGGGACAGCTCCGCACGATCGGCTATGAGCGGACGGAGTCGATGGAGGAGGCTGACCTCATCCTCATCAACACGTGCTGCGTGCGCGAGACGGCGGAGGACCGCGTCTACGGCAAGATCGGCGAGATCAAGCGCCTCAAGCGCGAGCGCCCGGAGCTGATTTTCGGCATCACGGGCTGCATGGCGCAGAAGGAGGGCGATGCGCTCATCAAGCGCGCGCCGCACATCGACTTCGTGCTCGGCACCAACAAGGTCCACGAGCTCACGCATGTCGTGCAGGAAATCCAGGCGGAGCATGGCCACGTCGTCGACGTCCAGCTCGGCGAGACGGAGCTGCCGGACGATGTGCCGGTCGCACGTGCGGGCAGCCTCTCGGCCTGGGTGCCGATCATGTACGGCTGCAACAACTTCTGCACGTACTGCATCGTGCCGTACGTGCGCGGCCGCGAGCGCAGCCGTCTGCCGGAGGACATCGTACGCGAGGTCGAGGAAGCCGTGAAGAACGGCTATGAGGAAGTCACGCTGCTCGGCCAGAATGTCAACTCCTATGGCAAGGACCACAAGCTCGCGGATTTCGCGGATCTTCTGAAGATGGTCGATGAAGTGCCGGGCATCCGCCGCGTGCGCTTCATGACGTCGCACCCGAAGGACCTCTCCGACAAGGTCATTGCGGCCATCCGCGACGGCGAGCATCTCTGTGAGCACATCCACCTGCCGGTCCAGTACGGCAGCAACCGCATCCTCAAGGCGATGAACCGCGTCTACACGGTGGAGTCGTACCGCGACCTCGTGCGCCGCATCCGCGCGGCCATCCCTGAGGTGAGCCTGACGACGGATCTCATCGTCGGCTTCCCGGGCGAGACAGACGAGGACTTCCAGCAGATGCTCGACTTCCTGCGCGAGATCCGCTACGATTCGGCCTACACCTTCATCTACTCGAAGCGGTCGGGCACTCCCGCGGCGACGATGGAGAACCAGGTCGAGGAGTCGGTCAAGAAGGAGCGTTTGAATGCGCTCATGGCCGTGCAGAACGAGATCAGCCTCGCCATCAACGAGAAACTGCTCGGCAGGACACTGGAGGTCATGGTCGAAGGCCCAAGCAAGAACGATGCATCCGTCTGGATGGGCCGCACGCGCACCAACAAGATCGTCTTGTTCGCGCATGCGGGCGAGAAGCCGGGCGACTTCATCGACGTTCGCATCACGCACCCGCAGACCTGGGTCCTCAAGGGCGAGCGCGTATCATAAGAGAAATGACAGGCGTGCTGGCATCTTGTCAGCACGTCTTTTATCCAGTTTATCCAGTCTATCCAGGAGGTGTAAGTATCGATGGAAATGACGCCGATGATGCAGCAGTATCTCGCGACAAAGGAACAGAATCCGGGCGCGATCCTGTTTTTCCGCTTAGGCGATTTTTATGAGATGTTCTTTGAAGATGCCAAGCTCGTCTCAAAAGAGCTTGGCCTGACGCTGACGAGCCGCAGCAAAGGACAGGATGCGCCGATGTGCGGCGTGCCGTATCATGCAGCCGAGACGTATGTCAACAAGCTCGTCAAGCGCGGCTACAAGGTGGCCATCGCCGAGCAGATCGGCGACCCGAAGGCGAAGGGCCTGACGAAGCGCGAGGTCATCAAGGTCGTGACGCCGGGCACGATCCTCTCGGAGTCGGCCCTGCAGGCGACGCAGAACAACTACATCGCGCTCATCTATGAAGCGGGCGAGAAGATTGTGCTCGCCGGTGCTGATATCTCGACGGGCGAGTGCTTCTACGGCATCTACGAGGGTGGCAACCGCCTGCAGATGCTCCTCGATGAACTCTACCGCCTGATGATGCCGGAACTCCTCGTTGTCGGCGAGCCGTCATTTGCAGATGCGCTCAAGGAGTTTGCTGCTCTGCGCCTGCCGCATTGTTCGTTCACGCCGATTGCGGAGATTTCGCACAACGTCGAGGACCGCATCGTCGAGCACTTCGAGGCGGCGCAGCGACCGGCGCAGGAAGAGGCGCAGGAGGCAGTGGCGACGCTGCTCGACTACCTGCACGAGACGGTCCGCACAGACCTCACGCAGCTCAACCAGCTGGCGTACCTCGATGCCTCGGAGAATCTCGTCGTCGACACGTACACGCTGCGCAATCTCGAGATCACGCGCAACCTGCGCGACGGCGGCAAGAAGAATACGCTCTTAGACGTCCTCGACTTCACGGAGACGGCGATGGGCAGCCGCCTCCTCAAGAAGTGGCTCGAGTACCCGCTCTTGAGCATCGCGGGCATCACGCAGCGCCTCGATGCCGTCGAGGAACTCGTCCGTGATTTCTCGCTGCGCGGCGGCGTGCGCGACGGCTGCCGCGAGATCCACGACTTCGAGCGCCTCCTGACGCGCATCGAGGTCGGCACGGCCAATGCGCGCGACCTCATCGCGCTCAAGGTCTCTCTGCGCTGTCTGCCAGGGATCCGCGAGAAGCTGAAGGGGGCAAAGTCTTCGATGCTCAAGCAGGCCGAGGCGAAGGTGGAGACCTTCGATGATCTCGTCGACCTCTTGGAGCGCGCGATTGTCGAGGACCCGGGCATCAGCCTGCGCGAGGGCGGCATCATCAAGACGGGCTACAACGAGGAGCTCGACGAGTACCGCCGCATCTCGCACGACAGCAAGGCGATGCTGCAGGAGATTGAGGAGCGCGAGAAGGAGCAGACGGGCATCAAGGCGCTGAAGATCGGCTACAACAAGGTCTTCGGCTACTACATCGAGGTGCGCCACAGCGGCGCGGACCGCGTGCCGGACCGCTACATCCGCAAGCAGACGCTCGCGAATGCTGAGCGCTACATCACGGAGGAGCTCAAGGAATTCGAGACGAAGATCCTCGGCGCGCAGGAGAAGATCGTCAACATCGAGTACAATCTCTTCACCGATGTGCGCGAAGAAGTCAAGGCGCACCTGACGGAGATCCAGCAGACGGCGCATGAGATCGCGCTCGTCGATGTGCTCGCGAGCCTCGCGGAGGCGGCCAGCACCTACAACTACGTGCGCCCCTCGATGCGGACGGACGGCGTCATCGACATCAAGGACGGCCGCCATCCGCTCGTCGAGCGCATCCTGACGCGCGACCTCTTCGTGCCGAACGATGCGCATCTCGACCACAAGGACTGCGAGATCATGCTGATCACGGGACCGAACATGGCGGGCAAGTCGACGTACATGCGCCAGGTGGCTCTCTTGACGCTCATGGCGCAGATCGGCAGCTTCATCCCCGCGCGCGAGGCCGCCATCTCGCCGGTCGACCGCATCTTCACGCGCATCGGCGCGAGCGACGACCTCGTCAGCGGGCAGAGCACCTTCATGGTCGAGATGAATGAAGTCGCGCAGATCCTCAAGTACGCGACGAAGGACAGCCTTGTCATCCTCGATGAGATTGGCCGCGGCACGAGCACGTTCGACGGCATGAGCATCGCGCGCGCCGTCATCGAGCACATCGAGAAGAAGGTCCACGCCAAGACGCTCTTCGCGACGCACTATCACGAGCTCACGGACCTCGAGGATGATAAGATCAAGAATTTCTGCGTGGCTGTCAAGGAGCGCGGCAACCAGGTCGCCTTCCTGCGGCGCATTGTGCGCGGCGCGGCCGACAAGTCGTACGGCATCCATGTCGCGCGGCTCGCGGGCCTGCCGAAGTCGGTCACGAGCCGCGCCGAGGAGATTCTCGCGATGCTCGAGGCGGAGGCGCCGGACGCAGCGGCCGCTGCCAGAGTGGAGCAGGCGGAAGGCCGTGCGGCAAAGGCCGAGCCTGCTGCACAGGATATGGGCTCTCTCTTTGCCTCGAGCCTCAGCGACACCTTGCTCTCGCTCGATGTCATGACGATGACGCCGCTCGAGGCGATGAATGAGCTCTACCGCCTGCAGGAGCAGGCCAAGAGGGAGGCTGGTAAAGCATGACGATGATCCATGTACTTGACGACAATACCATCAACAAGATTGCGGCTGGCGAAGTCGTGGAGCGGCCGGCGTCTGTCATCAAGGAGCTCGTCGAGAATGCGATGGATGCGGGCGCGACTCGCATCGAAGTTGAGATCATGGCGGGCGGTACGAGCTTCATGCGCGTGACGGACAATGGCCGGGGCATGAGCGCGGAGGACGCGCACCTCGCGATCCTGCGCCATGCGACGAGCAAGATCCGCGAAGTCGGCGATCTCAATACCGTCGGCACGCTGGGGTTCCGCGGCGAGGCCCTGCCGACGATCGCGTCCGTCTCGCGCTTCACGCTCTTGACGCGCCGCGAGGGCGATGACCTCGGCACGCGCGTGACCATCACGGGCGGCAAGGAGCCGGACTTCATCGAGGCGGGCTGCAATATCGGCACGACGGTCAAGGTAGAGGACCTCTTCTTCAATACGCCAGCGCGCAAGAAATTCCTCAAGACGAATCACACGGAGGGCTCGCGCATCAACGATTTCATCGTCAAGCTCGCGCTCTCGCGTCCCGACATCGAGTTCCACTTCATCAGCAACAACAAGATGTCCGTCGTGACGCCTGGCACGGGCAACCTCTACGACACGATACAGGCCATCTATGGCGGAAAGACAGCTGACTCTCTCCTGGGGCTCACGCTCGAGGACGAGGACATCAAGATCTCCGGCTACATCACGAAGCCGTCGATGCTCAAGAGCAGCCGCGCCTGGCAGACGTACATCGTCAATTCGCGCATCATCCAGAACCGCGCAATCGCCAAGGCCATCGACAATGCCTACAAGTCTCTGATCCCAAAGAGCGGCTTCCCACTGGCGGTCCTCTGCATTGAGGTGCCGCAGCGCACGATCGATGTCAACGTGCACCCGCAGAAGAGTGAGCTCAAATTCGAGGACGAGAGCCGCGTCTTCAAGGCCGTCTACAAGGCCGTGCTCGACGCCATCCGCCCGGCAGGGCGGGGCCTTGGCGAAGTGGCTGCCGTCGTGGAGAAGCCGGAGCAGCACGTGACGATGGAGCCCATGCAGTTCGTGCCGGCAACGGAGCCTCTATCCGAGCCAATCATCCCGCAGTGGCCGCAGGCCGGGAACGCGCATGCCGGCGCCTCGCCGCAGCAGGGGCATCCGGCGAGCGCGGGCAAGCCGAAGACGATTTACGAGGCGGTGCACCGCCCCTCTCCGATTCCCGCCGAGAGCATGGCCGGTTTTTCGGCTGCACAGCAGAGCCTGCGCCGCGAGAAACAGGACACGCTGGACGCACCGGTGACGGAGGGCAGAGTGGCGGAGACAACGCCGCCCCTTTCGTTACCGGACGCCTCGGCAGCGCCGTGCAGCGAGGGGGAGTCCCTTCAGTATGAGGGAACGGTCGTGCCGATTGGACAAGTTGACCTGACTTACATCATCGCGCAGGATGCCAAGGGCCTCTACATCGTCGACCAGCACGCGGCGCACGAGCGCATTCTTTTTGACAAGTTCTCGGCGATGGCGGGCGATATCCCGTCGCAGCAGTTGCTTGTCCACCAGATCTTGAGCTTTGACCAGAAGGAATCCGATCTCGTCGAGGCGCATCAGGAACTCTTTGCCTCGCTCGGCTTCCATATGGAGATGAGCGGCAATCAGGAATTCCGCCTCATCGAGGTGCCCGCCGATGTGCCCGTCAGTGAGGCAGAGGATATCATCCGCGAGATCCTGACGAATCTCATGGACATGCACGAGACGACGGCGAAGGAAATCCGCCAGGCCTGCCTCGCGACGACGGCCTGCCGCGCGGCCATCAAGGCCGGCGAGGAATTGAGCTTCCGCCAGATGCAGATCATCCTCGATGCGCTCGCGCACACGGCGTTCCCGTACACCTGCCCGCACGGCCGCCCGACCATCCTGAAGTTCAGCAGCGAGGAGCTGGCCAAGATGTTCAAGCGCACAGGCTTTGGCTTTTGATTTTATATATTTGGAGGATGATACGATGGTTCAGGCAATCGCAACGACGGGCCGCAAGTGCACGGATGATGCCGTCGCTCTGGCAAAATGGGCGGCGGAGCACGCGAAGATCCCCTATGTGCCGCGCGCGAATCTTTCGGGCCAAGCCCTGCGCGAGCGCTACGGGGTCGACTTCATCCTGATTGCGAAGCAGGGGCTGCTGACGCTCTCGACACCGGCAGGCGATCTCTTCTTCCACCCGAATATGGCGCATCTGCGCCTCAAGAACCTGCGCTTCGGCAGCGCGGGCACGGGCGACCGCATGGTCGAGGCCATGGGACTCGTGCACGGCATGAGCGTGCTCGACTGCACGCTCGGCTTCGGCGCCGATGCGATCGTCGCGAGCTTTGCCGTGGGCCCGGAGGGAAAGGTCACGGGCATCGAGTCGCAGCCGCTCATCGAGACGGTCGTCGGCTACGGCCTCGCGCACTTCAAGGCGGAGAACTGGCCGATACAGGAAGCCATGCGCGGCATCGAGACGGTCTGCGCGGATGCCTTCTCGTACCTGAAGCAGCAGGAGGATGACTCGGTCGACGTCGTCTACTTCGATCCGATGTTCCGGCATCCGCTGCTCGAGAGCCGCAGTCTCTCGCCGCTGCGCACGGTGGCCAACCACGCACCCGTCTCGCCGGCGATGATCGAGGAGGCCTGCCGTGTCGCAAGGCGCCGTGTCGTCTTCAAGGAGAACGCGCGCAGCCTGGAGTTCGAGCGGCTCGGCTTCACGCAGATCATGGGCGGCCGCTACAGCAAGGTCCACTACGGCGTGCGCATCCTCTGAGCATCCTTCTGAGGATGTTTCCCGATACACTTTTTTGAGGCACTTCCTGCGGGAAGTGTCTTTTTACATTGATTTATGTGCTTCTTGATGATACAATAAAAAAGAATGATTTGATCGGATAAAAACTTCATACTACCATTCCTGCGCGACGTTCATCATGACAGATGCCTTGCATCGTTCGAGGCAGCACGGATTTCTTGTCATGTTCAGGGGAGCGTCCCCTTAGCGCGTCATAAGAGTTGGAATGAGACGATAGGGGATTTCTATCCAGCAACTATACACGACGTATATCAAAATAAAGATGTATCATAAATTTGGCATTTGCATTCTGCTATGAGATGCAGCAAACACTTTGGAGGTGTACTTTTTGGCTAAAGGAGCACAGAAATTACAGATCATCCCTCTCGGAGGCCTGGGGGAGATCGGCAAGAATATGACAGTCATCCGCGTGGATGACGAGATTCTCGTCATTGATTCGGGCCTGATGTTCCCGGATGAGGACATGCTCGGCATTGACCTCGTCATCCCGGATATCAGCTACCTCATCGAGAACAAGGACAAGATCAAGGCCATCGTGCTGACGCACGGCCACGAGGATCACATCGGCGCACTGCCGTACGTCCTCAAGAAAATCAATGTGCCGGTCTACGGCACGCGCCTGACGCTCGGCATCCTCGAGGGCCGCCTCAAGGAGAACGGCGTTGACTCGAGCAACCTGCACTCGGTCATGCAGGGCGACATCATCAATGTCGGCTGCTTCAGTGTCGGCTTCATCCGCGTCAATCACTCGATCCCTGACGCTGTCGGCCTCTCCATCAAGACGCCGGTCGGCATGATCGTGCACACGGGCGACTTCAAGCTCGACTACACGCCGATTGACGGCAAGATGACGGACTTCCGCCGCTTCTCCGACCTCGGCAACCGCGGTGTCCTCGTGCTCATGGCGGATTCGACGAATTCGGAGCGCGAGGGCCATACGCCGTCGGAGCGCACGGTCGGTGCGGCATTTGACCGCGCTTTCCACAATGCGCGCGGTCGCATCATCGTCGCGACGTTCTCGTCGAACGTCCACCGCATCCAGCAGGTCATCGACACGGCTGTGCGCTACAAGCGCCACGTCGCCGTGCTCGGCCGCAGCATGGTCAACGTCGTCAACATCTCACTCGAGCTCGGCTACATCACGGCGCCTGAAGGCACGATTGTCGATATCGACGAGATCCACAACTACCGCATGGAGCAGATGGTCATCATCACGACGGGCAGCCAGGGCGAGCCGATGTCGGCTCTGACGCGCATGTCGATGTCCGACCACCGCAAGGTCGGCATCGTGCCGGGCGACACGGTCATCATCTCGGCTACGCCGATTCCGGGCAACGAGAAGCTCGTTTCGAAGACGATCGACAACCTCATGAAGCTCGGCGCCAACGTCATCTACGGCCGCAATCAGGGCATCCACGTCTCGGGCCATGCGAGCCGCGAGGAGCTCAAGCTCATGCACAATCTCGTGCGCCCGAAGTTCTTCATCCCGGTCCACGGCGAGTACCATCACCTCGTGCAGCACGCCCGCCTCGCGCGCGAGCTCGGCATGCCGAAGGAGAATATCTTCATCAGCGAGAACGGTCAGATCCTGGAGTTCACGCGCGATAAGGGCCAGGTCGCCGGCAAGGTCACGGCTGGCATGGTCATGGTCGATGGCCTCGGCGTCGGCGATGTCGGCAACATCGTGCTGCGCGACCGCCGCCAGCTCTCGCAGGACGGCATCCTGATCGTCGTCGTCACGATGAACAAGCAGACGCACCGCGTCGTCGCAGGGCCGGACATCGTCTCGCGCGGCTTTGTCTATGTGCGCGAGTCTGAAGCGCTGATGGACGAGGCCACGGCACGCGTGCAGCAGGCACTCGACCGCTGCGAGGACGAGAAGGTCAAGGAGTGGGCTGCCATCAAGTCGAATGTGCGCGATGCGCTGGGCCGCTACCTCTTCGAGAAGACGCGCCGCCGCCCGATGATCCTGCCAATCATCATGGAAGTCTGAGCGTACCATCGTACCATATGGAATCTGAGCCGGAGCTGCGTCTCCGGCTTTTCTGCTGATTGTATCACTGATTGTATCACATAGACCGTATCACAAGAGGAAAACGGGAAGGAGTGAAAGCATGCCGTTTACCCACCTCCATGTCCACACGGAATACAGCCTGCTCGACGGTGCGAGCCGCATCAAGGAGCTCATCAAGACGACGAAAGAGCTCGGCATGGACAGCATCGCCATCACCGACCACGGCGCCATGTACGGCGTCATCGATTTCTACAAGGAAGCCAAGAAGCAGGGCGTGAAGCCCATCATCGGCTGCGAGGTCTACGTGGCCCCGGGCGCGCGCCAGGAACATCGCGAGGTCAATGGTGTGCGCTACTATCACCTGATCTTGCTCGCGGAGAACCAGACGGGCTACCGCAATCTCGTCAAGCTCGTCTCGTTGGCCAACATCGAGGGCATGTACTACAAGCCGCGCGTCGACAAGGACCTCCTGCGCCAGTACCACGAGGGCATCATCTGCCTGTCGGCCTGCATCGCCGGTGAGATACCGCGCGCCATCCTGCAGGACAATATGGATCATGCCGATGCGCTCGTGCGCGAATACCTCGAGATCTTCGGGCGCGATAATTTTTTCCTCGAGGTGCAGAACCACGGCCTGCCGGAGGAGCGCAAGGCAAACGCCGCACTCGTCGAGCTTGCGAAGAAGTACGATGTCGGGCTCGTCGCGACGAACGACCTGCATTATGTGCACCGCGAGGACAGCGAGTTCCACGACATCCTGCTCTGCATCCAGATGAACAAGACGTTCGACGATCCCGACCGCATGCGCTTCCCGAGCGACGACTACTATCTGAAATCGCCGGAGGAGATGGCGGCGCTCTTCCCGGACCTTCCGGAGGCCATCGCCAACACCGAGAAGATTGCCGCGCGCTGTGAGGTCGACTTCACCTTCGGCCAGCTGCAGTTGCCGTACTACCCGATCCCTGCGCCGTATGCCGACGATGAAGCGTATCTGCGCCACCTCTGCGAGGAGAACTTGCCGCGCCGCTACGGGACGGTCACAGAAAGGATCCGTGAGCGTCTCGAGTACGAGCTCGGCATCATCCACCGCATGGGCTACGACAGCTACTTCCTCATTGTCTGGGACTTCATCAACTACTCGCGCGAGCACGGCATCGGCGTCGGCCCGGGGCGCGGTTCGGCCGCAGGCAGCATCGTCGCCTACCTGCTCGGCATCACGGACCTCGACCCGCTGCAGTACGACCTGCTCTTCGAGCGCTTCCTGAATCCGGAGCGCGTGACGATGCCGGATATCGACGTCGACTTCGACTACATCCAGCGCGGCAAGGTCATCGACTACGTCAAGGAGCGCTACGGCTACGATCACGTCGCGCAGATTGTCACCTTCGGCACGATGGCGGCGAAGGGCGCTATCCGCGATGTCGGGCGCGTGCTCAACCTGCCGTACGCCGAGGTCGCAGAGATCGCGAAGCTCGTGCCGAACGAGCTCAAGATCACGCTCGATAAGGCGATGCAGGAGTCAGCCGACTTCCGCAAAGCGTATGAGAGTAGCGAGGACATCCGCCGCCTTATCGACCTCGCGCGCAAGATTGAGGGCCTGCCGCGTCACTCATCGACGCATGCCGCCGGTGTCGTGATTGCGCGCCACCCGCTGACGGACTACGTGCCGGTCTCCATCTCGGAGGGCACGCTCGTCACGGAGTACGACAAGGACCACGTCGAGGAGCTCGGCCTCCTCAAGATGGACTTCCTCGGCCTGCGCACGCTGACGGTCATCAGCGATACGATCGCGAACATCGAGAAGAGTCGCCACGAGACGGTCGACATCGAGAAGATCCCATTGACGGACGAGCTGACCTCGAAAATGCTCTGCGAGGGTAAGACGGGGGCGGTGTTCCAGATGGAGTCGGCCGGCATGACGCAGCTCGTGCGCGATCTCGCACCGGAGAACTTCGCCGACCTCATCCCGCTCGTTGCCCTTTACCGCCCGGGCCCGCTCGGCAGCGGCATGGTCGAGGATTTCATCAAGGGACGCCACGGGGAAAAGGAAGTCACCTACATGCACCCACTCTTAGAGCCCATCCTCAAGGAGACATTCGGTGTCGTGCTCTACCAGGAGCAGGTTATGCAGATCGTGCAGGTGCTCGCGGGCTTCACGCTCGGCCAGGCAGACCTCCTGCGCCGCGCGATGGGCAAGAAGAAGCATGAGATCCTGATGGCGCAGAAGGAGAATTTCCTAGCCGGCTGCGAGAAGAACCACATTGAGACAGGGCTTGCCAACACGATCTTCGATCTCTTGACGCATTTCGCGGACTACGGCTTCAATAAGTCGCACAGCGCAGCGTACGCGCTCGTCGCCTGGCAGACGGCTTATCTCAAGGCGCACTATCCGGCAGAGTTCATGGCAGCGATGCTCACGAGCATCATGGACACGCCGAAGGTCGCGACGTACATCGAGCTCTGCCGCCGCATGGGCATCAAGATCCTGCCGCCGGACATCAACGCGAGCTCTGCGTACTTCAGCGTCGACGGGGCGGCCATCCGCTTCGGGCTCGCTGCCGTGCGCAATGTCGGCGAGACGGCCATCGAGAACGTCGCGCGCATCCGCGAGGACGGCGGCCCGTTCAGCTCGCTCTCCGACTTCTGCCGCCGCGTCGACATGCGCGTCGTCAACCGCCGCGTCATTGAGAGCCTCATCAAGTGCGGCGCGTTCGACTCGTTCGGCGCGAAGCGCAGCCAGCTCCTCGCCATCCTGCCGCAGACTGTCATGGAAGCGGCCCAACAGCAGAAGGACGCGGTCAGCGGCCAGATGGGTCTCTTTTCGGATGAGACAATCGAGGAGACGGGCATGATGCAGCTGCCGGACATCCCCGAGGTGCCGAAAGCGGAGCTCTTGAACTGGGAGAAGGAAGCGACGGGCTTTTACATCACGGGCCATCCCTTGGACCAGTACGCCGCGAAGCTTGAGAACCTGCCGCGCATCGGCAGCCTGCAGCCGGATGCCGTGCGCGACAAGCAGGTCGTGCGCATCGGTGGCATGCTGACGGAGGCGAAGCGCATCACGACGAAGAAGGGGGACACGATGTGCTTTGCGACGGTCGAGGATTTCACCGACTCCGTCGAAGTCACCGTCTTCCCGCGCACGTTCTACCAGAACATGAACCTGCTCGTGCCAGATACGCCTGTCGTCGTGCAGGGCCGCATCGACATGACGGACGAGTCGGTCAAGATCATCGCTGACTCTGTCTGGGCGCTCAAGGACTACCGCTTTGCCTATTACATCGAGCTGCCACCGGGCGGCCTTCCGGAGACGAAGCGCGAGGAGATGAAGCAGCTCATCGCTGCGCACCACGGCGCATACGCGACATTCTTCCACTCGGGCGGCCACTGGCAGAAGGCCCGCGAGAATTTCTGGCTCGATGACGCGGCGGAGACATTCCAGCGGCTTGAGTCCATCGTCGGCGCGGGCAAAGTCCGGAAGCGCTGAGCGCGCCTTGTTGCGGGAAGCGGGAATGGATGATAGAATAAGGATGATTTGTCCTTCTCTTGAGGGAAAATGAGGGAACATAAGGAGTTTGAAACGATATTGAAACAGAGGACTATCGGCCGTCTCCTGCTTGCGGGCGGGCTCGCGCTGGCACTCATCGTGCCGCAACTCACCGCCACGCCTGCTCAGGCAGAGGCTGTCTATGATATCAAAGAGATGCCGCGCCCGGATATCCCGGGGCTCGTCATCAGCCCCGATGACCCGCTGCAGAACCTGACGGCGCGCTCGGCCGTCGTCATCGACGCCGCGTCGGGCCAGGTGATCTACGAGCGCAACAAGGACGAGCGCCGCTTCCCGGCGAGCACGACGAAGATCATGACGCTCATCCTGGCGCTCGAGCACTCAGACATGGATGACATGGTGACGGTCAGCAACAATGCGGCCGGCACAGAGGGCTCCACGCTCTGGCTCGAAGCGGGCGAGAAGATCCGCATGGGCGACCTGCTCTACGGCATGATGATGCACTCCGGCAACGACGCGACGGTCGCTGTCGCCGAGCACATTGTGGGCTCCGTCGACAAGTTCGCCGTGATGATGACGGAGAAGGCGCATGAGATCGGCGCTGTCAACACGAACTTTGCCAATGCCAACGGCCTGCCGCGCGACGACCACTACACGACGGCCTACGATCTCGCGAAGATCACGGCTTACGGCTACCGCGTGCCGGGCTTCGAGAAAATCGTCAGTACGAAGGAGATCGACTTCGACTGGGTCAAGGACCCGTCGCATCACCTGCGCAACGAGAACCAGATGCTCTGGCTCTACCGCGGTGCGAACGGCGTCAAGACGGGCTACACGGATGCCGCCGGCCGCTGCCTCGTCTCGGGCGCGAAGAAGGACGGCCTGCAGCTCGTCGCCGTCGTGCTCGACTCGGTCTACATGTGGAACGACTCCATCAAGCTGCTCGACTACGGCTTCGCGCATGTGGAGCCGGATACGATCGTCCATGAGGGCGATGTAGCGGGCTATGCAAGTGTCGCGGGCGGCACGGGCCGCAAGCTGCCACTCATGGCCGCTGAGACGCTGACGCTTGCCAAGCTCAAGGGCGAGGGCGAAGCCTACAAGACGCGCATCGAGGCCGATGGCCTGCGCGCCCCCATCAAGGAAGGCGATATCGTCGGACGTCTCGTCGTGGAACTCGACGGCAAGGAAGTCGCTTCGACCGATCTGCTCGCCGGAGCGGACGTCACGCGCCGCTCGTTCTTCCTGACCGTCTGGAACTTCCTGCGGTCACTGGTGAAAGGATGATGGCGATGGCAGAAGAACGCTTGCAGAAGATCATCAGCCAGGCCGGCATCGCCTCAAGGCGCGCGGCGGAGAAGATGATCTTGGAGGGCCGCGTCAGAGTTGACGGCAAAGTCGTGCGCGAGCTCGGCACGAAGGTCAATCCTGCGGCACACACGATCTCGGTCGATGGCCGCCCGATCAAGGGTGAGGAGCAGCATGTCTACCTGCTCTTGAACAAGCCGAAGGGCTATCTCTCGACGGCGAAGGATGACCGCGGCCGCCGCACGGTGCTCGACCTCCTGCCGGAAGTGAAGGAGCGCGTCTACCCGGTCGGCCGCCTCGACAACAACACGGAAGGGCTCTTGCTCATCACGAATGACGGCACCTTGATGAACGGCCTCCTGCATCCGCGCTTTGAGGTCGAGAAGACGTACCATGCGGGCGTGACTGGGCAGCTGACGGAGGAAAAGCTTCAGATGCTCCGGGATGGACTGCTGCTCGAGGACGGTATGACGGCTCCAGCGAAGGTCAGCCTGCTCCCTGAGCGCGAGCTCAGCGAGCGCGAGCGCGGTTTCACGCGCGTGTCTATCGCGATACACGAGGGGCGCAATCGCCAGGTCCGCCGCATGTTCGCAGCCGTCGGCTGTGATGTCAAGGCCTTAAAGCGCGTGCGCTTTGCCGACCTGACGCTGAAGGGCGTCGCGCGCGGCCATCACCGCACCCTGACGCAGGAAGAAGTCAGCAGGCTCTACAGATTGGCGGGGTTAACGAGATGAAACAGATTCTAGTCATAGGAGCCGGCCCAGCCGGCATGATGGCCGCCATCCGCGCGGCCGAGAACGGTGCGGCGGTCACTCTGCTCGAGAAGATGAAGCGGCCTGGCCGCAAGATGATGATCACGGGCAAGGGGCGCTGCAACATCACGAATGCCGCCGATGTGCCAGAGATCATCCGCAACATCCACGGCAACGGCGCCTTCCTCAACAGCTCGATGCGCGCCTTCGATAATCAGGATGTCATGGAGTTCTTCCGGCAGCAGGGCGTGCCCGTGAAAGTCGAGCGCGGCAACCGCGTCTTCCCCGTCAGCGACAAGGCACAGGACGTCGTCGACGCGATGGTGCACCGGCTGCATGAGCTCGATGTCCGCATCGAGCTCGAGATGCCCGTCGCGGACATTCTGTTGCAGGAGGGACGCGTGGCGGGCGTGCGCACGAAATCGGGCGCGCACTACAAGGCTGACGCCGTGATCCTCGCGGTGGGCGGCGCCTCGTATCCGGGCACGGGCTCGACGGGCGATGGCTACGAGATGGCAGGGAAGCTCGGCCACACGGTCGTGCCGCTGCGCCCGTCGCTCGTGCCGCTCGAGACAGAAGAAGAGTGGGTCAAAGATGTCCAGGGCCTATCGCTTCGCAATGTCCGCGCGACACTTCTCGCTGACGGCGAAAAAGTGCAGGAGATGTTCGGCGAGATGATGTTCACGCACTTCGGTGTGACGGGCCCCATCATCCTCTCGATGAGCCGCAGGGCGGCCAAGTGCCTTGCCGAGGGGAAATTCGTCGAGCTCGAGCTCAACCTCAAGCCGGCGCTGACGCCGGAGAAGCTCGATGCGCGCATCCAGCGCGACTTCGAGCAGCACATCCGCAAGTCGCTGAAGAACGGCCTCTTGGATCTCCTGCCGCACAAGCTCATCGAGCCGGTGCTCGACTGCGCCTACCTCGACCCGGAAAAGCCGGTGCACCAGGTCACGGCAGAGGAGCGCCACCGCCTTGCAGAGACGTTGCAGCACTTGACGCTGACCATCACGAAGACGCGGCCGCTCGCCGAGGCCATCGTGACGGCCGGCGGCGTCTCCGTGCGGGAAATCAACCCGAAGACGATGGAGTCGAAGCTCGTGCCGGGCCTCTACTTCGCCGGCGAGGTCGTCGATGTCGATGCCTACACGGGCGGCTACAACCTGCAGGCGGCCTTCTCCATGGGCAATGCGGCCGGCTGCTGGAGCGTCTGGAACGACGATTGATGCGCTATTGAAGTATGATTGATGAATGGAGTGGAGGAACCTCTATGGAAAACACGAAGACGATTGCAAAGGCAAGGCAAGGGTTGCGCGGCACGATCGAGATCCCCGGCGACAAGTCCATCTCGCACCGCAGCGTCATGTTCTCGGCGCTCGGCTCGACGCCCGTGCACATCACGAACTTCCTGCACGCGCAGGACTGCCTCTCGACGGCGGCCTGCATGAAGGCGCTGGGCGCCTCTGTCGAGTTCGAGTCGGAGACGTCTCTTGTGGTCTGCGGCCACGGCCTGCACGGCCTCCGCGAAGCTTCCACGATCATCGATGCGGGCAACTCGGGCACGACACTGCGCCTCATGATGGGCATCCTTGCGCCGCAGCCGTTCTTGACGACCTTCACGGGCGATGCCTCGCTGCACAAGCGCCCGATGGGACGCGTCATCAAGCCGCTCTCGGCGATGGGCGCAAAGATCTACGGCCGCGAGAAGAACACGAAGCTGCCCATCACGATCGTGCCGGCTGAAGGGAAGCTGCACGGCATGGTCTACGAGAGCCCTGTCGCGAGCGCACAGGTCAAGTCGGCCATCCTGCTTTCCGGCATGTACGCGGACAGTCCGACGACTGTCGTCGAGCCCTTCACCTCGCGCGACCACACGGAGCGCATGCTCGAGGCCTTCGGCGTCGAGACGAAGAAAGAGGGCACGGCTGTGACGATTGAGCCCGTCGAATCGTTCCATGCGCCGTCATCCATCGAGGTCCCGGGCGACATCAGCTCGGCGGCCTACTGGCTCGTCGCGGGATCCGTCGTGCCGGGAAGCCAACTGCTCCTCAAGAACGTCGGCGTCAATCCGACGCGCACGGGCATCCTCGATGTCCTCGAGGCGATGGGCGCCAAGATCACGCTGGAGAACGAGCGCGTGAGCGGCGGCGAGGCGGCAGCTGACATCCGCGTCGAGGCGGCGAAGCTCCATGGCACGTCGTTCGGCGCCGAGATCATGCCGCGCCTCATCGATGAGATCCCGGTCCTCGCAGTGGCTGCGCTCTTTGCAGAGGGCGATACGGTCATCACGGGTGCCGGTGAGCTCCGCGTCAAGGAGACGGACCGCCTGCAGGCTGTCACGGACGAGTTCAACAAGCTCGCGCCGGGTGCTGTCGAGGCGAGCGAAGATGGCCTCGTCATCCACGGCGGCACGAAGGTGCGGGCGGCAACCTGCTTCTCGTACGATGACCATCGCATGGCGATGTCGCTTGCTATCCTCGGCGCGGCCGGAGAGGGCGCCGAGATCGAGCGCCCCGAGTGCGTGACGATCTCGTACCCGGCCTTCTACGACACGCTGGCCCGCCTGCAGGCATGAGCGCAGTACATATCAATTTGATTTGGAGGAATCTGTCTTGAAGAAACTCGTAGTAGCAATCGACGGGCCGGCGGGCGCCGGCAAGAGCACGGTCGCACAGCTCGCAGCCAAGGAACTGGGGTATACCTACATCGACACGGGGGCCATGTACCGCGCCGTGGCTTGGAAGGTCCTGCAGCAGGGCGGTGAGGTTACGGATGAGAAGATCCTCGCTGTCGTCCCCGACATCGACGTGGACCTCTCGTATGAGAACGGCAAGACGACGGTGCGCGTCGACGGCCAGGACGTCACGAGTGAGATCCGCACGCCGGAGGTCAGCCACATTGTCTCGAAGGTAGCTGCGCTCGGCCCCGTGCGCGAGAAGATGGTCGACCTGCAGCGCAAGATGGCAGAGCGCGGCGGCGTGCTCATGGACGGCCGCGATATCGCGACGAATGTGCTGCCGGGCGCTGATGTCAAGATCTACCTGACGGCCTCTATCGCGGAGCGCGCAAACCGCCGCTACAAGGAATTGCGAGAGAAAGGTCTCGCTGTTGACCTCGCGGATATCGCGCACGACATCGCCGCGCGCGACAAGGCCGACATGGAGCGCGAGATTTCGCCGCTCGTCCAGGCAGACGATGCGACGCTCCTCGATACGACGGGCATGACGATCCCGGAGGTCGTCGCGCGCATCATCGGAATGTGCAGGTGATACGATGCTTTACACGACACTCCGCATCATCTTTGCCGTCATCTTTCAACTGCTGTTCCGCGCCAAGACGTACGGCAAGGAGAACCTGCCCGCAGAAGGGCCCGTCATCCTCGCAGCCAACCACATGAGCAACTGGGACCCGCCGCTCCTCGCGACGTTCCTGCCGCGCCCCGTCTCGTACATGGCGAAAATCGAGCTCTTCGAGCACCCGATCTTCGGCGCGGCCATCCGCCGCTGCCATGCCTTCCCCGTGAAGCGCGGCGCGGCAGACCGCGGCGCCATCAAGGCGGCCGTCAATGTGCTCAGGCAGGGCCGCGTGCTCGGCCTCTTCCCAGAGGGCACGCGCAGCAAGGACGGGAAACTCCACAAGGCCGAGGCCGGCGTCGGCCTGCTCGCCGCGATGAGCGGCGCTCCTGTCGTGCCGGCCTGTATCGTCGGCACGGACCGCATCATGCAGAAAGGCGGCTTCCTGCCAAAGCTCTCCATCATGTACGGCGAGCCGATGCATTTCACGGGCGATAAACGCGACAAGGAGCAGCTTGAGGCCTTTTCGCAAGAAATCATGGCCCATATCGCGGTCATGCGCGAAGAAATTGAAAAAATTTCCTAAAACCATTTGCCTGACGCCCTCATGCATGATATACTAGGCTATAGATTGTAAAAAAGCCTTCTGGGCGTCTTTGCAATAATATGATTTATGGTGGTAGATGTATGGAAGTCATCTTAGCAGATTATCTTGGCTTTTGCTATGGCGTCAAGCGCGCCATCAAGATTGCCAGGGAGAATGCTTCTGCTGACGGGACTGCCTGTACGCTCGGCCCCATCATCCACAATCCGCAGATGGTCGACAGGCTGCGCCGCGAGGGCGTCGGCTCGGTAGACAGTCTCGAGGAGATGGAGAAGGGGACCGTCATCATCCGCTCGCACGGCGTGGGCCCCGCGGTCTACGACGAGGCGAAGGCCCGCGGACTCGAGCTCGTGGACGCGACATGCCCGCATGTCAAGAAAGCGCAGCTCTCGGCCAAGGAGCTCGTGGATGAAGGGTACAGTGTGGTCATCATCGGAGAGAAGAACCATCCGGAGGTCAAGAGCATCTTCGAGTGGTCATCCGGAAGAGCACAGATCATCGAGACCGAGGAAGAAGCCGATGGGATAGAGCCCTGCGGCAAGCTCGGCATCGTATGCCAGACGACGTTTTCTGGAGCGCGCTTCCGTCAGATTGTCATGCGCCTTCTTGAGAAGTCCAGGGACATCAAGATCCTGCGAACCATCTGTACGGCGACAGACCAGCGACAGGCCGCTGCCATAGATCTTGCCAGCAAGGTTGACCTCATGCTGGTCATCGGCGGCAAGAACAGTGCCAACACGACAAGGCTCGCACAGCTTTGTTCCGAGAAGTGCCTGACTTACCACATCGAGACTGCAGCGGAGCTGCACGACGAGTGGTTTGACAAAATAAAGAAAATTGGTATTACAGCTGGTGCTTCTACACCGGACTGGATTATCAAGGAGGTATATAAAAAGTGTCAGAACAGATGAACATGGAAGAGTTATTAGCACAGGAGTCCCTGCCGGATATCCAGGAGCGCACCACTGTAAAAGGTAAGGTCATCCAGGTAAACCGCGACGAGGCTTATGTCGATATCGGATACAAGCAGGAGATCGCAATCCCGAAGCGCGAGCTGGCTTACCCGGCTCCGGAGTCCGCTGAGGACGTCGTCAAAGTCGGCGATGTCATCGACGTCTATGTCGTTTCCCTTGGCGGCGACAACGGCGGCATCCTCTCCAAGGTAAAGGCTGACCGCATGGTCGCTTGGACGGAGATGGAGAAGAAGAAGGAAGCTGGCGAGACGGTCCAGGCGAACATCACGCAGGTCGTCAAGGGCGGCCTCGTGGCATCCGTCGATGGCCTGCGCGGCTTCATCCCGGCATCCCAGATGGAACTCCACTTTGTCAAGGACCTCTCCATCTATGTCGGCCAGACGGTCGAGGCTGAGATCATCGAGATCGATGTCCACAAGCAGCGTCTCGTCCTCTCCCGCCGTGCTCTCCTCGAGGCTGAGCGCGAGAAGAAGGAAGCGGAAGTATTCTCCACGCTCGAGGCTGGCCAGACGGTACGCGGCACGGTCAAGCGCCTCGTCGACTACGGTGCATTCATCGATATCGGCGGCGTAGACGGCCTTGCACACATCTCCGACCTCGCTTGGCACCGCGTCAAGCATCCGTCGGATGTCCTCGAAGTCGGCCAGGAGCTCGACGTCTATGTCAAGAGCGTTGATCCGGAGAGCAAGCGCATCTCCCTGTCCGTCAAGGACACGATGCGTGATCCGTGGTACGACTCCGCTGAGAAGTACAGCGAAGGCCAGATCATCGAAGGCAAAGTCATCAAGCTGACGGACTTCGGTGCATTCATGGAGATCGAGCCGGGCTTCGATGGCCTGATCCCGATGGGCGAGCTCGCAGACAAGCGCATCGAGCGCGCTGATGAAGCCGTTCATGTCGGTGACATCGTCCGCGTCAAGATCCTCCGCATCGACACGAAGCGCAAGCGCATCTCGCTGTCCATCACGAAGGCTCGCGACTGAGCGATTGAGACTTGCGTCTAAAATAAGATAAGACATTCTGAGGAGTGATGATTTATGCATCACTCCTTTGTTTGTAGTGCAAGAGAGTAAGAATATGAGCAAATATTATCCAGGTATCATCCTGCGCGTCTATCCGGGCAGCCTCGCAGAAGAGCTCGAACTCGTGCCGGGCGACAAGATCCTCGAGATCAACGGGCAGGGACTGCGCGACATCATCGACCTGAGCTTCGCGATGGCGGACGAGGAGATCGACATGCTCGTCGAGCATGCAGATGGTGAGCAGGAGATGATCTCATTCGAGAAGGAAATCGACGAAGAGCTCGGTGTCGAGTTCGAGTCGGCCGTCTTTGACGGCATCCGCAACTGCGCGAATCACTGCTACTTCTGCTTCGTCGATATGATCGCGCCGAACATGCGCCAGAGCCTCTCCATCAAGGATGACGACTACCGCCTGTCGTTCCTCTACGGCAACTTCGTCACGATGACGAACATGGGGCCGAATGACTTCCGGCGCATCAAGCAGTTCCATCTCTCGCCGCTCTTTGTCTCCGTGCAGTGCATGAACCCAGAATTGCGCGCGCAGATGCTGCGCTGCCCCGGTGCGGCGAAGATTGCGGAGCAACTCGACCATCTCGAGGAGGCGGGGGCCGACTACCATACGCAGGTCGTGCTCTGCGCTGGCCTCAATGACGGCGCGGAGCTCGAGCGCACGATACGCGAGGTTGTCGCGCGCCGCCCGCACGCGCTGTCGCTGGCCATCGTCCCCGTCGGCATCACGAAGTACCGTACAGATCCCTTCCCCTTGCACCAGTTCGATGCAGAGGGAGCGGCGCGCGTCATCGACGAAGTCGAGAAGTGGCAGAAGAAGATCCAGCAGGAGGAGGGGCGCACCTTCATCTACCTCGGCGATGAGTTCTACTTCCTCGCGGGACGCCCTGTGCCGCCGACTTCGTTCTACGACGGCTTCCCACAGCTCGACAACGGCATCGGACTCACGCGCAACTTCATCAACGACTGGGATAAGGAGTCCGATGCGCACGAGGAAATCGCATCGTATGAAGAGCCTGTCTATCTCGATGTCATCACGGGCACGGCCGTCGCGCCTGTCATGCAGGAGCTCGCGAAGAAGGCGGAAGATGCGCATGCAAACCTTCATGTGCGTATTGTGCCGGTCGAGAACGAGCACTTCGGCACGACGGTCAACGTCTCTGGCCTCTTGACAGCGCATGACATCATGGCGGCCCTGAAGCGCCTCGATGGCCCGCGCGCGGGCATCCTGATCCCTGAGCCCGCCCTGCGCTCGGGCGAGGACATCTTCCTCGACGACGTGAGCCTCTCATCCATGCGCGAGGCGTTCCCCGAAAGCCGCATCGAGCCCGTGCAGACGGGCGCGGATTATTACCGCGCCCTGATGGACTGGCCGCACTACGCGAAGCGCCGTGCGGGTGAGACGGCCTACATGTGGCAGAGCAACGCGGGCTACACCAAGAATATCCAGTATTGATTCATATTTTTATTTTATAGAGAAAGAGGGATGAATATGAGCAAACCAATCGTGGCGATTGTCGGCCGCCCGAACGTCGGCAAGTCCACGCTCTTCAATCAGATCGGCAAGAAGCGCGTCTCCATCGTCGACGACATGCCGGGCGTCACGCGCGACCGCATCTATCTCGACGCGGAGTGGCTCAACCAGCACTTCACGATGATCGACACCGGCGGCATCGAGTTCGATGAGAGCAACCACATCCTCAAGTCGATGCGCCAGCAGGCACAGCTGGCCATGGAGGAGGCCGACGTCATCCTGTTCCTCGTCGACGGCCGCTCCGGCCTGACGACGGCAGATGAAGAGGTTGCACGCCTGCTGCGCAGCACGAAGAAGCCGGTCATCCTCGCGGTCAACAAGATTGACAGCCCGCAGCGCGCGATGGACGTCTACGAGTTCTACAATCTGGGCCTCGGCGATCCGATCCCCATCTCGGCATCGAATGCGATGAATCTCGGCGATCTGCTCGACGCAATCGTTGCGGCCTTCCCGAAGAAGGTCGAGGAGAGCAAGGATGAGGATGAGATCCGCATCGCCGTCATCGGCCGCCCGAATGTCGGCAAATCCTCCATCGTCAACGCGATCCTTGGCGAGGACCGCGTCATCGTCAGCGACGTGCCGGGCACGACGCGTGACGCCATAGACACGCACTTCACGAAGGACGGCATGAAGTTTACGCTGATCGACACGGCAGGCATGCGCCGCCGCGGCAAGATCGAGGAGGCCGTCGAGCGCTACAGTGTCATGCGCTCGCTGCGCGCCATCGACCGCGCCGATGTCGTGCTCATGATGATCAACGCCTTCGAGGGCATCACGGAGCAGGACAAGAAGATCGCGGGCTATGCACACGAGTCGGGCAAGGGCGTCGTCATCGTCGTCAACAAGTGGGATATCTACCCGGATAAGGACGATAAGTCGACGCTGCGCTTCACCGAGGAACTGCGCGACAAGCTCGGTTTCCTGCAGTACGCGCCGGTACTCTACACCTCGGCCCTGACGGGCCAGCGCGTCGCGCGCGTGACGGACCTCGTGCGCTACGTGGCCGAGCAGCAGGCGATGCGCATCAAGACGAGCGTCCTCAACGAGCTCATCCGCGATGCCGTCTCCATCAATCCGCCGCCGATGCACCGCGGCCGCCAGCTCAAGATCCTCTTCATGACGCAGACGGACATCTGCCCCCCGAAGTTCATCATCTTCGTCAACGACCCGGAGCTCATGCACTTCTCGTACCTGCGCTTCATCGAGAACCGTCTGCGCGAGCAGTTCGGCTTTGAGGGTACGCCGCTGCGCCTCATCGTGCGCGCGCGCAAAGAGGAGGAGGATTACTGATGGCATCGGTCCTCCTCGTCTGCCTCGCGAGCTACCTTTTGGGCTCCATCCCGAACGGCCTCGTCTTCGGCAAGCTCATCTGGCACGTCGACCTGCGCGAGCACGGCAGCCACAACATCGGGGCGACGAATGCCTGGCGCACGCTCGGCAAGGGGCCGGGCTTCCTGATCTTCCTGCTCGACTTCCTCAAGGGCGCCCTTAGCGTCGGACTAGCGGAAGTGTTTGCGCCTCTGCCGCTCGTCATGGTCATCGCAGGCATCCTGGCCATCGTCGGCCACTCGTGCTCGCTCTTCCTGCACTTCAAGGGCGGCAAGGGCGTGGCGACGGGCCTCGGCGTCATCGCGATGCTCATGCCGCTGCCGAGCCTCATCGTCTTCCTCGTCTGGCTCGCCATCGTCATGGTCACGAAGTACGTCTCGCTCGGCTCGTGCATCGCGGCGGCACTCGTGCCGATCCTCTCGTATGCCTGGGGCTATCCGGGTGTCTACACGGCCTTCGGCGTGCTCGCAGCGGCCTTCATCATCATCCGCCACAAGGCCAATATCGTCCGCTTGATGAATGGCACCGAGAACAAGATCCACGCCGGTCACCGCGACTGACCTGAAAAGTGTCATGTGACCGTATCTAGTTTTGCTACAGATGTTTACAGCCTGCGCATGCAGGCTGTTTTTTTGCACAAAATGGTGAGAAAGTTAACATTTTGTGAAATCCATCCATATGATTTGGACAAATCCGGAAATTTCATTGGCATTTGTGCACATCTTATGGTATACTATCCTTTGTCAAAAGAATAGTATCCATTGGAGGCGTAATATATGAACAAGGAGAAAAGCGGATTCTTCCTCGTCCGCGAGGAGATCCTGCCAGAGGCAATCAAGAAGACCATCCGTGTCAAAGAGATGCTCAAGCGTGGCGATGCGCGCACGATCAACGAGGCCGTCGAGAAGATGGAACTCTCGCGCAGTGCCTACTACAAGTACAAGGACTATGTTTTCCCGTTCTACGAGGCGAGTCGCAACAAGATCGTCACGCTGACGCTGCTCCTTGAGCACAAGAAGGGCGTCCTCTCGAGCGTGCTCAACACGATCTCGGCAGACTCGGGCAGTGTCATGACGATCAACCAGGGCATCCCGCTGCAGGGTGTCGCCAATGCCACAGTCTCCATTGAGACGGCCAACCTCTCGGTCGATCTCGAAGCTCTGCTTGATAAGCTCCGCATGGTCGATGGCGTCAAGCGCCTCGAAGTCCTCGGACAGTCGTAAGGAAAGAAGGTGTGTCGGATGGAAAAAGTCATTAAAATCGGTTTGCTCGGGTCCGGTACGGTGGGCTCTGGTGTTATCCAGGTGCTCGAGATGAATCGGCCGCAGATTACGGAACGCGTCGGCACACCGATCGAGATCAAGACGGTGCTCGTGCGTGATGTCAAGAAGCCGCGCCCGCAGCTCGGGCATCTGCATCTCACAGACAAGATCGAGGATATTCTCGAGGATCCGGAGATCGATGTCGTCGTGGAGCTCATGGGCGGCATCCACCCCGCGCGTGAGTACATGCTGCGCGCGATGGAGGCAGGCAAGAGTGTCGTGACGGCCAACAAGGATGTCGTCGCACAGTTCGGCAAGGACATGTTCGCGATGGCAGAGGAAAAAGACGTCGACTTCCGCTTCGAGGCGAGCGTCGGCGGCGGCATCCCCATCATCACGCCGCTCAAGCAATGCCTGACAGCCAACCGCATCACGGAGATTCTCGGCATCGTCAACGGCACGACGAACTACATGCTGACAAAGATGACGGAGTGCGGTGCCGACTACGACACCGTCCTCAAGGAGGCACAGGCCAAGGGTTACGCCGAGGCGAACCCGTCAGCAGACGTCGACGGACTCGACGCGGCGCGCAAGGCGGCCATCCTCTCGTCGCTGGCGTTCAACACGCGCGTGCAGCTCGAGGATGTCTCGGTCGAGGGCATCACGAAGATCACGCCGGACGACATCGAGTACGCGAAGGACCTCGGCTATGTCATCAAGCTGCTGGCTGTCGGCAAGGATTCCGATGAGAACGGCGTCGATGTGCGCGTCCATCCTGTCTTCCTGCCGAAGACGCATCCACTGGCTTCGGTCAACGGCGTCTACAATGCCATCTTCGTGCGCGGCAACGCCATCGGCGAGGCGATGTTCTACGGCCAGGGCGCCGGCTCGCTGCCGACGGCCTCCGCTGTCATCTCCGACATCATCGACGTCGCGCGCGACATCCTCAACCGCACCTTCGGCCATGTTCGCTGCACGTGCTATGAGCAGAAGAAGCTCTGCCCGCTCGAGGCGACTTCTTCTTCCTACTACGTGCGCCTGCTCGTCGACGATAAGCCGGGCGTGCTCGGTGCCATCGCGACGGCTTTCGGCGATGCCGGCGTGAGCCTCAAGTCGGTCATCCAGACGCGCCGCAATGTCGTTGACCACGCGGAGATCGTCGCCATCACGCATCTCGTCGAGCACAAGCGCATCGAGAAGGCGCTGAAGACCCTGCGCGAGCTGCCTGTCGTCGATGAGGTCCGCAATGTGATCCGTGTCGAGAATGAGGAACGGGGGTAAGAGTATGGCAGAGAAATGTGTCCGCGTCCGCGTTCCCGGTACGAGCGCCAACTGCGGCCCAGGCTTTGACTGCCTCGGCCTCGCCTGCACGGTCTACAATGACCTGGAGCTGCGCCTGACGCGCGAGCCGGGCCTGTCCATCACGATGACGGGCGAGGGGGCGACGAACATCCCGTGCGACAATCGCAACATCGTCTGGCGGTCGGCGCAGTACCTCTTAGAGAAGGCCGGCAAGGACAAGGAATACCGCGGCGCCGTCATCCACATGGAGAACCGCGTGCCGCTCTCGCGCGGCCTCGGCAGCTCGGCGACGGCCATCGTCGCCGGATTGACGGCGGCGAATGCCCTGATCGGCAATCCCTTCAACCGCCGCGAGATCCTGCAGTTCGCGACGAACATCGAGGGTCATCCCGACAATGTGGCACCGGCCATTTTCGGCGGTTTTACCGTCAATGCGGTCACGAACGGCCGCGTCGACTGCTTCAGCTTCCTGCCGCGTTTCCGCATGAAGTTCGTCGTCGCTGTGCCGAATTTCCCGCTCTCAACGCGCATGGCCCGCAAGGTCCTGCCGACGGAAGTGCCGATGAAGGACGCCATCTTCAATATCGGCCGCGCCTCGATGCTTGTCGCCGCCCTGACGCGCGGCAATGAGCGCTACTTGCGGCTTGGCCTCGACGATGCCCTGCATCAGCCGTACCGCGCGGAGCTCATCCCGGGCATGTACGATGTCTTCAAGGCCGCGCGCCGAGCGGGCGCTGCCGGCGCGACGCTCAGCGGTGCCGGCCCGTGCCTCATCGCCTACGTGCTGGAGCGCCGCCATGCGGAGGAAGCTGTCGGCAAGGCCATGCTCGAGGCATTCCGCAAGCATGACGTCGATGCGCGCATCCTGACGCTCGACCTCGACACGCACGGTGCACAGATCCTGAAGTGAGGATAAGTGTATGACGGAAGAGGCATTTGCAGAGCTCCTGCGCGCAAATGGTGCGCGCGTCTTCATCGTCGGCGGCTGGGTGCGCGACGCTCTGCGCCACGTGCGGCCGCACGACAAGGACTACATGGTATCGGGCATTGCTGAGGCAGACTTCCAGCAGCTCTTCCCAGCGGCGCAGAAAGTCGGCCACGGGTTCCCGGTCTACCTCGTCTCCATCGACGGCTCTCTCTCGGAGGTCGCCTTCGCGCGCAAGGAGAAGAAGGAGGGGCGGGGCTACCGCGGCTTCCGCGTCTCGTACGACCCATCGGTCACGGTGGAGGAGGACCTCTACAGACGGGACACGACGATGAACAGCATGGCGCTGGAGCTCCCGGGAAAGCAGCTCATTGACCCGTACCACGGTGCCCAGGATGTGGCGGACAAGGTCATCCGCGCCGTCTCGCATCACTTCACCGAAGATCCTGTGCGCGCCCTGCGCGCAGCGCGCCAGGCAGCGGAGTTCGGCTTCTCCATCACGGAGGAGACAATCCGTTACATGAACGCCTGCCGCGCAGAGCTCCAGCATGAGCCGCAGGAGCGCATCGTCGCTGAATTGCGGCGCGCCCTGCAGTCGCCGAGGCCTTCGGTATTCTTCCGCGCGCTCGAGCAGGCGGATATCCTCGCCGTGACTTTTCCTGAGCTCTCGCTGCTTATCGGCAAGACGCAGCCGCCTGAGTACCATCCCGAGGGCGATGCCTGGCAGCACACGATGCAGGTCGTCGACCGTGCTGCCGAGAGGACGCCAAATATCGCCGCGCGCTTTGCCGCGCTCGTCCACGACATCGGCAAGGGCACGACGCCAAAGGAGATGGAGCCACATCACTATGGCCACGAACTGCGCGGGCTCGAACAGCTTGCCTCGTGGAACAGGCGCGTGACGCTGCCGAAGGACTGGTTGCGCGCGGGCCGCTTCCTCATTGAGCAGCACATGCGGGCGCCTCTTTTAGAGCGTCCCGGCAAGATTGCCGCACTGCTGCTGCTCGTCGACAAGCAGCGGCCCGTCCTTAGCCTTGCGGACTTCAACGCAGTCATCGAAGCCGATCATCAGAGCCTGCCCGACTACCTCGTGCACGGCGGGGCGCTGCTCGCAGCCATGCATGGCGTCAGCGGCAAGGATGCACCAAGTGGCCTTGCGGGCCGTGCCGTCGGACAGTGGCTCGCCGAGCGCCAGACTGCCGTCCTTGTGAAGGCACTCGCGGCTGTGCGTGCCAGGGCATGATATTGCAAGCAAAGAAGAAATCTTCCTGCTCAAGGCAGGAAGATTTCTTTTTTTCGCGAATCTATTATAAATAGACGAACAATTAAAAGAAAATCCTGCGCAAGGGGGAATCTGTATGGCAATCATCATGCCCTATAAATCCGCCGCTCCGAAGATTGACGAGAGCGTATACCTGGCACCGACAGCCGTCGTTACCGGCGATGTCACGATTGAGGAGGGCACGAGCATCTGGTTCGGCGCCGTCGTCCGCGGTGACTTCCAGCCCATCAAGATCGGCAAGAACACGAACATCCAGGAGAATGCGACCATACACGTGATGCACGATCACCCGACGACGATTGGCGAGGGTGTCAGCATCGGGCACAATGCCGTCATCCACAGCAAGAGCATCGGCGACCACACGCTCATCGGCATGGGCTCCATCATCATGGGGGATACGGTCATCGGCGAGAACGTCGTCATCGGTGCCGGCACGATGATCGAGCAGGGTCGCAAGATCCCGTCGAACTCCCTGGTCTACGGGAATCCGGCGCAGATCATCCGCGGCCTGCGCGATGATGAGATCGAGGCACTGAAGGAATCTTCGCTGCGCTACCGCAAGGTGGCCGAGCACTACAAGGAAGCAGCAGAACGTCTCTAAAGCAGCTGCTGCAATCCGTCAATATCAGGAATAAGGGGATCATCAGAAATGGAAAAGACACTTGTACTAATCAAACCAGACGCATTCGCAAGACATCATGCAGGCGATATCATTAAACGATATGAGAGTGAGGGCTTCCGCATCCTGGCCATGAAGCTGCTGAAGATGGATGAGCGCCTGGCGTCCATCCACTATGCCGAGCATATCGGCCGTCCGTACTACAAGGACCTCGTTGGCTTCATGACATCGGGCCCGCTCATCGCGATGGTCCTCGAGGGCGAAGACGCGATTGCCCGCGTGCGCAAGATTAACGGCAAGACGAACCCGAAGGATGCCGAGGAAGGCACCATCCGCAAGGAATTCGCGACTTCGGGCCGCCGCAATGCCGTGCACGCCTCGGACAGCCCGGAGAGTGCGGCGCGCGAGATCGCGATCTTCTTCAATCAGACGGAAATCTACGATGGCACCTACCATGTGGAAGCCGATGATTGATAGATTGATCAATAATCAGTGCTAGGAGGGATTATCATGTCAATCACGACAAAGACAGGAGATAACGGCGAGACGAGCCTCTTGACAGGCGAGCGCGTCAAGAAGAGCGGTCTGCGCGTCGATACGTACGGCACGCTCGATGAAGTTGATTCGGCACTGGGCTTGGCACGCGCCTTTTCCGACAAGGACGATGTCGCCGAGCGCATCCTGAAGCTCCAGCGCAAGCTGCCCGCGCTCATGGCCGACTTTGCGAGCTGCGGCACGGAACCGCGCATCACGATGGAAGATGTCCGCGAGATCGAATCCTGGTGCGACGATGTGGAGTCGGACCTTCCCGAGGAGCACGCCTTCATCATCCCGGGCGGCTCGCAGAGCGGCGCCATGCTGGACCTCGCGCGCACGACGGCCCGCCGCGCTGAGCGCTGTGCTTGCCGTCTGGCCGAGGCAGAAGAAGTCGCTGCAAGCGACCGCATCTACCTCAACCGCCTCTCGGATTACTGCTACCTGCTCATGCGCCTCGAAGAGGACATCTACGAGGACGACTGAGCCTTCGAAGAAGAACCTGTGTCCCTGCCGACAACGGACAATCGTCCAGTCGTCGGCAGGGACATTTTTGCCGTTGATCCAATGATTTACTTTTTTCATTTCGCTGTTTCCTCACTCACAATTCGGTTCACTAGGCGGCCCACGCCTTCTACTTCCACCACTACTTCATCGCCAGGCACCACGTCAGATAAGCCTTTTGGTGTGCCGGTGGCGATCATGTCGCCCGGATTCAGGGTCATAAATTCGCTTAAGTAGGCGATCAGGAAGGGCACGCTGAAGATCAGATCGGCGGTGGTGCCTTGCTGGCGTAACTCGCCGTTGACGAAGGTGCGAAGGGTCAGATTATGCGGGTCCGGGATCGCCTCTTTCGGCACGATGGTTGAAAGCATCGGCGTCAGTCCGTCGCGGCTTTTGACCCGCAGGTTAGGGCGGTAGTAGTTTTCCAGATAGTCGCGAATGGCGTAGTCGTTACACACGGTGTAGCCCGCGACATAATCCATGGCATCGGCTTCGCTGACGTTACGCGCCTGTTTGCCAATAACTACCACCAGCTCCGCTTCATAGTGCATGTATTCAATATTGTTTGGACGCACGGAGGTCTGGTTATCGCCAGTGAGGGTATTTGGCGCTTTCAGGAACACCAGCGGTTCTTCCGGTGGCTTAAATTCCAGTTCGCTGGCGTGGTCGGCGTAGTT
>OLRV01000180.1_pt1 | contig 62241 bp, 80 predicted proteins | sample 1672421 | NCBI WGS metagenome assembly OLRV01 (sample SAMEA3136684, study PRJEB25190) | human gut metagenome | biome: human gut; feature: human-associated habitat; material: faeces | place: Austria | collected 2013
ATCGAAAACGGAAAGCCCTTTGGTGGGGCGATGGGGCAAAGCCCCATATCCAAAATGCTTAGATATTTGTTTCTTGAAATGTTCGGGTTGAGCTTGACAGCCCTTTTTTGTGAAGAAAAGGAAGAAACTGCACAAGGGAGTTGACAAAATGTTGCAAAATGTGATACACTGATACCCGAATTCAGCGCGGTCAGTCATTGCCCGCGCATCGGAGGAGAACGTATGGAAGAACCCGAAAAGATCGTTTCGCAGACGGAGCTTGACGACAAAGCGCAGAAGCTGGTGGAAGACAAGGATGCCGACAGCCGCCTGCGCGTGTATATCGGCCCGATGGAAAAGACGCTGACGGCGGTGCTGCTGATCTGGGCTGCGTTTCAGGTTTGGGCGAACATGTTTGGCACGCTCGGCGCGGTCAAGCTGCGCACGGCGCACATCATGTTTCTGCTGCCGCTGGCCTTCACGCTGTATCCGACGTTCAAAAAGGAACGCCGCCGCCGCAGGTTCATGCCGGTTTGGGATATCGCCCTGATTGCCGCGGCGATTCTCAGCTACGGCTATCTGTTCCTGCGATACGACGCGGTGGCACGAACGGGGCGGCTGAACGCGACGGACGTGTGGGTCGGCGTGGTCTGCCTGCTGGTCGCCTTTGAGGCGGCGCGGCGCGCGAGCGGCAATCTGGCCGTCATCGCGCTGGTCTTCCTGTCGTATTTCGCGGTCTGGGGTCAATACATCCCCGGCACGTTCGGCACGAGCGCCTTTACGCTCAAGCGCGTCATCAAGGCGCTGGTGTGGGATACCAACGGCATTCTCGGTACGGGCGCGGGCGTTTCCGCGACGTATATCTTCGTGTTCGTACTCTTTGGCGCGTTTCTCAAATACAGCGGCTTTTCCCAATTCATCAACGATATCGCGCTGACGCTGGTGGGGCAGACCCCCGGCGGTCCGGCGAAGGTGGCGGTGATCGCCTCCGCGCTGATGGGCATGATTAACGGATCGGCCATCGCCAACGTGGCGACGACCGGCACGATCACCATTCCGCTGATGAAAAAAACGGGCTACAAGAAGGATTTCGCGGCGGCGGTCGAGGCGGTGGCCTCCACCGGCGGCCAGTTCACCCCGCCGATCATGGGCGCGGTCGGCTTTGTCATGGCGGAATTTATGTGCGTCAGCTACACGAAGGTGATGCTGGCGGCGGCGATTCCGGCGTTCCTGTATTACCTTTCCCTGCTCTACTCGGTGCACCTGGAGGCCAAGCGGCTCGGCCTTTCCGGCCTTGCGAAGGAGAACATCCCCAAGGCAGGCGAGGTGCTCCGGGCGCGCGGCCATCTGCTCATTCCGCTGATCGTGCTGCTGGCGCTGATGTTCACCGGCTATACGCCGCTGTTCGCCGCGATTGTCGCAATTTTTGTGACCATCCCCGTGTCGTTCCTCCGCAGGGAGACGCGCATGGATCTCAAGACCATCGTGCAGGCGACGGTGGAGGGCAGCCGCAGCGCCATCGGCGTGGGCATCAGCTGCATCATCATCGGCGTCATCATCGGCTCGGTCAACATGACCAGCCTCGGCCTGAACTTCGGCAACCTGATCCTGCGCGTGGTCGGCGACGGTCATCTGTTCCTCGGCGGCCTGATGGTGATGATCATGTCCATCATTCTGGGCATGGGCGTGCCGGGCGTGGCGGCCTATGTGATCGTGTACGTCGTGGCCGTGCCGGTGCTGCGCGGCGTCGGCGCGACGGAGATGGCGGCGAACATGTTCTGCCTGATTTACGCCTGCCTTTCCAACATCACCCCGCCGGTCGCAATGAGCAGCTATGTCGCCGCGGGCATTGCGGACAGCAACATGACCAAGACCTCGCTGATCGCCATGAAACTGGGCGTCGCGGGCTTCATCCTGCCGTTCTTCTTCCTCAATAACCCGGTTCTGCTCTACGGCAGCACGGAGGGCGTGGCGCTCAGCGAAACCATCCGCGCTTTTGTGACGGCGACGCTCGGCGTGCTCGCGATTGCGGAGGGGCTTTCCGGCCTGCCGATGCAGAAATACAACGTCAGCGCGACGATGCTGCGCCTTGTGACCCGCGCGATGCTGGTCGCGGGCGGATTGCTCTTTGTCAACCCGACGCTTTTGACCGACGCGGCGGCGCTCGCGCTCATCGCGGCGGAGGTCGTGATCGACCGCGCGGTGCTCCCGAAGGTTCAGCGCCGGATGCCGCTGAAGGCCGCCGCGGGCGCGAACCGCTCCCATTGATCCCGACGCCGAAGGAAGCAATCGGCGTTCCCGATAAACAAAAGGCATGAAGGAGAATCCGACTATGAAAAAATGGCTTGCCGCCGCGCTCTGCACGGCCGTTGCGATGAGCGCCTCGAGCGCGCTTGCCGCGAACATCAACTTCGTCACCGCGGGCACGTCCTCCACGTTCTACCCGATCAGCGCGACCGTCTGCCAGCTGTGGAACGACAGCATTGAGGGCATGCGCGCGACCGCCACGCCCTCCGGCGGCGGCATTGACAACCTGAATCAGGCGCTGGACGGCGAGGCGCAGATCGGCATTGCCAACGCGAACCTCGTCTATCAGGCGCAGCAGGGCACGGACAGCTTTGAAGGCTATGCGAACGAAAACCTGCGCATTTTCGCGGGGCTGTATTACAACCCGAATCAGGTGGTCGTGACCCGCGACAGCGGCATCGAGACGCTGGAGGATCTGGTCGGCAAGCACATCTCCGTCGGCGCGGCCGGTTCGACGACCGTTGATGAGGCGACGGTGCATCTTGCGCTGCTGGGCAAGACGCTCGATGACCTCAAGGCCGAATACATGGGCACGAGCGAATCCGCCGACGCGATCAGCAACAAGCAGCTCGACGGCGTTTGGGTCATGGCGGGCACGCCGAACGCGGCCGTCACCCAGATTATGACCACCACCGACGCGAAGATTCTGCCGATTCCCGCGGAGACCGTCGAGGCACTCAAGGAGAATTATCCGTGGTACGCGAGCTATACCATCCCGGCCGGAACCTATGCGGGGCAGGACGAGGATGTGCCGACTTCCGCGGTCAAGCTCACCCTGTTCGTCACCGCCGATGTGGACGAGGAGACCGTCTACCAGATGACCAAGACCTTCTGGGAGAACTGGGATATGCTCACCCAGACGCATGCCGCGCTGAAGAAGGCCAGCCTTGAGGAGGCCTGCACCGATCTGGCGGGCGTGCCGATTCACGAGGGCGCGGCGCGCTACTATCGAGAAGTCGGCGTGCTGGAGTGACACCGTTCCGATGGGACAATCCGCCTCTCCTTGGAAAAAGGAGGGGCTAAGACTGTAGACAAAAAGCTATTCTCCCCCCGAAGGGGGAGAATAGCCCTTTCCGCAAATGAAAGAATAGATGAATTTCTTGATTTTGCTATTCAAGTCAAGTTTGCTTATGTCAACAAGCTGCGCCTCTCCGTGGAAAAAGGAGGGGCTTTAACATGAAAGGGAGAAAGAACATGGCGAAGAAAATCGGCCTCGTCGGCATTTACTTTCCGGGGGCCTACGACGCGCTGCACGAAAACGTGCCGGAGGGATTCGAACTGGTGGACGCGCTCTCTCCGGAGGCCTACGGCAATCTGGCGGACTGCGAATATCTGATTTCCAGATTGGATATCGACCCGGATATCATCAACCACACCCCGAATGTCAAATTCTGGCAGCGCTGGGGCGCGGGGTTTGACCATGTGGATCTCAAGGCGTGGGGCGAGCGCGGGATTCCGATTGCGACCTGTCCGGGCGTCAATTCCGGCATTGTGGCGGAGCTGGCGATCATGCTGATGCTGGCGGGCTATCGCAATCTGCTGCAAATCAACCGTCAACTGCGCGCGGGGCACTGGCCGCGCACGGAATACTTTGGCCGCTCGTTTATGATAAAGGGCAAGACGGTCGGCGTGCTGGGACTGGGACACATCGGCAAAAAGGTCGCGGCGCTGGCGACAGCCTTCGGCGCAAACGTGATCTATTACGACATCGTCCGCCAGACGGAGCAGGAAGAGAAATTTGGCTATCGCTTCGTCGATTTTGATACGCTGCTCAGAGAGAGCGACATCTACACGATTCACTGCCCGCTCAACGAGGAAACGCGCGGCATGATCGGCGCGGAGCAGTTTGCCCAAATGAAGCCGACGGCCATGCTCATCAACACCGCGCGCGGCCCGATTGTGGACGAGGCGGCGCTGATTGACGCGCTGACCACGGGCAAGATCGCGACGGCGGGGCTGGATACCTATGAGCGCGAGCCGCTGCCCAAGGATCATCCGCTGCTGACGCTGGATAACGTGGTCGCCAGCGCGCACGCGGGCGGCAACACGAAGGACAACGACATCAACATGGTGAATTACGTTTACCATAACATCGTGGCGTTCGACCGCGGCGAGCCGCTCAATACGCCCGGAGACATCGTCAACGGGGAATATCTGAAAAAGTAACATCGCGGGAATTGCCAATCCCCAGCGCCCTACACACATCCGCCGCAACAAACCACTGACAATCACCATTCTCCGCCAAGGGTATCAATTAAACGGATACCCTTTTCATCGTCGTCGAGATGCGAAAGCGTCTGCCCGTCGTTCCCCGGCGTTTTTTGACTGCCGGCCCCATGCCAAAATAAAAGACAGGAATCGGCTTTTCCTGTCTGAGACGGTTTTGGGGACGGGGTGGGGGTGGCCTGTTTGGAATAAAAGGACGCTGCGCCGCCCCTGCCGTAAGCGGTTCACAGCGTCCAATTCATCCGGCACTGATTGTTACGCCGGGAAACAGGAACAGTGATCGTCTGTTCCCGTGATTGCTCCTCTGTATATAAATATAACGCCGTTGCCGCTGACGGTCAACTCGCCCTTGCACGCAGAATATGACCATGCTATAATGACGGTGTAGGCAGACGAGTGCTGCCGGTGGTTACCTCCCGCTTCTGTTTACAGAAGAAGGGAGGGATGCGTTATGACTACGTACGAAAGTATGATGGTTTTGATCGCGATCCTGAACCTGCTTATCGCAGTGTACAATCTAGATCGTGAATAAAAGCGCGCCGCCGGTCAGCTGAACCCTGATCGGCGGCTTTTGCTTTTAAGTTAACCCTTATAAGCGGGAGAACCGATTGAAGACGGCTCCTCGTCTGTCTATATTCTAGCATCTTCCCGGCCGCTCGTCAAGAGCGGCTGTTTTTTTCTTGACGCAAGCTGTCGAATGCGGTTTAATCTTCCTTGTCGGCGGGAAACGCTTTGTGACCTGCAAAAGAAAATGAGCGACCGTAATCTCGAACATCACGACCGCTCGGATAGGCAGGGCTAATCCTTGCTAAAAGCCCGCTGCTATGCTTTGATTATAGCATTGCTCCAACCGTCCGTCAAGGGCGGGCGCAGACTGTAGACAAAGAGCTATTCTCCCCCTGAAAGGGGGAGAATAGCTCTTTCCACAAATGAAAGAATAGCTGAATTTCTTGATTTTGCGATTCAAGCCAAGTTTGCTTATGTCAACAAGCTGAGCCGATTTTTGTTTTGCTCTGAAAATAAAAAAGCCTTGATTTTTACTGGAAAAATCAAGGCTGATTTGGTCGGAGTGGCGAGATTCGAACTCGCGGCCTCTTGAACCCCATTCATGCTCAAGAGGGTGCGGAATACGAAATCCGGCCTAATCGGCATACAAGATATTGTGTTTGAACGCTGTTTGCATACTGCATATAGTGTTTTTTGTTTTTTGGGCATTTCATACGGTGCTCGATGTGCGCGCTTGTGGCAACACATTTGGCAACAAATCGGAGAGATTTCGAACCATCTTTTCCTCTGCCTCGGACACGTCCAGCGCGTCAACATGGGTGTATGTGTTGGCGGTCGTGTCGAAGTCGCTATGACCCATCAGATATTGTTGCGTCACAGCGTCAACACCGGCGCGGCGGAGGAGCATTAAATAAGTGTGACGCAGGCGGTGGGGCGTGACGCCGGCAAGAACGACGATATCGGCTTGCAGCTTCTCCCAATGGCGCTTTAGTGTTCGATAGGCGATTGGACGCTCGCCGCCAAATATAAACTCGTTTTCCCCATGACCCGCGCGCTGTTCATTGAGCTTTTCGGCAAGCAACGGCACAAGCGGAATTTCCCGATGTGACGCTTTTGTTTTTGTTTCTCCGATTGTGGCAGCGTTCGATTCTTCATAGTAGACTGCTCGTTCGATGTGCAGCTTATTCCCTCGGAGATCGCTCCATTTCAGCCCCAGAGCCTCGCCGCGGCGAAGGCCGGTGAACAATAGCAGGAGCGGGAAAAGGCCGTAGGGATGGATTCTTGCCGCCTTGACAAGCGCTTCAACGTCTTTGATGGGCAGCGGCAGGCGCTCTCCGGTCGTGCCCGCTGGCGGCTTGAGCCGTGCGACGGGGTTCTTTTCGATCAGGCCGTCGGCTTGCGCAGCGGCGAAAACCTGTCTGAGAATCAGCATGATCTTATCAATGAGGCTTGAAGATGATTCGGAGAACCCGATGACAAACGCTTGCAGTTCGTCGGCGGTGATTTCATCAAGCGGGCGCGAGCCAATGGCCGGGAAAATGTGGGCGTTGAATCCGTTGTCATACATGGCTTTCGTTGACGCGCGGACGTGCGGCTCTTTATAAAGCGCAAACCAGCGTGTAGCGTAGGCAGAGAACGTTTCGCATTTGTTTTCGGGCGGGGATTCTTTCTTGATGACCGGGAATTTAATCATCTGGTCAACGCCGTATTCGATGCGGATTTTTGTTTTGCTGGCTTCAAGCTCGGCTTTCGTATATCCGTTCGCCCATTTGTACACGGGCTTTCCCTGTTCATCGACGGCAATCTGAACACGCGCGCGCTTGCGCTTTTTTTGTTTGGACATGTTTTCGACGCTCCTTTGCTCGGTGGGTTGAGCGTCGTCCGGTGTTTCTGGCGGCAATTCGATCTCCGGCGGCTCTGGTTCGGAACCGTGAAGGGGTCCGGAGGGAACGCTGGGAAAATGCACAAAAGCAACGTTGTTTTCCCAAATTAAGCTCGATTTGCTTTAACCCGCGATTCGGCGGGGTGCATCAGACCGAGGGAGCGACAAACGATCACTTGCTCGGCGGTAGATAAACCTCGATAGGCTTCAACGATTGTTTTTTCAAAGGGTGTTACTTCAAGATAAGGGGTATCTGTCTTGTATACGGTTAAAGGAATATCGGTTCGACCAAACAAATAATCGACGGTAACGCCGAAAAAGTCGGCGACATTTTCGATATGTTGTAAACTCGGTTCTCTAGTGCCGACTTCCCAACTGGCAACCGTACTTTGAGAAATAGACAAACGCTTTGAAAGCGCCGCTTGAGATAAATTTCTGTTTTCTCGCATTTCCTTTAGCCGGAAAGCAAAACGTGACTGAATACTTTCATTCATACGATATCCACCTCCGCGCCTATAATCGCATTATGCGATTATAAAATCAACACACTTTCAAAAATAATCTCAAAATGTATTGACAGGGGTGGGAGAATCGTTTAGAATAATCACAAAATGAAATTGGTTTGGAGGAGAAATTGAAAAATAAACCATTTTTGTGTTTGAAACATGCAAGAGAAAGGAAGGGGCTTTCGACGTATGAAGCGGCAAGGCTTTCAGGCGTGTCGCAGAGTCATTATTTTATGATCGAAAACGGTCAAAGAAACGCATCCCCTAAAACAGCGAAGAAAATCGCGAAAATCCTCGGCATTGATTGGACAAAGTTCTTTGACGATGGGGAAGGAGCTGAATACCCGTGAAAATGAATGTGACGTTTAAGATTCAGGACGAATAAAAAAGCCCGCGTAAGCGGGCGGGATTCAATGCCGTGCCGGATCGTCGGAACGACCAACGAGATAGTCGAGGAAAACATCGTAGAAAAAAGCAACGTTGTTTTCCCAAATTAAGCTCGATTTGCTTTAACCCGCGATTCGGCGGGGTGCATCAGACCGAGGGAGCGACAAACGATCACTTGCTCGGCGGTAGATAAACCTCGATAGGCTTCAACGATTGTTTTTTCAAAAGGCGCTAATTTCAAGTAGGATGCGTCATTCTGGACGATTGAAAACGGACTGTCTGTCTTTTCGAGCAAATAATCGGTTGATACGCCTAAAATGTCCGATATTCGTACAATGGTATCGACCGATGGTCTCTTTGAGCCGTTTTCCCATCCGCTCACAGTCGTTTGTGCAATCCCAAGTCTGAGGGCAAGCATCTTCTGCGTCATTTTTTGCCGCTCTCGCGCCTCTTTTATACGATTTGAAAACATTCAGTATCACCTCCGGTTTTAAGGAGAACGGGTGCGAGAGGGCGTCCTAAGACGCCTATCCACCACGAAGTTGGAATACCCGTTACTTTCCCAAATCAAGCTCGATTTGCTTTAATCCGCGATTCGGCAGGGTGCATCAGGCCGAGGATGCGACAAACGATCACTTGCTCGGCGGTAGATAAATCTCGGTAGGCTTCAACGATTGTTTTTTCAAAGGGTGTTACTTTCATGTATGGCGTATCAGCCGGAATAGCCGAAAGCGGATTATCCGTTCGTCCCAGAAGATAGTCCGTAGAAACTCCGTACAAATCAGCGAGTTTTAAGATGTTTTGAACATCCGGCTCGGTCTTTCCGATCTCCCATTGGCTGATTGATCCTTGAGAAACGCCGATTTGCGCGCTAAGCATTGCTTGAGAAATTCCCTTTCTTTTCCTAGCCTCTTTGTAATGATTCATTCATCAACACTTCCTAAATGCAATATTAAAGTCAATGCCGTGCCGGATCATCGGAACGACCAACGAGGTAGTCGAGGGAAACGCCGTAGAAGTCAGCAAGGGCGACCAGAACGGATGCGGTAGGCTCGTTTCGCCCATATTCGTAAAACTGGTACATTGCGGGAGAAACACCGGCAGCTTGTGCGGCTTGCGTTTGAGTGATTTTGTTCTGGGTGCGAACGCGCCGAAGGGATTCACTTAATTTCATAGGGCAATACCTCAAAAGTCAATGCCGTGCCGGATCATCGGAACGGCCAACGAGATAGTCGAGGGAAACGTCATAGAAATCAGCGAGGGCGATGAGACTGTCAAACCCCGGCTTCTTTGAGCCGGATTCATAGCACTGATAGTTCCGCTCTGTGATTTCGATTGCGGCAGCAACGTCTTTTTGCGTAAATCCTCTTGCTTTCCTAATTTGCTTGAGGTGTTCGCTAAATTCTGTCATACAGATTCCTCCAAGATTTACGAAAATGAGTTGACACGAACTAAAATGAAGCTGGTCAGAAAATGCCAAGCGTCGTAGTTGCTATCCGCATTGCGGACGCGCTGGGGGGTAGAGAACTTGAGGGAGTTGTTCGGAACGGATGATAAGATGGTTCAGTGTCGTTCGGGTGTGTCGGACAGTCCGACCAAGTAATCAAGGGAAACGTCAAAGTAATCGGCGAGGCGCAAAAGCACGGAAAGTGTCGGCTCTTTTTGCCCTTTTTCATAATATTGATACGCGCGAAGGGATAAACCGATAGACGAAGCGATGTCTTTTTGTAGCAGCTTTCGCTCATTCTTTAGCTGGATAATCCGATCTGAAAACGACATGACAAGACCTCCAAAGTCAATGACGTGCCGGATCATCGGAACGACCAACGAGATAGTCGAGGGAAACATCGTAGAAGTCGGCAAGGGAGATGAGAACATCAAAGGCGGGCTTTCGTCTACCATTTTCGTAGTTTTGAAGTCCAACTTCACTGATACCGATTCCATCAGCGACTTGCTTTTGCGTGAAACCCTTAGAACGGCGGATGTTGGTCAGGCGAGTTTGAAAGTTCATGAGAATACCTCCTAAAATGGTATTGACACAAACAAACGTTAGTGCTATTATGAAGGCACAGCACAAACGAATGTTAGTGCTGAAAGGAGCAAGGGGTGGCGAAAAACATCAGACTGATAGAGAAGCGAAAGAACGCTGGTCTGACGCAAGTGCAAGTCGCGAAACAGATTGGCGTGTCGGAAGTATGTTACCAGTTCTATGAATTGGGAAAGAGGACTCCCCGCGTGGACACGGCGATAAAGATCGCCGACGCACTGGGCGTGAAAGATTTGAGAGAGCTGTTCGCGGATCAGGCGGAGTTATCGCCGCGCGGAATCATCTGAGCGGCCAACGAGGTAGTCGAGGGAAACGTCGTAGAAGTCGGCAAGGGCGATTAGAACGAGCGCAGACGGAACAACTTTCCCGTATTCGTAGCGTTGATAGCCTTGTTCGGGAATGTTGAGACCATCTGCCACTTGCTTTTGAGTAAAACCACGTTCGAGGCGAATCTTTTTGAATTGAGCATTAAGAGAATCCATTGGGTAAACCTCCAAAATGCAAAGTATGAATACGGCGCGTGTGAACCCACAGTCCGAACGGCAATTCGGATCGCGGACGCGCTGCACGTCAAGGATTTGCGACAGATATTCGACACGAACGAATAATCGATTTATTTTAGCATGACGAAATTTATTGCGCAATAGCGGAATGAAGGAAAGCGTGAATAACCGTGGGAATGAACCTATGCCCGGCGGCGCTGGCGCGCACCCCTTGAGCGGATAGCTGCGTAAAAGGGAAGGAATGGGTCGGAACCGTTGCCGGGGAACAGCAGGAACCAACGGGCTCCCAAGAAAGGAGGAAAAGCGGGGGCGGGAAACGGTTGTTAGGGCAAATCATACAAAGCACACAAGCATAAATAGCTTCCCCCTTTGTTGGCAGCGAAGGGGGAACATGCGGACGAGGCTCGGCGGAGAGCCGGAGAAAGAGGTTCAAGCCCTCGCGTCCGCCAGTTATGGGAGAAGCGAAACGCCCACGCTTGAAGGGGCAGGGCGGCACAAGCCGGAATCGGACGCCGGATTGAGGCAAGCGAAGTCGGGGCAGCGCCGACGTCTCCCACGCACAGGTTTCTGGGAATCTCCACCTAGAATGGCGCTATAAGCGCCGCCGCGTCTCATTCTCCTTTCGGGCGCGGTGAGTGCCTGCGCAAAGCCGCAATCCGGCGTTGCGTTTAAGGCGCTCTATTTTATGCGGCAGTAGCTCAGACAGAGCGCCGGGGTTCACCCCGGAGGCTACGGGATCATAGCCCGTCTGCCGCACCACGGCAATGATGGAAAAGGGAGGACAAACAGCATGGGCAAAATGACGACGAGGCGACGCCATGATGAGTGAGGGCGAAGCGCTGCGGCATGCAATCCGGCAGAAATGCTTGTATTGCTGCGGCGGCTCAATCAAAGTGGCGGCGGGATGCACAAGCGAGGATTGCCCGCTATGGCCGTATAGGCCGCAATTCGCGCCAAGGAAACCCAAGAACAAGGGAATCGTACAGATTTCGATGCACATGGTTCTTGAAATGCAAGGAGGAGAACGATGCGAACGGCTAAACAAACGGCAAGGATATTCGGGTTGAGCGCTGTTCAGGTGAAAACCTGCGCGAATTGCGGAAAGCAATTCCCGATTGTCAGCCCCGACTACGCCTATAAAATCGAAAGGCGGCAGGGAGGCAAATACTATTCGTGGTTTTGCAGCTATGCGTGTATGCGGATGATTCAAAAGCCGCTGGAGGCGAAACGAAAAGAGCAATTCGAGGCAAAGGTCAAGAAGGATATCCTTGTCAGTCTCGAAGAAAGCGAGAAGCACAGCCAGAGGATGCTTGCCGCGTATCACGCCAAGAAGGCGGCCAAGGCGCGCCAGAAAGAAGACGGCGGCCAGAAGCCGGTAGCCTGCACCCCGCCGAAAAAGGAAACTTCGGAAACGAAGCTGACGGCCAAGGAACGCGAAACCATCGAGGGAATGGTGAACAGGATGCGCAAGGCCGACGAAGAGCGAAAGAAGAAGCGAAAGGGAAGCAAGAAGCAATGTCAGAAAGAGAACTCATAATGACCGGGATTCTGGCACTGGCGCTGGCGGTTGTCGTTGCGCTGAGGACGGCGGCAAGATGACGCTGGGCAGTCTGTTTGACGGAAGCGGCACTTGTCCGCTGGCGGCGGCGATGTGCGGGATTACGCCGGTATGGGCAAGCGAGATCGAGCTATACCCCATCCGCGTAACGCAGAAAAACTTCCCCAGAATGAAACATCTCGGTGACATCACGCAGATCAACGGCGCGGAGATCGAGCTGGTGGATATCGTTACATTCGGCTCGCCTTGTCAGGATTTGAGCGTCGCCGGAACGCAAAAAGGCTTGATTGACGGAAAACGGAGCAGCCTTTTCTTTGAAGCGATCCGGATCATCATGGAAATGCGGGAGGCTACACATGGAAAATACCCACGATACGCCGTCTGGGAGAACGTGCCGGGCGCGCTATCAAGTAATCAGGGACGAGACTTCCTCGCCGTCCTCCGTGCGTTCGTCGAAGCCGCCGGTGGCGACGGAGCTGATGTACCTGAATCTGGGTGGGGGGTAAGACAAGAAAACCTGTTTGGAGAAACGCCGGTTGCGTCGTGGGAGAAGGTTATTCGGTTGCCTGGCGAATGCTGGACGCCCAATACTGGGGAGTCCCCCAGCGTCGTAAGAGAATCTACCTTGTCGCAGATTTTAGAGGACAACGCGCCGGAGAAATACTTTTTAAGCGCGAGGGCTTGCGAGGGAATTTTGCGCAGAGCCGAGAAGCGGGGAAAGAAGCTGCCGCTGATGCTGTGGGAAGCACTGGTGGAGACTGTAGAGCGTTCCATCTGCAACAAGATCCTATCTCCGGGCGAGTAAGTCCGTGCATCGGCGCGCAGCATCAGGCGACGGTCGGCGTGGTCTATGACATCACGGGCGAAAATAGCAACAGCCTGAAAAGCCGAACGCCGGATAGCTGTTTCCGCGAGCGGACTGTGGCGCGGACGCTCGACACGTTCAGCGGTTCGCCGGAGTGCAACCAAGGCGGGAACGTGGTGGTCTTTGACGCGCGAGGCAACGGCGACGGGCAAATCGTGCCGACGATAACCGGAGACCACGAAAACCGTGTCACAGACTACACGGCATTGGCCGTCGGCAACGGCCAGCTCAACCAGATTTACATGACCGATACGGCGGGAACGCTGACATGCGCACACGATCAACAGATGATCTGCGCATTTATGGGCGGACAGGGCGCAAAGGCCGGGGGAATCGGCTACTCGGAAACGGTATCGCCGACGCTCAAAGCCGCTCCAAGCGGGAACAACACGGTGCCCGACATTGCCTATTGGTTAAAAAAGGCGCGGCGCTACTTTGTCAGGAGGTTTACGCCGCTTGAGTGTTGCCGACTGCAAGGCTTCCCGGATTGGTGGGAATCTGGTGTGTCAGGAAGTGACAGTGCGCGTTACAAAATGTGGGGTAACGGCATGGCGCTGCCATGTGTGCTGTATGTGATGGAGGGGATAGCGGATGCTGATCGGTCTGCATGACAGCGACAGAACAGGCTTTCCCAATCTGGCGCTGATGAAGATCTCCGCATGGCACAAGGCACGGGGGGGACATTGTGGAATGGTGGAACCCAATGCTGACTTTTGATCGTGTGTATAGTAGCAAGATTTTCACCTTTACGCCGGAAAATCCATACTTGCCGCTTGATACCATCAAGGGTGGAACGGGTTATGGGATCATGGATGAGCTGCCGGAAGAAATCGACGCAATGTTTCCGGATTACTCCATTTATCCGGATTGCAAACATGCAATCGGTTTTTTGACGCGCGGCTGTATACGCCATTGCCCTTGGTGCATCGTACCGAAAAAAGAAGGGCAGATTCGCCCTTATCGAACGTGGCGAGAGATCAAACGCCCGGACAGCCGGGATATCGTTTTCATGGACAACAATGTTTTAGCCTGCGAACACGGACTTGAACAAATCGCGGATATGGGCGGTCAGGATGTTCGGGTGGATTTTAATCAGGGCCTTGACGCTCGACTTATCACGCCGGAGATTGCCGGGATGCTGGCGCGGCTCAAATGGATTCGTTTTATCCGCATGAGTTGCGATACAGACGCGGTGTTGGGCGAGGTCGAAACAGCCATTCGGCGGTTGGACGAAGCTGGCGTTAAGCCTTACCGGGTCTTTGTTTATCTGCTTGTGCAGGATATAGCATCGGCAGAGCGGCGAGCCGTTGCATTGAGGGATATCGGCGCGGAGGTTTTTGCCCAACCGTACCGGGATTTTACGACAAACCGTGAGCCGCCACACGAATTGAAACGATTTGCGCGGTGGGTGAATCGGAAAGAAATTTTTAAGTCAGTGAATCGGTTTGAAAATTACAGGGGAAGTAAAGCACATGGCACTGATTGAGTATAACATTTTCGGCGAAAAACGAGATAAGGTGCAGACGGCGATAGATCGTCTGCGGGCGTTTGAACCTAAAGATGGGTACTATGTCGCGGACAGCGGCGGCAAAGACAGCTCATGCGTCGTCAAGCTATGCGAGATGGCAGGAGTTAAGTTTGATGCGCACTACCACGCGACGACGGTTGACCCGCCGCAGCTTGTGCGCTTCATCCGGCAGCATCACCCCCAAACCGAAATCGAAAAGCCTGAGTATACCATGCGGGAGCTGATCGTCAAAAAGCAAATGCCGCCAACGCGATTGATGCGCTACTGTTGCCAACACCTCAAAGAGCTGCACGGTCAAGGGCGCGTTGTGGTTACGGGCGTAAGGTGGGCGGAGAGCGGAAACCGCAAGAACAGCCAAGGGCTTGTGACATTTACAACCGCGTCCAAAGAGATAAACAACGCAGCGGATTTGAGCGGCGCAGAGCCGAAACGGACAAGCAAAGGCGGGCTGATACTCAATACCGATAACGACGAGAGCCGCAGAATGGTTGAGATGTGCTATCGGACGCACAAAACGCTTGTCAATCCGATTATTGACTGGACGAGCGAAGACGTGTGGGAGTTCGTACGGCTCTACAACGTGCCGTACTGCGAGCTGTACGATTGCGGATTCAAGCGGCTTGGCTGCGTTGCCTGTCCGTTGGGCGGTTCAGCGAGCATGCAAAGAGAGCTTGAGTTTTTCCCACAATTCAAGAAATTTTACATCCGCACTTTTGACGAGATGCTGGACGCGAGGCGAAAAGCAGGGAAGCCCATCGATAGACATTGGACGGACGGCGAATCGGTCTTACGCTGGTGGATCGGAAAAGGCGGAGAGAGTAAAGACGAGTTGCAGATTGGGATTTTTGACGAAACGGAGGGATGACAGATGGAATGTAGAGAGGAACGCCTGCTAGAATGGCTCTACAACAATATCGCCTCCTTTATTGTCTGCCGGGAAAGCCCGATTAACGCCAATCGAACCGCCATTTATGACGATTTGATTGAGCAGCAGCGGGTGGCTATCTCAGCCGTTGAAACTTGCCGTCAACTTAAAAAAGCATTATTTGACAAGAAAAATGTGACGGATAAGGAGCTTGTGAGCTTGGTTTTGCAACTTAAATCCGGGAGATGCGAAGATCGAGGAGGAGCGGAAACGGAGGAAGAACGATGAAAGCGCCTGATGAGATCAAAAAAGCCGTGAGGTTGTGTATTTTGGGTGAGGGATGCGATAATTGCCCATATCTCGAGGACGTGAGGTGTTGCACAATGCTGATGCTTGACGTTTTTGCTTGCATCGAACAGCTTGAAGCGGAAAGAGAGGGAAAGAGCGATGAGCGAAACGCCTAAATGCCCATATTGCGGCGACAAAATGATACTTCATATTTTGTCTCATAGATACCATGCAAACCTTACATCAGCGTGGTATCAGTGTGTGACATGCGACAGCACGTCACCACGACTTGAATTTCCGCTTTCCCGTGCAACAAGTGCAACAAGCAACATTGAGGAAACAACGCTTGCTGTCACTTTGCGCCGTGTCGAGCCGAAAAAAAACCATGCGCTGACGCTGGAAGAGGTGAGCGCACATTGCGCAGAAGGTGCGGACGCAATGCCGCTTTGGCTCGAAAATAGGAAGAAGAAAGACGTAAGCCGCTGGATGTTGGCCGATACGCCGGAATTTGTTTGTGACAGTAGCATGACGGTAAAATATTTATTGGGTACGAAGATGCAAGGCTACGGCGAAACTTGGCGCTGCTGGCTGCTCAAGCCGACAGAAGAAGAAACGGAGGGGACACCGTGGGCGTAACACTTGTATGCGAATACACAAAAAGGGGCATGGATTTAGGCTACATCGGATTTAATCGTCTTCGGCGTAAGATTGCCGAACTTGCGGGAGAGCCGTTTCTCAGCCATTATGCGAAGTTGGACAACCTCTTATTCGGCACAGAGAAGGATTTTCAGGCCTTTGATCTCGTGACGGCACGCATGTTTTGGACAGGCGAAGTTTCGCCGCATGTCATAGAATTTTGTATGCAATCCGACTGCGGAGGCTTCGTCACATGGAGAGCGTGCCGGAAGCTGCTGAAAATCATCGGCGATTACGACGATGAGCTTGCATACGGCTATGCGGCAAGACCCAACTCCGGCTTCAAGGATTTCAAGCGGATTTTAGCGGACTGCGTAAAGCACAAATGCTCGATGAGGTGGAGATAAGTGCTTGATGCGGCAAAGATGAAATGCAGAAAGAAAAACGCGGGGAGGCGAACACACAATGACTTATGAAGAACTGAACGAGATGGTCAAAGACTGGCAAAATGTTGGCAATCTGCGGGTTGCAACCGAGAACGGTAACACGTCACTGTACAGCGACACGGGGATTACGCCCACGGTGGCGAGGAACATCATCGCGTCTATCTGGAACGAGCTGCCGAGGCTGTTTGAAGAGGTGCGCGTACTGGTGGACGATCACGAGAGGATGAGCGCATTTCTGCGCGTCATCCAGCAGATTTCCACGGATTCAATGCGCTGTACATCCCGGATGATGCGGATTGCAGACTGGCGGCAAGGGTTGCCGGAATACATGGTGCGCGAGATGACCGAACCGGATATCGCAAAAATGCTGAATGGCGAAGAGCCGGGAGAAAGCGAATGAGCGACGGAGGATTGCCGGGCGTTTGCCCGTTGTGCGGAAAGATACTCAAAATCCAGATAAAAGGCGGCAAGGCGGTTTGTGTCTGCCCGGTGAAAGGCTGCGGATTCACCTATGAACAACCCTGAATCAAGGGCGGCCTTTCGCCCTTCTTATGAGGCCGAGCCGGAAGTCGGCGCGCAAGGCGAAATTGCCGCGCTTTGCGTCAGGGTCGCGCCCTGAAAGCCTCACCTCCCTAGGCAGGCGGGGACATGCTGCCCGCCTGCCCATATTTTAAGAGAGGGACACAGCATGGAGAAAGAACGGCAATGGAGTAAAACATACGGGAGGAAACAAGCATGGAAAAACAAATGGAAAAGATGCGCCCAATCGGGCTGACGACACTTTCCATCGACGAGCTGGGAGAACGCGCGGCGGCAATCGCGCAGGACATTCAGTTTGCGATGACGCGCGCCATGACGGATATCGTGAGCCTTGGCGAAATTCTGCTCGAAGTCAAGCAGCGGAGCGAATTTGGACGTTACGGCAACTATGGCCGCTTCCTCGCGGAAAACGGGTTGGAAGAGAGGATGGCGCAATACAGCGTCGCGGCATATAAGCGGTATGCGCAGAAGCCGGAAATTTTGACTGCACTGGGAAGCGTGAGCAAGCTCAAGGAGCTGCTGGCGCTGCCGGAGGCGATGGAAGAAGAATTTCTTGCCGTGCGCGACGTGCAGGGGATGAGCGCGCGGGAACTTCGTCAAGAGGTTCGAGCGGCGCGCCAGCAGGCCGCAGGCGAGGCGCAGGACGACGGAAAGGAGAAACAAGGTCAGGACGGAAAAGCGGCAGACAGCGCGCGGATTTGCGCGCTTGAGAAGGAACGCGACGCGCTGAAAGCGCAAATTCGGGAAATTCAGGAGAACAGCCGTCAAATAGAGGAGCTTGACAGAACAAATCAGGAGAGGCTCAGTCAGGCGGAGGCGAAACAAAGCCAGCTTCGCGAGCTGCTGGGCCGGCTTCGAGAAGAACGAGGGGCGCTGGAAGAGGAAAACATGAAGCTCAAGCAGGCCGCGCTTCATCAGGGCGAACACAGGGAAAGCGACGAAAACGGGCGGTTGAGCGGAGCGACTTTCACGCAGAACGTGAGGAAATTTCTTTCGGAAAACGGTGAAGTGCCGATGATGCAGGGGGCATACGACGAAATGACATCCGACGAGCGAAGAGTCTTCCTTCGCGGACTGGACACCCTGCAAACCTTTATCGGAAGCGCCAGGGCGGCGCTTTGCGGACTGGAAGGGGAGGCGACGATTCGATGAACACCGAGTTGACGGAAATGACAGCTCTGACCGAGCGGGAACAGAAATTGGCGCTGATGACGGCGCAGGCCACCACACAGGGCATGATGCAGATGCTTGCACCGATGCTCAACGGCATGCAGCAGATGACGCAAATGATGGCGCAGACCGTTCAGCAGATGTGCACGATGCAGGAGAGCATGGCAAGCATGCACAAGGCGATCGAGCACAGCATGCCGCTTACGAGCACACAGGCGCGCATGCTGAACGCAGCCATCAAGGAGAGGGCGGCGGCGGTCAAAGAAAAATATGCGCTCGGCGACGAGGCGCGGCTTGACTGTATGCGGGAAATTCGCAAAAAGCTGTATCGCCGCTGGGCGGTCGCCAGCGTGAAGGAGATTCCAAGGAGTGAGTACGAGCTGGCGCTGGAAACCGTCGAACGCTTCGACGAGAGCGCGATTGCGCTGAAATACATTTAACGGGAAGCGGGGCGAAAGCCCCGCATGCCCTTTTCATACAGGGGAGATTGCCATGGAGATCAATTTCATCTTTCAGGTGAACAGTTTTCACCGCTTCAAGCGGGAAAACCCGCTTTCGGCCAATGCGCAGGCGCTTTGGGTAGAGCTTTTCGGCCTCTTTAACGCGCGGCGATTTCCCGAGGAAATGCCCGTGAGCACGACGCATCTATGCGCGATCCTCGGCCTGTCCAAAGATACGGTGTTGCGCGCGCGTAAAGAACTGACGGAAAATCAGTTGATTTCCGTGGAGCGCGGCGCGAGCGGACGCGCGGCCAGCGTCGTCAAGATGATTTATTTCAAAAAAGACTGTGGACAAACATGTGGAGAACCTGTTGACAACACGGAAAAATTTGTTGATAAGTCGATGCGCACAGATGGAAATGTCGCAAATATGGACGCAAACTGCGACACAACAATGGACGGGAATTTTGCGTCGCAAGAATCGACGCAAACTGCGACACACAAAGAATTTTGCGTCGCAAATATGGACGCAAACTGCGACACTTATACAAACCTAAACGGAGTGACCCCAAACCAAAACGTGTATACCAAAGTACCCAGTTCTTATCCATCTTATCAGCACCGGGGAGATGGATGCGATGGGAAAGGGCAGTTTGAGACGATGGAAAAGGGCAGGGAACGGGTGCTTGAGCAGTTGGGGATTCGAGAAAGCGAGCTTGAAGACGACAATCTGGAGGACGAAATTCTTCGCGGCATTGTGGAGCTGATGGCGCAGGTATACGCCCAGACAGGCGGGGATGTTCCCATCGGCGGCAGAAAACTGAGCGTCGAGACGGTCAAGGGCGTTTTTGCCAGACTGACGCCGGATCATATCCGCTATGTGACGGACAGCCTGAAAAACGTGTCCGCGCCGATTCGTAATCCGAAAAGCTATCTGTTGACCAGCCTGTACAACGCGCCGTGCACGATGCCCTATGCGCTCAAGGCAGACTATGAACTGACCATGCGCGCCCCCGTCCGTCCGGCAGGAAAACGGGACGAGATGCTGCGGCATACGCCGGAGGACAGGAGAAAAAGCTACGAAGCGGCAATCATCAATTTTGACGACGAAATGCAATAAGGGGACGGTGCAGGATGGAAACGGGGCAGAAAAACAGAAACCGAGACATTTACAAGCTCAAGGGCTGTCAGGGGATGCTTGACGAAATCCGCATGCTGAGAGAGAAGGACAGCAGCGAGCGCCGAGCGCTGATTGGAAGCCCGCGTTTTGACGGGATGCCGCATGGAGGCGGCGGGAGCGGCCTTGAAGATGTGCTGGCGCGCGCGCAGGCCATCCACGAAAAGCGGCTGCAAGCCATCGAAGCCTATGAAGCCCAAATCGCCGAGTGCGAGAAAGTGCTCCAGCGCGTAGACAACCCGACGCACCGGGCGCTGATTCGCGCGCTGTACGTCGAGCAGATGCCGATCTGGCGGGCGGCACAGGTTACGCACATGAGCGAGGCGACGGCAAAGCGAATCAAAGCCGACTATGAAAAAAGAGAGCATTTTTGAAAGGTTGAGCCAATTTGAGCTTGTTTGAGCCGGTACACTGTGGTATGATGCTAAACAGAGAAACAGAAGCAAGAGAGCCGCAGGGACAACCGCGCGGCTTTTTTATTTGCGGGAGCGGGGGGTGACATGCGTGAAGACGCTGCTTTCCATCGACACACGCGACCTAAACAGGACGCTAAAAGAAGTTGGCGCGGCGCTTGGACCGGATAAAATGAACATCGCGCTCAAGCACACCATACAGGACACGGGGCGCAAGGTGAGGACGCTTGTAAAGAGCGAGATTCGCAAGGAATACCATGCGAAGGCCGGGCGAATCGGAAAAGCAATCGGCAGACCGCAATACTCGCTGGGCGGGACCATTTCATGCATCATACCGGTTCGAGACGTGCGTGGAACGATTGCGACGGATTCCGGAGGATATACGGCGCTCAAGCGCGGCCCCGGCGCGAAGATTGTTAAGAGCGGAAACTCGGTTTTGCCGCATGCGAAGACGGACAAGAGAATCCACTTTTACATTCCTTCCGGCAGGCTGCAAGGACATGTTTTTGTGCGTCACAATGACGGCATAGACTGGACAGGCAAGCGCAGAGAGGGAACGGGCGAAACCGAGGTATGGAAAACCAAGAAGGGCAAAAGAAAGAGAAACAGGAAAGTTCAGACGACGGGCGAACGGAAAAGAATCGGAACCATTTCGCACGGCGTAGGCATTGGCATTCCGCAGATGCCCATGAACCGGTCGGCAGACGAGATTCAGGAGCAGGTAGGACAGTACGCGATGGAAAGGCTGCTGCACTACGAGGAGGCCATTTTGAAGGGAATCGTGACGAGGTGACGGTAAATGCCGAGCATGTATATCAAGGAGCTGGCGCTTCTGGTCAAGCTCTCGCCACGCCGTCTCTACCAAATCAACGAAGAACTTGAACCTGACAAAAAACTTTTTGTGCGGGAAGACGGCACCAAGGCCGACCTCGCCACATTTGTTCAGCGCTGGGTCGAGTATCGGGAAAGCCTTGTTCGCGGAAGCGCCGAAATGACGCTGGAAGAGGCAAAGACCCGGCACGAGCTGATTAAAACGGAGAAGACGCGCTTTGAAGTGAAGCGCCTGCAAGGCGAAATGGTTTTTGCATCCGACGTGATCGCGCTGGGGCAGGAAATTGTCGGCGGAGTTAAAAACAATCTGCTGCATATCCCGACAACGCTTGCGCCCGTGCTTTGCAACATGGACGACGCAGAAGAAATTGAATCCGTTTTGACGCAGGCGATTCGGGAGGCACTTGAAGACATGAGCCGACTTGAAACATGGCAGCCGCCGGACGTTGACCCCGGAACGCTTGAGGATGAAGAGGACGAGGAAGACAGAAAATGGGAGAACGAGTGATCGACAGGATGCGCGGAGAAATCATGCGCATGTTCGCGCCACCGCCTGAAATGACGGTCAGCGAATGGGCCGAAAAGAACCGTTTTCTTTCAAGTGAGACAAGTGCGGCGACAGGCAGATGGAAAAACAGCAAGGCGCCGTATCAGACGGCGATCATGGACGCTTTTACGCAACGGGGCGTCGAGGAAATTGTTATCAAAAGTGGCGCGCAATGCGGAAAAAGCGAAATTCTGATGAACATGATGGGGCGATGCATCGACCTTGATCCTGGACCGATGATGATGGTTCAGCCTAGCCAGAGCACGGCGGACGATTTTTCAAAGCAGCGCATCGCGTCGATGGTGGAGTGCTGCCCGGTGCTGAAAGGCAAGGTAAGCGCGGCGAAAACGCGCGTATCGAGCAACACGATCCGACTGAAAGCCTTTCCGGGAGGCAGTCTGGTGATCGCCAGCGCGCAGAGCGCAAGCGAACTGCGAAGCAAGCCCGTGCGCTTCCTTTTTCTCGACGAGGTGGACGCCTACCCGGCCAGCGTCGGTGGCGAGGGTGATCCTGTCGATTTGGCGACAGCACGAACAGAAACGTTCTATAACCGCAAAATCGTCAAGGTCAGTACACCGACCGTCGAGGGGCGAAGCGCAATCGACAAAGCCTATCGAAACGGAACGCAGGAGGAATGGTGTGTGCCCTGCCCGTCGTGCGGGGCCTTTTCCTTTATGCGCCTGCCCGACTTTGACATTGACTATGAAGAATATGAGGCGGGCGGGAAAAAACAATATAAAATCAAAAAAGTGCTCTGGTGCTGCCCAAACTGCAAGGAAAAGCACACTGAGCGCGCCATGATGGCGCAAGAGGGAAAATACATTGCGCGAAACGAGCGGGCACTGGAAAAGGGTGTCCGCTCGTTTCATCTCAATGCGTTCGTTTCTCCGTGGGCAGGATGGAAGCGCATCATGCGGTTCTATCTGGAAGCAAAGGGAATACCGGAACGCGAACAGACGTTCACCAATATTCGGCTGGGCGAATGCTGGAAGCAGGACACGACGCGGTTGACGACCGCGGAGGAAATCTACGCCCGGCGCGAGGAATACAGCGCGGAAGTGCCGAGCGGCGTTCTGGTGCTGACGATGGGCGTAGACACGCAGGACAACCGACTGGAATTTGAAATCATCGGATGGGGACGCGAACATGAAAACTGGCGCATCATGCGCGGCATCATCCCCGGAAGGCCGGATGATGAAAGCCGGGCGGTCTGGAAGGAACTGGACAAGCTGCTTGAAAGAAAATTTAAGAGACCGGACGGAAAGCGAATGCGGATTTTGACAACATTCGTCGATTCGGGCGGCCACTGCACAGACGCGGTTTACCGCGAATGTGCGCGGCGCACGGCGCGCCGGGTGTTTGCCATTAAGGGCAAAGGCGGCGAAGGTGAAGAGTATGTGAAAATGTCCAGCGAGACGAAACGGAAAAAGGGAATCATGCTCTTTATCGTCGGCGTGGACAGCGGAAAGGAAAAGATTGCATACAGCCTGAACGTGAAAGAAGCCGGCCCGTGGTACAGCCACTTCCCCGCAGCGCCGGAAGCGGGATATACGCTGGGCGCAATTCGCGGCTTATTCACGGAAAAGGTCGAGATTCACAACCGGGGTGGCCGGAATATGGCCGTATGGGTGAAGGACGACACGGTGAACGCACGAAACGAGCCGCTTGACTGCACGAACTACGCACAGGCCGCTTTTTACGGATTCCAAATCAACCTTGACGAAATTGAAAAACGACTGAAAGGCGAGAATCAGATCATTCGGGAAAGCAGAAAACCGATTGTACCGAAAGCCAGACAAATTTCAGGCGGAATTTGAGTAAGGAGAAACGAACATGGCGATGACAATTCAGGAAGTGAAGGAAATGCTCGACGTGCTGAAAAAGTGCAAAAAAAGCATTCTTTCCGGAGAGGCGGCAAGCTATACCGTTGGATCAAGAAGCGTCACATTTCTGTCGCTTGATGAGGTGAACGCCGAGATCCGCAACTACGAAAATATGCTGGACGTGCTGGAAGGGACAAAGCGTGCGCGCGGCGTGCGCGTCGTGGTCCCTTACGATTTGTAAGAGGTAGAGCATGAGCGAGGAAAGAAAACGAATGCGTGAAGGCCCGCCGCCTGAGCATGGGGCGCGAAGCGAAAAGCGCAGGGGCGGCGCACAGATGGCAGCCGGTTACGCCAACCACGGTGCAAGCAAGACCAAAAGCTCCATGCTGGGGTGGATGTTTTCTGGCGGTTCGCCGGAGGACGACAGCGACCTGAACGGTGCAACACTCCGGCAAAGGGCAAGAGACCTCGACATGGGCGGAGGCCTTGCCAGAGCAGGCGTCAGCACGGAGACGACAACGGTTATCGGAACGGGGCTGATCCCCAAACCTGCAATCGACTACGAAGCGCTTGGCTTAACGGAGGAAGCGGCGAAGGAATGGGAGAAAATAGCCAAGCGAGAGTTTTCCTTCTGGTCGGGGAGCAAATTCTGCGACGCGGCGGAGAAGAAAAACTTTTACCAGCTTCAGAGCCTTGCCTTTCGGTCGATGCTGACAAGCGGCGACGTTATCGCGCTTCTGCCGATATACGAATCGGTCGGAAGCCCATATGCGCTGCACATTCAGTTATTGGAAGCGGACAGAATGGGTACGCCGGACAGCAACGGAGAGAGCACAAGCAAGGACGCGGACAGCGGGAACGCGCGCATTGTAGACGGCGTGGAGGTGGAAAGCGACACGGGGCGCGTAGTCGCTTATCACTTTTCCAGCCGCCATCCGCTGAATGAAACGGACACACGACAAATCGAATACACCCGTATTGAAGCCTATGGAAAGGACACCGGCATGCCGAATGTACTTCACATTTATGTGCCGGACAGACCGGAGCAGTATCGCGGTGTGCCGATGATGGCACCGGTGATCGAGCAGGTGAAGCAGCTTGAGCGGTATTTGAACGCGGAGCTGACAGCCAGCCTGATTTCCTCGATGTTTACCCTTTTTATCACAAGCGACCCAAACGACAACAACATCGCATCGGCGGTTGACGATTCTGTTGAGGACGACGAGCAGACGACAAGCAGAGCGCCGCAAAATGCGCTCCATATGCGCGCAGGCGCGATTTACGAGCTTGCCCCCGGACAGAAGCCGGAAGGGGTCAGCCCGCCCCGCAATAACTCTGCATTTTCCACGTTTGTAGATGCGGTCTGCACACAGATCGGCGCAAGCGTGGAGATGCCCAAGGAAATTCTGCTCAAAGCATTTACCAAATCGTACAGCGCGAGCCGAGGGGCGCTGACGGAATACTGGCGCAAAATTCCAAGGGCGCGGCGGGATTTCATTGCGGATTTTTGCCAACCGGTCTATGAGGCATTTCTTGCCGAAGCCATCGCGATTGGACGCATTGAAGCGCCCGGTTTTTTTGACGACCCGGTGATTCGCGCGAGCTGGTGCAAATGCAACTGGATTGGCAGCACGATGCAGCAGCTTGACCCGCTCAAGGAAGTCAGCGCCGCCGAAAAGCGGATTTTGCTGAATCTCTCCACGCAGGAGCGGGAAGCGGCGGAGTTCAACGGGAGCGACTGGAACGAAAACATCATCCAGCGCAAGCGCGAAGTTGCCGCATGCGCCGAGCTTTTCGCGATGGGCGGCGAGCAGGGGAGCGAAACGGATGCGCCAGATCCAAACGCACCGCCGGAAGGCGACGAGGAAGCGGATAACGAGACGGAAGCAATGAAGGAGGAAGTGACAAGCGATGAATCGGCCTAAGCTGTTTTTTGAGGCGCGAATGAGCGCCGACGACGCCAAGGTCGGAAACGTGTATATCAGCGGTCCGATCACGAGCTGGGCATGGGAAGAGCTCAACGAGACGAGCGGCAAACAGGTGCAACGCGCGCTTGACAGCGTGAAAGACGCTGAAACGCTGAACATCTACATCGACAGTCCGGGCGGATATCTGGACGAGGGCATGACGATGATGAGGCTGCTCAAGGAACACGCTGCCAAGGAAAAACATGCGTACTGCATGGAATGTGCGAGCGCGGCAACGCTGCTGCTGATTCCCTGCACGAGGGTGACGGCTTATGAGGGCGCGGAATTTCTCATTCACATGCCGCGCGGGATGGCCGAGGGAACGCCGGAGGAAATCATTCATTACGGCGAGGCGCTGCAAAAGCGCGCGGACAGCGTGGCGGGGCTTTACGCGAGCCGCATGACGGGAAAGACGGCAGAGGAAATCGGCCAGATGATGAAGGACGAGACGTGGATGACGCCAGAGGAAGCGGTTATCTGCGGTCTGGCGGACGATATCGCGCCCATCGCCCCGCAAGGCGGCGTGATTACGATGTGCGCGGCGCGGAGCGATGAAGAAGAAGCAGCGATTGCGCGCATGCTGGGCTACAAGCCGCGTCCCCATCGGGAAGGGCGTGTCGCCCACATGAACAAAAACAACGGCAAGAGCACGCCCATCTCCGGCGTGGTTTGCAATAAAGACAAGGAGGACAAAAAGAGTATGACGCTGGAAGAAATGAAGAAGGAAGCGCCGGAGCTGGTGGAAAGCATCATGCAGGCCGGACGCAACGAGGGTGTGCAGCAGGAGCGCGCCCGCATGAAGGCACTGGACGACATCTGCGACGAATCGAGCCGGGACATCATCGCCGAGGCGAAATACGGCGAAACGCCGATGAGCGCGCCGGAGGCGGCAATGGCGATTTTGACGCAGATGCGCAACAGTCAAAAAGCCTCGGATAAGAACGAGGGCGCAAATTATATGGCCAAGCGCAAGGAAGAAACAAGCAGAATGAGCGGCGTCAAGGCGGGCGAATCCAAGGACAACGACCCCGCCCGACGCGACGAAGACGAAATCGACGCGCTGGCTCAGATGATGGCAAGCGCGCAGCGACGGTATTAACCCGTCATGTGCAATTCCCCGCCACAGGGGAAACGGCATAGCGGACGAAACGAACGATTTGGAGGGAATCATATGGCAGCGAAGGAAATGTATGGAAACCTTGGACAGAGCAGAGATTTTTCTCTGTTGGCCGGAACGGGCACGGAGCGCACGGTCGGCGTAGCCGTGAAGCCCGGAAGCGGACTGCTCGCGCGCGGAACGATTATCCAGATGGGCGCGGACGGGCTTTATGTGCCTGCCGAAACGGGCAAGATGGCAGACGGCGCTTGCGCGGTGCTTGAAAGCGACACGCAGACGGGCAGCGAGGTCAAGGGAGTTGCGCCCAGTGCGCTTGCCTACTCCCATGGTTTCTTTCTCAAGGGCAAACTCTCGCTCAAGACGGGCAAACTGACAGCGGCGGATCTGTTGGAACTGCGCCGTCAGGGGATTACGACCGACAACATGGACGGCGAACTGAACAACGAGGTTGCGGGCGGTTAATTTCAACCACCCCATAAACGCTTTATAAACGCTTCGCGAAACGCGGGGCGTTTTTTTCATGGAAAAAAGGAGGAAAAAAGATATGGCATCCATCACGTATGATGTGCAGAAGCAGATTAAGGCGATTGAAAAGACGCCGCCAATTCACACGTTTCTCTATGACACGTTCGTGCAGAACGAGGGCGCGGTGCTCGCCGAGGACGCTTACTGGGACTACCGCAAGAACGGTGTGGCGATGGCGCCTTTTGTGACGCCGGGCGCAGGCGGCAAGACCCTTGAGCGCGACACGTTTGAAACGCTGGGCATGACCTTCCCGACGATTGCGCCGGAGCGCATTGTCGTGCACAAGGACTACGCCGAACAGCGCAGTTTCGGCGAAGAGGTTTACGGCAGCCTTGACCCGCAGAGCCGCCTTGCGCGGATTATGGCGAAGGATCTTGCCGACCTGCGGTATTCGATTCAGATGCGAAAGGAATGGATGACGGCGCAGGTTCTTTTCAACGGTCAGCTTGACATTGTGGAGTATCTGGACGGCGGCCTGACGGCAAAGACCGTGCGTCAGGCGCAGTTCAATTTCACCAACAAGTACATTCCCGACAAGAAGTGGGGAGAAGCCGGGTACAGCGTGTACGACACGTTCCGCGCGATGGGGGACATGGTGCACGAAGGAAACGGAACCGTCAGCATCGCCGTGTTCGGACCGGAAGTGCGGAGCTTCATCGAAAAGGACCCGGAACTGCTCAAAATGCTTGATACGCGCAATGCGTACTTTGGTCGCATTGAGCCGGGGAAGGCGGACTTGCAGCGGGGTACGGAGCACATCGGCACACTGCCCAACGGCGTTGAGCTGTACTGCTACATGGGACAGTACCGCGAAACGCTTAAAGGCGCAGCGGCGAATTACATCCCCAAGGGAAAGATTCTGGTGGGTTCGCCGAAACTTCTGCGCGCGATGTTCGGCCCGGTGGCGCAGGTCGAAAAGGAAGGCGAACTGCCGAAGATTTACGCCAAGGAAGAAGTGCCGTTTCGCTACTCCAAGACGGGCGGGGACAGCGTGATGCAGCGCCTGACCAGCCGACCGGCGATCATTCCCTACGACGTGGACGCATGGGCAATCGGAACGGTGCTGTAAGCGCCGTTCCTTCGAATGTGCCGAAAGCGCCTAAAAGGGACAGGCGCAGAAGAAACCGAATAACGAGAAAAGAGGTTCACAATGGCGATTTTTGCGGTATGGCACGTCGGAATCGGGAATAAGCGCTACAAGCCCGGTGAAAGACTGCCGGAAGTGGATGACGCGACGTGGAAGCGCCTTGCCGAAGCAGGAGCGATTCGCACGGTGTACGAGGAAAATCCGCCGACGTCAGCGGATTTTGATACGCAGGCGACGGCTGGGGCTGGCGACCATGGCGATCCGGTCGGCCCAAAGGGCGAACCGGGAAGGCCTATTCTGACTGAGGACGAAGAGGACGACGATGACGCGCTGCCCGAAATCGACGCGGCAGAAGGAATTGTCGAAGAAGAACCGCCTGTCAGGTCTGCGAAGAGAAAGAAGGCGCGCGCGTGAGCCTTGCGGAACGCTTGAAAGAGGATGTAACCCACATTTTCTTTCGAGAAAGCGAATTTGCACGGCGGCACAGTTTCAATGGCACAGAAATCCTCTGCATCGTTGACGGCGAGGACAGGCAGAAGAATAAGAACATGAATGCCATATCCATCGAATGGGATGCGGGCGTGCATCTTATCACCCTTCGCGTTCCGGACGGACAGCTCGCCGATACGCCGCTTGAAGGGGAAATGATAACATTCGACGGCAGGCTTTACGCTGTGATTCAGGTTACGGACAATGAAGGCGAATGGATCATCGAACTGCGGTCTTCGGAGGCGAGAACGATTTTATGAAACGCGAGTTTGCATCCGTCCCCATGCCGGAAAACCGGGCGCAGGCGCGCGGCGGCCTGACCTACGAGGAGAAGCGGCACATGCTGCGCGACTGGGTTTACGAGAACTGCTGCAAAGGACGGCAGATGAAAACCCCTGTTCCGCGCGGCAGGGATTATGATGTGAAATGGGCGGAACCGAACTGCTTCGGAGGCGACAATTACCCTGCGCGCGCAAGGGACATCAAGAATCCCTACTCTGTTGCGCCCAGCATCCTCATTACGGGCGTATCGTTCAAGCCGTATGCAGAGACGAGCGAATATCTGGACAGCCGACAAAAGGTTTCAAGGCCGAAAAATGTTGGCAGTACCATGACGCTAAACCTGATTCACGCCGTCTATGACCCCGGAGAGCGGATGACCGTTCGGCAGAAAGAAAACGCGCAGGGAGAACCCATCCAAGACGGAGACCCACACGAGATGCTGCTGACGGACGAGGCAATGGACACGGGCAGCATGATTTTGTGGCAATGGATGGAGGACACGGCATCCGCCATCCATGCCGCGTTGAGCATCGCTGGCATGACGGTAAAAGACGACAGCATCATTATCGAGCCGTTGACGGAGAACGAATCCGTCAGCGATAGAAGGCCGGTATACTTCGGCGTTGTGCAGGTGACGCTTATCGGACTGAACAGAGAAATGCAAAGCCCGGAGCTTTCGGCTTTGCTTGATTAAAAAGGAGTGTGAAAAAATTGTATAAGCACGGCAACTATGCGGTGTTCAACATGGATGAGGCGCATGAGGCATCGGCCAGCAAAGGCAACTATGCGCCGGTTTACGTCGGCGCTCTGCCGGTTCACACCGTTGCGGGCGGCGGCGCAAATGTGAACAAGCCGATTCTGCTGACGGACTTTGCGTCGGCGGTTAAGGCAGTCGGCTACACCGACGACTGGGCAAACTACGACCTGTGCGAAGCGCTGTATACGCACTTTGTACTGGCGGAGAACGGCCCGATTGTCGTCATCAACGTTTTCAACCCGGCCACAAAGAAGAAGAACAAGGAGACCACGGTTCAGGCAACGGCCAATCAGGCCATTCTCGGCGACATGGGCAATGTGATTCTTGACAGCTTTACGGTAACGGGCAAGACGCGGGACGTGGATTATACCCTTGCGTATGACTATGTGAGTGAAAGGATCATTCTGCGCGGACTGCGTAAGGGCGCGCTTGAAGGCAGCCTGTCCATCACCTACGACGAAGTGACGCCGGGCATTGAAGCGGCGGATGTGATCGGCGACACGGACAACGAAGGCACAAACAGCGGATTGTACCTCATCCGCCACGTTTATCAGGAGACGGGCAAAATTCCTACGCGGCTGCTTTGCCCTGGTTTTTCGCACATTCCCACTGTCCATGAGGCGATGGAGACGGTCTGCAACCAGATCGGCGGCCATTTCGACGTATTCATGTTCACGGACCTGCCGCTTCAGAACGATGAGAGCGAAGCACTCAAGCCGTCCAGCGTAGCAGCGTGGAAGGAGAGCAAAGGCTACAACCGCGACAACGAAAAGACGCATTGGCCGCGCTGGGCCGGCGTGGACGGGCGGCTGTATCACCTTTCGGTGCTGGACGCGGCCAACTTGCAGACGCTCGAAAACGCCGCGAATGAACTGCCGTACCAGACGGCCAGCAACACGGCCATCCTCATTTCCGGCAAACCGTACTACGGAGAGGGAATTTCCCTTGTGCTTGACGAGGAACTGGTTGATGAGACGCTGGGGCAGTACGGCATTACCAGCGCGGTTTACCATGGCGGGAAATGGGTGCTTTGGGGCAGCCATTGCGCAAGCTACGTTCCGGGCAACGCGAACGCGCTGAACCTGTATGAAAGCACGCTGATGATGATGTATCATCTTGCAAACGATTTCCAGATTCGACGCGCGGATGAGATCGACAAGGTGGTTTCCGTCAACCGGATTCAGCAGATTGCGGCAGAGGAACAGGCCAACCTTGACGCGCTGGTTGCCGTCGGCGCGCTGCTCTACGGCAAAGCCTATTTTGTGCTCAACGACAGCGTGAAGTCGGATATGCTTGCCGGTGATTTTGCCATGCGCTGGGAAATCACGCAGAACATCAACATCAAGAGCATCACGGGCACGGTGCAGCGCACGGACGAAGGGCTTGTGGCCTACTACGACGAGCTGATTGCTCTCAACGAGTGAAAGGAGGAAGGAAAGCATGAGCATGAACAAGCAGGTGCACAACAAGGTGATTGACCAGCGCCTTTTTGACGGCTCTACGCAAGTGGAGGACGTGACCAGCGTGGACACGCCCGAAATTGAGTTTGTCAGCGACGAAGTGGACATTCCCGGCGCGACGGCCAAGATCAACATCGTAAACCCTTATCAGGTCAGCGCTATGACGGTTACGATCAACCACAACCACGGAAACGGATGCGACGGTCTGAACACGCCTGAGCTGCACCAGATCGAGCTGCGCATGGCGCGGCAGGTTATCTCCACGGCGAACGGCAACTCGAAGCCCAAATCGACCAAGGTGCGTTTTTCCGGCACCCCGATGAAGGTATCGCGCGGTTCGATTGAGCGGGGAAACCCGCGCGGTATGAGCGTGCAGTACAGCGTACAGCGGTACGAGGAAGAAGAAAACGGAAAAACCATCATCCTGATTGACGCGCTGGCAGGTATTTTGCAGATCAACGGCAAGGATTATGCGGGTACGCTGAACAGGATTCTGAACTGACCTAAGAGCGGGAAACCGCTCTTTTCTTTCTTTTGTCATTGTTGTCATTGCAGGGAAAAATGATACGATTTGAGCCGATGGGTCACGCTATAATGATAAAAGCAAGAAAAGACGAAGGGAAGGAAAGACCATGAGAGAGGAAATGAAAAACCTTTTGGAAATGCCGATTGAAGAGCTGATGCAGATGTCTGTAGAGGAACTTGAAAAATACAGCGAAGAAGAACGCGCGCAGGCATGGCGCAGGGTTGCGGCGGAAAGGCTCAGGGAGGCGTCGGCGGGCGTGCTTCACCTTTTTCAGCCGATGCGGAGCAGAGGCGAGGCAGTCAGCGAACTGCACTATGATTTCTCCGTACTCACAAGCCGGGAGTTTATCGCCTGCATGGACGCAGATCGAAGCAACCGGGACATGAACACCATCAGCCGCACACAGGCGCTCAGGCTGTACTACAAAATGCACGACAAGGTAGAGCGGCCTATTAGCGGACTGGATGCGCATGACCTTGAAGAACAGGCATGCATTGCGGACACAGATGCCATGGTGGAAAGAGCTGCCGCTTTTTTTACATCGTCGAAACTGGTGACGAAAGTGGGTCTGTAAAAAACATGGTGCTGGTCGGGCGGTACACCTGCACGCCATATCCTATGCTGATGGATATGCCCATTCTCGAATACATCCGGCTGGAAAATGCGGTTTGCGAAATCCTTCAAGAGGAAAGCGAAAGAAGGAACGAAAAAACGTGAAACTATATATTGAACAAAAAGACATTGAAAAAGAAATCACGGAGGCTGTCGTTACGGACAGCGCGGGCGGACAGGCAGACAGTCTGCGCGTCACACTGGCAGACGGCAGGCTGCTTGACCAATGGGATATCCGGCAGGGACTCCGAATCGAGATGACGGAAGGCGGATTCACGACGGGGGAAATGGAGCTTCGCGACGTAAAGACGCGCATGGGTGGCGTAACCCTGAATGCGGTGAGCCTGCCCTACGCCGCGCGGCAGGAAGGCTGGAACTGCTACGAGAACATCTCACTGACCGATTTGCTCAAAATCGGAGCGAAAGAGATGGGGCTGAAAGGTGTGAAGCTCTACGGCGTGAAAGGAGAAACCGTGTTGCGCCGTGTGGTGCGCCGTGGGCAGACATGGCCGAGGTTTCTTGCACATGTGTTGAAGCTGGAAAGCGCGACCATCAAACTTTCAGACGGGTATCTGCTTGCGATTGATTACCAGACGTTTTTTTCTGGCGACGGCGCACAGGCTGTGCTGGACGAGGAAAGCAGGCCGAATCTGGTCAGAATGCCAAAGTGCCGGTATATGACTGTCAGAACCGGACTTCTCATCGCGAGGGCGGAAGATACATCGGTTTCCGGCAGCGCAAGCAAGACCTTGACCGACGAACAAATCTACTCCACAGAACAGGCGATGCGCGCGGCGCGCGGCTTGTTATTGAGCAGAAACATGGAAAGTGAGATTTATACACGGGAAATTTCGCTGAACGCGGGGCTGGCGGCGATGAGCCGGGTTTGCGTGCTGGGGAGCGGCGCAGCAAGCGGAAAGTGGTTTGTACACCAATGTGCACACGACTTTATCCACCGAAAGACGCTGCTTACGCTTTACCGATATGTGACGAGCATCAAAATTTGAAACGTTTTTCTCAAATCCGCTGACGTCAGCGGATTTTGTTTTTTGGAGGAAAAGCATGACCTACGGGACGGTGATTGAACGCGGAAGAGCGGCGCGGCAGACCGAAGACGGCAAGTGGATCGTGGAAAGCATTGATCGGGACGGCGTGAACACCTTGCCGCTCGGCGCGATTGGAGAGGTGAAGGCTGGCGACATTGTTCTTTTCTGCGAATTTGCAGACGGAGAAGGCATGATTTTCGGCGTATTCAAGTGAGAAAGGAGGCGGGAAAATGGCCAGGAAACAGCAGGAATTGAAAAGTGTTATTTCCGTCTACGGCAAGGCGGACGGCTCGCTGGACACGCTCGCCAAGAAAATCAAGAGTTTCGGCGATAACGTCAGCAAAATCGGCGGCGCGATGACCATGATGACCGCCCCGATTATTGCGGCGATCAAAACAAGCACATCGCTTTACACCGACTACGACGATATTCTGCGCAAAATTCAGGCGGCGGGAAATTACAGCCCAAAGCAGATGCAAACCATCGGCGACGCGGCCAGACAGGCGGGCGCAGACACAAGGTATATGGCCAGCGATGCGGCAAGCGCATTTTTATCGCTGACACAGGCAGGTGTGCAACTGGAAAACAGTCTTGATACCCTGCCGACCCTGCTGAATGCGGCGGCGGCGGGCGATATGGAACTCGCTACCGCAAGCGATCTGCTCATTTCTAACGTCTATTCACTTGGTAAAGCGTTTGAGAAAAACGACGTAGCCGCCTACATGGACAAAGTGGTTACGGCAGCGGACGCAAGCAACACAAACGTGCAGGAAATGATGGAGGGCGTCAGCAAAATCGGCGCAGCAGGACGCCTTTTTGCAGGCGGCGACAGCGAGCTGCTGGCATTTCTGGGCATGCTGGCGAATCTGAACATGAAAGGCACAACGGGCGGCATTAACGCCCGAAACATGATTATCAGTTTGCTTGCGCCGACGAAAAAAGCGGCAGCGCTGATAAACTCGCTGGAAATCAGCGAGGAAGAGCTTGACGAGACGCTGGAAGGCATCGACTTGAAGAGCGCATCTGCCGCCATGGAAAAAATGGGGCTTGAGACGGTCGATGCAACCGGAAAAGTGCGTCCCATGGTCGATATTCTGACCGATCTGAAAAACGCGACGGACGGCATGGCCGACGACGAAAAGGCGAACGTGCTGTACAGCGTTTTTGGAAAACGGACATATCCGGCTGTCATGGGATTGATGGAACTGCTTGGCCAGTACCCTGATCTGCTTGAAAAAATCGGCGCATCGGCAGGCGCGACGCAGCGGAAGGCCGAGACGCTGGAAAGCGGCATCGGTGGCAGTGTGCGCACACTGAAAAGCGCGTTTGAGGAATTGCAGATTTCCATCTCCGAAGCGTCGAGCGATAAAGTCATGGAATGGATGAGCAAGGCGCGCAACTTTCTGCTGGACGCCTCGGATTGGCTCAATGGGCTTGATCCGGAGACTGTCAACACCTTCCTTGACACGGTTGTGAGCGTTGCAGGAATGGGCGCAGGGCTATTCGTTGCGGGGAAAGGCATCAGGGTTTTTTCTGACGTTTTGAAAGCAGTATCAACACCGGGCGGTGCGATTGCCCTTGGCGCGGCGGCTTTGGTGACACTTGGCATTGCCATTGCCAGTGCGCAGGATGCGGCAGCAAGGGAAGACCTTGAAAAGCACTTCGGAACGCTCGAAATCGACAGCGCGAAGGTTTCTGCGTGGATCGGCTCGATGAGCAGTGCCTACGAAACCGCGGCTGAAAGCATCGGCAGTTACGGGGAAGCGGTGAAGGCGGCGGGCGAAAACTATGAGGGTTATGTTCAGCAGTTTTCGGGCGGCATCCTCGAAGCGTTTTTGACACAAACAACGCTCAACGAGCAGGATAAAGAGGCGTTGGGCAGTTATGTGAGTGCCATGGTGGATGAGGTGAAGAACGCCGCAGGACAGCAGGAAGTGCATCTGGGCGAAATCATCAAAATCACATACGACGGAGCGAACCAGGGCGACACAGAAAAGGCGAACGCATGGAACGAAGCCATCGACGGGCTTTTCGGCGCACTGGAAACGGACGCACAAGAAGCCGGACAAAACCTGATGCAGGTCTATCTGGACGCGGCGAGGGATGGCGTCATCTACGCGGATGAAAAAGAGCTGATTGCCGAAGCACAGGCAAAGCTCAACAACGTCATGGCGCAGATTCAAAGCCTGAACGCAGATATAGACTGGAACACCATGCTTTCTCAGGCGATGGATCTAAGCTATGACAGCCTGCAAGAAGGTCTTACCATGATTGCCGAAGCCAAGCAAAAAAGCGATCAGGAGACGCAGGAAAACTTTTATCAGCTCATGGGCACGGAAAAAGCCTATGAAGACCGGAAATTGGCTATTCCGCAGGCTGTCCTTGACGCATACGGCATCGAGCAGGGCGATTATGCGGGATGGAAAGCCGGTATTGAAAGCGACGCGAACGAGCAAAAACTTGATAATAATCAACGCAGAGACAGGGGAAGCGCGCAAGTCGGCGATTATGCTTTTAATACCTATGTTAAGAATGAAAGCCGTGTCGATCTCGCCAGCATTGAATCTATTGCGCAGGGCATCATCGACGGAACGGTAACGCTTGACGAAGCCTTTGAACGGGCGGACGATATCATCGGCGACATGAATCAAGGCGACGCCAAGAAAGCGGCAAACGGGCTGGAAACGATCATGCAAACCATCAGCACCGCCCTGCCCTTTGACGAACTGGTGGCGCAAATCCAGCGGCAGAAGGAAACGCAGGGCGTGGTTTCTGACGAGCTGATGGAGCTTTACAAGGATTACCTGATGGTCGGTCTGTTCAACGGGCAGGTCATGGGCGGGTGGTTCTCAAAGGAAAGCCAGTTCGGTTTGAGCGCAGAGGCGGGAATACCGGACAGCAGCGCGGTTTACATGGGCGGCAGAGAAATCGGCAAGAAGAGCGATCTCGCCATTGGAACGACATCGCCGGAGGAGCTGAACCAGAAGGCCGCAGAGGCAGTAGGGACCGCGAAAGAGACCATCGAAGGCACTGTAGCGAACATGACAATCGGAGAAACGCCGTCGGGCGGGGAGATTGCCATCGGGGTTACGGGAGATGCGCAAGCCTATCTGGATGCAAACCCGGTCACGGTGCGCGTCAGCTACGACGAAGTGCTTGGAGCACCTGAAAAAAGAAACACCGAGACGAGCGGGACAAAACTGAAAAAGCATGCTCTGGGCGGTTACTCTGACCAACCGGCCATTTTCGGCGAAGCGGGCGGCGAATGGGCTATTCCGGAAAGGAAGACGGAGAGAACGCGCGCACTTCTGCGTCAGGCGGCAGCAGGAAGCGGATTTACGCCGAACGAGGTTTATCCCGAAAAGCGTGTAGAAAAAACAGCGATGAATTTCACTTTTGCGCCGACCATATACGCCGGAGATGCAGGCGGCGTTAAGGCGGCACTGGAAGGCGAGCACAGCGAAATGATGAGCCTGATTGAAGAATGGTGGAACGAAAAAATGAGAGAAAGAGAAAGGGTGAGTTTTGCATGATGACTTATTTGTGCAGCGCGAAGGAAACTTTTGATGAAATCGCGCTGAACCTATACGGCGACGAGCAATATGCAAGCGTTCTGCTTGAAGCCAACCCTCAGTTGGCGCACAAGATTATGATGGACGGGGGCGAGGTTATGCGCGCGCCGGAAATTACGACGGACAATGCGGCAGACACGCTTCCGCCGTGGAAGCGGGGCGCGTGACATGGCCGCACATATCGCATGGAACGGGCATCGCATCGGCGGGCTTGAAAAAGGGGCAATCGTTTCCTACAAGGATTTTTCGATTTCATTTTCGACAAAAACGAAGGCAAAGGACGGAAACGGCGTGCTCTATGTCGGTCGGCAGGGCTACAATGCGGCAGAGTGTCAAGTGACGCTGGATTTGCGTACATCGCTGGGGCAGGATGTACCGGAAATTGTGGAGGCGTTCAAGCGGGACAACCGAAACGGCGAATGTGCGCATCTCTTTATAGGCGGAAAGGATTTTGGCTCGGATTTTTTGCTGACAGACGTCGGCGTGATCGACGCGAAATTTCAGCCCGTCACCGGCGCGATGATAAGCGCGGAGGTCAAACTGACATGGAAGGAAAGCGACGGAGCAGTTTACGACAATACATCCTCAACGCCGAGCGGGTCGGGAAAGGACAGCGCGAAAAAAAGCAAGGGAACCGGCTCGAAGTACCTGAAAAGCCGAAAGGACGCCGGCGCTTCGGCAGGAGGAACGGCGGGCGGCTCGACAGGGAAAAGCGGAAATCTGACCGGCGCGGTGGGCGGGTATAACACATCCGGCATCAGCAGCAGTGCGAAAAAGATCAACCCGCCTTGCCAATCCACAATCCGGGACAGCAAAAAGCGTCCGGGGAAAAACACGGTGAGTTCCAAATAAGGGGTAAACGAACATGACGACTATCAGCACTGCGGGAACGGCAATCGACACGGAAGCCGACGAATATGAACGGCGAACGATTGCCAACGCAAAAAATCTTCTTCGGCTCAGGAAGGGCGAAATCGCATATGACCGTATGCGCGGGATTGATCCCGCTATTTTTGATCTTACCCTTACGCAAGCCCAGAATGTTATTTTAGCCGAGGTGACGCGAGTGCTGGCATGGGAGCCGGATATCCGCGTGCTGGCGGCACGGCTCCTGCCTGGGGGAGACGGGACGGACGGCAAGTTTGTGATCGAGGCCGACGTGGAGGTGGTAACGTGACTTATATCGAGCTGGATTTCGACGCACTCTACAATGAGGCGCTGCTGATCTATCGACAGAATGGGGGAGACGTGCTTTTTCCGGGTGACGAAAAAGAAATGCTGCTGCGAACCATCTTAGGCATTTTGCAGCAGGAACGCGCGAGCTTGAATGCGGCGATTGCGCAGGGGACGATTCGCGACGCGCAAGGAACGTATCTGGACATTCTGGGTGAAAACGTGGGAGTTGCACGGCAGAGCGAAACCCATGCGGTCAGCACACTCGGTATCACCATACAGCGAGGTGAAAAGGGCGTTACGATTGAAAAAGGGACGCTTTTTTCCTATAACGGACTGCTGACCTTTGAGACAACGCAGGCAGTCGGCGCGACGGCAGGCACAGGCCAGATGGAAATTACCGTGCCGATCATGTGCACAGCGGGCGGAACGGCGGGAAACGGACTTGAAAAGGGGACGCCGCTTCAAGCGGTTGAGCCGCGCGCATGGCTGATCGCAAGCAAGCTGACTGAAACGACGCGGGGCGGCGCACAGGAAGAAGAGGACGAAGCCTACCGCAAGCGAATCATCGAAAGCAATTTCCGCAAAAATGCAACGGGAAGCCGAGCACAGTATAAGGCAGTAGCCATGTCGGTCAGCTCGTCGATTTTGGATGCAAGCCCAGTGGCTGACGAGAATTTTACCGACGGCATCGGCTTGGAGTATGGCTTGAAGCCCGGACAGGTCTTGGTCAGCCTGATGTTTACAGAGAAGGTTTCGGAGCAGGACAAAAGCAAAATCCTTGAAGACGCATGGCAGGCACTCAGCGCAGACGAGAGCAGGCCGCTGACAGATACCATCGTCGTAAAAGAAGCGAAGAAAAAAACGTATCGACTGAAAATGAAGTATAAACTGCGGGACGATACGGAAGGTGAAAATCTGCTTCTGTCTGTCAACAAGGCCGCGAGTGCGTATCAGGCATGGCAGAGCGCAGCCATCGGGCGCGCGTTTGATCCATACAGGCTGACCAGCATGCTTTACAACGCGGGATGTAGCCGTGTGGATATCGACACGGACGCATCCAGCTTCGATGGCGGAGTAGCGACCTATACGCCGATTGACCGGGCAACCCGTATCGAGGGCACTGTGGAGTTGGAGGCGATTGTATGACAGAACTGTTGTACAGGCCGGAAAGCGAAGAAGAGCTGTACGCGCTTATGCCAAGCTTTTTGAAAGAAGACAGAAATACGCGCGCGCTGATCGCGGCGGCCTGCCACATGGTTTTCAGGTTTCTGCAAGCGGTTGAGCACGCGATTGTTGAGTTGACGGACATTGATCGGATGAGCGAGGAAGCGCTCGACGAAAAGGCTTATTCACTCGGCATGCTATGGTACGACTATCAGGCGGACGTGCAGAAAAAACGGATGTGGATCGCCGAAACGGAGCAAATGCGCCGGAGCATCGGCACGATAGCGGCGATTGCCCGGTTGATGACCGGAGCATATGCCAACTGTAAGGTCGAGGAATGGCCGGAATACGGAGGAGAGCCGTATCATTTCCGCGTCACGGTTTTTGGAAGCACAGACCCCAAACAAGAAGAATGGGCCAGGAAAGCAATCGAGCACACGAAGAACCTGCGTAGCATTTTGGACGGATTTTTTTACTACAGCAGCACTACGTCGGGCATTGTGCTTGAAGCTGAAAGCCGCGCCTATGAGGCGGGCTATCGACGCGCAGGCGAAGGCCAAGACGCGCTGATGGGCGCATAAAGACGGAGGCAGACATGATTGAAGCAAAAACGGCGGAAAAGACGGCTGCGTGGCTGGCTAGACGAATCGCCTATGCGCAGGTGCAGACCGTTCAGGGATGGGAGAACGCCGTCCGGCTGGCTTATGAGGTCAGGGAAAATCACATCACGCTTTTTGTGACCATCGGAAGCGAGACATTAGGCAAAAGCGACGTGACGGCACTCAGACTGATTGACACGGGCGGAGACGTTTGCTATATGCGGGAACTCGATCTGAAGCGCAGGGACGGGGCAGGCACCATATACCGAACGGATATTGCGGTCAGGGTGGAGGAAAAAGAGCATGTATAATCTTGTAGACTGGACAGACAGGGACGTTGAGCATCCGCGACGGTTTGCCATGACGGAAAACGGGGACGGAACGTACACCCTGACGCCACAGCCGGGCGAAATCCGAAGAGAAGGAACGGCTTACGACGCCGAACACATGAACAACCTTGAAACCGGCGTAGACGCGAGCGTTTTACTTGCGTCTTTTTTATTTTCGCTTTTCTCGACCGGCGCGGAAAACGTCGTCGTTTCCGTCGAGGCCAAAACACTTCCACCCGGAAGCGAGGCCACGGCCAGCCTGACGACGGACGCGGGCGGAGGCAGAAAGCTGACGCTCGGTGTTCCGCAGGGAATCCAAGGCGTTCAGGGAATCCAAGGCGTTCAGGGAATCCAAGGCATTCCGGGAATTAAAGGCGACAAGGGAGATAAAGGCGACAAGGGCGACAGGGGAGCGACCGGCGCGACTGGGCCGCAGGGTCCAAAAGGTCCGGCAGGCGTGACATTCAACCTGAGCGGCACGACGTTGACGATTACGACGGGGTGATAGCATGGCGAAGAAGATTCCGAAATTCAGCTACACCGGCGCGTATGAAACCAGTTCGGACGACACCTATTGGTACATCAAGCTGAAAAGCTCCGGACAGATGACGTTCACATACCGAAAGCGCATTGAGGTCGGATGTGTGGGCGGGGGCGGCGGTACCATCAGCAACAGAAACTATGCGCACGTAGGCGGGTTTGCAGGTGGAGGCGGCGGGTACATCAAAACGGGGACGACCACGGCTGAGGCAGGAACCGCATATGCGGTCACAATCGGCGCGGGCGGCAAAGGGATAAACGGATGGAGAGACGACGTGACCGCCGAAAGCGGCGGCGCAACGTCGGCATTCGGAATCTCCGCTCCGGGCGGGGGTGGCGGCGGTGGCTGCGATTTCCCCGGCGCGGGCACAGGCAAAGGCGGCAAAGGTGGCCACTACATCAACATTCAAGGCACAGATGGCGGAAACGGCTTAAAGCTGTTCGGGTTCGGCCCCTTTGGCGGCGGAGGCGGCGGCGGAAGCGGCGCGGGCGGTCTGGCGCTGGCAGGCGGCGGAGGCGGCGGCGGCAAAGGCGGACGCGGCGGAATAGATGCCGTGGACGGCGGCGACGGCGAGGATGGCGCGGCCAACACCGGCGGCGGAGCAGGCGGCGCGGGCGGCGGCTGGCACGAAGAACCGTATCAATCGCGGCCGGGCAAAGCGGGAAGCGGCGGTTCGGGCATCGTCATCATCCGGGGAACGCAGGACGACTACATCCCTGTGATCTTTAACGGAACACAGCTCGACAGGATCATCTACAACGGCGTGACGCTGACGAGCCTGATCTACAACGGCACGAAGCTCTATTGCAGAAAGTTCAGGCGGACTATAAAAAATCTAATAACTGCAAGTATTGCGGAGAGCAGAAAGAAGGCGGAATATGTATAACGGACGCGGCGTCGGTGTTTCTATCGACAAACAGGCGGACGCGGTTTCGGGGAGAACGGCTGCACTTCAAACGAGTATCAGCAGAGACCCGCGAGCGCTGGCGACTTGGCAGCAGATTCGAGAAACGGCAAAGCAAGTCGAAATTATGATGCAGCGGGTCATGCGCGTCGCAGATGAAGTTTCGCCGGGCGCGATGTCCGCCTATGTCACGGAGTTGTCCAAGAAAGCAGATCAAACGCTGCAACAAATGCAAAATCAAGCTGAACAGGCGTTAAACGAAGCGGCGGAAAACGTGAAGAACGAACTGAAAGTGCGAGCGGATGCAGGCGAATTTACAGGGCCGAGAGGGCCGCGTGGTTTAACGGGTGAGGAAGGCGAACCGGGGGCGCCTGGTCCACAAGGTCCGCAAGGCCCGCAGGGAGAGAAAGGCGATCCGGGTAAAGACGGCGAACCGGGGGCGACTGGCTCACAAGGACCGCAGGGCGAGAAGGGCGATCCGGGTAAAGACGGCGAACCGGGGGCGACTGGCCCGCAAGGCCCGCAGGGAGAGAAGGGCGATCCGGGAAAGGACGCGCCGCAGGAAGCGGTACTGTATACGGCGCAGACGCTTGATGATGCGCAAAAGGCGCAGGCAAGGGAGAACATCGGGGCGGTAGATGCAGCCCGGCAGAACATCCTTGTGGGCAGCGAAACGGGCAACCCGATTACCGTTGATGATGCCTTTGCCGCGCCGCTGCGCGGTCTGACCGTGTACGGCAAAAGCACGCAGGACGGCACGCCCACGCCGGATGCACCTGTGCCTATTATGAGCGCTGGTGACGGCGGGAGCGTGGCGGTGACCTTGAGCGATGGGAACGGCAAAACGCAAACTCTCACCCTGCCCACTCCCAACGGCTTACCTGGCATCCCTATCCCCTCCGGAGGCAACTACACTGACCCGCAGGGTCAGCAGTGGGTTTGCGACGAGGTGGACTTAGAGAGAGGGGTGATGGTGCAGAGAGTAAATCGACTAAAATTGGATGACTTGTCGTGGCATCATGAACTCACAGCGACAAACAAAAACGATGCTTTTCTTTCTACCCTTCCCACATCGCAACAAGGCACAACGCGAGGATATTCTTTTTGTCAATATGCTGTTTTTGACGGTATTGCTTATGATATCGAAATGAAAGAGAGCTGTAGATGCTATGTGTGGATCAAAAGCGTAACGCTACAGTTTAAGGCTGGTTCAGGCGTTAATTCGGTCGATGCCTTTTCCGAATGGCTTAAAGCGCGCCCAGACGCAAGCGTTTTTTACTGTCTTGCCACCCCCATCGAGACCCCGCTCACCCCTGCCGAACTCGCCGCCTACAAAGCGTTGACTACCTACGCGCCCGACACCGTGGTGCAAGCGAGCGACAGCGCAGGGGTTAAGCTGGAATATCAGCGCGATGTGAACATCGCGACTAACTGGAAGCCGACGATTAATCAGCTAAAGAGCGAGAAAGCAAATAAATCAATCGTATCCGATGTGTGGCGAAGCGGGAAAACCTATGCCGTGGGCGCGTACTGCATCTATAACAACAACTTATTCAAAGCGGCCGTGCAAACATCGGCAAATCCGGGAAATGGAAGCGATTGGGTACAATGTAATGTGACAAACGAGTTGAAAGCGCAAGGCGACACGCTGAACAACGCATGCATTAAAGAGTATTTTAACAGCAAGTTGGACAAAGCGCGACCCGTAACGTACCCGGTCGTATCTATTGCGGGTTATCTCGTTATTGCGTATAACTACGCTTCGGCTGCTATATTTCTGGTGCGTGGAGAGGGGACAGGCGGTTCCGTGCTTCGTATTGCACCCGCAAATGACCGTAATTTGATTAGTTGTAAATGGACAAATTCGCAGTTGCAGATTACATCGACCGACGATGCCACGGGGATTGTATGTATAATTAGATTGTATTAAAAAGGGGGACAAATCAAATGAGGTACTACACAATTAAGATTTTGACGGCTACGGACGGCGCGGAAGCACGCGATCTGCGCGGTTTTGACACGCTCGACGAGGCGCTTGTACGCTATCACAGCGACTTGCAGGCCAACATCAGCAAGTGCAAGTCGGTATACTGCGCGGTCATCAACGGCGTTGGTGGCGTATATAAGAGCGACACTTGGAGCGCGGCGGCGGTTCCGGCGGAAGAGTAAGGGCGCTATTGTCAACTAACTTGATTCTCAAATGTGTCGCTTTTTGTGCGCTTTTGAGAGCCAAGTTAAACATTTCGGCACAAAAAAGTTTGACTTGACCGAGAAGAGAGGCGGTCACAATGATTCAGGCGGAAGCAGCCATCCGCGCGGCGCGGGGGCTGATCGGGACGGCGTACAGCGAGCTGGACTGTATCAAGAAGGTCATCCGCACCTGCGCGGGCGGCGACAAGCGCTACACAACGGCGGGGACGAACGAGCTTTGGAACAGCTTTGACAGTGCGCCGAAGAATGGCACGTAATGAAAGCAAGCACGTGTTATATGTGTGACTTGATTTGAAAAGTCATCAACAAAAAGGCCGGCCGATTTTTCAATCGGTCGGTTTTTATATGCCGTAAAACGGAAAGAGGTGAAGAAAATGGGTTCGAGGAGCGATGGAAACTATGCAGCGCTTCGCGCGGCAGCCAGAATTTCGGGCGGCGAAATTCTGCGTGATGCGCGCGGAATGCCGGATTTTTTCGCGGTATTGACATCTGACTTGGAGGTGAACGGACAAAAGCTGGACAGGCTGCTGATGGGCAAGTATGAAGCCTGCGCACGGCTTGGCGGTCTATATGCCCTGCCGCTGGAATCGCCCAGAACGGGATTGACATTCGAGACGGCAGCAGCGCTTGTCCTCGAAAAAGGACTGGGCTATCACCTTTTGACCCTTGCCGAGTGGGCGCTTTTGTGCAAAAGCGCCGAGGATGAGGGCGGCGGGTATGTCAATGCGGATGCGCCGATTTCGACGGGGAGCGGCGCATGGGCTTACGCGCACAATAGACGATGGACGGGTGTTTGGGACGCGGCAGGCAACGTCCGCGAGTGGCTTTGTGGGTACAGAACAGTGGACGGGGAAATCCAAATCATCCCGAATAATAACGCGGCAGGATGCGAGAAAGACGAGCTTGGTGCCGGATCGACCCTGTGGCGAGCCATCGACAAGAGCGGCAATCTCGTTGCGCCGGGCACGGCAGATACACTGAAATGGCAGGGGAAGGCGGGACAGATCACGTTGAACACGACGACGGTAAAAGAAGACGTGTCGTACACAGCCAGCCTTGAAAGCGTATCGGTCGATGAGAGCGTACAGCAAACAGCGCTGAATCTGCTTGAAGTCTACGGTATCAAGCCGGGGATGAGGGGCGTATTGAGCATCAACACAAGCGGGGAGAGAATTGCGGCGGTTGGCGCGTGCTACAAGGACAAATCGCCCTGTGTGCGTGTGCTCTGCGGAACATACACGAGAGGCGACGCCCCGGAGGAAGTCGGCGTGCGCATCTGCTATGTGGAGGGATTGACATGACCATCATTCAGGCAAACGATCTGATTGCGCTGTTTAAGCGCATGGCACGAGAGCACTGGCGCTACGAATGGGGAAAGGCAAAAGAAGGAGCGGTCGATTGTTCTGGGGCTTTTGTGTATGCCTTTAAGGAACTGGGCGGGCTGACCCTGCCCCACGGAAGCAACGCGCTCGTGCGCGAATGGGGCGGCGAAATTGCGCCCGTGAAGCAAGCAAAACCCGGTTACATGGTGACAAAGTGGCGCGCTGACTTTACGGGAGATGATGCCGACAAACTGAGAAAAAAGTACGGGACGGATGGACTCGGAAATCACTATCACATCGGCCTGATGGGCGACGACGGCCTTGTTTATAACGCAAAAAGTGAAGGGGATGGATTCGTGGCCAGCGACGTCAAGGGCTGGAATTACTGCTTACCGATCAAAAAAGTCGCCTATGCCGAAGAGGAAGGGAATGCCGTGGCGCTTTACAAGGCGGTCGTCACAACCGAAAATGATCCGCTGAACGTGCGCAGCGCGCCGAAAACGGGGTTGAAAATCGGCGTCGTCCCGCGTGGCGCGACGGTGGAAATTTTGAGCGAATCGTATTCCGGGTGGCCGAGGATTCGATTTGGGGAGTTGGTCGGCTATGCATCCGCAGATTTTCTTTCCCCCGTCGAAGAAAACGACACGGAAGAGGACAGCGAAGGTGAAGAGGAAACCGGGAAGAAGATGATCCCTGTTTCCCAAGAAGCACTGCTGGCGCTGGCAGATGCGACCGATGCGCTCCGCTTTGAATCTGCCGCCTTTGCCGAATGGACGGAAAAAATCAACAGAATGCAGGAGGCGGCAGAAGCGGTCCTGGCCTACCTGAAAGGGGACGACTAACATGGACACAGAACGCATGAAAACGTCGCTTGTTGCCCTCGGCGGCATGGCTGGCGCATTAACCGCCATTTGGGGCGCGGCAAAGCTGATCGTTATCGTACCGGAGGCCATCAAAAAGCGGCTCAATGCCAGACGGGAGCGCAAGGAGGCCACCATGCGGGAACTGATCCGTCGGCTGGACGAACAGTGGAAGATGCTTGAAAACATCACGCGCAGGACGGACGCGATGGAAAAGGCGTTTGAAACCCTGAACAAGACCACGGAGAGAATCGAAAAAAACGTGGAAACCCTCGATAAATCCATCGCGACGCTCCAATGTGATAGGCTGAATCAAGCCTATGTATACTATGTGGATCGCGGCAACCCCTGTCCGATGGATGTGAAAATGAGCCTGACGAGCATGTGTAAACAATATCGCGCGCGTGGGCACAATCACCTAAGCCAAAGCTACATCGAAAGGCTTGAGCAATGCCCGACAAAATGAAACAGCCGGAAGAATGCGTCTTCTGGCGATGTGAGGGTATGAGCAGCCCATTTCTGAACGACCATCAGAGAAAAAAAGACGAAATCGGCCAATGCATGCCTAGAAAAATGCCGTGCGAACTGGAAACGAAGAACAAACACGGTTGCGGAATGTTTTTAAGCAGGCATCCCCGCTGTCAGACAGACGGCGATGCGAAATAAAAACCTGAAAAACGAAAGCGAGGAAAACCATGATGAACGAAGTGCTGAATGCAATCCCCCCGATGATTTACATCATCATCATCCTGATCGGCTTTTGCGCCTTGTTCGGCGCGGCCTACTATGCCTTGAAAAACGGCAAACTGTCCAGTGAAGCGCTCGAAGTCGGGACGACAATGCTTGAGGGCATGAGGCAGAGCGCAGAGGCGTTAGCTAAGGCGACCGGAAACGGCGCGATCTCCGTTGCGGCGTTTATCCTTGACGCGGGCACAAGAGCCGCACATGCAGCAGAACAGATGTATAAAACAGGCGAAATTGACAAAGCCGAGCGAAACAAAACTGCAAAGAAAATCGCCGAGGATCTGCTTAACCTTGCGGGAATTGACGTGACGGAGGACAGAAAGACAGCGCTTGCCGTAGCCATTGAGGCAGAGTGCGACGCGATGGGTCATGCGATGATGCTTTCCGGCACGGCGACTTTGAAAGGCACACCGGAGGAAATCAAGACGATGCTGACCGAAGAGAAAAAAACAGAGACGATCAACGCCGAGGTGGGCAGTCTGGCGCGTGGATATGAGACACCGGAATGCCAGGGCGACGGAAAAACCTATGTCTGCGTGAAAGAAGAGGACGGCGGCTTTGGGTGGAAACAGGTTACGGATTGCACGGACGATGAGCTGAACACGGCAATTCACGCGCATCTGCCCAAGGCAAACTACGGAGACATGATGCGCGAGGACAAAATCTCGCTGATCGAATCGCTGACAGAAGACAAAGAGCAGGATTAACACAAAAGCCCTCCCGCGATTGGGAGGGCTTTTCTCTTTGGACACGAGTTTGACATAAATAGAAAGAGGGTAAACCGAATGAAGGTTGTACAGCCGATTCGCGACAAAGCGGTTTTGACGCGATGCTTCGAAATTGCGCGGGCACACGATGCACAACGCAAGGAAGAGGACAAGCTGAGTTGGGAACTGCTGCTGGTCGTAGGATTTAACACAAGTTTTCGCATCAGCGACCTTGTGCGGCTCAAGGTCAAGGATGTTCGCGGTCAGGATTTTGTGCGCGTGACGGCCCAGAAGACCGGCAAAGAGGCGAGAATTGCGATGAACGGAAGTGTGCGCGCAACCATTAACCGGTTGACGGCGGGGCGCGGCGCGGGCGAGTGGCTTTTTCTCTCGCGGCAGAAGGACGGAAAGACGATGGGGCCGCGCGCGATTTCGAGGCAGAGAGCATATCAAATTTTGAATGCGGTCTGCCGCGCGGCGGGCGTGAAGGAAAGAATCGGTTGCCACACGACCAGAAAGACATTTGGCTATCACTTTTACAAGCAATATCACGATCTCGTGAAGCTCCAACGGATTCTTGGGCACTCTTCCACGCGCGATACGCTGGTGTATATTGGCATGATCGACGACGAAGTAGACGAGAGCTTGCGGCACTTTAAGCTGCTGGGGGAGTAAGGCGGCAAAAAAGGCCATAATACAAAGAAAAGGTGACAAAAACATAAAAAAATTGTAATTTGAGCAACATGCGGAAATGTCGCGCAAATTACAATTTTAAGCAAAATGTGTTAATCGGGATTACGGCTGGCCGCCTTTGACCGGGTGAATGGTGACGATATCTGCGGAGGCACCGCCGACAAAGACAGGCGGTATCCATTTGAGCACCAGACAGCGTTCGGCAGATTCGCGCGCGCCCGTCCAGTAGTGGTGCCAGTGTGCGCGGCGGACATGCGGGGCTTTAGGGGCGTGGCTGCCGGCCGTTTCAGCCCTGTTTTTTTCGGCGGCGTAACCCTTGCGGATCACAGCACCGATACGCACACCGGCTGTGGTCACGGCGGGAGCGCGCGGCGGACGCTCGGCGCTCAGTGTGGCGGCGGGTTTCGCCTTCGCACGGCGCGGAGGTCTGTCATAATCCGGCTCTTCGGCGCACAGATAGAGCAGGAGATTCAGCACGCGAGAGAAAAAGCGGACGTTTGCTTCCATGCTGATGGGGATATTTTTTTCGCAGGCTTCGATCTCCTGGCCCAAACGGCTTTGCGCGTTGAAATCCGCAGAGGCTTTCAGGGCTTTCAGCGATTGCTCAATCGTGCCGCGGATTGGAAGCATAAAAGACGCGAAAGAATGGTCTTTATCCGTCAGGGTCAGGACGCGAAGCTCTTTCCATTTATTTTTGATGTCGGCCTCCATCCAAACGAAAAATCCGTCTGCAATGCCCATGCCAAACAGGTCAACCATGCCCTCCACATAGACGCACGGGACGGGCAAACGAAGCAGCGCGTCACCGGGCAGGTCGCCCGTGAAGGTTTGGGCTTCCAGCTCATCGCGAAGTGTGGGGTCAAAGCGAAACACTTGCTTCGTTTTTTGCCAGAGATAGGCCGCCGTAAGGGGCGCGGTCTGCTCGACAATAAAAGAAGTGGGGCCGTCCGCGTGATACTGCGCGATCAGGCAGGACATGACCTCGCTCATGGGCATAGCGCACCACGCGGGCCATTCGCCGTCTGCTTCGATCTGGTCACGGATGGCGTACAGGCGATCAAGCCGCGCACACGCATCCTGATTCTGCGCAACCATCGCGCGGGCAAAACGCTCGGGAAGCGTAATCATTTGCATGTCACCTCGCTTTTTCACGGGAACTCAATCACGGGTTCGCCCGGATTGCGCGCAGCAAACATGTGCGATGCATCTACCGGGAAATTCGCGCCTATGACCCACCAATTTGTGATGGCCAGCGGGATGATTTTGCGCACATGTCCATCCGGGTAGGACAGATTGACGGTTTTCAGGGTTTTGATATGCGCTTCGGCGTCGGCAAGGATATCATCGGTGGTTTTGTGGCGGGGAATATCCCACACCAGTTGGGGCGCGACGATCAGACAGTACGAGCCGGAGCCGTCGCTTGTGCGGTGGCCTTTGCGGAGCATCCATTTCCGGGAGACGATCTCAATACCCAGATCATCCGGGATATCGACGGACAAGCCGAACGTGATAAACCCGGAAAAATCACGCGGCAAGCGTCCGTTAAGCTCGGCGTTCGGTTCCGGGTACCTGAGACCCGGAACGAAATCGACCGCGATGCAATACTTGTCAACACAGGGACACGGGCTATAATTGTCGGTGCGGGCGGGATGGTACGCGCGCATTTCCATCATAAAATCATATCGCATAAATGATGTGCCTCCTAAATATTTATATTGATAATCCACATGCGGGAATGTTTCGCGGCAAAAAGGGGGCGGGAGATTGACATAATATCGCTGTTGTAAACTCGTGAAAAGAAACGTCCCTCAAAGCGCCCTATATATATAGAAGCGTTTTTTGTCCAATGAGTTTAACACTCCATTGCACTATGACAAACTCGTTCTATCTGTATCATAGCGCATCAGGCGGCGCGCGTCAAGGATGAACCCTGCGGCGGGCGGCGACGGTGGAGGGGCGCGGCCTCGGCAGACGGGGGAAGCTCGGGCGTTTTCTCTTCTTCGGGGCGCGGCAGGGGGAACGTGGCAGACCAACGCAACAGACGATAGGCGGCCACAACGCAGAGCAGCGAAAAGACGAACCAGAAGCAGGCAGACATGGTTATTCCTCCTTGAGCATAGAATCAAGCTGGGGGAGCAGGGATGACAGCGCGCGGCGGGCGTTATCGGTCAACTGGCGCTGCCATGCGTGGCAGGAAGGGGCATAGCGGAAACCGTTTTGCTTGAGCAAGGCGCGAACCTCGGCGGACGGTACAGCCTCAAAGAGGAGCTGGAGGCGCATGGTTTCCACGTTTTCGACCACTTCCAAGCCGCGCAGATTTTCAAATTCGGACGCGGAATTTTTTTGATTTTCGCGCGCGGCCTTCAAATTCGACAGGTCGTCCATACGATCCCGAAGACGGGTGATATTTGCGGCATTGTTGCGCAGCGCCCAAGGCTCAAAGGGGACGGGGGATTTACAGCCCCGCGCTACTTCCTCTGCAAGAACGTCGTCTATCTTCAGCGCGGCAGAAGCGGAAAGATCGGGACAGCCCAGCGCGGTTCCGTGGCCGCGATACCATGCGTTCACGCGCTTCATGCGCTCCTGCGCGGCGGTCAGATAATCAAGGCGGGCTTGCAGCTTTTCGAGCGCCAGCGGGTCGCCGGAAGCGATGGGATCATCACAGCCATTGGCATAGGCTTCGATCTGCCGCGCGGGGGAAACAAGCCGCGCCAGTTGATTGGCGGTATGATCGAGATAAGCGGTCATCTTCGCGGCAAACGATTCTTCCGCGCGCCGCTCGGCGTCAAGCTGTTTTTGCGCTTTTTTGAAATTATAGTTTGACCTTCCGGCCACCATCCAAGACACAAATTCAGCTCGTCTCCTGAGCCTGTCAGAATAAGCCGTATAAACGAGTTCCTGCCATCCTTCGAGGCGGGCGCGAAGGAAAAGGCGTTGATTCTCTTCGAGGTCGTCAGTCTCGGGAAAACGGGAGGAAAAGCGAGATACCGCGTTAAGATATTCGCGGTTGACCAGATTTCCACCGCCGCCGGAAAATGAAACCTGATTCGCGCGCTCGATTAAAACAGGGTCAAGATTTCGCATGGAGAAAAGCTCCTTTCTTTTTTTGCGTTTTGCTGTTGGGGCTTTATAGACTGTCGGCGATCCGGCAGTCTGAAAACCTCAGCGCTTATAGACGCAGCCGGTGTAGGTCATGCAGGTTGTGCCGTTGCAGGTCGAGCCGAACGCCTTACAGGTCTTGCACATGGGGTTGACCTCGGCGCGCTGCTTGTCCTCATACCCTTTGAGCGTTTCGGCGGTTTCGCTGGCGCGAACGTCGAAAGTCTCAAGCGCGGAGGAAACCGCGTTGCGGCAGGCGTAAACCGCCTCGGAAATGGGGTCGCCCTCGAAAGCGCCATCCTCGACGAGCGAAAGAAAGCTGTCCAGATGGGTCAGAAGGTCGGCGGCAGAACGCTTGACGGTTTCAGCCTCGGCGGAAACGGAGACGTTCAAACGGGTGTTCTTGATTTCAATGCTAGTCATAAAATGTTCTTCCTTTCTTGCCGCTGGGCTGCAGTCGATGTTATTTTGCCGGATGCGCTGAGAATCTTGCTCAGCGCGTCGTGTATACGACGGTTTTTCCGTCCAGCCTCCGGACCTGGAAGACTGCGCCGGGGTAAGTGGCGGCGGCGCAGTCGAGCCACATTTTGAGCGGTTCCAGTTGTTCCGCGCGGTAGCGCGGGGCGTAAAACTTGCCTAGCCCGACGGTGCCGCGCGCTAGATCGGTGAGGGCAAAGCGCCTTTCACCAGCCGGACGGGAATAAACAAAATAATCAAAGGAAATGGCGTTTTCCATGCTTGCAGCCTCCTTATAGATTAATCTGCTTTGCGCGCATCGCGTCGCGCAAGCCCTCTGTTGTTTTCGCCTGCCATCATCAGCGCCGGGAGGCGATCCCCGGCGGACGCGCACCCCGAAGGGGGCGGCGTTTCGGCTTACTCGGTTTTTTCTCCATCTTCGGCGTGGCGCTTAATATATCGCGTCGCGCAGTCGTGGAGATATGAGCAGCGCCAGCCCTCCGGCGTGTGGAGGGGGCAGGCGTCGCACGAGCTGCAACGCTCGTATGCGGTGATGATGGCGCGGGCTTGCTCAAGACTGCGGATGTAGTAAGACATATGATCCTCACTTTCTGCCGCTCTTGCGGCATTCCGTTGATTGTGTTATAATATAAGTGCGGTGGCTGGCAGGACAGCCGCCCGCGTGGTGGATTCCCTCGGCGTTGCTGGTCAGCAACTATGCGCCGGGGGTTTCCTTTTTTTAGTCGGCCTTTTCGGTCAACCTGCGCTCAAGCTCGTTGATACGTTGCTTGAGCTGCTCGATCTCGATGCGCTGGCGTTCGTTTTCACGCGCCAGCCGCTCGATGATCTCGCCTGCGTTCGGCATCTCGTCCATGTCCTTTCTACCTCCTGCGGTGTATTCAGTTTGCGAACTGTTGCGTTCCGCTTGCTGTGCCCGTATAATAGCACTGTTGCGTTCTGCCTGTCAACCCTTTTTTCACATTTCAGCAATTTGCACAAAAACTGTTGCGTTTCATTGAATGAATTGAACTGTTGCGTTCCTTTTGAGATTTGGTTATAATAGACATAGGAGGGAATTAAAATGCCAGTATCCGAAAAAAAAAGAAAGAGCTTAGATGCATATAATGCAACCTGCGATTATATCAGTATCCGACCCAAAAAAGACAAGGGCGAACAGATAAGGCAGGCGGCTAAGATGGCAGGGCAAAGTCTGCAAGGGTACATCTTGCAAGCCTGTTCCGAGCGCATGCAGCGCGACGGTTTCACGCCGCCAGAAGCACAGGAAGAAGGAGAATCGCAAAATGGCGCTGTCTAAAAGTCAACGTGTCGCAAATGACAAATACATCCAAAAAAATTATGATCGTTTGCCTTTGAGCTATCCAAAGGATTTTTGTTCAAGCGTTCGTGCGGCCGCGTCAGAAGCAGGGGAGAGCCTTGCAGGATATGTCAAAAAAGCAATCGAATATCGCATGCAGCGCGACGGCGTAGAATCGCCAAAGGGAAAAGAAAAGAACGGAAATGGAATAGAACAGGCGGAACCGTGAAGGTTCCGCCTGTTTTTCACAGGCTGGTATACATGCCTGTTACATGGGTAAAAAGGGCTTGGAGCTGGTCAAAATATACGCCGTCGTAGGTTTGCACGATTTCATTGATCGCTTTTGTCTGGTAGCATTTCCCGTTCCGGATGGAGAAACATTCATCGCGATAGCGCCGGAACTCCATGCGGTAGGTGTCATCAGGCTCCAGGGTGATTTCAAGGCGATTCGCGCGCGATGCGTTGCGCGGGATCGTCATGCTCAAAGATTTTTTATCGCCGAGAAGGTGATGGCAACCCGTCATCACCAAAAAGCGATTGCCTCCAAGCTGGTCAAGGATAATTTCCGGGACAGTTTTTTCAATCATAGCTGAAACTCCTTTTCAAATTCACGTGGGGCCTTCCATCAGGTCCCGCTGATTGTGCTGAATCGCTGGGTCAATCCATCTGGGAGTATGTCAGCGCGTCATAGCCTGCCGCGGCAAGACTCGCCGTCATGGCTTCCGCTTGCCGGGTGCGATCATTGCCCTGCGGACCGGCAACCGGGACATTAAAAACCCAAAGACGCTGACTGTACAAGCGCCAGACGAAAACGGTCGTCCCTGCCGCCTTTGCGCAGGCGCTGACCTGCTTTTCGGTCATATGAGGGAGTGAGAGCGCCGGAGAATCAAAGTTGCACGCGCCGCCATCCTCCCCGGTCAGCGCAGCGCGCCCGGCATCGGCGGCCGCTTTCAGTGCGGCGACAAGGCGCAGCATGGCGGGCGTCATGGCGGTTTCGGCGACGTGGGCATAGCGGTCCGCCATCTGGGCATACACCGCGCGCGCCTCCTCTTCGGTCGCCACGCGCACAAGCTCGATCTCCTCCCCATGAGGCCGCATGGTGATGACCTCGTAGAGATCAGCGGAGATCTGGCAGGCATCGACGATCAAGCGGCTTTTGCCGCTACCGTACTCAGTACGGCAACCGCTGACAGGATGGGGAAACTTAATGATATCGGACATTATAAAAACCTCCTTTTGTTCTGAAAACATCACCAAACGAAAAGCGCTACATAGTGGCCGCGAATCTGGCAGGTAAAACGCTGACAGATTTTTTCGGCTTTTTCAAGCTTTTGCAGGCTTTCCCGCGTCGGGTATGGCCCCTCATAGCTTGTATCAATATCAAGCGCAGGGCGCTTTGTACCATCGGCGTTCAGCAGCTCGATTTTCCGCGCCGTCAGACCTGCCGCGGTCAATCGGTTATAGAGCCTATCAATTTTTGTCATAATTGGTTTCCTCCTTTTGCTTTATATAGCTGGGGCTTTGTAGACTGTCGGCGATCCGGCAGTCTGAAAACCTCAAACCGTAGCGGCAACGATATCCTGACGGTTGGCGGCGTTGATTGCCACGCTGCCATATTTGCCGCGGATGTAGTCGATGCTATGATTGTGGCGGTTAAATCGCCGCGCAGCCTCAGCAGGCCGCCAATACCACATGGATTTTTTAGCAGACCAGCGCAGGCCGGCCGCTTTCAGGGCGTCTTTATGGGCGCGGGTTTCACCGCTGACCCAAAGCCACGCCCCGCAGAGCTCGATTTCAATGCCTGAAAGGTGGATGATCTGCATGATAACCGCGCGGTATGCGTCGGCGTCGGCTCTGGCCTGCTCGGCCTGCTCGGCGGTCGCCTCAGTACGACCGTCGGCGGCGACGTGAGAAAGCCGCTCGGACAGCCGCTCAAACTGGGCGTTTAACTCCTTCATGGGTTCATCGCCCAATTCCGGATGCAGATCCGGGTGAAGTTCCTTCGCCATGATGCGGTAACGCGCTTTCAAAGCGTCAAGAGTGGTGCAGCCTTCAAAGTAATTCTTCATGGTCTTTTCTCCTTTTCTGTTTGCCGCGCCGGTCTGCGGCGGCGGTCGGTGTTGCTTTGCTTGATGGACATATATTAGCACTAATGTTTTCGGACGTCAAGCCCCATTTTGATTTTTTTATTTTTTTGAGTGGAACACCAAAAAAATCTAGATATTTCAAGGGAAAATCTGAAATAGAACGAAGAAATATTGATATGAAGCGATAAAAGAAATACAATCGGCAGGGTAAACCCTGCCGAAAAAAGGAATTAGTGCAGATGCAGCGCTGCCAGTTTGCAGGACACGTCATAGGCCGCGCGCTCTGCCTTTTTGGTGATCCGACGCTGCCAGCATTTGAGGGACGGGGACCAGTAAAAACCAGCATCCTTGACGATCTGCCGCGCCTCGACCGGGGGAAAGCGACGGAAGACGATCTGCACGCGGTCGGCGGGGGCGTTGAACTCGACGTCGTACCACGTTCCGACGATATCGGCGGGGAGATCGTCGGCGGAGCGCTGCGGCTTGTCTTTGCCGCTCGCGTGATCGAGTACCTGCCGCCAGTCGGTCATTGTCGCCAGCGTGGCCGCGCTGGTCTTTGCGATGCGATCACAGACCTTTTCGGCCCACTTGCAGGCGGCGTCAAAGTCAGGGGAGGCAATGCCGCGCCGCTGCATTTCTGCGTACAGGGCGGGCGTGTCGAGGGCGGAGAAAGCGGTCATCGCTTCAATGCGGGTCATGGTTGCGCTCCTTTTCTGCCGCGCCGATCTGCGGCGGCGGCGGTCGGTGGTTTGGCTGGCCGTGACGGCCTCGCCGGTTGATGGGCACATCATAGCACAGACGGCGGAGGCCGTGGGAAAAAGCGCCGCCCTTCAAAAAAGCCCCTACGGGGCTTTTTTGAAAATTTTTTCCACGCAGGCGCGCACGCTGCGCGCGCACTCCATGAAGCAATCCCTATGGGATTGCTTTTATTCCGCGCGCGTGATAAAATAAAAACCGGGGATGGATGCTGGGCAGAATCAAGATCATCCATCCCCGGAAATCGACGCGGCTTACTAGGTTGTGGCGTCGATTTTTTTATTGCGCTTCTTGAGCGTCAAGGCTCTTTTTCAGCTCAGACAATTCGGCTTTGAGTGCCGCATTGTCTTTTTCGAGCTGACCGATCTTGATTTTCAGTTGTTCGCTTTCGCGAGCAAGCGAAACCAAGAGTTCGGCCGCGCTGGGTGGCAAGTAATCACACATCCTTTCATCACCTCCCGGTTTGATTGTCGGCCTGCCCTGCCGACGACAAAAGCGTAGCACAAACCGCCGAAGCCGTGGGAAAAAGCGCCGATCTTCAAAAAGCCCTATAGGGCTTTTTGAAAATTTTTTCCACGCAGGCGCGCCGGGCGCTAAAATGTTCGCGCAAGAGAAAGCACCATCAAGCAAAGCACTGGGGAGAACGACGATCACCATGCACGATAAAAGACTTGTCTGTGCTTCAGATCGGAGATCGGGGATCGCCCCAGCGCCTTTGTTCCGCAGGGCAACAGGGCTAAAGCTCAGGACCAGGCAAAGGAACACCGAACGGGAGATAAGTGGGGAGAGATCAAGCAAAGGTCAGGAGGTGGAGAGAAAACGAGATCCCTTGCGGCGAACCGATCGCGCATCAGAAACCGCATAGCACAAAGCACAGAACCGAAGATCACGCGCGCGCATTCCTGGAAGAAACCCCTAACGGGGTTTCTTTTATCGCGCGTACCGCGCAACGCGGGACTAAGTAAGTTGCTAAGTAGGTTTAAGATGAGGAGAAGGTAAGAGAGTAAGAGAAGCTCTTGTCTCGTTATTTGGAGTAGAATGTAGGAAGAGATAAGTAAGAGAGTAAGTGGTTATCTGTTTGAAGGGAGTATGTAGAGATAAGCGGAGATATTAAGAAGATAACATAGTTACTCTTTGTGTTACTATTGCTAAGTAAGTTGCTTAGGCTCTTTCACAGTACCGTAGGTACTGTGAAAGAGGTGGCGGGCGGGCGGGCGCTCTGAGCCCGATTGTTGCCTAGTTTTGATTTTTCGAATTTTCGTTTCCTTCTCACACAGTCGCGTGTGCGCGCCCGCGCGCGCGAAGGATTAGAAACGATTTTCTTTATAGCCGTGGCGAAAAAAACTAGAAATGTGAAATAAGAAAATCCGCATATTTCACACTCTTCGTTCAGAAGGCAGGGCAAAAAAAGAGCTTACTTCGTGTGAGAAGTAAGCTCAGGACTGATCGGCTCTTTTTGATTCACGAACGTCTGCGAATAGGGGTTATTGGAGGTGGCAACAAATCTGGCAACAAATTCGGCAACAAATTAAAGGGTAAACCGGACGGCGCGAAATTTTTTTGTAACAAAAAAGTCTTGATTTTACTAGGAAAATCAAGACCGATTTGGTCGGAGTGGCGAGATTCGAACTCGCGGCCTCTTGAACCCCATTCAAGCACGCTACCAAGCTGCGCTACACCCCGATTGAAGACATATCTTCAAGCAAAGAACATTATACCACAGCGGCAGGATTTGTCAAGGGTTTATTTTGGACTTACAGTGTGGCGGCGGGAGCGGGCGACGCGCCCGCGTATTCCCGCTTGGCCAGCCAGACCATCAGCACGGTGATGTCTCCGGGGGAGACGCCGGAAATGCGGCCGGCTTCGCCGAGGGAGCGCGGCTGATGGGCGGTGAGCTTCTGGCGCGCTTCGATGCGCAGGCCGTCGAGGGTCATGTAATCAAAGCCCTGCGGGAGCAGCTTGTCCTCCGCCTGACGGAAGGCTTCCACCTGACGGCGCTCCTTATCGATGTAGCCCGCATAGCGCAGGGAGATGTTGACCTGTTCGCTGACGGCGGACGGAAGCTGGACGTAACGCGGGTCGATTTCGGCCAAATCATCATAGAAGATGCCGGGGCGGCGGAGGAGGTCGGCCGCGCAGACGCTGCCGGCTGCGGCCTGCTGACCGTGGGCGAGCAGCCAGCGATCCAGCGCGTCGGACTTGGGCAGCCACGTCTTTTGCAGGCGGGCGACGGTTTCCTCGGTGAGGGCGCGCTTTTGCCGCATGCGTGCAAGGCGCTCGTCGCTGGCCAGACCGACGGCGTGGCCGATTTCGGTCAGGCGGAAATCGGCGTTATCCTGACGCAGCAGCAGGCGGTATTCGCAGCGGCTGGTCATCATGCGGTAGGGTTCGTTGGTGCCTTTGGTCGTCAGATCGTCCACGAGCACGCCGATATACGCCTGATCGCGTCCCAGCGTGACGGACGGCTTGCCCTGCACAAAGCGCGCGGCGTTGATCCCCGCGAGGATACCCTGCGCGGCGGCCTCCTCATAACCGCTGGTGCCGTTGATCTGTCCGGCAAAATACATGCCCGGAACGGCGCGGAGAGAAAGGTCTGCGCGCAGTTGGAGGGGGTCGATGCACTCGTATTCGATGGCATAGGCGAGGCGGAGCACCCGCGCGCGGCGCAGGCCGGGGATGGTATGCAGCATTTCGAGCTGCACGTCCTCCGGCATGGAGGTGGAAAGCCCCTGCACATACCATTCGACGGTATCCAACCCTTCCGGCTCAAGGAAAAGCTGGTGGCGATCCTTATCCGCAAAGCGCATGATCTTATCTTCGATGGAGGGGCAGTAGCGCGCGCCCGTGCCGTGGATGGTTCCGGCGTACATCGGGGCGCGGTGGATGTTTTCGCGGATGATGCGGTGGGTGTCCTCGTTGGTATAGGTCAGGTAGCATTTGGCGCGGTTTTGAAGCGCGCCGTCAGTCAGAAAGGAGAAGGGTGTGATGGTTTCATCGCCGGGCTGCGGCTCCATTTCGTCAAAATCAATGGAGGATTCCTCGACGCGGGGCGGTGTGCCGGTCTTGAAGCGGCGCAGCTCGATGTTCAGCGCGCGCAGCGCGTTTGCCAGATGCGACGAGGAAAGCAGTCCCTGCGGCCCGCCCATCCAACTGCACTCGCCGATGATGATGCGGCTATCCATATACACGCCGGAGCAGACGACGACCGCGCGGCAGGCGACGGATGCGCCGGTGGTCGTCTCGAGGCCGCAGATCGCGCCGTTTTCGGTCAGAAACCGGCCACATTCGCCCTGACGAACGGTCAGACGCGGTTCGGCGAAGAGCGCCTGCTTCATCCGCTGCTGATAGGCGCGTTTATCCGCCTGCGCGCGGAGGGAATGGACGGCCGGCCCCTTGCCGGTGTTGAGCATGCGGGACTGGATGAACGTATCGTCGATGGCGCGGCCCATTTCGCCGCCGAGCGCGTCGATCTCGCGGACGAGATGCCCTTTGCCCGTGCCGCCGATGGCGGGATTGCAGGGCATGAGGGCGATGGAATCCAGATTGAGCGTGAGCAGCAGGGTATCAAGCCCCATGCGCGCGCAGGCCAGCGCCGCCTCGCAGCCCGCGTGCCCCGCGCCGATGACGGCAATATCAAAACGATCCATAAATCACGAAACCTCCGGGAAGAATCCTGAAACTTCCGCCATTATAACACAATCGCGGAAAGCGGAAAACACAAAATTGCGCGGGAACTTGATCTTTTATGCAAAACTGTGTACAATCGACGGAGAACGCATGCACGGCGGGCGCGCCGTCCGCCTCTTTGACGGGGAAACCCGGAAGGGGCGGCCTTTTGAACCGAAGACGGAAGCGGGAGAGAACATGAAAAAAGAGTTATTGAAGCAATATGCGCAGTTGGTGGCCGGGGTCGGCATCAACGTACAGAAGGGGCAGACCGTCGTGGTGCGCTGCCCGGTGGATTGCGCCGATTTCGGGCGGGCGCTCTGCGCGGCCTGCTTTGAGCTGGGCGCGAAGGACGTTGTGATGGAGTGGCGCGACGACGTTTGCAGCCGGGAACATTGGCTGCACGCGGACGACAGCGTATTCGACGCGATGTATCCGTGGGACATTGAAAAGAACGTGCAGCTTGGGCGGGAAGGCGCGGGCTTCATTTCCGTTTCGGCGAGCGACCCGGAGAATCTGCGCGGGGTATCGACGGACAGGCTCCGCCGCTGGGAAGCGGCGACGGGGCGCGACCAGAAGGAATTCCATCGCACAATGATGGCGAACGGCTTCCCGTGGTGCGTGGTCAGTGTGCCGGTGCTGAATTGGGCAAAGAAGGTCTTTCCGAACGACGCGGACGACGCGGCGATGGAAAAGCTGTGGGATGCGATTTTCAGCGCGATTCGCGTCACCGAGGGCGGCGACGCGGTGGAAGCGTGGCGCGCGCACTGCGCGTATTTGGAGGAAATGGCGGGCAGGCTGAACGCCCTGCAGCTCAGGCAGGTGCGATACAAAAACGCGCTGGGGACGGATGTTGTCGTCGGGCTGCCGGATGAACATGTCTGGATGGCGGGCGCGGACACGGCGAAGAGCGGCGTCCGCTTTGTGGCGAACATGCCGACCGAGGAAATCTTTTCCGCGCCGAAGCGCGACGCGGTGGACGGCGTGCTGGCTGCTTCCAAGCCGCTGGCGCTGAACGGCAACGTGATCGAGGGCATCCGGCTGACGCTGGAGCACGGGCGCATCGTCGGCATCCATGCGGATACGAACGAGGAAGTGCTGCGGCAGGCCATCGAGACGGACGAAGGCGCGCACTATCTGGGCGAAATCGCGCTGGTGCCGGTCGATTCGCCGATTGCACAGAGCGGCCTTCTCTTCTATAATACGCTGTTTGACGAGAATGCCGCGTGTCACTTCGCCTTCGGGCAGGCATATCCGGCGTGTGTGCCCGGCGGAGACGATCTGCCCGAGGAGGAGCTTGTGCGGCGCGGTATCAATGTCGCGAGCACCACGCACGTGGATTTCATGGTCGGAACGGAGGATCTATCCATCATCGGCACGACGAAGGACGGGCGCGAGGTGACCGTCTTTGAAAACGGACGGTTTGCGCTGTAATCAAAACAGACAAACAGACAAGAGGAAACGACAAGGTGAAACGCGAATTTGAATTCGATCAGCGGGTGGAGCGGAGCATACTGACCACATATCGCAAGGAGCTTTGGAAGCCGTTTATTCTGGCTGTGAAGCGCTACGAGCTGATTCAGGAGGGCGACAGGATCGCCGTGTGCATCTCCGGCGGCAAGGATTCCATGCTGCTGGCCAAGCTCATGCAGGAATTGCAGCGCCACAGCAAGGTGCATTTTGAGACGGCGTTTTTGGTGATGGATCCCGGCTATAACGAGCGCAACCGTCGGAAAATCGAACAGAACGCCGCGCTGCTGAACGTGCCGATCCAGATTTTTGAAACGGATGTGTTCAACGTGGCCAACAGCAGCGAGCACAACCCGTGCTATCTCTGCGCGCGCATGCGCCGGGGCTACCTGTACAGCAAGGCCAAGGAGCTTGGATGCAACAAGATTGCGCTGGGGCATCATTTCAATGACGTCATCGAGACGACGGTGATGGCGATGTTCTACGGTGCGCAGCTTCAGGCCATGCTGCCCAAGCTGCACAGCAGCAACTTCGAGGGGATGGAGCTGATCCGCCCGATGTACTGCATCCATGAGGAGGATATCATCCGCTGGAAGAATGCGCACGGGCTGGAATTTATTCAGTGCGCCTGCCGGTTCACGGAGAATTGCGCGGCGAGCGAAGACGGAAGCGGCAATTCCAAACGGCAGGAGGTCAAGCTGCTGCTCAAGCGGCTGAAAAAGGATAACCCGGATATCGAAAAGAGCGTCTTCAACAGTATTCATTCCGTCTGTTTGGATACCATGCCGGGCTGGAAGACCAAAGGGGAGACGCACAGCTTTCTGGAGAATTACGACAGAGAATAGATAGAGAATAGTGGGAAGATAAAGAATAGAAACGACACGCCGACACGCCGCAAGGCGTGTTTTTTAACGGATGGGAAAGTGCAAAAAATCGCCCGCGTGAGCAAGAACTTGACGAATTGCGGAATTTGGCGGAGGGGAAAGACGGGCTCAGCCCGTTTTTTTCTTGCGCCAGCAAGAAAAAATGACGTTTTGAGGGTGGCGAAATTCGAAAAGAGATGAAAAAGATTCAAAAAGTGTCAAAAAAAGTTCGAAAAAGGTATTGACAGAAGGACGGGACTGCGATATAATAATCGAGCTGTCAGCGCGAACGACTAAACCGAGCGGACAGCGATGATCCTTGAAAACGATACAGAATCAAGAAGAACGCGAACTGCGATTTTCACGAG
>OLRV01000183.1_pt1 | contig 61793 bp, 39 predicted proteins | sample 1672421 | NCBI WGS metagenome assembly OLRV01 (sample SAMEA3136684, study PRJEB25190) | human gut metagenome | biome: human gut; feature: human-associated habitat; material: faeces | place: Austria | collected 2013
GGCAAAGGAATCGGCCTAATGGCCGATGTCGATCAGCGCGAAGCCACCAGCGTGACGCTGTACGGCTTGATCTTCATCGCCAGCAATGAAGACGGCGACGGCAATGTGTAAGCCCGACGTTCCGGCACAATCGCCCCCGAAGCCTCGCCGCGGTATCCGATAGTGGTTTTCGCCGTCGGACTGGCGCTTAACGTCGTCACCTCCAAACGCACCGGTCGCGATGGCGAGGCGCCCAGCCCGGCCAGTCCGCGCGCGATTTCCAACGTCACATCCACCGGGGAATCGGAGGTATTGACGATTTTGATGTAACGGCAGGCGTCATCCCCGTCATGCCCGGTGGCACTGACATACAGATGTTTGGCGGGGCGTGACGCGGTCTGCTCGATGGACACGGCATATGTCGTGTCGCCCAGATGCGTGGAAAACAGCCGCTCCACCTCATAATTCACCGTGGGGTTCACATGCGCCGGATTGAGTTCGATAAGATTCTGCGCCCACCCCTTAGCCGGGATATGCGCGAGCAGCGGTGCATAGGAGGTCATGCGCACCACGTCGGAATTGCGCTCGCAACCGGTCAGGAACGCGGCCTCGCCGAGTGCCGACTTCCACATGTTCGCGCCCTGTTCGGTCTGCGGTTGGCCGGCAAAATAGCCGTTGGCTGAATATTCGCCGAAATAGACGCCGGCGCCGCAACGCGGGTAAGCGTCGAATCGTGACGCTTGGTATGCAAACCATTCGGGGGAGTGGTAGGAATGTTCGTCGACGATAATCGCGTCACCGGTGGCGGAATCATGTGCCCCGGAATCGGTTGCGGCCAACGCTCGCGCATGGTCCCAGCTGCGTTTCATCGTCGGCTGGAAGGGGAACAGTCCGGCGCTCATCACACACAGCATATCCGGGTATCGTTCGTGAATGGCCTCGCTGATCATGTCAAACTTGGCCACGTAGTCAGCCCCGAAATTTTCGTTGCCCACGCCGATCATGTCCAGGCCGAACGGTTCTGGATGGCCCATATCACGCCGGACCGCGGCCCACGAGCTGGACTCCGGATCGCCATTCGCGAATTCGATGAGGTCCAGGTAGTCCTGAATCACATTGTTGCGGAAAGTGGCCGAATTGATATCCATGTGGTGCGGATTGCGGCCGGGCGACTGGCATGCGATGCCGGCGAACAGAGTGGGCAGCGGCTTGGCCTTGAGGTCCTCGCACAGGCAGAAATACTCGTAGAAGCCGATCTGATAGCTCTGCGAATAGCTGGAACCATCCGGCATCTTGAACGACCACATCGAATACTGTTGGCGTCGCGCGGCCAGGGAGCCGACGGTATCCTTCCAGCGATATTCATTGCCGGGCGTCACACCTTCGACGATGCAGCCGCCGGGGAATCGCAGAAACGCTGGATGCAACGCCTGAATGGTTTCCACCAGATCGCGGCGCAGCTTGCCGTAACGCCATTTCGGGTCGCCCGCGCCCCAATAGTCCGCATCCATGAACTGCACCAGATCCAGATCGAACGTGGTGCGTTCGCCGGCGTCAATGGTGATACGCAGCTTGCCGTAATCGGTGTTCAGGCCGGTTACGTCGGCGTTGAACCGGTACCAGCCGTCACGGCCGATGGCGATGGCACCATCCGACGAATCCGGACTGATCGAAACGCCGGAATCCTGCGCATTGGCACCATCGTCCTGCCTCAGACCGGTCTCTTCCGTATCGTCAAGCGGATCTGCGTCCACGATATACGACAATCGAGTGGTGCTGGTGAGCGGCAGACCGTACCTATCGACCACGCCGACGGACAGCTTGGCCCGCCCATGAACCGGACGTACCGCGAGACTGACGGAATAGGTGTGGTCGGCGACGATGGAGAACGCGGGCTCGCCCCCGTTGTCGCCGCCTCCGTTATAGCCGAGGTTTTCCAGATATGCAGGGCCGGTTTCGGAAGGAACATCGGACGTGATGCGAGCGTATCGGCTATGTGCGTGAATTGGCGGGGCGGGGCAGTCGGTGGTCACCCGCTGACCGTGAATCCCGCGTATCTCACTGCCGAGGCTGGCGGCGGAACAGTTGATGAAATCCCAGAAACGCAGGGAATCGGCCTGTGTACGCCATCGTTCGGCGCCGGCCATACGCCACGTGTGATGGTCGAGATAGACGCCGTCAAAACTGTAGTTGTTCACCATGTTGGCGTTCAGCCCGCCATCCGCACCATGGTTGATGTCCTCGAAGAACACGCCGTACAGTCGCCCGCTTGTGTGATGGGTGGGGCTTCCCACGCTAATCCGCACCATGGTTTTGATTGTAGAGGGAATGGAGCGGAAAGGTAAACGGAAGAGTTCGCTCACCGTTCATGTTGCGGTCAATCCAAGTCGACTGTTCGCCGGTATACAGCCGGTACCCTCGAAACAGGAATGGAAAATACGGACGACTAGGAGCGCGGCTGTGCAATCCTCGGTGGGAATACGTGAGCGCATCGACCACGTGTATCCGTCGCTGCGTCCGGCGGAGCGCGCCGTGGCCCAGTATATTCGGGATCATATCGAGGAGGCGGCCGACCTGACCGTCGGCCAGATGGCCGACATCGCCCACGTCAGCCAGCCGACGGTGATTCGGTTCGCCCGCAAGCTCGGTTTCGGCGGTTACCGTGAACTGCGGTACGTGTTGCGCCATCCGGCCGCCGAGCACAAAGTGACCTTCAATCCGTTGGCTGGATTCGATCTGAATCCGTGGGATGGCGAAGATGAGATTCCCGGCAAAGCGGCCTATGGCGCGAAGGCGCTGATCGATGAGCTGCACAGTGCGTTGGACCCCAAGGCCTATCGCAAGGCGGTCGCCCTACTCGCCGAATCGGCGTGGAGAACTCGTTGACACCGGCGATGGATCTGTTCACCAAGCTCGGCTACCTGGGACTGACATGCCGTCTCAATACCGACGCTTACCTGCAGCAGATCGGTGCCGGGCACCTGCCCCACGGCGCTGTGGCCGTCGCCTTCTCCCATTCGGGTAGTTCGGCGGATACGGTCAAAGCGTTGCGATTGGCGAAATCGCATGGCGCGAAAACCATCGCCATAACCAATGCCATCGGCGCGCCGCTGGCCAGCTGGGCCGACGTGACGTTGCTGACGGGTCGTGACTCGCACACGATCTATGGCAATGCGATTTTCTCGCGCGTGGCCGATACCGCGCTCGTGGACATGCTGTACATGGGCGTGATTCTGTCCGACTACGGCCGTTTCTCCACCGCGCTCGACGAATCCGGTCGCATGATTCGCGATCGCGTATTCGAGAACTGAGCTGCTGCTTTATCGTGCCTTGGGCTGTATTGCTCTGGTCGTTGCTGCTTGGGTTGTTGACGATTTGGTCGTTGTCGCCCTGGTCGCTACCGTCCTGAGGCATGTGCCAGCGAATACGTAGTGGACTTGGCGTGCGTATGACGTTCGATCTTGCCGCTCAACTCCAGCTGGTCCAAGAGCTGCGTCATCTGATCCTTGTTCAGGCCAAGCGCTTTCTGCATGGTTTTACGGCTGAGCTTCACACCGCGGAACGCGAGGAAATTGAGCGTGAACTGTTCCAACGTTTGAGGCGACGGTTCCAGCGTTGCCGTATCAAGCGGGCGGGTACTGGCCTGATCGTCACCGTCCGGGCGTTCGCCGAATCCACTGCCGAGAATCAGCGTCTGCAGTGGCGCGCAGCCGATGATGCGTGCGCCGGCCAAAGCATCTGCGGCGTTATCCGTCATGCGCTGAATCGTGGGGAATGAGTACATTTTGGCATGCTGTGCTTCGTCAGTGGTGCTGGGCGCGGCGGAAGCATCGGCATCGGTCCGATGCGAGGACGCGGCCTCGGCCGAGCGCCAGGGCAGGGTCAAGGCCATGACCAGGCAGGAGAAGGCCGCCGAGATCGCCCGCCTGGAGAAGTCGGCCGACGAGCTGCGGCCGTGGGGCGAGTTCTCGCCCGAGCGTACGAAGGCGCTGGCTTCGCAGGGCATCGTGCTACGCTATTTCTTCACCCCGAAGAGCAACTATGACAAGTTCGGGCCCGAATGGTCGGAACGCTATACGCTTTCGCTGATCAACCGTACCGATTCTACGGCTTATTTCGTCGTCGTGACGGCCCCGGGCGAGGATGTGACGCTCGATGCGCAGGAGATGAAGGCTCCTTCGATGGACGTCCGCGAGGCGGAACGCCGTATCGCCGAGGCGAAGCAGGAATTGCGGGCTCTCGACGCCGAATTCTCGCGCGTGGCGGCTTCGGAGAAGTTGCTCGCGGCACACGCTGCGCAGCTGAAGGAACGCTTGCAGGGCGTGCGCGTGAAAGCCACGGCGCAGCAGGCCGCCGACGGTACGCTGGTCGTCATGGAGGGCTGGGCCGAGAAGGAGACCTCCGACAAGGTCGACGCCCTGCTGGAGGCGTATCCCAATGTCGTTTATCTCAAGGGAGACCCTACGCCCGAGGACGATACGCCCGTGAAGCTCAAGAATAACCGGTTCGCGCGCGTTTTCGAACTGGTGGGCGACATGTATGCCCGGCCGAAATACGGCACGATGGATCTCACGCCGTTCTTCGCACCGTTCTACGTGCTTTTCTTCGGCATCTGCCTGAACGATGCCGGCTACGGTGCTATCCTGGCGCTGCTGGGAGCCTGGATGCTCTCCAAGAACCGCAAGCCCGGCATGATGCGCCAGGCCGCGTGGTTCGCCACGCTGTGCGGCGTGTCGACGATCCTCTTCGGGCTGCTGTGCGGTTCGTTCTTCGGCATCAGCATGTCGAAATGGTTCCCGTCGATCCATTTCTTCGATTTCCAGGGCCAGTTCTTCTCGATCGCGCTGGCCATCGGCCTCGTGCAGATCATGTTCGGCATGGTGCTCAAGATCGTCATGATCTCCTCCACCGTCGGGTTCCGCTATTCGCTCGGTTCGCTGGGGTGGCTGCTGGTCATTTTGGGCGGGAGCCTTGCCGCCGGACTGCCGATGCTCAACTCCGGGTGGGTGATCCCGTTCTACACCACCTCCTCGCCCGCGTTCTATGCGACGCTCGGCGTGGGTGCGGTGCTGATGCTGTTCTTCAATTCGCCGGGTAAGAACCCGCTGCTGAATTTCGGGCTGGGATTGTGGGACACCTATAATAACCTCACGGGTATCCTCTCCGACGTGTTGTCATATATCCGTCTGTTCGCCATCGGCCTCTCGGGCGGTATCCTCGCCACGGTGTTCAATGCGCTTGCCGCCGGGTTCGTGCCTGAAGGTTCGGGCATCGTCGTGCGGCTGCTGATCATGATCCCGATCCTGCTGATCGGCCACGGCATCAACCTCTTCATGTCGACCATTTCGTCGTTCGTGCACCCGATGCGTCTGACGTTCGTCGAGTTCTACAAAAACGCGGGCTTCGAAATGTCGATGCGTTCGTTCGAGCCCTTGCAGAAAATAGATAATTCGGAAAACAAATAACAACTAAAACAAATTAAAATTATGGAATCAACAACTGCAATTATTTTGGGCTATCTCGGCGTAGCGCTGATGGTAGGCCTTTCGGGCGTAGCGAGCTGTATCGGTACTTCGATCGCCGGTATGGCATCGGTAGGCGCCATGAAGAAAAACGGAGGGGCTTTCGGTAGCTACATGATCCTGTCGGCTATCCCCGGTTCGCAGGGCCTTTACGGTTTCGTGGGCTACTTCATCATCAAAGGGTTCCTTACGGATTCGATGACCCTGTTGCAGGGAGCTGCCATCTTCGGCGCCGGTCTGCTGACGGGTCTGGTCTGCCTCGCCTCGTCGTATTTCCAGTCGAAGGTGTGTGCCAACGGTATCGCAGCAATCGGCAACGGCCACGATGTGATGGGTAAGACGCTTATCCTCGCCGCATTCCCCGAGCTGTACGCCATCCTTACGGTGGCTGCCGTGTTCCTGATCGCGGGCGCGATCTAAACGGCCGTCGTGGCAAATCGCTCCGCAGGGCGGGACATTCCGGTGTCCCGCCCTGCTTTTTTCAGGGGTGTGGCTTGAATTGTACTTATATTGCATGAATTGATACTTGCCGAAACCCGGAAATGTGTAATTTTGCATGACTCGAAAATTCCGGATGAGTGTTTTTCCGTCGGGATGGGACAGTTACAAGTTTTTAAGTGGTATAATTAGGGATTCAGGCCCGGCTGCATCAGTAGCCGGGCTTGAGTTTGTTGGTGGGTTGACCGAAGGGAACGCCGTCTCCGGTCGGGCAGAGATTCCGGCATTGCCGGTAACATTGCCTATGCCTTATCCTGTGGCTCTTCAGGCAGTTCGTCGACCTCCTGTTTGATCTGGGAGAGCTTCTCCTTGCGGTATACCTTGGGGGTGCAGCCGTATTTGGCGGCAAAGCACTTGAAGAACGTGCCCCGGTTGACGAACCCCGCCTTGTAGATGATCTCGTCGATGGAGAGCTTGGTCGAGGTGAGCAGCTGCTCGGCCTTGGCCAGCCGGTACTCCTTGATGATGGTGGTCGGGGTCTGGTTCAGGATGCCTTCCAGGCGGCGGTAGAGGTTGCGGATGCTGACACCCATCTCGTCGGCGATGAATTTCGTAGAGATTTCCGTGTTGGAAATGTTGTCGTTGATGATCTTCAGCATCTTGTCGATGAATTCCTTGTCGTCCTGGTGGAGCATCTTGCCGTCGGAGAGTTCGAAGGCGCTGATCGACGATTTGTAATAGTCCTTGAGCGAGCGGTTGCGTTTGAGCAGCTGCTCGGTCACGGCCTTCAGGTATTCGACGTTGAAGGGCAGCGTCAGGCAGATGTCGGCGCCGGATTCTACGCCTTTGATGCGTTCGTCGACCTGCTGTGCCGTCGAGAGCAGAATCACCGGGATATGCGAGGTCAGCTTGCCCTCCTTAATGAACTTGATGAGCGACAGGCAGTCCGATTTCTCCGAGAGCGCATCGCAGATGATGATGTCGGGGTGCATCTGTTTGAGCAGTTCGATCATCGCGTTCAGGCCGTCGGGCATTTTGATATTGTAATCCGGGGCGAACAGCTCAGCCACGAAATTCATGATCTCCGAATCGTCGTTGACCACGAACATCGTCCGGCGGTTTTTGTCGAACGTGAATTCGCGTTGCGTGACGGTCGGCAGCGGCAGCCCGTAGTTCGTGTCGATCGGCACGATGTTGTCGTTCACGGACGTGTTCTCGGCGGTTACTTTCAGCCGCGGCAGCCGCACGGTGAACGTCGTCTGGGCATTGGGGGTGCTTTCGACCGTGATCTGGCCGTGCATGCGGGTCACGATGCTGTGGCAGATCGCCAGCCGCAGGTCGCCCTGGAACGAAAGCCCCCGTTCGCTCTTGCGCTCGAAATAATCCAGCACGCGGTAACGGTCGAAAATGGCCTCGATGTCGTCGAGGTTGACCCCGATGCTGTCGTTCGCGGCCGATATGAACAGTTCCCCGTCGTCGTTGCGGATCGTCAGGTTCACCGAACCGTTGTAGGGTGTGTGCTTGAATGCGTTGGACAACAATGTGTTGAGGATCGTCGAAAGTCCTTCTCGGTCGCTCGGCCATGCCAGGTTGCGCTCGATGTCCAGCTTGCAGTGGATGCTGTTCTGCTCGGAATATTCGCTGAAGGTCTCCGCGATTCCCTGGGCGATTTCGGCCACGGGTACCAGCTCGATGTTTTCATTCTCATCGTTTTGCGAGGTGCGGATACCGCGGAACTCGTGGAGCATGTAGATCAGGTCGTGGAGCTTCGACACGTTCTGCCGGATGGTCTGTGCGTATTTGAGGATATAGGAGTCCGATTTACGGTAGGTAATGATCTGCTGGCAGGGCCCCGAGATCATCGTCAGCGGCATGGACAACTCCTGTGTGATGTTCGAGAAAAATCGCATTTTCGATTCGTAGACCTCCTCTTTGCGCCGGCTTTCGAGGCGTTGCAGTTGTTCGGCCTTGCGTTGCCGGTAGCGGAGCAGGTAATAGCGCAGGGTCATGGTGACGGCGGCCAGCGCCAGCAGCATGTAGAGCAGCTTTGCCAGAAATGTGGCGTACCAGGCCGGTTTGAGGCGTATTTCCAGTGAGTAGACTGGACTTGTGGCCCCGGTGATGTTGTTGCGGTAGCGCACGTCGAGCCGGTAGGTGCCGGGCGGCAGGTCGGCGAAGGACAGCTTCGACGAAGTGCTCGTCCATTGGTCGCTGAACCCGTCCAGCCGCGTGTAATAGGTGTAGTTGCTGCCGTTGACGTAGTCGAGTGCCGATACCGTGATCTCGTAAATGCGCTGTCCGTGCCGCAGCGTCAGCACGCCCTTGTCGGAGAGCAGGTTGCCGATGTTGTGCACTCCGTCGTTGAGGCGCACGTCGCGGAAGAGGATCGGCGGGTTGAACGACTGTTCCTCGAAGCCGGTCTGTTCGACGGTAACCAGCCCGTTGATGCCGCCGAAGAAGAGCAGCCCTGTCTGCGGATCGGTGAAGTAGGCCCCGTCGCTGTATTCGATGGTATTCAGGCCGTAGGAGTATCCGTAGGTCACTACGTTACCCGTGTGGGGTGTATACTGCACCAGTCCGCGGTTGGTGCTCAGCCAGAGGTCGCCCTTGCGGTCGTCGAGGATGCCGTGCACGGTGTTGGTGATGCCCGGGATGAGCGTCGTGTCGCGTGCGACCTGTATCAGTCCGCCGCTCGTGCCGAACCAGAGGCTCTTGTCCTGGGTCTGGTGGATCGTGAAGATGTCGTTGACGATGGCGCTGCGGTTGTGGTCGAATTTGGCGATCTGGTGCGTATTCGTATGCGTGTTGTAGCGTACGGCCCCGCCTCCGCGGTTGCCGAACCACATGATCGAATCGTTCTGTTCGTAGAGGGCGAAGAAGAACTTTTTGACCTCCAGTTCCTCGTTGAAGTGGAGCCGCTTGACCTCGCGGATCTCGGGACGGGTCTGTGACCCGCCGAGCGTGATGCGGAATATGCCGCAGCCTACCGAGGCCACCCACAGCGTGTCAGGCGCCGTCTCGCGCAGCGTGTGGATGAACCGCATCTCCTCGGGGACGCCGAGGCGGTGAACCCTCCGGTCGGCATAGGAGTAGTAGTTCAGCCCGTCGCCGTCGGTGCCGATCCACAGCAGGTTGCGGCTGCTTGCGGCGAAAGTGTAGACCGAGTTGTCCAGCAGCTCGCTGTTGGCCGTGGTAATCTGTTCGACATGGGATGCGTCGAAGGTTTTTCGGTGGTAGAAATTGGGGATACGCAGCAATCCTTCGCCTTTGGTGCCCACCCACAGGCTGCGTTCGTGGTCGATGTAGAGCGCACGCACTGGTTTCGAAAGGTTGTAGGGCAGGTCGTTGAAGGTGATCGAACGGAAAGCCACCGCGTTGCGTGTGTGCTGGTAAAGTCCCTGCCCGTCGGTGCCGATCCATACGATTTCCTGCCGGGCATCGCGCAGCAGTGTCATGACGCCGCAGGTGATGTTGATATGTTCAGTTGCGTATTTTACACTGTTCTGCGGGGTGGTTTTCAGGCGGATGACGCCGTTGGTGCTGAACGACACGAGGTAATCGTTCCCGTCGCTGATGATGCGCGACACCTGTCCCATGGCGGCCAGCTCCTCACGCATATCCTTTATATATATGATCTGACGGCTTTTGATGTCGAACTCGTAGAACACATGGTTCCGGTCGATGAAATAAACCCTGTCCCCTTCGCGGAACGCGAATTCCGGGAGCGAAGGCAGGGCTATCTGTTGTGTTTCCCCGAACTGGATGTCCCCCTGCCCGTCGGCGGGAATTTTCACCGGCATACAGAAAATACCCTTGCGTGAAAAGCTCCACAGGTTGCCCTCGTCGTCAAGCACCATCTCCAGGATGTCGGCATACCGCCCTTGCTGCATCGGCCTTGTGGGGGCGAATTCATGGCGCGTGCGGTCGTAGTAGCTGAATTTGTTGTCCTGCGTGATGACGATCACCTCGTCGCTGCTGCGGGTGACGACCCGGTACATACCCTGGAAACAGGTGTGCGATTCGACGTGCTTGCTGTCCGGATCGAACAGGTCGAGCCCGTAGTTCGTGCGTATCCAGAAAAGCGAGTCCGTCGTCACGGCGATCTCCTCGATGAGGTTGCCCGACAGTGGGGTATATTCGCCCCAGTCGTTCGGGAAGAGGCGCATGCGTTCGCCGTCCCACATGTTCAGCCCGTCGCACGAACCGACCCAGATGAACCCGTGTTTATCCTGTGCCAGCGAGAGGATGGCATTGTTCGATATACCTTCGCGGCTCGATATCTGCCGCAGGTTGCTGGCTTGTGCCGCTGTGCTGCACAGCAGGTGTATACAGACCAGGTAGATTATTCGTTTCATGGAGGGTTGCGGTTTGTGGAAATTTTATGTTGGTTGTGCAAATTTATGCAATTTTTTTCGTAAAAACAGACTAACCATTGTCATTTTGGGCATGAAAACAGACATATTTCGTATCTTTGTCCCCGGGAAATCCCCTCTGGAGCCTCTGTTTCGGCGGTGGGAGGTGGCAAAAACCGGAATATTTTGTGTTTGGCACGGATGTGTACTATTTCTTCATGGATACGGACTGCCGATCGTTCCGGGTTTCCTAATTTTGTTAGCGAAAAACCTAAAAACCTTATTGCCCTATGAAAAAAATCGTACTCCTGTCGCTGTCTGTTTTCGCGGCGTTTTCTCTCTTTGCCCAGCAACCCCGCGACTGGGCGCAGTACGGGCGTTACGAACGGCAGAATGCCGCCCTGGCGGGTGAACCCGTCGAAGTGGTCTTCATGGGTAATTCCATCACGGATAACTGGATCGGGGCCGATCCCGACTTCTTCGCCCGCAACGGCTTCGTCGACCGGGGTATCAGCGGCCAGACGACCGCCGAGATGCTCGCGCGTTTCCGCCGCGACGTCATAGACCTGAACCCGAAGGCCGTGGTGATCCTTGCCGGTATCAACGACATCGCTCAGAACAACGGCGCCATCAAACTCGAAAACGTCTTCGGCAACATCGTCTCGATGTGCGAACTGGCTAAATTCAACGGAATCCGCGTGGTGCTCTGCTCGGTGCTGCCTTGCGACCGGTTTTCGTGGCGTCCCGAGATCAAACCTGCGGCAGCCGTCGCGGAGCTCAATACGATGCTGAAACGGTACGCCGCCGAACATAAGATCCCCTATGTGGATTACCATGCGGCGCTGGACAACGGCTCCGGCGGCCTGGACGCCCGGATCTCCCGGGACGGCTGCCATCCGACCCTGTACGGCTACACGCTCATGGAGCCGATGGTCGTCGAGGGGATCAACAAGGCCCTCCGTACGAAGCAGGCGCGGTATACCACCCCGATACCCAACGAATAACCGATAACAGATAATGAAGAAAACACTCCTCCTCACCGCTGCGGCAGTTGCCGCATGTGCTTTTGCCGCCTGTGACCGGACGTCGCCGAGCCAGGCCCGCAACCTCGAGCGTGCCAAGGCTACGCTCGATTCGGTCTATGCCTCGTATGGCGTCGCCGACCGCTGCCTCTTGCGCGAAAACTATCCGTTCAATGCCGATTACAAGGCGGGTTATCTCGCCTCCGAAGACCAGGCGCGTCCGAATCCCTATTCCTACCTGTGGCCCTTCTCGGGAACGCTCTCGGCTGTAAATACGATCCTCGAGGAGGATGCCTCCTATCGCAGCGTGCTCGACGGCCGTGTGCTGCCGGGGTTGGCCGAGTACCTCGACACGACGCGGATGCCGGCGGCTTATGCCTCCTATATCAATACGGCTCCGGCGTCGGATCGTTTCTACGACGACAACGTGTGGCTGGGCATCGACTTCTGCGATATCTACGAGGCTACGGGCGACAAGAAATACCTCGCCCAGGCCGAGATGATCTGGAAATTCATCGAGAGCGGCACGGATGACGTGCTGGGCGGTGGTATCTACTGGTGCGAACAGAAGAAACATTCGAAGAATACCTGCTCCAATGCTCCGGGAACGGTTTATGCGCTGAAACTCTATGCCGCGACGGGCGACGGCCGCTACCTCGAGCAGGGCAAAGGGCTCTATGCCTGGACAAAGGAGCACCTGCTCGACACCGGGGACGGGCTCTATTTCGATAACGTGTCGCTCGACGGCAATATCGGCCGTGCGAAGTTTGCCTACAACAGCGGCCAGATGGTACAGGCGGGGGCGCTGCTTTACAAGGCTACGGGCGATGAAAGCTACCTGAAAGATGCGCAGCGCACGGCCGCCGCATGCTACGACTATTTCTTCGAGGAATTCACGCCCGCGGACGGTGAGGCATTCCGCATCATCCGCAAAGGCAACGTGTGGTTCTCGGCCGTGATGGTGCGCGGGCTCGTCGAACTCTATGGCATCGACGGCAATGCCGCCTATGTCGATGCCGTGCAGCGCAGTCTGGACTATGCCTGGGATCATGCGCGCGACGGGCGCGGGCTGTTCGAAACCGATTTTACGGGCGCGGACAAACAGGCCGAGAAGTGGTTGCTCACGCAGGCTGCCATGGCCGAGATGTACGGCCGCATGTCCGGCGTCGGACTGAAATAAACCGCACAAAACCTGCAACCTGATGAAACGAAAAATCTTCTTCATACTATTGGCCGCGGTATTCGCCGCGGGGATCGCCTTTGCGGAAAAGTTGCCCGTGGCAAAGGCTTTCCGCCCCGAAAAAGAGTTGTATAAAACATTCGCTAATCCCGACGCTCGTCATCGTCCCTATGTGCGCTGGTGGTGGAACGGCGCCCGTGTGAACGAGCAGGAGATCCTGCGCGAGCTGGATGTGATGCAAAAGGCCGGGATCGGCGGCGTGGAGATCAACACCATCCAGTTCCCCGACCAGACCGCCGATACGGTAGGCTGTGCCGCGCTGACATGGCTGAGCGACGAGTGGATCCGCATGGTCAACGTGGCTGCCGACGGCTGCCGTGAGCGCGGCATGGTCTGCGACATCATCGTCGGCTCGGGCTGGCCCTTCGGCGCCGAATACCTTGCGCCCGAGGAGCAGGTGCAGATGCTCTATCCCGTTACGGTCGATGTCAAGGGCGGCCGGTTTACCATCGGCCGCGACGAGGTGCTCGACATGGCCAACGCCCATGTGGCCAATCCCCGCAGCAACCCGACCAAGGAGCTTCTGTTCATCCGCCTGATGCCCAAGCATGTCGCCCATTTCACCGAGGGCGTTTCGTACGACGACCAGGCCGGCAACGATACCATCACGGTCGATGTCCCCGAGGGCGAACATGTTCTCTACTTTTTCGTGAAGCTGAACGGCTATTCGCGTGTTATCCTGGGGGCTCCGGGCGCCAGCGGGCCCGTGGTGAACCACCTCGACGGCAAGGCCGTGGAGCGTTACCTCGATAAATTTTCCGATGCGATGCATTTCACCCGCGGCAAACTCAAGGGGGAAATCCGCGCGGCGTTCTGCGACAGTTTCGAGCTGGAAGGCAACAACTGGACGCCCGGCATGTTCGCCGAGTTTGAGAAGCGTATGGGTTACTCGCTCTATCCGTTCCTGCCCTATGTGTTCCAGCGTACCGGAGCCATGGGCGAACCCGTCCGTGAGGCTTACGGCTGCAGTTTCTCGCCCGAAGTGACGCGCGACGTGATCGAGCGTGTCCGCCACGATTTCTGGCACGTGCAGATGCAGCTCTTCAAGGAGAACTTCATCGACGTATACAATGCGTGGTGCCATCGCAACGGGCTCAAGTCGCGCATCCAGGCCTACGGCCACCAGCTCCATCCCGTCGAAACGTCGATGTATCTCGACATCCCCGAATGCGAATCGTGGATACACGACGGCATCGGCCGGGTGATGGAGCCCAACCAGTACCTTTCGGGGCGCGGTTACAGCATGGTCAACAAGTTCGTCTCTTCGGGGGCGTTTCTGGCCAACCGCAACATCGTGAGCTGCGAAGAGCAGACCAACGTGGGCAATATCTTCCAGACCACGCTCGAGGAGGTCAAGGTGACGGGCGACCGCAGCAACCTTTCGGGCGTCAACCACTCGGTGCTCCACGGCTTCAATTACAGCCCCCGCCAGAAGGATTTCTTCGGCTGGATACAGTTCGGTACTTATTTCAACGAGAACAATACGTGGTGGCCTTATGTGCGTCCGTGGATGGATTACAAGGCGCGTGTCTCCGCCCTTTTGCAGAACAGCGTCTATCAGGCCGACATCGCCATCCTGCCGCCGCTCGAAGACCTCTGGTCGATCCACGGCATGCAGCGTGACCCCTATCCTGGCGTCACCTATCCCGCCTATGCCAACGACCTCTGGGAGGCCGTCCAGCAGAGCGGCAACGGCTGCGACTATGTCAGCGAGAAGGTCATCTGCCAGTCGTCCGTCGCGGGCGGCCGGCTCCGCTTCGGTTCGCGCAGCTACAAGACCCTGTTGCTGATGGAGGTCGAGAGCCTCGAACCCCGGACCGCTGCGCGCATCGCCGACTTCGTGGCAGCGGGCGGACGTGTGATCGCCATCGGGAAGGTGCCCCACAAGGGGCTCGGCTTCCGCGATGCCGCGGCGAAGGATGCCCGTGTGAAGGCGATCATCGACCGTGTCGTGACGACCTGGCCCGACCGTTTTGTCCGTGTCGATGCCCCGCAGGGGGATATGCTCGGCTGGTACCGCACCTTGCAGGCGGAATACGGCCTGACCCCTTATGCGAAAATCTCCGACCTCGACCGTTTTATGATGATGAACTATTACAAGTCGGGCGACAGGGATATCTATTTCGTCGTCAACTCTTCGATCGAACGTTCCATGCAGACCCGGCTCGAATTTCCCGCCGAGGTAGCTGCCAAGCAGGCCTGGGTCTGGGATGCCGAGACGGGCGTGCGGCATATGCTCGACATGCGGAACGGTACGCTGGAGTTGTGCCTGACGCCTGCCGAGGCGAAATTCATCGTCTTCGAGAAAGACCGCGGCGGCCAAATGCTGCCCGCACCTGCACCCCGCAGCGCGAACCCCATTGCCCTCAACGGCATCTGGGATGTCAGGGCCACGCACCATGTGGATAAGAGTACCCGGGAATTCTCCCTGACCGACCTCGTGGATCTGCACAGCCTGCCGTTCCCCTGGTTGCAGAGCTTCGCCGGCACCATCGAATACACCCGCACGGTCGATGTCGAAGATCCGGCGGCCTACCATACGCTCGATGCCGGCCTTACGCATAACGGCATCACCGAACTTTTCGTCAACGGCGAGCCTGCGGGCGTGCGCTGGTACGGTGCACGTACGTTCGACGTAGCGGGCAAACTCCGTAAGGGCACGAATGTCCTGACGATCCGTGTTACCACAGTGCTGACCAACTATGCCAAGGCCCGTGCCGCAGATACTCCGACGGCTGCCCGCTGGGAATGGGCGCAGCGGCTCAACAAGGAGCTCGGCCTGCGCGGCCCCGTAATCCTGTACTGATAACTTAAAACCTTAATAAAGTAATTCTGTAAACGACTATGAAAAACAAAAACATCTCCCGGGCTTGCCTTGCTGCGGCCCTTGTCATGGCCGGTACGGTTTCGGCACACGCCTCGGCGCTCCGCAGCAGTGCTCCGGAAACCGAAGCCGCGGTTATGATTATGGACAATACGCGGATGGCCAGGCCCAAAGCGAAGATCGTAAAAGAATATGCCCCGACCAACCGTCCGGCCGAGGCCGAGCGTCTGTTCCGCTCCGAGGCCGTCGAGGCCGAGATCGCGCGTATCAAGGGCGTGCTCTCCAATGCCAAGCTGGCCTGGATGTTCGAGAACTGTTTTCCCAACACGCTCGACACGACGGTGCGCTACCGCAAGGACGACAACGGCAGGGACGATACGGTGGTTTATACCGGCGACATCCATGCCATGTGGCTCCGTGACTCGGGTGCGCAGGTGTGGCCCTACCTCCAGCTGGCCAACAAGGACGAGCACCTGCGCAGTATGCTGGCCGGCGTGATCCGCCGCCAGTTCAAGTGCATCGAGCTCGATCCCTATGCCAATGCGTTCCTCGACCCCTACGACCCGAACCCCGACCATCAGTGGATGAGCGACCAGACCCAGATGCGCCCCGAACTGCACGAACGCAAGTGGGAGATCGACTCGCTGTGTTATCCGTTGCGTCTGGCCTATGAATACTGGCTGGTGACGGGTGACGATTCGGTGTTCGACGAACATTGGATGGCGGCCGTCAGGAACATTCTCAAGACGTTCCGTGAACAGCAGCGCAAGGAGGGTGTCGGCCCCTATACGTTCATGCGTGTGACCGACCGCCAGCTCGATACGGTCTGCAACATGGGCAAGGGCAATCCGGTGAATCCCGTCGGGCTGATCGCTTCGGTATTCCGTCCCTCGGACGATGCGACGACGTTCCTCTTTCTCGTGCCTTCGAATTTCTTTGCCGTGACTTCGCTGCGCAAGGCTGCCGAAATCCTGACCAAAGTCAACGGACAAGCCGCGCTGGCTGCCGAGTGCACCGAGCTGGCTGCCGAGGTGGAGACGGCACTCAAGAAATACGCTACCTACAACCATCCCGAATACGGAACGATCTACGCCTTCGAGGTCGACGGTTACGGCAACCGCTTCCTGACGGACGACGCCAACGTGCCGAGCCTGCTGGCGATGCCCTACCTGGGCGACATGGACGTGAACGATCCGATCTACCAGAATACCCGCCGCTTCGTGTGGAGCGAGGCGAACCCCTACTTCTTCCGCGGTTCGGCTGGCGAAGGCATCGGCGGCCCGCACGTCGGTTACGACATGGCCTGGCCGATGAGCATCATGATGAAGGCCTTTACCTCGCAGGACGATGCCGAGATCAAGCGCTGCGTAGAGATGCTGATGACCACCGATGCCGGGACGGGCTTCATGCACGAGTCGTTCAATGTGAACGACCCGACGGATTTCACCCGCTCGTGGTTCGCATGGCAGAACACGCTGTTCGGCGAGCTGATCCTCAAGCTGGTGAACGAGGGCAAGGTCGACCTGCTGAACTCGATTACGGTAAAATAACAGGTTCGGTTTTTTTTCAGGAGGGCCGCGGGAATATCGCGGCTCTCCTGTCGTTTTTTTGCTATCTTTGTATCCGACCCAAATTATTATCATTATGAAGAAACGACTTCTGGCATTGTGCTGCGCATTGGCTGTGGCCGGTGCCGCTACGGCCAAGATCGTCGGTGCGACGTCGCCCGGCGGAAACCTCCGCATGGAAATCGAGGTGGCTGACAAGATCAGCTATACCGTCTGGAGCGGTGCGGACAAAGTCCTCGATGCCTGTACGTTGTCGCTGACCCTGGCAGACCGTACGCTGGGCGAGGCTCCCCGTCTGCGCAGCGTGAAGCGCTCCTCGGCCGACGAGATGCTCGAACGCCGCAACCCGACCAAGGATGCCGTCGTCCGGAACTGCTATAATGCCGTGCAACTCAGGTTCGCCGGCGACTACGCGGTGGAGTTCCGCCTTTTCGACGACGGTGTGGCCTACCGCTTCGTCACCTCGCTGCCCGGCGAGGTCGAGGTGCTCGGCGAAGAGTGCCGGCTGGGACTGCCCGCCGGAAGCGAGGCGTGGCTCTCCGAGGTGAACGGTTTCCGTTCGATGTACGAGGAGCCCTACACCCGTGTGGCGATGTCCGGGTATGCCCCTTCGGACAAGATGAGCTACCTGCCCGTGCTGGTCGGGATGCCGGGGGGCAAGAAGCTCCTGCTGGCTGAGTCCGATGTACGGGACTACCCCTGCATGTTCGTCAGGAGCGACGGACGGGGCGGTTTCGAATCGCTTTTCCCGCGCGTGCCGAAGGAGTACGGCCCCGATGGCGACCGCAGCCTGAAGGTGCTCTCCGAAGAACCCTATATTGCCCGGACGCAGGGGACGCGCACTTTCCCGTGGCGCCTTGCCGTCGTGGCCGGGGAGGATGCCGACCTGATCGAAAACGAGCTGGTGTGGCTGCTGGCCGCCCCCGCTGCCGATACCGACTGGGAGTGGGTGAAGCCCGGACTGGTGAGCTGGGACTGGTGGAACGGCATGCGCCTGTCGGGGGTCGATTTCCGTGCCGGGCGCAATACGGAGTCCTACCGTTACTACATCGATTTCGCAGCCAAATACGGCGTTCCCTATATTATCATGGACGAAGGCTGGTCGGCATCGACGACCGACGTATTCCGTCCCAATCCCGACCTCGACCTGCCCGGCCTGATCGCCTACGGCAAGGAGCGCAACGTGCAGATCGTGCTGTGGCTGACATGGCTCGCCGTCGAGAAGGACATGGAACGCCTTTTCACGACGCTCGAAGAGTGGGGCATCCCGGGCGTGAAGATCGACTTCATGGATCGTAGCGACCAGTGGATGGTCAACTATTACGAGCGTGTGACCAAGTGTGCGGCCGATCATCATATCTTCGTCGACTGGCACGGCTCCTATACACCCAAGGGCCTTTTCCGCACCTATCCGAACCTGCTGACCTACGAGGCGGTGCTCGGCATGGAGCAGGGCGGCCGCTGCAAACCCGACAACAGCAATTACCTGCCTTTCATCCGCAATGCCGTCGGCCCCATGGACTTCACCCCGGGCGGGATGTTCTGCTCTCAGCCCGAGGATAACCGTTCGACGGGTTCGAACCCGATGGCCTCGGGGACGCGCGCTTACCAACTGGCACTTTACGTAGTCTTCGAAAGCCCGTTGCAGATGATGGCCGACAACCCGGTCTATTATTACCGCGAACATCCCTGCACGGAGTTCATCGCCTCGGTGCCTACGACCTGGGACGAGCTGCGCGTGCTGCGTGCCCGGTGCGGCGAACAGGTCGTCGTGGCGCGTCGCAAGGGCGACCGGTGGTTCATCGGGGGCATTACCAACAACCAGCCCTATTCCACCGAGGTCGCGCTCGATTTCCTGCCTGCCGGGCGCAGTTATACGATGACCTCGTTCGAGGACGGTGTGAATGCCGACCTGCAGGCCATGGATTACAAGAAACGTGAGCGGAAAGTCGATGCTTCGACCGTCGTGAAGATCGACATGGTTCGCAATGGCGGCTGGGCGGCCGTAATCGAATAGGCGTGCCCGGGCCGGAGTCCATCCGCGATCGGTAGGCGGACAGTGCCCGGATTTGCTGTAAAAAACGAAAGGAAGTGCGAATAACGCATTTCCTTTCGTTTTTTCGTTCCTGTGTTTTTCCTGGCGAGCCCGGGAGGGTTTCAGGCCTGCGGGGCATATTCCCGCATCCGGTACAGCTGGTCGCGCAGGCGCGGGGTGAAACCCGCCTCGCGGATGGCACCGCGGATGCCCTCGGCGTCGAAACGGTTGTGCGCTCCGGCCGAGGAGACGACGTTTTCCTCGATCATGATCGACCCCATGTCGTTGGCGCCGCTGTGCAGGGCGGCTTGTGCCGTGGCCTTGCCTACGGTGAGCCACGAGGCCTGGATGTTGCGGATATTGCACAATACGAGGCGGCTCACGGCGATGATGCGCAGGTATTCCAACGGAGAGAACCGTGTCGTTACCCTCTGGCGTTCCAATTCGGTGCCCGTCGACCGGAAGATCCACGGGATGAATGCGATGAACCCGTACTTTCCTTCGGGGCAGCGGGCCTGCAGGTCGCGGATACGCAGCAGGTGGTCTACACGCTGGTGCGGGGTCTCGACATGGCCGTACATCATCGTTGCCGAGGTCGGAAGGCCGAGGCAGTGCGCCTCGTGCATCACGTCGAGCCACTTTTCGACCGACGGCTTGGCGGGCGATATGGCCCTGCGTACGACGGGGTCGAGGATCTCGGCGCCGGCACCCGGAAGCGAGTCGAGCCCGGCTGCCATCAGGCGGCGCAGGGTCTCCAGGGTCGTCAGGCCGCTGATGCGGGCGATGTGCGCCACCTCGGGCGCACCCAGCGCATGCAGCCGCAGCGTGGGGTAGAGCGCTTTCAGGTCGGAGAAAAGCCGCTCGTAGAAGTCAATGCGCAGTTGCGGATGCAGGCCGCCCTGCAACAGCAGCTGGTCGCCGCCCAGCTCCAGCGTACGGTCGATCTTCTCGCGGTATTCGGCCAGCGTGGTGACGAATGCCCGGTCTGTCTGGTGGGGCTTGCAGTGGAAATTGCAGAACCGGCAACCCGAGATGCAGACGTTGGTGATGTTGACATTGCGGTCGATCTGCCAGGTCACCACCTCCGGGTCGGGAACCACGGCGCGGCGCACCTCGTCGGCCACGAGCGCCAGCTCCTGCAACGGAGCCTGGTCGTAGAGCCGGTAGGCCTCCTCGCGTGAGAGCGGCTCCCTTCGCCGGCATTTGTCGTAGATGCGTTGCACGGCTATCGGTTTTTACGGCGGGTGCTGCGGCGTACCTTCGGGCCGTCCTCGCGGGGTGCGGGGGCCATGGGACGACCGTTGTCTATCAGCAGCTCGAAATCGAGCTGGCGCTTCTGCAGGTCGGCACGTTTCACGCGGATGCGTACGGCGTCGCCCAGCGTCATGCGGCGGCCTGTCGAGCGGCCGACGATCTCGTAATTGGCTTCGTCGAACTGGAAGAAATCACCTTCGATGTCGCGCAGGAACGACATGCCCTCGATGTGGGTTTCGTCCAGCTCGACATAGATGCCCCATTCGGTGAGCCCCGAAATGTGGCCGTCGAACTCTTCGCCGATGCGCTCCTTCATGAATTCGACCATCTTGTACTTGATCGAGGCGCGTTCGGCCTCGGAGGCAATCACTTCGCGTTCCGAAGCGCGGGCGCACAGATCTTCGAGCGTCGTCTTGTCTGCCGCCTTCTCGCCTGCGAGGTAACGCGCCAGCAGGCGGTGCACCATCATGTCGGGATAGCGGCGGATGGGCGACGTGAAATGCGTATAGTAGGGGAATGCAAGGCCGTAGTGGCCGATGTTGTCGGTCGTGTAAAAGGCTTTTGCCATCGAACGCACGGCCATCGTCGACACGGCGTTCTCCTCGGTCGAACCTTTGATCTGGGCGAAGAGCTTGTTCAGCTCCTTGGCCACGGCCCGCCCGCCCGTGGCCTTGAAGATGTGCCCGAAGCGCAGGATGAACTGCCGGAAACGGTCGAGCTTCTCTTCGCTCGGCTTGTCATGCACGCGGTAGACCATCGTGCGTTCCACGGTGCGCCCCTTGTCGGTCTTGCGCTTGCCGCAGAACTCGGCGACGCGGCGGTTTGCCAGCAGCATGAACTCCTCGATCATCTGGTTTGACTCCTTCTGTTCCTTGAAATAGACGCCGATGGGCTTCCCAGCCTCGTCGAGCTGGAATTTCACCTCCTCGCGGTCGAAGCTGATGGCCCCGTTTTTAAAACGTGCCTTGCGCAGCGCCTGGGCCAGCCGGTTGAGGGTCAGCACCTCTTCGGCGAAATCGCCCCGTCCCGTCTCGATGATCTCCTGCGCCTCGGCATAGGTGAACCGGCGGTCAGAGTGGATGACCGTGCGGCCGAACCATTCGTCGAGCAGTTCCAGCCCTTCGTTGATCGTGAATACCGCCGAGAAACAGAGGCTCGCCTCGTGCGGGCGTAGCGAGCAGAGCTCGTTCGACAACCGCTCGGGCAGCATCGGGACGGTGCGGTCTACCAGGTAGACCGACGTGCCGCGTTCTACGGCCTCGTCGTCGATCACCGAGTGCGGGCGCACGTAGTGCGTCACATCGGCGATATGTACACCGATTTCCCATACGCCCTCCCCGACCTTGCGTACCGAAAGCGCGTCGTCGAAGTCCTTGGCGTCGGCCGGGTCGACCGTGAAGGTCGTCACATTGCGGAAATCGCGGCGCCGGGCGATCTCCTTGGCCGTAATCCGGCCGTCGATACCCTCCGCCGCCTGTTCGATCTCGGGCTCGAAGCGGTAGGGCAGTTCGTATTCGGCCAGGATGGCGTGCATCTCGGTGTCGTTGTTGCCCGCCATGCCCAGCCGCTCGATCAGTTCGCCCACGGGGCTCTTGCTCCCTTCGGCCCAGTCGGCGATGCGCACGACGACCTTTTCGCCGTCCTTCACGTCGGGGTACAGCCGTTTGGAGAGGTAGATGTCCATCGGCATACGGCGCGAATCCGCCCGTACGAATATCTGGTGCGCCCCTACTTCGGCGATGCCGACATAGGGCTTGCGGCTGCGTTCGACGATGCGCGTGATTTCGCCCTCCATCTTCCCGTCGCGGCCGCGGTGCATGACGACCACCTCCACGCGGTCGCCGTTCAGGGCGTTGGCCGTGTTGCGCTGGTTGACGAAGATATCTTTCTCCTCACCTTCGACGCGCACGTAGATCGACCCCGTGGCCGTCATGTCCGCCACGCCTTCGAAGTGGGGCAGGTGCTTGTGCGTGAGGCGGTATTTCTCGCGTGCGCACTCCTCGACGATGCCTTCGTCGTGCAGCCGTCCCAGAATTTCGAATGTTTCGCGGCGCCCCTCTTTCGTGGCGCCTCCCGAGGCCGAAGCCAGGTGCTTGAGCGAGAATTTATTGTTGGGGAACTCCCGGAAAAGGCTCAGGATGACTGCCGCCCTGTCGGTGTTCTTCGCACCCTTTGCCGGGCGCTTTTTTTGTGTTTGCTTTTTCATTTCTTCAGAATTTGCAGGGCAAGGCGCTTCATGAAGCCGATGCCCACGTTGATAGCCCCTTCGTCGGGGTTGAATGTCGCCGTGTGGGGGCGTCCTGCCGCGGCGCCTACGCCCAGCCGGTAGAACAGCGACGGGTATTTGGTACAGTAAAAGCCGAAATCTTCGGCCGTGGTGCGCAGCGGGAGCATCTCGACCTGCAGTTTCTCCTCGCGGGCCAGTGCCGCGGCCTGTTTCACGAGGTGTTCGTCGTTGACCACGCAGGGGTAACCGTGGCTGATGTCGACGGCGATCCGCACCCCCAGGCGCTTGTCGATCTCGGCGGCGATGTTGCGAATGCGCTGGTGGATGATTTCGCGCTCACGCTCGTCGAACGTGCGCAGCGTCCCCTCCAGGTAGACCTCGTCGGGGACGATGTTCGTGGCACCTCCGGCCTCTATGCGTCCGATCGAGAGCACGCACTCCTCGTGGTTGAGCGCGATGAGCCGCGTCACGAACTCCGCGGCGGCCGCCACGGGGTCTTTCAACTGCGGGCGCATGGCGCCGTGCCCGCCCGTACCGTGCACCGAGAAGCGCAGTTCGTCGCTGGAGGCCATGTATTTCCCGGCGCGGAATCCCAGCGTCCCGACCTCCAGTTGCGGCTCGACGTGCTCGCCCACCACGGCACGCACCTCGTACCCGTCGAACGGGTTTTCGGCCAGCACCAGCGACGCACCGCCCGGGTTGCACTCCTCGCCCGGCTGGAACAGCCCGAAGAGCGTGCCGCGGAAGTCGGGTTCGGCGGCGAGCTGCTGCAATACCCCGAAGAGTACCGCCGCGTGCATGTCGTGGCCGCAGGCGTGCATGACGCCGGGGGTGCATGACCGCCAGCCGATGTCGTTCTGTTCGGTGATCGGCAGGGCGTCGATGTCGGCGCGCAGTACTACGGCGCGGCGTTTGGGATCGGCTTTCCCGCGTCCTTCGATCCAGGCCAGCACGCCCGTTCGGGCGATAGGACGGTGCTCGATGCCCAGCTCCGTGAGCCGGTCGGCGATGAAGGCTGCCGTGTCGTGTTCCTTGAACGACAGTTCGGGGTGTGCATGCAGGTGGCGGCGGAATTCAGTGGGATTCATTCGTGTCGTTTAAAATATCGCTTTTGCAATCTTGATGATGTTGTCGGCCTTGCCCATCGGGTAGTAGTGCAGGACGGGGACGCCCGCTTCGACCAGCTCCCGGCTCTGGGCGACGGCCCACTCGGTTCCGATTTCGCGGACGGCCTTCGGGTCGTCCTTGTGGCGCAGCACCTCGCGCCCGAGTTCCTCGGGGATATGGCAGCCGAAGGTCTGGGGCAGTAGTGTCAGGTGGCGCACCGTCGATAACGGCTTGATGCCCGGGATGATCGGGACGGTGATGCCGGCCTCACGGCACCGGCGCACGTAGTCGAAGAACCGCGCGTTGTCGTAGAAAAGCTGCGTGACGACGTATTCTGCCCCGGCATCGACCTTCGCCTTGAGGCAGGCGATGTCGGCCTCGGGCGAGGCGGCCTCCTCGTGCATCTCCGGGTAACCCGCCACGCCGATCGAGAATTTCGAATGGTGGCACTCCTCGACCTCGCCGTCGACGAACTGGCCGCGGTTCATGGCCGCGATCTGCCGCACGAGGTCAACGGCATGCGTATGTCCCTGCGGGTGGGGCATGAAGAACTTTTCGTTCTGCGACTTGTCGCCGCGCAGCGCCAGTACGTTGTGCAGCCCGAGGAAATCGAGGTCGATCAGCGCATCCTCGATATCGTATTTCGACTGCCCGCCGCAGATCAGGTGCGGCACGACTTCCACGCCGTATTTCTTCTGGATGGCGGCCGAGATGCCTACCGTGCCGGGGCGGCGGCGCACGACGTGCCATTCGACGCTGCCGTCGGGGCGCACCGCCTGCTTGATGCCTTCGCGGTGGAACGTCACGTTGATGTAGGCCGGGTCGAAGCCGATCAGCCGGTCGATGCTTCCGAAGACGCCGCAGCAGCCGTCTCCCTTGAGCGGCGGCAGCAGTTCGAAGGCAAAGCGCGTACGGCGTTCCGAAATGGCTTTATGGATGATGTCTACGACATTCATGGGGTATCAGATATTATGCGGTATGAGTTTTTTTACCAGTTCGACATCCAGTCCGCGGCGCCGGGCGTAGTCGAGCAGTTGTTTGGTGTCGACCGTGCCGACCGAGAAGTAGTCCGCGTCGGCCAGCAGCAGTCCGCAGAGTGCCTCTCCGGGATCGACCATGTAATTTTCCGTGAGTTTCATGCCCGTGGTCAGCTCGGCCGCCAGCAGGTCGAAGGCCTCGCGCTTGAGCGAATGGTCGGGTGACGCGGGGTAGCCGAACGCCATCCTGCGGCCGCGGTATTCGCCGCGGATGACCTGCCGGGGTGTGGGCGCTTCGCCGGTTTCGTAGCCCCACATCTGCCGCCGCACGAACGAGTGCACGGCTTCGGCGAACGCCTCGGTCAGGCGGTCGGCCAGCAGCTTGGCCATGATGGCGTTGTAGTCGTCGCCCGCAGCGCGGAATTTTTCGCACAGCTCCTTCAGCCCGATGCCCGCCGTCACGGCGAAGCAGCCGATCCAATCGCCTTTGGGGGCGATGAAGTCCGCCAGCGAGAGGTTTTCCTGCCCGCGGGTCTGGTTGCGGAGCATCGCCAGGCGGTGTTCGCGGCCCTTGGGGTCTGTGATCCAGATGTCGTCGCCCTCGGAACGCGCCGGGAAGATGCCTACGGCGGCCTGCAGCGTGAGCAGTCGCTCGTCGCGGATACGTGCCAGCAGCGCCTGCGCGTCGGCGAATACCTTGCGGGCCTCCTCCCCCTTTTCGGGGTGGTCGAGGATCTCGGGGTAACGCCCTTTCAGCCCCCATGCCGGGAAAAAGAAGTTCCAGTCGATGTAGGGCTCGGCATCGGCCACGTCGAAATCGGGGAAGACCATCCGTCCGGGGTGCGCCGGTACGACGGGACGGTGCAGTGTGGCGCCCTTGCGGGCTTTGCGCGCCTCGACGATCGGGATCAGGTTGCGCGTGCGCTCGGCGTGCTCGTATTCGCTCCGCATGGCCTGCTGTCCGGTGCGGACTTTGTCGGCGTAAAGCGCCCCGTCGGAGCCCAGCAGTTGTGCCAGTATCTGGCTGTTGCGGCTGGCGTTGGGCGAGTGCACCACCACGCCCGCGTAGACCGGGGCGATCTTCACCGCCGTGTGCAGGTCGGAGGTCGTCGCCCCGCCGATGATGACCGGGATGCGCAGGGCGCGGCGTTCCAGCTCCTCGCAGACATGCGCCATCTCGTCGAGCGACGGGGTGATCAGCCCGCTCAGACAGATGCAGTCGGCGCCCCACGCCACCGCCTCGTCGACGATGCGCTGCGACTCGACCATCACCCCCAGATCCTTTATTTCGTATCCGTTGCAGGCCATCACGACCGCCACGATATTCTTTCCGATGTCGTGCACGTCGCCTTTCACGGTGGCGATCAGCACCTTGCCCGCGCGGTTCGACACCCCGGCCGCCCCCTGCTCAATGTAGGGCGTAAGCGCCGCCACGGCGCGCTTCATCACGCGGGCGGTTTTCACCACCTGCGGCAGGAACATCTTGCCTTCGCCGAAGAGCGTGCCGACATGCTCCATGGCGGGCATCAGCAGCGTGTCGATCACGGCCATCGGGCTGCCCAGGGTTTCGTAACCCTCCAGCGCATCCTGCTCGATGAAATCCGCCACGCCTTTGAGCATTGCGTGGCCGATGCGCTCGCCGAGCGTCCCCGCGCGCCATGCGTCGGGAGCCTGGGGCTGCGTCTGGGCAACCGTGCGCACTTGCTGGGCATATTCGGTGAGCCGTTCGGCAGCGTCCGGACGCTGGCAGAGGATCACGTCCTCGACCCGTTCGAGCAGTTCGGGCTCTATCTCGCTGTAAACCCGCACCATCTGCGGGTTGACGATGCCCATGTCCATCCCGGCGCGGATGGCGTGGTAGAGGAACGCCGAGTGCATCGCCTCGCGCACGGCGTTGTTGCCGCGGAAGGCGAACGAGAGGTTCGACACGCCGCCCGAGACCTTGGCATGGGGCAGGTTGTGCTTGATCCAGCGCGTGGCGTCGATAAAGGCTTTGGCATAGCTGTCGTGCTCGGGGATTCCCGTCGCCACGGCCAGCACGTTGGGGTCGAAGATGATGTCCTCGGCAGGGAATCCCGCATCGGTGAGCAGTTTGTAGGCGCGTGAGGCCACCTCCGTCTTACGTTCGTAGGTGTCGGCCTGTCCCCGCTCGTCGAAGAGCATCACCACGGCGGCCGCACCGTAGCGGTGTATCTCCTGCGCGCGGCGCAGGAATTCGGCTTCGCCCTCCTTGAGCGATATGGAGTTCACGACGGCCTTGCCCTGTGTGACCTGCAACCCGGCCACGAGCACCTCCCATTTCGACGAGTCGATCATCGCCGGCACGCGGGCTATCTCGGGCTCCGACGCCATCAGGTTGAGGAACGTGCGCATGGCCTCCGCACCGTCGATCAGCCCGTCGTCCATGCAGACGTCGACGATCTGTGCCCCGGCGTCGACCTGGGCGCGGGCGACGGAGAGCGCCTCCTCGTAGTTGCCCTCGCGGATCAGCCGCGCGAATTTGGCCGAGCCTGCGACGTTGGTGCGTTCGCCGACGTTCACGAAATTGGCTTCGGGGACGATGCGCAGCGGTTCGAGGCCGCTCAGCGTCGTGACATGTTTGGGTGCCGGCACGGGGCGCGGGGCGTAGTTCCCTGCGATCTTCGCCAGCTCGAAGATATGTGCCGGCGTGGTGCCGCAGCATCCGCCGACGATGTTTACCAGCCCGCGGCGCATGTATTCGCCGACGTCGCGGGCGAACATCTCGGGTGTTTCGTCGTAGCCGCCCATGACATTGGGGAGCCCGGCGTTGGGGTGTGCCGAGATGCGGAATTCGGCCACCGCGGCCAGCCGTTCGAGGTAGGGCATCAGTTGTCGGGCGCCATAGGCGCAGTTGAAGCCGACGGAGAGGAGCCGCGCATGCGATACCGAGGCGTAGAAAGCCTCGACGGTCTGTCCCGAGAGGGTGCGGCCGCTGGCGTCGGCCAGCGTGCCCGAGACCATGACGGGGATTGCGCGTCCGAGCTGTGCGGCCAGCGTGTCGATGGCGTAGAGGGCGGCCTTGGCGTTGAGCGTGTCGAAAACGGTTTCGACCAGCAGGATATCCGCGCCGCCGTCCACGAGGCCGCGCGCCTGGTCGGTGTAGGCTTCGGCCAGCTGCGTGAAGGTCACCTCGCGGGCTGCGGGGTTTCCGACGTCGGCCGACATCGAGGCCGTGCGGTTGGTCGGGCCCATCGAGCCCGCCACGAAACGGGGTTTGAGCGGGTTGCGGGCCGTGAATTCGTCGGCTGCGCTGCGTGCCACCCCGGCCGCCGCACGCGAAATCTCATAGGCGTATGCCTCCAGCCCGTAGTCGGCCAGCGACACGGCGTTGGCGTTGAAAGAGTCGGTCTCGATGATGTCGGCGCCCGCCTGCAGGTATTTTACGTGTATTTCGCGCACCGCCCCGGGGCGTGTCACCGCCAGCAGGTCGTTGCAGCCTTTGAGCAGTACGTTCCAGTCGCGGAACCGTTCGCCGCGGTAATCCTCCTCCGTGAATCCGTACTGCTGCACCATGGTGCCGAAGCCGCCGTCGAGCAGCAGGATGCGGGATTCGAGCGCCTCGTATAACTTGTTTGCCATTTACTTTCCGATGATTTCTATTTCGAAGAGTTTGCTCCAGTTCTTGCCGGTCACGAAGATGCGCTTCCCGGCGGCATCGTATGCGATGCCGTTCAGTACGTCGGTCGTGGGCGTAACCTCCTCGTCGGGCAACAGTCCCGTGAGGTCTACGACCCCTTCGACCACGCCTGTCGCCGGGTCGATGATGACGATCTGGTCGGTCGTGTAGACGTTGGCCCACAACTTGCCGTCGATCCACTCCAGCTCGTTGAGGAAATTGATCGCCATGCCTTTGAGCGTCACCGTCGTGCGTTTCTCGCGTTTGAACGTCGCAGGGTCGAGCGTGTAGATATTGGCCGTGCCGTCCGACATGTAGAGCTTTTGCCCGTCGGTGGTCAGTCCCCAGCCTTCGCCGGGGTAGCGGAACTCCTTGATTTTCTTGCCTGTTTTCAGGTCGTAGACATAGGCTTTGTTCGATTGCCACGTGAGCTGGTACAACTTGCCGTCGAGCAGCGTGATCCCTTCGCCGAAATCCTCCTGCGGCAGCCGTGCGAACACCTCCGTGCGCCCGGTTTCGAGGTCGAGGGTCTGCACGACCGACTCGCCGTGCTCCCCGGTGCCTTCCCACAGCATGCCGTCGGCGAATTGCAGCCCCTGCGTATAACTGGTCGTCGGGTGAGGATATACCGCGCGGACGCTGTACGTGTATTCTTTCGGCGCGACAGGAGCCTCGGGGCGTTTGGCACGGGCCTGATTTCCGCCGCACGACGCGAGCAGCAGGCCGAATAACAGAACGCTTGCGAACTTTTTCATTTTCTCTTTTTGAACATCGGATGCAAAGATACGAAAAACCCGGCATATGACGAATTTTTTGCCTATCTTTGCACAAACCTTGCGTCCCTTATGAGTAAAATATTTCCCAGGTTCTTTCTGCCTTTACTCGCTGCTGCATTCATCGTGGCTTGTATCCGTATCCCGAAACAACCGCAGACGACCGATCCCGACACCACGCCGCTGACTTACCGTTTCGACGGCGGTGCCGACCTGACCGCACTGTTCACCCTTCAGGCATCCTATGTCGCTGCCGACGGACGGACACAGACCGAGCAGATCGCTTCGCTGCCGTGGGCGAAAGAGGTCGGTGTGTCCGCCCCTTTCGGTGCCCGTCTCGACGTCAGGTTCCGGAAAAAGGCCGACTATCCCCGGCAGGACGTATATGCTGTCGGTTTTTCGGGCGGAATCGACTGTGCCTCCGCGAATGCGGCGATTCCCCCCCCCTCGGCCTGAGCCGTGCCGGGGGTGCCGGCAATATCGTACGGTTGCGGTTCTCGCTTCCGGACGGGGTGTCCCCGGACGACGTTTCGCTGCGCTTCGCACCCCTCAAATACGACAAACATTTCGCGTTTACATTTACCTGCGACGATTCCTATGTCACGGCTTACTCCCTCGTCTGGAGCTTGATCAATGCCAGGTGGATCGACGACCGGGAATTCCGCCATTTGGACGGCATCCCCACCTCGGGTTATGTCCCTGACCATGCGCTTGTGATGACCGACGGCTGCGGCAACGACCGCCGCTTCGGGTTCAGCTGTTCCGTTTGGCCTACCTGGGGCAGGGCGGATGATCCCGCCAATACCTATGTCAAAGACCTTGTCCGGACAGGTGCCAACAGCATGTATATTTCGTGGGAAGAGTTGCGCCTGCTCTCCGATTTCGGCGTTTCGATGCTTTTCCACAACGTCGACGAGCGGGTTTACGGCAAGGCCGACCCGGCGCTGATCGCGCAGGGTTTCCGCGACGACTACGACAAAGTCTGTGAAAAACTCGGGCTGCGGATGAAAGTACTGGGGCTTCCCGACGGTAACGAGGCCTATGCCGAGGCGGCGCAGCAATCCGATCTGATCCATTTTACCCGCAACTCCCTCGCGTGGCAGACCCGCATTTATTTGCACACGTGCGGCGATTTGCGCAAAGGGCAGACCTACGGTGGCGGCAACAATTCCGATCCCGATAAAAAACTGGCCGAGTTGGCCGAACAGGCGGTTTCCGGCAACCCGTATTGGGTCGGACTTACGATCCACCGCGGCGACAGGAGCTATGCGGAGATGCTCGAAAAGGTTTACCGCCTTTATGGCAAAGCCGGCAGCGACGCGCTCTGGGTCGCTTCGTGGGACGAGGTTTACGAATATGTCGCCATGCGCGAAGGTGCCCGGATCCGCAAAGACACCGAGGGGCGTACGGTGACGTTCGAAATCGAAATGCCCGTGGACGAAAGCTTTTGGTTCCGCGATATTTCGCTTTTGGTCGACGGCCTCGGCGGCGATTGCGGCGTGGAGCCTTTGTCGGACAACATCGTCGGGCTGGCGCGTGCCCCGCGCGGCGGCGGGATGCTGGTCAACGTGAATTTCAATCCCCGGCTTCCGGCGCTGGCCGAAAAGTATACGGCAGTCTACGAACGCGAGTACACCGACGCGGCGCTCGCCGATGCCCGCTATTTCGTCTCTCAGTTGCTGCCGTCGCTCGCGGCGCCGTTTGAACAACGGCTCGGTGCCGTCGTCGCACCGTCGCAGGGCGAGCTCGCCGCAGGACGCATCGAAGCTTACCTCGCCCAGATGGACGGGTATACTGTTACCGTGCAGCGCGACCTGCCTGCCGCAGAATAGGCTGGTACACATATATTTTAGAAAAAATTGTTGCTTTCTCGGTGAAAATCGCTATCTTTGCAACCCGATTTCGGAACGGAAAATAGGATAACAACAATATAGCAACCATTCATTATGAAGATCGTAAGAGAACAACGCGAAGAAAACAACTCGCTGCTCCGGGTGACGGTGGGCGAGGAGGATTACGGCCAGGCCGTCGAGAAGGAGCTGCGCGAGTACAAGCGCAAGGCCAACATCCCCGGCTTCCGTCCCGGCATGGTGCCCATGGGCCTTGTCAAGAAGATGTACGGCAAAGGCGTGCTGGCCGAGCAGTCGTACCGCACGGCGTCGAACGCCGTGTTCGAATATCTCCAGAAGGAGAAGATCGACTATCTGGGCGACGTGATCCCTTCGGAGGAGCAGGGCGATTTCGATTTCGAAAACGGCAAGGAGTTCGATTTCGTGTTCGAGATCGGCGAGGCTCCCGAGATCAAACTCGATCTTTCGGACAAGGATAAGGTGACCTACCACAAGATCAAGGTCGACAAGAAGATGCACGACGACTACCGTGCCAACTACCTGCGCCGTTTCGGCCGCCTGGTCGACGCCGACGAGGTGACCTCGGACGAGGCGCTGTCCGTAACGCTCGACAACGGCGAGATGAACGTTGCCGACGCTTACGTCGGGTTGATCTCGATGTCGGAGGAGGAGCGCAAGCCGTTCATCGGCAAGAAGGTGGGCTTTAAGACCACGGTCAACGTCAACGAACTTTACAAGAACCCGTCGCAGCGCGCTGCCGTGCTGCAGGTCAAGGAGGACGAGCTGGAGGGCATCAACCCCGAATTCTCGCTGGAGATCACCAAGATCCGCAAGTTCGCCGAACCGGAGCTGAACGAGGAGTTTTTCAAGATGGCATTCCCCGCAGGCGAGGTTACCGACGAGGCCGGGCTGGATAAGTTCATCGACGCACAAATCGGGCAGGAGCTCCGCCGCGAAAGCGATTACCTCTTCACGCTCCAGCTGCGTGACTACCTCGTGAAGAAGGCCGCGCTGAAGATGCCCGAGAAATTCCTCAAGCGCTGGCTCTTCACCATCAACGAAGGCAAGTTCTCGATGGAGGATATCGACAAGGATTTCGGCCAGTTCCTCAAGATGTTCACGTGGAACTACCTCCAGAAGCATTTCATCAAGCAGGACAACCTCTCCGTGAGCAAGGAGGAGGCGCTTGCTGAGGCCAAGTCGCTGGCCGCCGCGCAGTTCGCGCAGTACGGCATGCCGTCGGCGCCCGAGGACATGCTCGCCGGCTATGCCGAGAAGATCCTCGCCGACAAGGATCAGGGCCAGAAGATCTACGAGAAACTCTACGAGACGAAGGTCGTGGAAGATGTGAAATCGAAGATCAAGGTGACGGAAAAGGCCGTATCTGCGGAGGATTTCGCTAAATTGGCCCAGGCACTTTAGTATTTGCGGAAAAAATCTTATCTTTGGACTTTGCAGGCGTGATGTTTGCAAAGTCCTTTTGTTTGATGAAAACTCTTCACAATATGTCAGAATTTGAAAAATACGCACGGAACCATTGCGGTATCAGTTCGCTGAAACTGCATGACTTCCAGTCGGTCAGCGCATCGTATGTGTCGCCGACGATCATCGAGGAGCGTCAGCTGAACATCGCAACGATGGATGTCTTTTCGCGCCTGATGATGGATCGCATCATCTTCCTCGGCGCGCCGATCTACGACGACGCGGCCAATATCATCCAGGCACAGTTGCTTTTCCTCGAATCGGTCGATCCCGAAAAGGACATACAGATATATATTAATTCACCCGGCGGGTCGGTTTCGGCCGGATTGGGTATTTACGACACCATGCAGCTCGTCAATTCCGACGTGGCGACCATCTGCACCGGGCTGGCGGCCTCGATGGGAGCCGTGCTCCTGACTGCCGGCGCCAAGGGCAAGCGCTCGGCGCTGCCCCATTCGCGGGTGATGATCCACCAGCCGCTGGGCGGGGCGCAGGGACAGGCGTCGGACATCGAGATCACGGCGCGCGAGATCATGAAAACCAAGCGTGAGCTGTACGAGATACTCGCGGCGCATTCGGGCGTCTCGGTCAGGAAGATCGAAAAGGACGCCGACCGCGATTACTGGCTTTCGGCCCGCGAGGCGAAGGAGTACGGGCTGATCGACGAGGTACTTTCAAAACGCGGGAAGTGATGGCACAGAATAAGAACAACAATAACCATCGGGGCGGAACGGGCGGCGACAGCTGCTCGTTCTGCGGTGCCAAGCGCGGGGATGTGGAGATCATGTTCCAGGGCGTGGACGGCGCCAATATCTGCAACAAATGTATCGAGAACGGCTATAAGATCATCGTTGAGAACGACGTGGCCTCGGAGCAGCGGCGTGCCGCTGCGGCACCTTTCAAGATGGAGGAGTTGCTCAAGCCGGCGCAGATCAAGGAGTTCCTCGACCAGTATGTCATCGGGCAGGACGACGCCAAGCGTTATATGTCGGTAGCGGTCTACAACCACTACAAACGGCTGCTCTACGCCCCCAAGGACGACGACATCGAGCTCGACAAGTCGAACATCATCCTCGTGGGGCCCACCGGTACGGGCAAGACGCTCATGGCGCGCACGATCGCCAGGTTGCTCAAGGTGCCTTTCACGATCGTCGACGCCACCGTGCTGACCGAGGCGGGCTATGTGGGCGAGGATGTCGAGAGCATCCTTTCGCGGCTGCTTCAGGTTGCCGACTACGACGTGGCACAGGCCGAGCGGGGCATCGTTTTCATCGACGAGATCGACAAGATCGCGCGCAAGGGCGACAACCCCTCCATCACGCGTGACGTCTCGGGCGAAGGCGTGCAGCAGGCGCTGCTTAAAATACTCGAGGGCACGGTGGTGAACGTGCCGCCCCAGGGCGGGCGCAAACACCCCGAGCAGAAGTTCATCCAGGTCGACACGCGCAATATCCTCTTCATCTGCGGGGGTGCGTTCGACGGCGTGGAGAAGAAGATTGCCCAGCGTCTGAACACCCGCGCCATGGGATACGGGCGCCTGAATGCCGACCGGATCGACCGCGGCAACCTGATGCAGTACATCACGCCGCAGGATCTCAAGTCCTTCGGGCTGATTCCCGAACTGGTGGGCCGTCTCCCGGTGCTGACCTACATGCAGCCGCTTTCGCGCGAGGCGCTGCGCTCGATCCTCACCGAGCCGAAGAATGCCATCGTCAAACAGTACAAGCGCCTGTTCGAGCTGGACGGCGTGAAGCTCTCGTTCGACGAGGCGGTGCTGGACTACATCGTCGACAAGGCCGTCGAATTCAAGCTCGGCGCCCGCGGCCTGCGCTCGATCTGCGAGGCGATCATGATGGATACGATGTTCGACATTCCCTCGACGGATGCGCGGAAATTTACCGTTACTTTGCCTTATGCGAAGAAAAAGATAGAAAAAGCAAATATTTTGGAGTTAAAACAGGTTGGATAATATCTTTTTTATTACTTTTGCAGCGAGAACCCTAAGACAAAACCATAAAACCACAGACTGATATGTCATCTACCAATTCCAAACTGACCCGTGTGGCCGACAATATCCGTATCCTTTCGGCCGCCATGGTCGAGAAAGCCAAATCGGGGCATCCCGGCGGCGCCATGGGCGGCGCCGACTTCGTGACGGTGCTCTATACCGAGTTCCTGCGCTACGACCCCGACAACATGGCTTACCCCTACCGCGACCGTTTCTTCCTCGATCCGGGGCATATGTCGCCGATGCTCTACTCGGTGCTGTCGCTGGCTGGATACTATACGACCGAAGACCTGCAATCGCTGCGCCAGTGGGGCAGCGTGACGCCCGGCCACCCCGAGGTGGACGTGATGCGCGGTGTGGAGAATACCTCCGGCCCGCTCGGACAGGGACATGCCATGGCGCTGGGCGCCGCCATCGCGGAGCGCTTCATGGCGGCACGCTTCGGCGAGTGGATGGCGCACAAGACCTACGCCTATATCTCCGACGGCGCAGTCGAGGAGGAGATCTCGCAGGGCGTGGGACGCATCGCAGGACACCTGGGGTTGAGCAACTTCATCATGTACTACGATTCGAACAACATCCAGCTCTCGACCAAGGTCGATGAGGTGGACACCGAGAACGTGGCCATGAAATACGAAGCCTGGGGCTGGAACGTACTGTCGGTCGACGGGCACAATATCAATGAATTGCGTGAGGCGCTCGTGGCGGCCAACTCCGAAACGGAACGCCCGACGCTCATCATCGGCCATACAGTCATGGGCAAGGGGGCCCGTGCTGCCGACGGCGGGAGCTTCGAGGACAAGGTATCGACCCACGGGCAGCCGCTTACGGCGGCTGGCGCCGATTTCGCCGCCACGGTGAAAAACCTCGGGGGCGATCCCGAAAACCCGTTCTTCGTGTTCGACGAGAGCCGCGAGGCCTTCGCCGAGCGCCGCGAAGCGCTCCGTGCATGGGCTGCCCGCCAGGCCGGGGTCGAGAAGACGTGGCGCGGCGAGCACGGCGACTTGGCCCGCAAGCTCGACATGTTCCTTTCGGGGCGCCTGCCCGAGATCGACTATAAGTCCATCGAGGTAAAGGCCGGCGTTGCGACGCGGGCGGCATCGGCCACGGTGCTGGGCGTCTTTGCCGAGAAGATCGAAAATATGATCGTGGCTTCGGCCGACCTCTCCAATTCGGACAAGACCGACGGGTTCCTCAAGAAGACCAAGGCCTTCACGAAGGGCGACTTCAGCGGCAAGTTCTTCCAGGCGGGTGTTTCGGAGCTGACGATGGCCTGCGTGGCCAACGGTATGGCGCTGCATGGCGGCGTGATTCCGGCCTGCGGCACCTTCTTCGTCTTTTCGGACTACATGAAACCCGCCGTGCGCCTTTCGGCGCTGATGCGCCTGCACGTGATCTATGTCTGGACACACGACTCGTTCCGCGTGGGCGAGGATGGCCCGACGCACCAGCCCGTCGAACATGAGGCGCAGATACGCCTGATGGAGCATCTGAAGAACCATCACGACGAGCGTTCGATGCTTGTGCTGCGTCCTGCTGACGGCGATGAGACGGTCATGGCCTGGAAACTGGCCGTCGAGGAGCACCGCCCCGTGGCGCTCGTGCTCTCGCGCCAGAACATCAAAACGCTGCCGGCATTGGGTACGAGCCGCCGCGAAGAGGCCGCGCAGGTTTCGAAGGGCGGTTACGTGGTGATGGATTCGGCCAAACCCGAGGTCGTCATGGTGGCTACCGGTTCGGAGGTCGCTACGCTTGTCGAAGGGGCCGAACTGCTGGCTGCCGAAGGTATTTCGGTGCGCGTGGTGAATGTCCCGAGCGAGGGCTTGTTCCGTGACCAGCCCAAATCCTATCAGGAGGGCATCCTGCCTGCCGGCGTTGTCCGCTACGGCCTGACGTCGGGGCTTCCCGTGAACCTGCTCGGGCTGGTGGGCGAGAAGGGCATGATCCACGGCCTCGACCACTTCGGCTGGTCGGCGCCCTATACGGTGCTCGACGAGAAGTTCGGCTATAACGGTGCCACGGTGGCTGCGGAGGTCAAGAAGCTGCTCGGTAAATAATCGCCCGGGTTCCCCGCGCCCGAATAATACACAATGGACAAGGCCCCGAAATCATATTCGGGGCCTTGTTTGCAAGGCGGTTGTCGCACCGGAATTCCGCAGTCCGGAACCTGCCGGGATCGTTTCTGTCGGGCGCAGCCCGGAATCGGTGCCTGTCCGGGTTTTGCCGGGCAATGCCCTATTGCATGTAGAGCGTGATCCGGTCGTAGTATTGCCCGTCGATGAAAAGTTCGCCTGTCAGCCTGCCCCGGCGGATGTATACGTTGCGCAGTTCGCGCGGGTAATCGGCCCGTCCGTAGCTGATGTAGATTTTGTCGTCGTAGGCGTCCCACTGGATGTTGAGCGTGTCGAGGTAACGCCCCGTGTCGGCGTAGCGGAGCTCGTCGGTGCCGAAGCCGTCCGCCCCGAAATAGACATAGCTGTCCAGGGGGATGCGCCCGTCCTGGTAGAATCCCAGGTCGCCCGCCCAGACTCTCCCCGAGAGGGTGTCGTACAGCTCGTCGTCATCGCTGTCGCAGCCTGTGAAGGCCACGGCGGCGCACAGGAGCAGTGCGGCGAGGAAAAATCTTTTCATATACGGAGTGTTAAGAATTGTCGGATGCAAAGGTATGTTTTTTTTGCATATTGTGAAAATCCTGCGTATCTTTGCAGTCCCGTCTGTCAAGCGGGAAAATGTGGAAAGATTTGACTGATTGCAACCACAGTAAAAAATTGCTAAAACAGCTTATTTTTTATTCCAACAGCCAATTTTTCCCATTTTATACGTTTAACCATTAAAAATGTATGAAAATGGGCTTTTTGTTTACATCGGAGTCGGTGTCCGAGGGGCACCCCGATAAAGTTTCAGACCAGATTTCCGACGCCATCCTCGACGAATTCCTGCGTCGTGATGCCAATTCGAAGGTCGCCTGCGAAACGCTGTGCACCACCGGACTGGTGGTCGTGGCGGGTGAGGTGCGCTCGGATGCGTATGTCGACGTGCAGGGCGTGGCGCGCCGCGTCATCAACCGCATAGGCTACACGAAGAGCGAGTATCAGTTCGACTGCAATTCGTGCGGTATCCTGTCGGCCATCCACGAGCAGTCGTCCGACATCAACCAGGGCGTCGTGCGTGCCGCCGAGGAAGACCAGGGCGCCGGCGACCAGGGCATCATGTTCGGCTATGCCTGCAACGAGACCCGCGAGATGATGCCTGCGACGCTGATCCTCTCGCACGTCATCCTCAAGGAGCTGGCCGTCATCCGCCGTGAAGGCGAGGTGATGACTTACCTGCGCCCCGACTCGAAGTCGCAGGTGACGATCGAGTACGACGAGCGGACGAACAAACCGCTGCGTGTGCATACAATCGTGGTGTCGACGCAGCACGACGAGTTCATCCTGCCCGGCAACGGCCTCACGGAGAAAGAGGCCGAGGAGCGGATGCAGGAGCGCATCCGCGAGGATGTGCGCACGATCCTCATCCCGCGCGTCAAGGCGCGCCTGGAGCGTGCCGGCGACAAGCTGGCCGGTCTGATCGGTGACGACTATATCCTGCACGTGAATCCCACGGGTAAATTCGTGATCGGCGGCCCCCACGGCGATACCGGCCTCACGGGGCGCAAGATCATCGTCGATACTTACGGCGGCCGCGGCGCCCACGGCGGCGGCGCTTTCTCGGGCAAGGATTCGTCGAAGGTAGACCGCTCGGCGGCCTATGCTGCCCGGCATATCGCCAAAAACCTGGTGGCGGCAGGCGTCGCCGACGAAGTGCTCGTCGAGTTGTCCTACGCCATCGGCATCGCCCAGCCGCTGTCGATCTACGTCGACACCTACCGCTCGCCTCGCCCCGCGGCGCTGGAGGGGATGACCGACGGCGAAATCGCCCGCCGCATCGGCAGGCTTTTCGACCTGCGCCCCGCCGCGATCGTGAAACGTTTCGGGCTGAAGAACCCGATCTTCGAGGCTACGGCTTCCTACGGGCATTTCGGCAACCGGCCCTATACGCAGGTCGAGAAGGTCTGGGAGAACGGCCGCGAAGTGGAACGCGAGATCGAGTATTTCGGATGGGAGAAACTCGACGCGGTGGATTGCATCCGCAAAGAGTTCGGACTGTAACGCTCCGGGACACGACAGGTCGGGACATTCGGTGCGGATGTCCCGATTTTTGCCTATATCCGCATACTAACCGGACGTTTTAGTTCGTTTGTCCTACGAAATAAAAAAATTAATAGCCTATGGCGGAAGTTGCCTCTGATTAATTTATTGAACCAATTAGTGATTATGAAAAAGGCATTTTTAATTTTAGGAGTAGTTGCCGTGTCGGTCGCAGCGGGCGGATTTACGGCTTGGAAAGTTGCCGCGCCCCGCGAGGGTTCGGTGCAATACATCGAGCGTGAGGTGGAACGTACGCCCGCGCTGGGAACACATTTTACGTCGTACCAGGCCGAGCAGTACCCCGACCTGACGTACGCCGCCGAGAACGCGGTGAAAGCCGTCGTCAACATCGAGGCCGTGCAGCAGGTGGAGATGCCCCGGCGCCGGGGTTACGACCCGTTCCTGGAGTTCTTCGGTATCCCGCAGGGGTATGACGAAGGGCCGCAGTTCCGCGAGCAGCGTGCCGGCGGTTCGGGTGTCATCATCTCCGAGGACGGCTATGTCGTCACCAACAACCACGTCGTGGACGGGGCCTCGAAGCTCAAAGTGAAGCTCAACGACGGCCGCACGTTCGAGGCCAAGCTCATCGGCAAGGACTCGGCGACCGACCTTGCGCTGCTGAAAATCGAGGCCGCCGACCTGCCGACCGTGCCGTTCGGTTCGTCGGACGCACTGCGCCTGGGCGAGTGGGTGCTGGCGATCGGTTCGCCCTTCGACCTGCAATCGACCATCACGGCCGGCATCGTGAGTGCCAAGGCGCGTAACCTGGGCGTGATCCCCAACGATTTCAGCATCGAGGCTTTCATCCAGACCGATGCTGCGGTAAACCCGGGTAATTCGGGCGGTGCGCTGGTCAATACGCACGGCGAACTGGTGGGTATCAACACGCTGATCAAGTCGCAGACGGGCAGCTACGTGGGTTATTCGTTCGCCATTCCCGAGTCGATCGTCCGCAAGGTGGTCGTCGACCTGAAGGAGTACGGCATCGTGCAGCGTGCGCTGCTGGGAATCCGCTATGGCATCGTCGACCAGGACTTCATCGACAACATGGGTGAGGAGACCGGCATCAAGGAACTGGGCGGCGCCTATGTCAGCAGCGTCGTCGAAGGCGGTTCGGCTTCGGAGGCCGGTATCCGCAAGGGCGACGTCATCCTGGACATCGACGGCGTGAAGATCAACGACAATGCGACGCTCTCCGAGCAGATCGGTCGCCGCCGACCCAACGATAAGGTTAAATTATCGGTAAAAAGAGACGGCAAGGTGAAACAAATTGACGTTACATTGCGTAATAAAGCAGGTAAAACGGAATTAATTACCAAAGAAGACGTCGATATGGTCGAGGTTCTCGGAGGTAAGTTCGCCGATGCGGGCGCCAAACTCTGCCGTGAGCTCGATATCAAGGGCGGCGTGCAGGTGGTCGGCATCAAGGCCGACGGAATTCTGGCCCGCGCCCGCGTTAAGCAGGGATTTGTGATTACCCACATCAACGACCGTCCGGTCTACTCGCTCTCCGACATGGAGCGCATGACCGACAAGGTGCGTTCGATCGACGGTATCTATCCCAACGGCCGTGCTGCAAGCTACGTGCTTGTGGAATAGCAGGACGACCCGGGCGGGTTTTGTTTGAGAAGCTAATTTTTTAGGAAGTTAAATAAGAACATGCGTCAATTAAAGATTACAAAGTCCATCACCAACCGCGAGAGCGCTTCGCTGGACAAGTACTTGCAGGAGATCGGCAAGGAGGAGCTCATCACGGTCGAAGAGGAGGTGGAACTCGCCCAACGGATCAAGAAGGGAGACCAGGAAGCCCTGGAGAAACTGACCAAAGCCAACCTGCGCTTCGTGGTCTCCGTAGCCAAGCAATACCAGAACCAGGGACTGAGCCTTCCCGACCTGATCAACGAAGGTAACCTGGGCCTTATCAAGGCTGCCGAGAAGTTCGACGAAACCCGCGGCTTCAAGTTCATCTCGTATGCCGTATGGTGGATTCGCCAGTCGATCCTTCAGGCTTTGGCCGAGCAGTCGCGCATCGTGCGCCTGCCGCTCAACCAGGTGGGGTCGCTCAACAAGATCAACAAGGCGTTCGCCCGCTTCGAGCAGGAGCATGAGCGCACCCCGTCGCCCGAGGAACTGGCCACGGAGCTGGAACTCCCCAAGGAGAAGGTCACCGACACGCTGCGTGTCGCCGGCCGCCACGTCTCGGTCGATGCCCCGTTCGCCGACGGCGAGGACAACTCGCTGCTCGACGTGCTGGTGAACCCCGATTCGCCCAATGCCGACAGGGGGCTGATCAACGAGTCGCTTTCGACCGAGGTCGACCGTGCGCTCGAGACCCTTACGGAACGTGAGCGCGACATCATCAAGTATTTCTTCGGTATCGGGACGTCGGAGATGACCCTCGAGGAGATCGGCGAGAAATTCGACCTGACGCGCGAACGCGTGCGCCAGATCAAGGAGAAGGCGATCCGCCGCCTGCGCCACTCGTCGCGGTCGAAACTGCTGAAATCCTACCTTGGGTAAACGGTATTGTGATCGTAAAATCCCGGACTAAATCAGTTAGTCCGGGATTTTTTTGTGCCTTTCGCTTCCCTTTACAGCAACAACCCGAGCGTGAGCAGCAGTCCGAACAACAGGATATTGCGTGACGTGGCGCCCAGGATGGCGTTCAGTTCGCGGCCGCGGCCGATCCGTACCATGCGGCGCCATGCAGCGACATGCGGCGGCAGGTAGAGCAGCGGCAGGAGTGCCGCCCATGTCCGCCCGTCGCCCCAAAGCCCGAGGCAGAGCGCTGCGGCCGCGAATCCCGACAGCAGGTAGAGCCGTTGTCCTGCCCGTTCGCCCAGGCGGACGACGAGCGTCCGTTTGCCGCTGCGGGCATCCTGTTCGCGGTCACGGTAGTTGTTGACCATCAGCAGAGTGTCGATCACCAGGCCGCAGGCTGCCGCGACGACCGCCACTTGCCATGTCCAGCCGCCGCAGAGGACGTAGTACGTGCAGCCGACGGGGACGAATCCGAAGAAAAGCAATACGAGCATGTCGCCCCAGCCGTGGTAGGCCAGCGGATAGGGCCCGGCCGTGTAGAGGAATGCGAAGAGGACGCAGGCGGCGCCGACGGCGATGAGCCACCAGCCTCCGTAGGCGATGAGCCCGCAGCCCGCGGCGCAGGCGGCGAGAGTAGTGGCGGCGATGCCCAGCCGCATGGACTTCGGGGTGATCCACCCCTGGGCGCAGGCGCGTTCAGGCCCCAGGCGGTCTTCTCCGTCGGAGCCTTTCAGGTAATCCCACAGGTCGTTTATCAGGTTGGCGTCGATCTGCATCAGCAAGGCGAATGCGAGGCAGAGTACCGCGGGCAAGAGGACGAACCCGCCGTCCGCCGCCGCAAGGCCGCAGCCCAGCATCACCGGGACGGCGGCTCCGGTCAGAGTCTTGGGACGTGCCGCAAGCAGCCATGCCCGCAGGGAATCGGTGCGTATCTCTTTTGTAGTCATCGTTTCGGTTTGTGGGCGCGGGGATATCCCGGATTTACCACACGATGGGTTCCTGCCCCACGCTGCGGAGGTATTCGTTGGCGCGCGAGAAATGGCGGCAGCCGAAGAACCCGCGGTAGACCGACAGCGGCGAGGGATGCACGGCCTTGAGTATGCAGTTGCGCTGCGGGTCGGCGATGGCGCCTTTTTTCTGTGCATAGCTGCCCCAGAGCATGTAGACGATACCCTGCTTGCGCTGGGCGATGGCGCGTACCACGGCGTCGGTGAAGGTTTCCCACCCATGCCCGGCGTGCGAGGCTGCCTCGTGGGCGCGGACGGTCAGCACGGCGTTCAGGAGCAGTACCCCCTGCTCGGCCCAGCGGTCGAGGTTGCCCGTCGGGGGGATGGGTGTCCCGGTGTCGTCGGAAACCTCCTTGAAGATGTTTTGCAACGAGGGCGGGAACGGCACGCCGTCGCCTACCGAGAAGCAGAGCCCGTTGGCCTGTCCGGGGCCGTGGTAGGGATCCTGGCCGATGATGACGACTTTCAGTTTGTCGAAGGGGCATTTGTCGAAGGCCCGGAAGATATTGCTGCCGCGCGGGTAGATGCGGTGCGTGGCATATTCCTGCCGTACGAATTGCGTAAGGGCGGCGAAATAAGGTTTCTCGAATTCGGGAGAGAGCAGCTCTTTCCAGTCGGGGGCGATCTTTACATCCATGTTGCAAGGTGGTTAAAGTGGTGTAAATGTAGTAAAAAGTTGGCAGATTCCTGTTATCTTTGCACGAGGATATGAAGAAAGCATTTTTGTTTCTGGCGTTGTGCCTGCTCGGAGCGGGCCGCGCAGCGGCTGCGGAACCCGCCGACAGTGTCCGCAATGTGATTTATATGATCGGCGACGGCATGGGCCTGGCGCATGTTTCGATGCTCGCCGTCGAAGGCGGCTATGCCCCGACGGCTTTCGACCGGGCACAGGGTATTGCCCTGATCTCGACCTATTCGGCCAACAACCGGGTGACGGATTCCGCGGCTGCGGGGACGGCGCTGGCATGCGGGAGCAAGACCAATAACGGTACGTTGGGGCTGGATCCCCGGGGCGGGCGTCTGCAGTCGCTCATCGAGTGGGCGGTGGCCGAAGGGATGCCTGCGGGGATTGCCGTGAAATGTCATCTCCAGCATGCCACCCCTGCTGCATTTTACGCGCATGTCCCGGATCGGGGCGACGAAAAGGCCATTACGCGCGACCTGCTGGCGAGCAATATCGACGTGCTCATAGGTGCCGGCAGGCGGCTCGAAAAGGAGTCCCCCGAGGGCGGTTCGTATCGCGATGCGTTCGGCCGCCGCGGTTATGCGGTCGCCGGTTCGCTCGAAGAGGCGGAACCGGTTCGTGCGGGACGGTTGCTGTGTGCCGTGACCGATGAAAATATCCCCAAGACGATCCGGCGCGAAGATTACCTGTGCTGCGCCACGCAGAAGGCACTGGAAATACTCTCCCACAATGCCGACTCGGTCGGCCGCGGTTTTGTGCTGATGGTCGAAGGGTCGCTTATCGACGGTGCGTCGCACGGTAACGATGCGGAGAAGATACTGGCCGAAATGCGCGATTTCGAGCGTGCCGTGGCCGCGGCGATGGACTTTGCCGACCGCGCGCCGGGGACGCTGGTCGTAGTGACGGCCGACCATGAAACCGGGGGGCTCGCCATCCCGAGCTGCGACGGTGATTTTACCCGCTCCGAGAGCGGTATCCGATATGTTTTCGGATCCAAAAGCCACACGGCGACCTACGTCCCCGTTTACCTTTATGGTACGGGTGCGGGGCATATTGCTGGGATAATGGACAACACGCAACTCGCCCGGCGGGTCATGGCGCTCCTCGGGAAGGAGTAGCCGTTTTTGTGCAGCGCGCCCAGTGCGGCCCCACCGGAAGGTCATGCCATTGCCCGGTGAGCGGAGGCTGGGAATTCAGCCTTGCCTGCACGGGTGATGCTGTTGGGGAGAATTGCTGCGCCGTCCGGCGGGAAGCCGCTCCGGCTCTGCCCCGTATCAAATACAAACAGCGTCCACTGAACTCGGGGTGGACGCCGTTTGCTGCTTATGGTTGGAGCGATGCTTCGGAAAGCCTACTTATTTTGGGTGCCATAGCCGACTACTAAAATCTCTTCCATGTCCCCTTCCCGCTGTGTGGTGGCCTTGTCGTGGAGGATGCCTTCGGACGTCTGGACAGCGAAGTCTACCGGCATGCCGAACTTTACGCGTACGGCCTCTCCGCGCTGCTTGCCGGGCGTCCATTTCGGGGATTTGCCGATGACGCGCAGTACCTCGTCCGCAAGGGATTTATCGGGCGATTTGAATATTTCGGCGTTGCCCACCGAGCCGTCCTTCTCGATGACGAACGTGACCAGGACTTTCCCGTAAATGTTTTTGCTGAGGGCTTCCGCCGGGTATTTCACGTTCATTTGTACCCACCGGCGGAATTCGTTGATGTCACCGCCGTTGAATTGCGGCGGGGTATCCACCACCAGGAACGGTTCTTCCCCGGAACTTTTGTTTTCACTGGTCTTAGTGTCCTGTGCCGTAGCAGTTATTCTGAAATCAACGGGCAGCGTATATCTCACACGCACCTTTTCGCCGCGCTGTTCGCCCGGTTTCCATTTGGGCGAAGCTGCGACGACGCGCCGCGTCTCTTCCGAGAATGCCTTGCCGGGGGTTTGAAGAATCTGGATGTTGCTTACCGAGCCGTCCTTTTCGACGACGAACGACAGGACGACACGCCCCTGTTCCCCGTTCTTGAATGCCTCGGCGGGGTATTTTATGTTTTTCTGCACCCATGCGCGAAAAGTGTTGAGGTCACCGTATCCCGGGTTGCCGCCCTCCTGCATCGGGAACAAGGGCATGGTCTCGGCGATCAGGAACGGCTGGTCGTCCTCCGTTTCCCCGGTTTCGCGGATGCTGCCGTCCTGAAACTCGGCCTGTGTCGTGGCGTTTCCAGTCTCCTGGCGGGCGTCCCCCGGGGTGGGCAGGGCCGTATCACCTTTGGTCGTTATGATTATCACGCCGTAGCGGGCTTGTTGCCCATAGGTCGCTATGGCGGATTGGTCTTTGAGTACCGTTATGTTTTCGATGCGGTTTGGATCGAGCTTGTTTATGAAATCCGGGTTTACCTTGATTCCGTCGACCACCCAGAGCGGTTTGCCGGTCTCGGTCGAAAGCACCGGTGTCCCCGGGGTTTCGGATTCCAGCGTGATCCCGGTAAACTGCCGGGCTGCCTCTCCGACCTCCAGCAGATGGGGTTTGCAACCGACGTAGGCGACGGTGAGTATTGATCCTTGCGGAGCGTAGATTTCCGCATGTCCCGATTTATCGGTGACAACGCCCTTTTGCGTGTCCTTTATCGTTATCACTGCTCCGGGCAGGGGTTCGCCATCCTTTAGTACCGTTACGGCGACCTGTTTTTCGGTGGTGGTCGCTCCTTCGTCGGACGAACTTGTTGCGGCCTTGTTTTCAGTTCGCTGCAACACGACGACGGTGGTCTCCTTTTGGCTATGCCGCTTCGTATCGACCGTTGCCGATTCGTAGTCGGGATAGCTTACCAAAAGTTTGCTGCCGTCCGGGACGGTGATCTCGGCATGTCCGTCCGCATTGGTCACGGTGCCCTGTGTCGTACCAACGACCTGTACGATGGCGCCCGGGAGTGCCCCTTTGTCCTTGTTCCGGACATCTATCGACACCCTGCATGTCTTGTCCTTTTTTTCATCTCCGGCATACTGTGTTTCCTGTCCGGGAGCGGTTTCGATACCGGAGTCGGTTGCCGGGGCGACGATCATTGCTGCGCGCGTAGTGAACGAAAATGCGCACAGGAGCCCGATCAGGGCTGGCAGCGTACCCGCCAGCCGGAGCAGGCTGTGCCTGCTTTTTGTCTGCGTAGTCATCATTTTAAAGCGTTTTTTAGTAAGTGAGTTACGCAGCCCGTTGGCTATTTCCGGACTATAACCGAAAAGCTGCTTGAAGATCGTTTGCATGTATTCGGCCCTGTCATAGCCGCTCGTGAGTACGTCGCTGTCGGCCTCGAACTCCTCGGCCTCGGTCAGCCGCCGTGCGGCGATCCATACGAAGGGGTTCCACCACAGGGCGGCTTTCATGGTTTCCATGACGATCCGCTCGAGGGAGTGGCGGTGGGCTATGTGGCTCGATTCATGGGCCAGGATCGCCCCCATCTCCGCTGCGGGTGTTGCGGTCCAGATGTAGATTGTGCGGAAAAACGAGAACGAAGCGATCTCCTGCCGCGTGCGCACGATCTTGTATTTGCCCGTACGGGTGACCTCCGCGCCGCGCCGGAGGCGCCGGATACGGAATACCTGCCACAACATGATGCCGAGGATCAGGGCTGCGCCCGCCAGGTAAAGCCCCAGGCACAGATGCCCGGGCGTGATGGCGTGCGCCTCGGCGTCGGGCAGCACTTCGGCCGTCCAGTCGCCCGGGGCAGGCGCAGTTACGGTCGGGGTCGCCACGATGATCCGCCCCGGCCATACGGGAATGCGGAGCAGGGGGATCAGTGCGGCTACGGCCGTCGTGGCGAGCAGGTACAGGCGGCACCAACGGAATTTCACCCTGCGTTCGAGCAGGATGGCGTAGGCCGCTAACAGCACGCCGCTGCATGCGAGGACTTCGAGGGCATATATGGCCAGTGTTTTCATGGTCGTTAGGGCTTGGGGCGGAGCGGGCGGTTATTTGCGGGCGTTCTGCATGATTTGGAGAATCTCCTCCATCTCCGTGACCGAGATGTCCTCATGGCGCGAGAAGAACGAGACCATCTGTGCCAGCGAGCCGTCGAAATAGGACGACAGTACCGACGACATGACCCCGCGTGCGTACTCTTCGCGGCTTACGGCCGGATAGTAGCGGTGGCTTTTGCCCTCGGGCGTGTGGTTGACGAAACCTTTGTTTTCGAGGATTTTGAGGAAGGTCGCGACTGTGGTGTATTTCGGGCGGGGTTCTTTTGTCTGGGCGATGATCTCGTTGACCACCGCATCGCCCAGCCTCCAGAGTATCTGCATGATCTCCTCTTCGCCGCGTGTGAGTTCCGGTTGTTTATTCTCCATGGTAGTGGTTTTTAGTTCGTTTTCGATGTCATTCAGTTTCCAGCGCGGTTGCAGCCCTCCGGCGCCGGCCATTGGATACCCCAACGTTTGAGGTATTCCGCGACAGGCCCCATGCCGACCTCTCTGCGCCACTCGTCCACGCGTTCCGCGTCGAGCAACGGGGCTATGTAATAACTGCCGTCGCCATGCCGGAGCACCTGTGATCCGTAACGCTGCGGTTCTCCTTTGCTGACGGCTATGCGATCCTCGAGCATGGCGACCTGCAAAGGCTGGATGTCCCCCAGCACCGCTCCCTGCCTCAGCAGGGGCAGGTAACGCTCCTGTATTGCCGGATCGGAATGCTGGATGACAAGGAAGAATGCCGTGCATGCGTCGCCGACCTTCGTTTTACCTACCCAGCCCCGACTGTCGAGAATAGACGAGATTTCCCGCAGGTTCAAACTGTCCGTGCGCTGCATCTCTGCGATCAGCGAGTCCGTCACGATGCCGTTTGCACCCGATTCTATGGCCCGGATATAGGCCGTGCGTACCTGCTGGTCGCTCGCGGCGATCTGCTGCAATTTCCTGCGCAACGGTATGTCGAAGTCGCGTTCAGCGCGGTGTTGCCGCGCTGTGAGCGTGTCGAGGAGTAGCTGCCAACGTGTGTCGGCATGCAGCGGTTGTAGATCTCCGTCGGTTTCGATGCGATCGGAATACCATTCCTTTTCAAGGGCTATGCGTTTGAATAACCGGTCGAAAGCCAGCCCGTTGTCTCCGGCTTTAGCCGCAGCGCAAGCTGCATTGTATAAATGATAGGGTTGTATGTGTTCTGTCTGATAGAAGGCTGCTTCGAATGCCCGGCTCGCGCCGGCGGGGTCGCCGGCCATGTAGAGCGAGTCGGCTTGGCGGATGTGCGCGAGGTAGGTGCTCTTGTCGCTTTGCTGTGCGTATGAGCACAAGAAGGCTGCGACAAAAATCAGGGCGATATACATGCGCTTTTCCATGAGCATTATGATTTAAACTCGACACAAGTTTACTACTAATTTTTTAGATCAACAAATATTTCTTCTAAAAAATTAGTAGATAGCGCCCAAAAAGCAGAATACCTATATTAACATGCGATATGCGATGTAACCTTGTTTGGGAATTTCCGGGGAGTCCCCTGTCTGCATTGTGGCGCGAAGGCCGGCTGCCGGGGCAGGTTTGTTGCCGGAAAACCGGGTGCGCAGGCGCAAACGAACCGCCGGATTGCCGGACGGGGGAGGCTGCCGGCGGTGGCGGAATGCCCCTTCAGGGAGTCAGCCCAGCCGTGCCTCTTCGTTGTCCTTCTCCGCCTTCTCGTCCTCTTCCCAGTCGAACCACGGGAATTCTTGGCGCCCGGCGAGCGAAAAACGGGTGTAGGTGATCGGAAGCCCCATTTCGAGGAATCGTTTTTCGTAGGCGGTCTTAACCGACAGCACCTCGTCGGCGTAGCCCGTGCCGTAGATGTCGGCGTTCGAGACTTCGCATGGCAGCCCGTAGCGGCGCACCACCTCGTTCGTATAGCCGAAAAGATGCTTCGAATCGGTCTTGAGGTTGATCCATCCGTCGGGGGACAGTATGCGGGCGTAATATCCGAGGAAAAGCGGCGAGGTGAGGCGTTTCTTCGCCCGTCGGCTCTTGAGTTGCGGGTCGGGGAAGGTGATCCATATCTCGTCGACCTCGCCCTCGGCGAACAGGCCGTTGATAAACTCGATGCGCGTGCGCAGGAACCCCACGTTGGGCATCCTGCGGTCGGTGGCGGTTTTGGCGCCCCGCCACATGCGTGCGCCCTTGATGTCGATGCCGATGAAATTGCGCGACGGGTCGCGCTCGGCCAGCGCTACGGTATATTCACCCTTGCCGCAGCCCAATTCGAGTACGATCGGGTTGTCGTTATGGAAAAAGTCGCTGCGCCAATGCCCTTTGAGCGGGTGGTCGCAACGGAATACCTCGTCGAATTCGGGTTGTATGAAACAGTCGAAAGTCAGGTTCTCGCGGAACTTGCGGAGCTTGTCCTTGCCCATTGTTGTCTCTTATTCGCTTTTTACGATATTTATGCCGACGGCCTCGACGCCCTTCACCGGGCGGCCGGGTGTGACGGTTATGCAGTAGTCGCCCGTGCGGGCGAAGCGGATGCGGCGGCGATAGGGGAGGTCGGCCTCGCGCGACAGGGCGGTCGGAGTGTGCGCGGCCGGGAGTACGAGCCGGAAAGCCTCTTCGTGCCGGAGCGAGTCGGGTGTGACGACTGCTATGCGTACCGTCAACGTGTCTTCATCCATGCGGTCGTCGTAGCGCAGGAACAAATCCATGTCACGCAGCGTCGTCGTATCGGTGTTGGTGAAGACGATGGCGGCGGGGGTGTCCCAGCCCGAGGCATCCACATCGGTCACCGCGGCTCCGTGGGGTGACACGCAGCCTGCGGCAAAGGCCGCGGTGGAAAGGAGTACTGCCCGACGGACTTTCCGGAATGCGCTGCCCGTCCGATTCCGGTATGCGGCTGTGCCGGACGCTGCCCTGCCCAACCCTGGCGTATGGAATCCCATTGTGCCGATCTGCGTTGCGCCGGCCTGCGTGGGAGTGCTTCCCGGAATGCCGGCCGTCTGCCGAAGCGTTCCGGCTGCTGCGCGACGTGCCGCTATGTCACGTGCCCGTATCACCGTCTATTCGTTTGAACCCCCGTTGCTTCCGCTGCCGTTGTCGCTGCCCCCTTCGCGGCGTTCGCCTCCCGGACGGCGGCGGTTGCGGTTGTTGCGCCTGTTGCCACCTTCGCGGCGTTCCCCGCCGTTTGTATTGCCCTCTGCGCCGTTGTTGCCTCCGTTGTTGCCGTTGCCATTGTTGCGGGGAGCTGCCTCATTGCGGTTCCCGTTGCGGCGGTCACCGCCGTTGCGGCCCTCCCCGTTGTTCCGGTTCTCGTTGCTGCGGCCTTCCCCGTTACGGTTCTCCCCGTTGCGGGAACGGTCGCTGCGCCGCTGGCGGCGTTCGGGGCGCTCCTGCTGGGGCTGCTGCCCCGGCTGTGCCTGGCGGCGCTCCTGTCCTGCTTCCTGGGAAGGCTGCCCGTTCTGCCCCTCCTGCCCGTTCTGTTTACCCCGGTTGCGGCCGCGCTTGTTGCGCCGTTTGGCCGAGTCGAAGCGGGTGATGCTGTCCTCTTCGGAGCGGTAGGTCGGCTCCTCGGCTATCGGGCGGATGTCGTCGGCGTGCTGCAGCTGGTCGACCTTCTTGCCCGCACGGTTCAGCGCCATGATTTCGCGCACGCGCGACACGGGCAGCGTGGTGACATTGACCATCGCGTCCTTGCTTGACGAGAAGGTCATCGTACCGGCGAGAATGTCGCTTTTGACGAGGAAATATTCGCCGTCGATGGCCTGCAACGGCTCACGCAGGCGCGGGAACTCCTTGCGGGCGTCGACATAGGTGTCGTATTCGTACATCATGCAGCATTTGAGCTTCGAGCACTGCCCGGCCAGTTTCTGGGGATTGAGCGAAATCTCCTGTGCACGGGCGGCACCCGTCGTGACGCTCGAGAAGCTCGACATCCACGATGCGCAGCACAATTCGCGCCCGCAGGCGCCCAGCCCGCCGATGCGCCCGGCTTCCTGGCGTGCGCCGATCTGCTTCATTTCGATGCGGATGTGGAACCGCTCGGCGAAGACCTTGATCAGTTCGCGAAAATCGACACGCTCGTCGGCGATATAGTAGAAAATAGCCTTTATCTTGTCCCCCTGGTATTCCACGTCGCCGATCTTCATGTTGAGTCCCATGTCGGCGGCGATCTGGCGCGATGCGATCATCGTTTCATGTTCGAGGGCGATGGCCTCCTGCCATTTCTCGATGTCGTAGGGCTTGGCCTTGCGGTAAACTTTCTTGAACTCGCCGTTGTAGGGGTTGAATCCCGTGCGGCGCATCTGGCGTGCTACCAGGTCGCCCGTGAGCGAAACGACGCCGATGTCGTGTCCGGGCGATGCCTCGACCGCCACGATGTCGCCCCGCTTGAGCTGCAGATTGTTGGCGTTCAGGTAGAACGAGCGGCGCGTGTTCTTGAACCGCACCTCCACGATGTCGGTCGGGATATTCTCGGGGTACTCCTCGAGCCACGCCGTTTCGTGAAGCTTGAAACACCCGTCGCAGAGCTTCGCCTCGCACTCTGCGCCGCAATCGCAGAAACTGCATCCGCGGCCTATTTCGGGTTTACACTTTTTCGTATATTGTTTTTCGGTGTCCATTTGTGGGCATAATTTGCGTAAAGATACGAAATTTTTTTTATCCGGCGGCCACTCTGCCTAAATCGTTGCCTCAATTGCCCAGGCGGAGCTTGCGGACGCTGCGCCGGATGCGGACGATCATCATCACGGCCGCGGCCGACAAGCCGAACGAGAAGCCGAGGAAAAGCCCCGTCGGACCCATGCCGAGCGTGAAGCCGAACAGGTAACCCACCGGCAGGTTCAGCAGCCAGTAAGATACGAAGGCGATCGGCATGATGATTTTCACGTCCTGTATGCCGCGCAGGATGCCTACCGAGACATTCTGGATGCCGTCCGAAAGCTGGTAGAGCGCCGCGAAGACCAGCAGTTGCGAAGCGATGGCGATCACCTCGGGGTTGGTCGAGAAGAACGTCGGGATGATGTTGCGCATGGTGATGAAGACCAGCGCTGCAAAAGCGTTCCAGGCGAGCACCAGGTGGTACGACGCCTTGGCCGCCAGCGACAGCTCCCCGATGTTGCGGGCGCCGTAGCAGTGCGACACGCGGATGGTGGTGGCCGCACCGATCGACATGACGATCATGAAGGCGCAGTTGCCGATCGTAACGGCGATCTGGTTGGCGCTCATGGTCTCCTTGCCGAACCAGCCCATCATGATGCCAGTGCCGACGAACGCCGAGGCTTCGAGGAACATCTGCATCGAGATCGGGAGCCCCATGTGCAGCAGGTTTTTCACCGTGGCCCACGAATAGTTGCGGGGCGAGAACCCGTCGAGGTAGCCGCGGTATTTGTGGCGGTTGTAGAAGTAGCCGATCATCAGGATCGGGGCGATGATGCGCGAGAGCAGCGTACCCAGCCCGGCACCCTCGGCACCCATTTCGGGGAGCCCGAAGCGGCCGTAGATGAACACCGCGTTGAAGCCGATGTTGGCCATGTTGGCGATGATCGTCACGACCATCTCGACCTTGGTGTTGCCCACGCCTTCGAGAAATTGCTTGAATGCGAAGAAGAGCATGACGAACGGCATGCTGAATACCAGCATCTTGTAGTAGGGGATGGCCATGTCGACGACCTCGACCGGCTGGCCGAGGTCGTACATGAGCGGGATGACCGCATATTGTACGGCGGCCATCGCGAACCCGAGCAGCGTGTAGAACAGGATGCCGTTTTGCAGCAGCCCGGCCGACTTCTCGCGGTCGCCCTGCGCGTAGAGTTCGCCCACGAGGGGCGTCATGCCCAGCGCGATGCCGATGGCGGCGATGAAAAGGATGAAGAACACCGCCCCGCCGAACGATACGGCGGCCAGCGGCACGGGATCGTCGCCGCCGTAGCGGCCGACCATCAGGTTGTCGGCCACCTGCGTGAGGATTTGTCCCAATTGCGTCAGTACGACGGGCAGGGCCAGCCGCAGGTTGGATTTGTACTGGTCTTTGTATTTCGAGAAACTGTACATCGGTTTTCCGGATTAGGGTGCAAAGATAGCCATTTATGTCCGGATTGCAATCCTCGGGCTGTCCCGGGATGAAAAATCCGCCCGTTTCTGGGCGGATTCCATGCCGGAGGTCAGTACGGGAGCGTGATTTCGATGCAGCAGCCCGCGCGGTAGTCGGGGCATACGCGGATTGCGCCCCCGAGCCGGGTGACGATCAGGCGGCAGAGGTACAGGCCGATGCCCGACCCGGGTTTGAACGAATCTACCTTGGTGAAACGGTCGAATACCCATTCCTGCTTGTCCGGGGCGATGCCTATGCCGGTGTCGGTTACGCGGATGCGGAGTTTGCGGGTGCGGTCGTCCTTGTCGCAGCAGACCGTGACGGAACCCGCAGCAGTGAATTTGGCGGCGTTCTGCAACAGGTTGTCGATCACGCGCGTCATGTAGGTTTCATTGGTCGGGATGACGCAAGTGCCGCGACCCCCCCCTTGAGGACGTACTCTACCGACGGGTTTTGGGAAAGTTCGCGCTGGATTTGCAGCCGTTCGGCGCACAGCAGGCCGAGGTCGGTTTCGGCGAGCGGCAAGGGCTCTTCGGAGCTGACCAGGCTCGACAATTCGAGCATGTTTTCCAGCAGGGTGGTCAGCGCGGTCGTGCTCGCCCATATCTGTTCGCGGAATTCGCGCCGGGTATCGTGGTCGTGGTCGCCTTCGAGCAGTAGATCCGAAAACCCGTTGATGGCGTTGAGCGGCGTGCGGATTTCGTGACACATCGAGTTGATGAAGGCCGTTTTCATCTTTTCGCTCTCCATGGCGCGGCGGCTTTGGCGGGTTATCTCTTCGTTGGCATCGGTCAGTTGCCGCCTTATCTGCTTCAGCTGCCGAACCATGACGTACTGGTAGACGCTCCAGCCGACGAGCAGCAGCACCAGAATGCCGCCCGCAAGCAGGGCGATGAATCGTATGCGGCCGGTCAGCCGGGACTTTTCGAATTCCAGCCTGCCCACCTCGAACAAGGTCTGCATTTCGGCAAGACTGCTCTGCGCCTCTTCTACCCGCTCGTTGAAGCGGATGTTATTGGTTGTCCGCACCGCTTTGAGGGCGTTTTTATAATCGCCCATTTCTTCGTACAGATAGGATTGGGTGGCATAGATAGGGGCTAAGTCCGCTTTTATGCCTTTGCTTTTGTAGACGGTTATGGTCGAGTCGATGTAAGCCACGGCCCGTTCGTAATCCCCCGTACACTGATAATACCGGGCGCTGGTGCTGTATATTTCCGCCATGTCGCCTCTGGCGCGGGCCAGCCCGATGCATTTTTGGTAATACTCGTTCAGCTTATCTCGGGAGATCAGGTCGCGCAGGTATACCATTTTGGCATAGGCGCGCATCATGTAGCCCGTCGTGTCGCGGTGGGGCCGTTCGAAGCGGTCGTCCATCGCCAGCCATTTGCGGTGCAGGTCGATACATTGCCCGATCTGCTCTTCGGCGCGCTTGTCCTTGCAGAGCATATAGAGATCGGAAAGTTCGTCGTGGCAAATCTTTTCCAGGTGGAGACGCTCTTCGAGCGGGTATTTCCTGAGGTTTTCCAGCGCTCGCTCCACATAGGGGATCGCCTTGGCGATGTTGTCGTAGGCTTCGGTCGTGACCGACGAAAAGTCGATGGCCAGGCCTGTCAGGAATTCCCATTCGATGCGCTCCTCGGGCGTGAGCCGATCGTAGTTTTTGCCTTTGAGTTCTTCCAGCGCACGCGTTACCGTTTCGATCGAATTGTTGTCGTTCATCTGTTTCCAGAGGTAGTAGGCGTAAAGCGATGAACGGAACAGGGCGTGGCGGGAACCCGGGAGAATGCTGTCCGAGAGGGCGATGTATTTCTCGGCCCGCCGGGTGTCGCGGTCGGCGAATTTGCGAACCAGAAAGTCCAGCGCATCTTTGCATCCGTAGGTATCCCCGGCCTTGTGCGCTTCGGCGAGTGCCGCTTCCCAATGGGGTGCGGCCAGTTCGAGGCTGTCGCCGCTCAGGTCGGCAAGTTGGACGTATATACGTTCCCGGCCGGCGGCATCGGGTGTTTTCGGTAAGAGCGTAAGCAAACTGTCGGCATGTGCCGGCTTGGGGGGCGCCGATATTGCAGCGTGCGGAAACAAGGACATAATTAGCCCTGACGCAAGGGCTTTCAGGAGAATCTGACGCATGTCGGTGTCGTGAAACAATATTAAATTCGGACAAATTTATGAAAAAAAATCTTTCGGGGAATTATCATTTAAAAAATAGCAAACATAAAAACAGAGACCGGTTGCAAGCCGGTCTCTTTTAACGGGACGGGTCTGAACCGTCCGGGAGTCATGCCACCCGCAGCTTTACGCCGTGCGATTTGTCCGACTCGACGACGACCGTGTCGCCTTCGTGGAGTTTGCCGTCGATGATCAGCGTCGAAAGCGGTTCCTCGACGTTGTCCATCAGCGTACGTTTGAGCGAGCGGACTCCATAGCGCGATTCGTAGCCCATGGCCGCCAGGCGACGCTTGGCTCCGTCGGTGATCTTCACCTTGTAGCCCAGGCGGCGCGTGCGTTCGAAGAGCCCTTGCAATTCCAGTTCGATGATCCGCTCCACATCGCTCAGTTCCAGCGTGCGGAACAATACGATGTCGTCGATCCGGTTCAGGAACTCCGGGGCGAAGGTCTGCTCGAGTGCCTTGCGGTATTCGCACCGGGGCGTCGCGGAGGCTGTGGCACTCTTCGATACGGTGCTGTAACCTACCTGCACCGATTTCTTGACCACGTCGCGCGACCCGACGTTCGAGGTCATGATGATGATCGTGTTGCGGAAGTCCACCTTGCGGCCCGAACCGTCGGTGAGGTGTCCCTCGTCGAAGATCTGCAACATCGTGTTGAAGACCTCGGGGTGTGCTTTCTCGATCTCGTCGAACAGGATCACGGCATAGGGCTGGCGGCGTACCGTCTCGGTGAGCTGGCCGCCCTCGCCGTAGCCGACATAACCCGGTGGCGAGCCGATCAGCCGGGCGACGTTGTGCTTCTCGCTGTATTCGCTCATGTCGATGCGGATCAGTCCGCGCTGTTCGTCGAAGAGCCATTTCGAGACCTCCTTGGCCAGCAGCGTCTTGCCTACCCCCGTGGGGCCGACGAAGAGGAATACCCCGATCGGACGGTTCTCGTCCTTGAGCCCGGCCCGCGAGCGGCGGATCGTGCGCGAGATCTTCTCGACGGCCTCCTGCTGCCCTACGACCCGCTGCGAAAGGTGCTGGCAGAGGGTTTGCAGGCGGGTCATCTCTCCGCCCGAAATGCGTTCGGCGGGGATGCCCGTCATCGAGGTGATGACCTGCTGGATATGCTCGGCCGTGATCTCCACGGGGTTGGTTTCGAGCGACCGCTGCCATTCGTTGCGGCTTTCGCCCAGTTTCGAACGGAGTGCGATTTCGCGCAGGCGTGCCGAGGCGGCCTTTTCGTAGACCAGTTCTTTGACCGCCTCGCGGCGTTCGCGCCGCACTTGGTCGAGTGCGCTTTCCATCTGGCGGAGTTCGGCCGGTTCGCGCGCCGATTGCAGGTGTATGCGCGAGCCCGCCTCGTCCAGCACATCGATCGCCTTGTCCGGGAAGAAGCGGTCGGTGATGTAGCGCCCGGTGAGTTCCACGCAGGCTTGCAGCGCCTCTTCCGTATAGCGTACCTTGTGGTGCTGCTCGTAGTGGGGGGCGATGTTGCGCAGGATCTGGAGCGTCTGCTCGGGCGTCGTGGGCTCGACGACGACCTTCTGGAACCGGCGCTCGAGCGCCGAGTCGCTTTCGATGTTCTCGCGGTATTCGTCGAGCGTCGTGGCGCCGATGGTCTGCAGTTCGCCCCGTGCGAGTGCCGGTTTGAGGATGTTGGCCGTGTCGAGGCTGCCCTGTGTCGAACCGGCACCCACGATGGTGTGTATCTCGTCGATGAATATGATCGTGTCCTTGGCCTTGCGCAGTTCGTCGAGCAGTTGCTGCATGCGCTCCTCGAATTCGCCGCGGAACTTCGTGCCCGCCACGAGCGACGATACGTCGAGCGAGAAGAGCGTCTTGTCGGCGATGGTGTAGGGCACCTCGCCGCGTGCAATGCGCAGAGCCAGCCCTTCGATGATGGCGCTCTTGCCCACGCCCGCCTCGCCGATGAGGATCGGGTTGTTCTTCTTGCGGCGCGAGAGTATCTGGACTACGCGCTCGATCTCCTGCTCGCGCCCCACGACGGGGTCGATTTTACCCTCTCGGGCCATCTGCGTGAGGTTTACGCCGAACTTGTCGAGCACGTGCGATGTGTTTTTCTCTTCGGGTTTGTTTTCCTCGCTGAAATCGAGCATGTGTACCTGTATCTCCGTGCGGAAATCGTCGCCGGCGGCGAATTTCTTGATGTCTTCGGATACGACTTCGCCCGTGATGCCGTACATTTCGAGTACGCGCGATGTCGCGGTCGAGCGGTCGCCGACGATGGCCCGCAGTGCGTGGGCCGTAGAGACGCTCCGCACGGCGCCCGATACGGCGCACAGTTCGTCGGTAAAGGCGCGGTAAAACTCTTCGGCGCCCGTGTTTTCGCGCCGCCCTGCCCCGAGTACCTCGCGTTCGATGCGCAGGCGTACCTGGTAGAGCTCCCAGTCCTTCAGACGGGAGGATAAAAGCTGGTAGGCAAGCGACCCTTCTTCGCGGAGCATCTCCAGCATGAGAAAATCCTTCAGCGAGTGGTCGATTCCTGCTTTGGTCGTATTAAACGCCGCGCGGGCAATGATGCCCTCGAGCGTCTTCGAAATTTTTACTTGCATGTTGCGTCGTCATGAAATTTAATAGTCTAACTTTTGATTCTTCGCCTATCTAACGGCATGTTATTGTTAAATATTATGTTAACTTGTTGGCCGGTATTTATTGCATTGTCCCTGAGTGGATTGTGCGGCTGAAATTCTCGGTGTGCGATGCTGGAAACGGGCTTGGATGTGTTCTGAACGGGTTTCCGGACTTTTTCGCAGGGAGAAGATGCTCCCCCGGAAGGGTAGTTCCGGTACTATGGAAAGGGTATACGGAGGCAGGATAGGTTCCCTGTGGCCGGTGCCGGAAAGAGCTCTTGCGGGGGCGGGGTTCGCCGGCTTTGGTTACCGGGGCTGCCTGCGGTGCCGGGCGGCTCTGTACCGGACGGCTTCTTGTGCGGGATATACCGACTGCGCCGGGATTAGTTGCCTGTTGCCGGCCGGTGCCGGGCGTCAGTTGCCGTTATACAATTATGATTCGGAATGTTTTATTTTTGATACGATGGCTGAAAGCCGTACCGATACCCTGCCGAAACCGGATGTAGATTTTTCCAGTGTATTATCTCTCTGAAAAACAATTATTATTACAAGTATAAAACGGAGTGTGTGTGTTTTTATTGTGCCGGTCTTGTTTATTTGTGTTGTTAATTTTGTATTTTTGTGGAAAAGGCCCGTCCGGGGCTGTTGACAACCGACTTCAACCCGAAAAGAATATGAAACGGATCCTGATCCCTCTCCTGGCGCTCGCCGCCGCCATGACCTTTGCACAACCGCCGCGCCCGCTGCCACCGGGCTATCCCGACCGTTCGGGGAATATAGACCTCGAAAGGGGGTTCCGAACCCCGCCGGCAGGTTACGGCGAGGTGCCCTTCTATTGGTGGATCGGCGACACGCTCACGCGCGAACATCTCGCCTGGCAGCTCGACATGCTGGCACGGAAACGGATCAGCAGCCTGCAGATCAACTATTGCCACACCGATACGGGCGGCATCACCTACGGCAGGACATTTCGTTCGAAGCCCGACCTCTTCACTCCGGCGTGGTGGGAGCTTTTCGGGTGGTTCATGACCGAGGCCGGCAAACGCGGTATGACCGTCAGCCTGAGCGACTATACGCTGGGCGTGGGGCAGGGCTCCTATGTGGACGAGATGCTGGCCGAAGACCCGACGCTCAACGGTTCGGAACTGCATTTCGACAGCCTGGAACTCGGCCGCGGGGAGCGTTTCTCGCGGGCTTATGCGCAGCGGCCGCTTTCGCTGAACGCTTACCCGCTCGATGCCCGGGGCCGGATCGACGGGGCGCCGGTTGACCTGTTGCCGGAAATGGGGCCAGACGGGGTCGAGTGGCAGAACCCCTGGCCGCGGGCCCTCGTGGCCGAAGTGAAGGCCGAGCGGCGCCTGCCTTCGCTCGATCCGATGCACCCTCGGGCGGGGCACAGTTACGTGCGGCACTTTTTCCAACGTTTTGCAGACCGTTTCCCCGGGGAATCGGAAACGGGGCTCAATTTCTTTTTCTCCGATGAGCTGAACTTCAACCTGCAGGGCAATATCTGGAACGATATTTTCCGCGACGAGTTCATGCGCCGCAAGGGATACGACATCCTGCCGCAGATCGACGCGCTGTTCGTCGACCTGGGTGACAGTTCGGTCAAGGTACGCATGGACTATAACGACGTGCGCGTGGCGCTGAGCGAGGAAAACTTCTTCATCCCCGTCTATGAGTGGCACCAGCGGCGCGGGCTGCTTTTCGGATGCGACCACGGCGGCCGTGGCCGCGACGTGGGCGAGTTCGGCGACTATTTCCGTACCCAGCGTTGGAACCAGGCTCCGGGCTGCGACCAGCCGATGTTGCAGAAGGACATTATTAAAAACAAGGTCGCCTCGTCGATCTCGCACCTCTACGAACGCCAGCGCGTCTGGCTCGAAGGTTTTCACAGCAGCGAGTGGTCGACCAACTCGGCGCAGCTGACCGATGCGATCTTCGCCAATTTCGCCATGGGGCAGAACCTGCTGAGCCTGCACGGGCTTTACTATACGACCATGGGGGGCTGGTGGGAGTGGGCGGCGCCCTGCAACCATTTCCACGAGCCTTACTGGGACGAGATGGACGGGTTGCTGGAGTGTACCGAGCGCCTGAGTTATATCCTGTCGCAGGGATACCACGTCGCCGACGTGGCGATCCTCTATCCCGTCGAGCCGGTGGTGGCCGGGTACGGCAACGAGGCTGTCGAAGCCGCCTTTGCCGCCGGGGAGGCGATTTACCGCGACGGCATCGACTTCGACTTCATGGATTACGAATCGCTCGGCCGGGCCGAGGTGCGCGACGGTCGGTTGCATGTGGCCGGGGAGTCGTTCGGCGTGGTCGTAGTTCCCGCCATGCGGGCGATCCGCCACTTGTCGCTCGAAAAACTGCGCGACTTCGTCCGCGACGGCGGCATGGTCATCAATATCGGCCCGCTGCCGGAGGCCTCTGAAAAGGAGGGGCGCGGCGGCCGGGCGTTGAAGGAACTGGTGGCGGATCTCTTCGGGGGCGGGCACGACCGGGTTTTCCGTATCGGCGACCCGGCGGATGCGATCGCACTCATCGGCCGCAATACGCAACGCGATTTCACGCTGCTCCGCCCGGCAACGGATGCCGGGGCGCATCCTGCCAAGCAAAAGACGGGCGATCCGACCCCTTACGTCATGCACCGCCGCATCGGCGGCCGCGACCTCTTTGCGGTCTATAACGTCGGGCGGGGCGCAACGTGCCGTTTCCGCGCATGGGGAGCCGCGGAGCTGTGGGATCCGTGGACAGGCGGGAAACGCCCGCTGCGGGTCGCTGCCGTCACGGATGCCGGAACCGAGGTGGTGATGCCGCTGGAGCGTACGGACATGCAGCTGATCCTCTTCGACCCTTCCCGCGATGCGGAGGTCGGGGCGGAATCCGCCGGCGCGGGGAGCACGCAGCGGATCGACCTCGGCGGGGAGTGGGATTTCCGGCTGGAACCCTTGCTGGACAACCGTTTCGGCGATTACCAGTGGCCGGGGACGGACGAAAAGATCGGAGCCTGTATTTATGATGCCGAATACGAACGGCTTGGCGGCGAGGCTCGGAAAGGCCGCGGACGTTTCACCTTCGGGGAGCGCTTCATGCTGCTGGGAGCGGTACCCGCCTCGGTGGATGAACGGACGGTGCTGGACAACCTGCCCGGCACGGCGTCGGGCGTGGAGGCAGCCGGCGTGCGGTACGACTGGCAGCCCTATGCGTTCTCATGGCGCTGGGGCGTCGAGGGCGACTTCGGGCATCAGGGCTGGCACGGCCTGAAGGCGGAGATGTACGACGATTTCATCCGCCTGGGTGCGACCGAACGGGCTTTCAACGGCATGGTTCGCAAGGCCGAGGCATCCGGAATGAAGGATTATTACCTTTACACCTGCGTGGATGCCCCGCGCGACGGGTTGTACGACGCCGAATGGGGCGGGATGCAGCCCGTGGGGTTCTATGTCGGCGGGGAACGGCGGGAGCCTGCGCCGCAGGTCGCCCTGAAGCAGGGCATCAACGAGATCGTGCTGCATTACGATTCGTTCGGCACGGCGCGGTTCGCCCTGCGCGACGGTGCGGCGGACATCGCGCCCGAGACGCTGGCCGAGGCCCCGTTGCGGATGAAGTTCCGCGGCGACCGGGCGCTGCTGCCGTTCGACAGCCGGAAGACGGCGGATACGCGGGCGCGGTTCACCTTTACGGCGGCGCCCGGGCTGGAGGCGCTGGAATTCACGGCTTTCGGCCGGAAACCCGAAGTGCGTGCCGACGGCCGGAAATGCCGGGTCGCCGAGGTCGCACGCCGCAGCGACGGCGCCGTAACCTACAGTGCCGTGTTGCCCCGGCGTGCCGAACTTCCGGCGGAGGTGTCGCTGACGCTTACCGAAGAGCGCGGGTATGCCGGCGGTGCGGCGATAGACGGCCCTGTGAAGCTGGTTTGCGGGGCGGGACGCTATACGGTCGGCGACTGGTGCCGTAACGATGCCTTGCGTACTTATTCCGGTGCGGCGTGGTACGGCCGGGACTTTACGCTGACGAAGAAACCCGCGGGGCGTGTGACACTCGACTTGGGCGAGGTCGTCTCGACGGCCCGGGTGCTGGTCAACGGGCGAGAGGCCGGTTTGCGGCTGACGCCGCCCTGGCGTTTCGATGTGACCGGACTGTTGCAGGACGGTGCCAACCGGATCGAAATCCGGGTTTGCAATACGACGGCCAATATCTTCCTCTCTTCGCCGACGGTCTACCGCGGCGGTACGAAGGCCGGAATACTCGGCCCGGTGCGGATCGAGATCGCCGAATAATCCGCCGCCGGGTCGTTCCCGGGGTA
>OLRV01000190.1_pt1 | contig 60815 bp, 42 predicted proteins | sample 1672421 | NCBI WGS metagenome assembly OLRV01 (sample SAMEA3136684, study PRJEB25190) | human gut metagenome | biome: human gut; feature: human-associated habitat; material: faeces | place: Austria | collected 2013
CCTGTAGCATCACTAGGAAGTTCAATATTAATAATAGCTTCTTCACCTACTTTAATATCCTCAACAGTTACATTAATAGCTGGAGTGATTTTACCTACACCTAATGCATAAACTGTTTTATTTGAATAAACATAAATGGTACCCTTTTTATCCATAACTATTGATCCTACAGCTGAAGAATCTGCAGCAAATGTCCATAATAATTTAGCATTACTATCAATAGCTGATACTTTTCCATTATCTGATCCTATATAAACAGTTCCATTATTATCAATCATTATGGAGGATGCTTTATCTCCAAAGTTATAGAAAACAGAAGTTTCACCTTTGTTAAATATATCTATTTTATAGACATTTCCATCACTGCCAACAGTGTATAATACACCATTTTCATCATCTAAAGCTAATACACTTCCATTTATAGCTATTTTAGTAGTCCATAATTTATTATTTATGGTTAATGCATTAACTTTTCCATCTTTATCAAATACATATATATTATCATTAGAGTCAATTACCGGACGTCCTACAACACCAATTCCTCCAAAACTTCCAATTACAGTTTTACTTGTAACATTGATTATTTTAAGACCATCTTTTGTATTAACAGCTACTAATCCATTACCGATTAATGTAGGTGCACTAACTGGCTGGGATCCTAAAGCAATCATAGTAGGAGTTCCTCCGGATTTCCACATATTATATGGAATAATTACTAAATTGTAGCTTTGGCTGTCGTGCTGATATTCTCCGGAAATGTATACATTAGCATTTTCATCTACAACTGGTGAGAAAATACTTGAACCTTTCCAAATATTGGAATTATATTTTTTACCGGTAGTGGAGTTTATAAAGTATATTGCATCTCCAGATTTTGGAGCAATAATAATATCACGGGAAATTGCTATTCCTGAAGAAATTTCATATCCAAATAAACCTGCAAATTTCCATCTTAAAGTTCCATTTGAAGTAAATGAATAAATTCCATCATTACAAGCCACATAAATATTTCCTGCATTATCAATAGCCATAGAACCGTTAATTTGGCTTCCGCTTACAACATAATTCCAGATAGCTGCACCGTTACTATTTCCTGTGTAATTTGTTTTTCCAGTGTTTTTAGTGTCAAATCCGTCATTATCCCATTGAGGAACAGGATAACCGGTTATTTTAATATCGGTTGTATTTTCACAACCATTATACAATCCATTACCACTATAAACTACTTTAACAGTATAATTACCTGCTGCTAAATCAGATACTTTTAAGGAAGCTTTACCAGTATCTTTATCAACTTTTACAATGGTTGATTTATCTCCAATTGTAATATTTACACTGGATCCGTCACTACCTGGAGCAGGCATGACTATTACAGAAATAACAACATCTTCACCTACTTTAGCATCATTTGCATTTACAGTTAAAGTAGAGTTAAGTTTGCTTTTACTAAATTGCTGTGTAGCTTCACAGCCAAAGTAGTTATTATCTCCATTATAAACTGCATGAACAGTATGAAGTCCACCATCAAGATCAAATAAAACAATATATGCATTACCATCTTCAATAGTTGCATTTTCACTTTCGCCATCAACAGTAAACATTACTTCTCCAGTTGCATCTTCTGGAAGGCTTACAGTAATTGTAGTATATTTTCCAATACTAATCTTAATATCCATTGATGAAGCTATTTTATTAACTTTAACTGAAGATGTAGCAAGAGCTTCTTCGTAATTATCATCACCATTATATTTAGCTGTAATTTCATACTCTCCGCCAGTTAAACCAGATATTGTTGTAACTCCAGTACCATTTACCAAATCAATAGTATAATCTTTGTTATTAATCTTAACTGTAACAGTACCTGTTGGCCTACTACTTTCCAAAGCTACTTTAATTACAAGGTCTTCTTTTACCTTAATATCCTTAGTATAAATATTTAAATTTGTAAATGCTTTACTTACATCAAATTTTAAAGTGCTGGTTACACCGTAAAGATTAGTAGTTACTGAAGCTTCTCCAGTAGCAGTTGGAGTAAATATAACCTGCAATTTACCGTCAATAAATTTATCACTAACAGCAGTTGCTATACCATTAATGGAAGTAATATTTAAAGTATCCAATGGCAATTTGTCTCCAGCATCATATTTGCTAATTTCACCTTTACTGGTAATTACATTAGCTAAATCAACAGTTATTATTGCATTTTCACTGAAATTCAATTTATCAACATTACTTGTTACATTTAAGAATAACCAATTGTTTAACCCTTTTCTTGGAGAATCTGCTGCATTTTCAGCTGTGTTTCCCCACCAATTATTATCCAATACAAATGATGCGGAATTACCTACTGTTGAAAATACATCACCTAAACTTGGTAGTTTTTGTTTATTTCCTAAAAAGATTGAATTTACAGCTGTAAGTACACATTTTTTCATAACATAAGCAACACTTCCCGCAGATGCATAGTTATTAATAAATACTGAAGATGAAATTTTAATCTGATAGTTATCAGTAGAACTTGAATCAGCAGCCAAACAGCCACCTCTACCTTCTCCAGTGTTGTTTATAAAAACAGAATCCGCAATATATAATCCCTGATTAAAATTACTGCTTTTTACATAAATACAACCTTGATAAACACTGTTATTTTCAAAAGAAGTACCTGAAATTATTCCCTGTTGGTCTTTAAGGTCCAAGTAAATTAAATTACCTACATCTGAAGTTCTTTTCTCATTTGCAGTATTATTTACAAATTCACAGTTAATCATTTCTAAATAATTAGCATAAATGCATTTGAAAACATTATTATTGCTAAATTTGGAATCTGAAATAACTAAATTAGCTACATTAACAAGAATATCTTTTTGATTGTTTGAATAAAAGTTACAGCCAGTTATTTCAACTTCACCAGCATCTAATCCGTTGATAATTTCACCATTAGATACATCAGCAAATTTCAAATTATTAAATGACACATTTGCATTGTTTGAAATTTTAAATATAGGAATAGCTGAATTAGATCCGCCAATAGTAGCTTTTCCATCACCAACAATTTTTAAATCATTGGTAATATTTAACCCATATTCATTGTAATTTCCCTCTAAAATATAAATTCCATTAGTATTTAAAGAAATAGCTTTAGCTATTGTACGTACCGGTGAATTTTTACTTCCGTTATTGTTATCATTACCGTTTACAGACACATAAACATACTGAACAGGTATACCGTTTACAGTAAGATTATTTGAGTTAGTAGCACCGGCAACTGAACGTACATATACTTTATGTTCTTTACCATCATTAAAAGTTAAATTAAAAGACTCACTATAAACTGTTTTTAAATAAACATCATCTACATAAACAAAATAACCTGATTTGGATAAAATATCAGAATCATAATATTTGCTATTTTTTAAATTAAACTGAATATTTAATACTGTTGTATTGCCAATTCTTTCTTCTTCACTGATTTTAGATTTGGAAAATACTAAAGAATTGTTATAATAATAGTTGTCAGACAATTCCAGTACAGATTTGGAAAGATCAATTACTAATAAATCACCAGATTTAGTATGATTAATAAATTTATTACCTACCAATCTAACATTTGGAGATCCGTAACCCTGTGCCTGATTTGCACAAATTGCAGTACCTATAGATGCTGAATTAGTTATGAAAGTAGTGTTGTATACATCTAAATCACCAGCATCCATTATTGAAATAGCTCCACCACGACCAGTACCTGTTGTAGATTCATTAGTAAGAGACCAGCAATTGTTTACATTATATTGGAATAATGAGTCTTCAATATAAATATGTGGGTTGGTTCCGTAGAAACATGCACCAATAGCTCCTCCACCATTGTTGGTTGTACAGTTATTCCTTGTAAAAGTGGTATTGTATATCTGCAAATAACTGTAAGTATACAATGCACCACCATTCCATCCTGCTACATTATCTGTAAAATTAGAATCATATATTGTTGTATTTGCTCCGCTGTGAGTGTGTATTGCTCCAGCCCACCAAAATGCACTGTTTTTATAAAATGTAGAATTTTTAACAATCAATTGCCCGCAATTATTAATACAGCCCGGTTCTGTTGTAGCATAATTATTTTCAAAATAACAGTTTTCAACTAACATATGTGAAGTATTGCAGTTTAAACCAGCATCAGGATCATAAACACTTAAAACACCAAAACAGGTATTAATATTTGTAAAATTACAATTTTTAACAGTTGTATAACCTCTTTTAATATAGTAAACACAAGCATGACTTGATAAAGAAGTTATATTATCAAAAGTACAGTTTTCAAGCAAATTACCTGTGCAATCACCAGCCAACTCTACAAACATTCCACTATCCAAAGATGTTTTTTGTGAAAGAATCATCCATTTAAATGTCAAATTAATTAATTTTAAATTAATTCCTGAATTTTCAGGAGTTTTCATCGGAGTATAATAAATTGTAAATGCATCAGATGATTTATCTCCAAAATAAGCTCCATTATTTCCTAGGATAGTTACATTATTTCGAATAATAATCTGATTAGATTCATCAACTCCATCGCCCGGATAAAAATTAGTATTTTCCTTTAATTGAAGCACATAGTTTTTATCTGTTTTTTCACAGTATGTTTTTAGTTCACCCCAATTATTTACAATAATCACATCATCAGAAGGATTGGCTACCGGAATATCAACATTACTGTTAACTTGAGCAGAATCCTCCATAATTCCCATTGAAGAGTCATCCAATCCCATATCAGATGAATTAACGTCATTCAAATCGTTCGCACTTACACTACTAACTCCTAAAAGGAGAATAAGTAGCATAATGCCTAAAAAGAATTGTTTATTGAATTTCATAAATAATCAACCTTTTTACCAAATTAAAATATATTTTATATTTAATAAAATTTTTTTTATATTTATAAATTTTAGTTTAAATAATATATAATATTATAGATAAATTAACCAATCAACATTTATAAAATATAAATAACAAAAATATCTTTAAAAGAAAAACAAAGTGATTTTAATGGTTAAATGTTTAATGGTTCAGGGAACATCATCAAATGCTGGAAAAAGTATGCTTGTAGCTGCATTATGCAGAATATACAGAAACAGAGGATATAAAGTAGCTCCTTTTAAATCTCAAAATATGTCTTTAAACTCATATACAACTAAAGAAAATGGAGAAATAGGAATAGCTCAAATGTTACAAGCAGAAGCTGCAATGATTGAACCAAGCATACATATGAACCCGATTCTTTTAAAACCAAAAGGTGATTTTACATCCAATGTAATTATCCAGGGAAAATCCATCGGAGATATGAATTTCTATCAATACCAGCATGACTATCATGACAGGGCTTTTGAAGCCATTAAAGAAAGTTTCAATATCCTAAAAGAAAATTATGACATTATAATCATTGAAGGAGCAGGATCACCTGCAGAAATTAACATGCGTAAAGAAGATCTTGCCAATATGGAAATTGCACATATGGCTGATGCAAATGTTATTTTAATAGCTGATATTGAAATGGGTGGTGTTTTTGCAGCTATTGCTGGAACATATGTTCTTTTAGATGATTATGACAGATCCAGACTAAAAGCCACAGTTATTAATAAATTTAGAGGAAATTTAGATATTTTAAAACCGGGACTTGACAGAATTGAAGAAATCACCAAAGCTCCAGTTTTAGGTGTCCTGCCTTATGATGAAACACTGAAATTACCTGAAGAGGATTCAGCATCATTAACAACACATGTATTTAATGAAAACAAGGACATTATTATTGGAGTTATAAGACTTCCTAAAATCTCCAATTTTACAGATATTGACCCCTTTGAGTTTGAAGAGGATGTCGGAATTAAAATGATTAATCTTAATGATGAAATTGGAGATGTTGATGCTATAATCATTCCCGGAACACGTAATTCAACTAAAGATGCAAAGGAGCTCTTTGACAGCGAACTTGCCGCCAAAATAATAGCCAAATCCCATGAAATTCCTGTTGTTGGAATCTGCGGAGGATATCAAATTCTCGGAAATATAATTTATGATGATGATAAAAAAGAATCCGATGTTGGAACTATTGAAGGACTGAAATTATTAGATATTGAATCAAAATTCCAACGTACAGAAAAAATCGTAACACAGTCTGAAGCTGTCATACCTGAAAAAGAAGATTTAACCGGAATAGCCGGTGCCATATTTGCAAAGATAGCTGGAGAGAAAGTAACAGGTTATGAAATCCATGAGGGTACATCACACCTGAACCCAAGTAAAGAAGTAAACCCATTGTTAAATGTTCAAAAAGGACAGGGAAATAATGATGAAGGTGACTTTGACGGAGCATGTAGTGGAAATGTCTTTGGAACATATTTCCATGGAATATTTCACAACTACAATTTCAGACGTGAATTTTTAAATTATCTAAGGGTCAGAAAAGGTCTTGAAGCCAAAAATGGTGAAGATCCCTATGAAACACAAAAGGATTATTCATTAAATAAATTAGCACAAATTGTTGAAGAAAATATAGATATGGAAATTATTGATAAACTTCTTTTTTCATAATATAGTAAACATAGCTGTAATCATCACTATTATTTTCATAAACTTCAATTTCTTTTTTAAAATCCTTTTTAAAGTCATTATCTTCCAATTTTTTAAGATTACTTTCCAGATTACTATAATAACTTTCAAAATCACTTTTTGGTAAAATAAAATAATCTATAAATTCATAACCTTCATCCTTTATTTTAGCTATTTTATTTTCAATCGTGCCAATCTCAGGATAATGTGTTTTCCAAAACTTTTTAGATTCTTTTGAAGGTTTTTGAATCCATGTCAGCTCAGAAATAATCAGATAACTGTCTTGCTTTAAAACACGTTTCCAACTTTTAAGTGCTTTAGCAAATCCCATGATATATGCTGAAGCTTCACTAAAAACAATGTCAAATTCGCAGTTGGGATAATCCAGATCATTCATGTCCATCTGACAGGTGTAAACCCTATTATCCAAATCATTGTCAGCTATTTTTTCATCCAAAACCTTCAAATAATGTGGAAATAAATCAATAGCTTCAATTGTTGAATTTTTAAAATAATCAGCCAGCAGCAAAGTTGAAGCTCCCGCTCCACAGCCAATATCCAGAATAGTTAATTGCGAATCATTATTAAAATCAATATATTCAATAGCTTTTAAAGTGGACTTATCACTTCCCGGAGCCAATCGGTCCATATCCTTAAAAGCAGCATAAAAATAAAGTGGAATATCCATAAAAATCAATAAAAGAGAAATAATTCTCTTTTAAATAAAAAAAGAGTGAAATTAAATCTATTCAATGGATTCAATTTCAATGTCAAAAGTCATAGCTTTGATATTAGCTTTTTCACCAGCTTTTTTAATGGTGAATATTGGTGAGTCATTTAACATTAAATTATTGTTAATTTCTCTCATTTTGTTATTTAATACTTCTTTAGGATGGAAGAATTTACCTTCAGCTTCGTCAAAGTATTTGAAACTGTCAACAGATTCTCCTTCTAATTCATATTCGAATTTTTCACTTGGATTTTTAGTATTTACTGCTGTTATTTTAAATTTCATTTTTATACTCTCTCCAAAAATATTTCTAATTAATATATTATACTTTAAAGTATTTAAAAAGAGAAGATGATTATTTAATCAAGATCTCTTCCAAATATATGTACAGCTGCAGTACCTCCAGTACCACCGATATTATGAGTCATACCTATTTCTGCACCATCAACTTGACGTTTGCCTGCTTCTCCTCTAAGTTGCCATACAACTTCAGCAGCCTGAGCAATACCTGTTGCTCCAAGAGGGTGTCCACGAGCTTTTAAACCTCCAGATGGGTTAATTGGGAAATCACCGTCTATTTCTGTTTGACCTTCTTCAATAGCTATTCCACCTTTACCTTTTTCAGCAAAACCTAAGTCTTCTACAGCTAAAAGACCGTTGATTGAGAAACAGTCGTGAACTTCTGCAAGGTCAATGTCTTTAGTAGTAACTCCTGCCATTTCATATGCTTTTCTGGAAGCTACTCTAGTTGAATCAATAGTAGTTAAGTCTTTCCTGTTATGTAATGCAATAGTTCCGGAAGCCTGTGCAGATGCTCTTACATAAATTGGAGTATCAGTGTATTTTTTAGCATCTTCTGCAGGAACCATAACAACAGCTGCTGCTCCGTCAGAAACTGGAGAACAGTCTAAAAGTGTTAAAGGATCAGCTACCACAGTAGAGTTAATTACTTTATCCACACTAATTTCAAATGGGAACTGTGCATTTGGGTTGTTTTTAGCATTTTTATGGTTTACTACTGAAAATTGAGCTAATTGTTCCCTTGTAGTTCCATATTCATACATGTGTCTTTTTGCAATCATCGCATATAATGATGGGAAAGTAGCTCCTTGTTGTGCTTCCCATTCTTGATCAGATGCAGTAGCAATAGCTGGAGTAGCATCTACAACATCAGTCATTTTTTCTACACCTGCAGAAATTACAACATCATGGAAACCTGATGCAACTGCCATGATTCCTTGTCTTAGAGCAAGTCCACCAGATGCACATGCTGCTTCTACTCTTGTAGTTGGAATTGGATTAAGACCCATGTGATCAGAAATAAGTGCAGCAATATGTTCCTGATCTACAAATAAACCGGAAGACATATTTCCTACATACATTGCTTCAATATCGTCTCCTTCAACTTCAGCATCCATAACAGCTTTTACACCTGCTTCAGCGATTAAATCTCTAAAAGATGAATCCCATAATTCACCGAATTTAGTTTGTGAAACACCTATAATTGCAACATCTCTCATAATTACACCTACATTTTAATTTTGCCTTTAAATTTAGCATAAACAGCATAATCAACATATTGTTTTCTATCAATGATGTCTTGTGTTTTTGGAGCTAAATCTCTTCTTTCTTTAATTTCTTCATTTACTGTTAATGTAAATCCGTCACTACCAGCACCAGATCCATATGAAACAACAAATATTTTATCTCCAGGTTCTGCAACATCTAAAATATTAGATAAAGCTAATGGAACTGCACCAGAATAAGTGTTTCCTATATTTGGAGTTAAAAGACCTTGTTGGATTTGTTCATTAGTAAATCCAAGTTTTTTACCTGCCCTTAAGTAAAATTTACCATTAGGTTGGTGGAAACAAGCGTAATCATAATCTTCAGGTTTTGAATCAGTTTTTTCAAATAAACCTTTTGCAGCACTTAATACATGTTTAAAGTATGCTGGTTCTCCAGTGAAACGGCCACCGTGAGATGGATAGTCTTGTCCTTCCCTTCTATAAAAATCAGGAGTATCAGTAGTAAAACTGTATGTTTCTTCAATATCAGCAAGAGTGTTATCTTTACCAATAATATATGCTGCACCTCCAGCAGATGCAGTGTATTCTAATGCATCTCCAGGTGCACCTTGAGAAGTATCAGCACCAATAGCTAATCCATACTCAATCATATTGGAATCCACAAGTCCCATAGTCATTTGAATTCCAGCAGTTCCAGCTTTACAAGCAAATTCTAAATCCGCAGCAGTTAAAACAGGAGTAGCATTTATAGCTTCTGCAACAATAGTTGCAGACGGTTTTACTGCATAAGGATGTGATTCAGAACCAACATAAATCGCCCCTATTTTTTGCGGGTCAATCTGAGCTCTTGCTAGAGCATATCTAGCAGCAGTTACTGCAATAGTAGCAGTATCTTCATCAGCAGAAGGTACGGATTTTTCGTTTACAATCAAACCCCTTGATAAAGCAACAGGATCATCTCCCCACACTTTAGCAATTTCTTCTACTTTTATTCTATATGACGGCACATACGCCCCATATCCAACAATTCCTACCATAGAATCACCAAGATTTTTTTAATTTTTAATTTAGTTAGAAAACTAACTTTAGTAATTTAATCTTTATAAAAAGTATTATATAAAAGTAACTAAAAAAACTAATCAGTATAATAAGAATTCAGAAAAAAATAAGAAAATTAGATAAAACAAATGCAGTTGCCGGGATTCGAACCCGGGTTGTAGGCTTGGAAGGCCCAAGTAATAACCAGACTATACCACAACTGCATAAATGCGGCGTCCGGGATTTGAACCCGGGTCTCTAACGTGGCAGGCTAGAGTCTTAACCAGGCTGGACTAACACCGCATAACAAACAACAATTATACTTTTGTTTTGATAGTATATAAAGTTTTGGGTAAATCTACATTCCAATAATTTGTTTAAAAATCATTTTATCCTGATTATCAAATGTTTTAGTAAGAATAATAGCTATTAAATAAACCACAACACCTACAGGAATAGCTAACCATAAATTAAGATTAAGAAGATGTAAAACAACACCCATAACACCTGCACAAAGTATAACTTTTAAAATATCAAATAACAGATGTTTATCAGGAAGCTGATTAATTTTATAGATAGTATATAACTCTAAAACTAAAATTAAAATCTCACTAATTACAGTAGCTACTGAAGCACCATAAACTGAAAAATGAGGTATTAAAATAAAATTTAAAACAACATTAAACAGAGCAGCCAAACAATAAATTTTAGTAACTGCAGTTTCCCTGTGAGATGCATTTAAAATCATGGAACAGGCACCGTTAATAAACAGGAAACAGACAGTCCAGATCAGGATTTTTAAAACTTCACCTGCCTCTGCATACTGATTACCGTAACATAATGAAATTACATCTCCACCATAGAAAAAGGTAGCAATAGCTATTGGAATAGTAACCATGGACAGATACTTAATAGACTTGACAAAACTAAACTGCAGCAAATTTCCATCCTGTTTAAAGAGTTTACTCATAACCGGGAAAATAACAGAAGTGTAAATTGTATAAAACAAAGTCAAAACATTGATTAACTTATAAGAAGAATTATAAAGACCTGTAGCATAAGTATTTGCAAACTGAGTAATCATAACCATATCAATTGAATAATAAATCATATAAAATAAACTAGTTAATGCAAAAGGAAGACCTCCGATAACTAACTTTTTACAAAAAGCCCTGTCAAATAAAGGTTTTGGAACAATAATCTTTTTAGATAAAGCTAAAGTTGCATAAACTAAACCTATTACATTAGCTGCAATATATGCTAAAGTAATTCCCCATAATCCATAATCTGTAAATGTAACAGCTACAATAAATATAAATGTTAAAACATTGAGCAGAGTATTTGTAATAGCCTGATACTTCATCATTTCATGAGCCTGGAATGAAGAATACATTGCAGTCTGAAATGACTTAATTACATTTTCTACAGCAAACAGGAAACAGATTATAACAGTATAATTATCCCAGCCTAGCATAAATAAAGCCATGGATACTACTGATAAGTAAAATACTGACAATATTAATTTAATACCTATAGCATTTCCCAAATATTTCTTTTCAGAGTCAAAATCTGTAGAAATGGATCTGACAATATAAGTAGTAACTCCTAAATCAGCACAAACACCGAAAATAGTTGCAAAAGAAGTAGCCGTACCTAAAAGACCATAATCAGATACACCTAAATAACGAGCAGTTAAAATAGTCCAAACAAAAGCACAGACACTTGTTATGATTTGAGAAAACATTAACCAACTCATATTTGCAAAAACAGTTCTTACTCTACTCATAATATTAAACTCACAAATTACTAGGATTAATATATATCAGTTTTCTATATTAAGCTTTACCTAAAATTTGTTTAATTATGAGCTTATCCTCTTTATCAAAGAATTTTATAAGAGTAATAACTACCAAGTAAACAATAACACCAACTGGAATAGCTAACCATAATGACATGTGAACCAAGTAAAATACTCCGCCCATTACAGCAGATGCAATGATTATTTTAATTAAATCAAAGATCAGATGTCTGTCAGGAAGCTGATTTATTTTACCAACCATATACATTTCTAAAATTAAAATTAAAACATCAGTTAATACTGTTGCAAATGCAGCCCCATGTGCTGAGAAATAAGGTATTAAAAATAAATTTAAACCTGCATTAAAAACTGCAGCTAAAGAATAAATCTTTGTAACGGAAGTTTCTTTATGAGATGCATTTAAAATCATAGAACAGGCACCATTAATAAACAGGAAACAGACAGTCCACACCAGTATTTTTAAAACACTGTCTGCATCAGCATACTGATTACCATAACAAAGATAAATTACATCTCCTGCATAAAAAAAGGTAGCTACAGCTATTGGAATAGTAATCATAGACAAATACTTAATGGATTTAACAAAACTAAGACGTAGCATGTCTTGTCCTTGTTTAAATAGCTTACTCATAACCGGAAAGATAACTGCTGAATAAATTGTATAAAACAATGTCAAAACATTAATTAGCTTGTAGGTGGAATTATAAAGTCCTGTTGCATAGGTAGTTGAAAATTGAGTAATCATAACCATATCAATTGAATAATATAATGTATAAAACAAGGTAGTTAAAGCAAAAGGAATTCCGGCAATTATTAATTTCTTAAAAAATTTCAAATCAAATAATAATTTTGGAACTATAATGTGCTTTGTTAAGGCAGCAATACAATAAATTAAACCAATTAAATTAGCTATAATATATGCAAATGTAATTCCAAGCAAACCAAAATTAGTGAAGCAAATTATTACAATAAATACTAAAGTTAAAACATTAAGTAATGTATTGGTAATTGCCTGATACTTCATTTGTTCGTGAGCCTGGAATGAAGCAAAAAGCAAATTATAAAAGGATTTAATTAAACTTTCAATTGCAAATAAGAAAGTTATTAAAATAGTAAAATTATTCCATCCCAACAAATATGAAATAAAAATAACTAATGCCAAATAAATTACAGATAATATTAATTTAAGAGACAAAGCATTTCCCAAATACTCTGCTTCTACATCATAATCAACGGAAATTGATCTTGTAATATATGTAGTAACTCCTAAATCAGCAACAACAATTATAATAACAGAAAAAGAAGTTGCTGTTCCTAAAATACCATAATCAGATACTCCTAAGTAACGTGCAGTTAAAATGGTCCAAATAAAAGCACAAACACTGGTAATGATTTGAGAAGCCATTAACCAGCTCATATTTGCAAAAATTGTTCGGACTTTATTCATAATTTAACCTTAGAAGTATTTGGAAAATGATATTATATTGTTTTTAATAATTAAGCTTTTCTTGCAGTTACACAAATCCAGTCATTTTCATCATTGATAAATGCCTGAAAATCTTTAAAACCTGCTTTTTTAAGAGCTGATTCTAAAACATCTTCAGAATAAATCTTCATATCCAATAATTCTATTAAATCTTCATATTTATCCATTTCACCTTCCCTGTAAACTGCTTCATTACAGAAAAAGACTAATCCATCTTTTTTAAGAATCCTATTTACTTCTTTTAAGTCATTTATAAAATCCGGCCAGAAATAAATTGTTTCAAATCCTGTTACAATATCAAAGCTTTCATCTTCAAACGGCATTTCAGATACTGAACCCTGTAAGACTTTAACTTTACCTTCATCTATAGCTTGTTTATTTAAATCAGCAGATTTTTCAACACTTACTTCAGAATAATCAATTCCTACAACACAGCCATCATCACATATCTGTTTGGCGAAGCGTTCAAGGTTTCTTCCACCACCACATCCAATATCCAGGATTTTATCTGCTTCATTAATGTTAAAATGACTGACACCCCATCTTGCCATTGTTTCATGAGATTTGTTCATTCTGTCAAGTATTTCATGACCTAATTTTCCTTCAGGTTTTCTTGCATTTTTAATAAGTTTTTTATCTTCTATATTATTGCCGGTATTTACTTTATCAGACATGTTTTATATTCCTCCTTATTTTTTCATTCCTTTACGTGTTTTAATAGCTTGTCCTGTTTGGAAATCCATAATTTCACAGGCTCCAAGTAATGCTTTACCATAAGCAAGTAATTTATCCTCTTCATTTACAATTAGAACTTCATCTTTAGCTCTTATATCATCATCACACTCAATAACAAATTTGGCAAAGACACTTTTTCCTTCAAGTGAAAATGGTTCTGAGTCCTTATTAACTACAACTCTGTTTTTAGGATATTTTGTAGCTGCGTGGAGTCTTTTTGCCCCTTCTTTTGAAAGGATTAAAAAGCTGTCAGAAGCTCTCATATTTACAATTAATGTTTTTCCATCATAAATATGTCTTATCTTACCTGTTTTTTTACTTTTTTCAATGTTTATATTTCCCCTAAATAAAGCATCCCCTGCTCCAACACCAAACTGATAGTCAGCTATTGCCTTAACCTTTTTAAGGTCATCTTTTTTATATCTGATTTCATCAGACTGTGAATGAACATTATATAGTCCAATATCTAATTTTTTAATAACATTAGAATGAATCAATACCTGATCATAGTATTCTACAAATTCTGAAATGAAATCTTCAATAAATTCCAGGCTGCTTACATCCCAGGTTCTTGGAGATTCATTTTGACTTAAGGGATATATTTCATCAATTTCAAGCGGAATAAGGCCAAAGGGAATATCCAATACCATAAAATCAGTATTATCCAAATCCAATTCCTGTTCACTTCCATAAATATAGAATTTTCCAAGTTTACCGGAAACATATTTGCTGTAAGGTTTACGTGAAGGAGGCAATATTACCAAATCACGTTTTCTGGGCATCGCCCTTAGCTTTTGAATATGTCTTAAAACTTCACTTCTGTATAATGATTCTGAACCTGTATAGAAAAATGCTGATTTTTTACTTCTCGGATCATATTTTTCCAAATCATCACTATAATTACCTAACTGGCGAAGAGCTTCCAGCAGATTAGGATGTGCTCTGCAGCGTTCTTCAACAAGTTCCATTAATGAACCTTCATAAATTGCCTGTCTAATTAATCTTAACTCGGCAAATGAAACATTTAAATTATGTTGAGCTATTAAATCCCTTCTTTTTTCTTTAGGCATAGCTCTTAAGTCATCTGGAGTGTAGTTACAGCAAACTTCACAGGAACATGGCATTTCCTGTAGGTTTTCAAGTTTGTAAGTTCCTCTTACAGATAATAAACGGTCATCTTCAGCATATAAAATATAAGCTGCTGAATCAAATAAATCACAGCCCATAGCTACAGCTAAAGCAAAAATCATCGGATGGCCTGCACCCATTAAATGACGAGGTTTACTGTCAGGCAGGTGTGCTACACTATTCATTACAACATCAACAAGCTCCTTATAATGATAGGATTCCATTAAAGGAACTACAGCACCGATAGGATATAAATCTGCATCTAATTTAGTCAGTTCATCTGCACATTTTCTTCTTAAATCCGGAAATGTTGAGCCCTGAACTACAGAATTCAGTTTCATTTCCATATTTTGAGAATTTCTGTAATCAATAGCTTCCTTAGCTCTTTCTAATGTAATTTCCAAATCTGCTTCAGCCTTTTCACGAGTAACAAAAGGTGCTGTTGGAATATCTAAACTGGTTCCAATATCTGTTTTAATTAATTCCTGAAACTCAATAACTTCTTTATTTGTAATATCAACATCCCCATAAACAGATAACTGAAATGAACCAGAATCTGTCATAATAGGACCATCAAAATTAATTAACTTATGAAGCCCAATTTCTGCAGCTTTCTTTTTTAAATCCTCATCTTTGTAAATTAAATAAGCATTTGTAATAACTATATCTGCCCCATATTTTTTAACATCAATAGTTTGTTTACGTGGATGGATAACCGGCATTAAATTAGGAGTCTTTACATCACCAGAGTTAGTTTTTAAAACACCAACTCTGCCTCTATTATCTTTAGCTTTAATCTCGAACATTTAATTAACCTTATTTTATTAGTTAAAATAAAATTTAAATTAGAAATTATATAAATTTTCCTCATTTTTAAAATAAAAATTGAATTGAAAATATTAAATTCCGGAAAATTTGTCTAAAACCGGAATTTTACTCATCAGTCTGATGAAAATATTACATACTATAAATACGATAATCCATTCTAAAATTATAGTTAATGCAGCATTTCTCATAATATCAAATGAAATAATTTTATCTAAAATATTGATAAATAAAACATTAGCTAAATAAACTCCATAACTTCCAATACCAAAACAAACAGCGGCATTATTAATTGATTTGGAATATTTTTCCCAATCTGTGTTTGATACCATTATAAATATACCAATAGCTTGAAGACAGGCATTTGGAGTTACATCACCTAAATTAAAGAATAATAAAGATTGTCCCCCAATAGCCATAGAAGACAATATTGTTCCTAAAAATGACACTAAAGTTCCAGCTACAAACAGCAATAGTCCGAAATTTCTATTTTTTAAAATAGATTTCTGTTTAATATACAAATAATATCCCAATATAAAATAACCAATACTTCCCGTGAAATATTTTAAATAATCATACAATAAAAAATCCACATTTGAAAATCCTACAAAGGAAAATAAAGCCCATACAATTAAAAAATATTCAATTTCATAAATTTCAGCATTATGCAGCCATGTAGTAATAATTGGTGAAAATACATAAAGCCCTAAAATCATGTAAACAAACCAGAATTCAATTGAAGCAATAGTAGGGTCTAAAAATGCTTGAATTAAAAAGTATCCAAATTGAAATAAATCAAATGAATGGTTAATCATTACAAATTTAGCTATTACATAAATTACCAGCCAAAAAATAAAAGGAATTAAAATCCGTTTAATTCTTCGAGGAACAGATGAAATTGGTTGGTCTTTTCTTAAAATAAGAAATCCTGAAACCATGATAAATAAAGGAACACCAAATCTGGAAATTGATTCAAAAAATACTCCCCAATACCAATTTGGCTGAAACACACATTCCGGAAGTAAATATTTTGAAGAACAGTGCAATAACAATACAGCAAGTATTGCAATAGTTTTCAACCAATCAACCCAATATATGCGATTTTTACTAACATTAAAATTAAAAAATTCCAAAAGAAGTCACCATATAATAAATTGTATTATAACAGTATTTAAAATTATAGTAATTTAAATTTAAATTATATCAAATTAAGTAAATTATCATAAAAAGAAATTCGGCAAAAATCATGATTTTTAAATAAAATACCTATATTTTATAATAGATTTATATTAATCAAAAATTAATTATTTAAATAGATTAAAATGAGTTATGAAAAAAATGCTAGAGTAATTAACGATGATATTTTTGATTTAATCAACAGCTGTTTTGAAAAAGAAAGAAATAGCAGAAATATTAATTCAAGATGTAATTTTTTTGATGAATACAAGGATTATTTTGTTTTAACTGATGATGGATCATATTCTATTAAATCAAAAGAAATAAATCACAAAGTTGAAACCCTACATACATCTACTGGTGCAATAAGTGAATCATTTGAAAAATTTATTAAACCTATGAAATTTAATTATAATGAAGACATAGCTATTTTAGATATTTGTGCAGGACTTGGATATAATTCATCTGCAGCAATAGCTGATTTTATTAAAAACAGCTCTGATTCTAATTTACAAATAGATATGGTTGAAATTTCAAAAGCTACTCTTGCATGTGGTCTTTTAGTTCCCTCACCAATTCCGGAACATGACATTACAAAAAAGGCTATTGAAAATGAATTAATAAAAAAGGATTATGCCAGCATCAGCTATGAAAAATGCGAAATTCCTGAAAATATTGATATTAATGTTTATATTGAAGATGCAAGACAAACTATTCAAAATTTAGAAGATAACTATTACGATGCAATATTTTTAGATCCATTTAGTCAAAATATGGCTCCAGAATTGTTTTCTCTAGATTTTTTCAGACAGTTCAGACGTGTAATTAAAGACAACGGCATAATAGCTACTTACACTTCTTCTGCACCAGTTAGAGCAGGTTTTATAGAATCAGGATTTCATGTTGGACAAGGTCCTATTTTTGGAAGAAAACAGGGTGGAACTTTAGCCAGTCCAAATCCGGAAGTTCTAGATAAATCCCTTCCAAAAAACGATGAAATTAGAATAGCTTTATCAGATGTAGGCATCCCATTTAGAGATCCTAATCTAAACAATAATAGTGATTTTATTTTAGATAAACGAAGTGAAGTCAGACATAATGCACGACATAACACTAAAATATCTTCTGCTGTTAAAACACCAATCTTTTTAACTAAAAAAATGGATGATGAAAAATTAAAAAGACGTGTTGAACGTAACTTAGCTAAAATGAACATTCCATCAACTACATCCAAAGAAGCTTTCTATATTTTGGAATGTGAAGAAAATTATAAAGAAAAACAGGATTTAAAAAACAATTCAAGAAACAGAATACTTGATATGATTAAAAAATTAGAAAAAGTAAAAAATGGAGATTATAATGCCAAATAAAGCATCTGTCCATTTTTTAATACATATTCTTCAGCTTTAGATGAACTAATAGTTGAAGTAACTTTTTTCAGATTTTTAGAACCTCCGCCATGATTTTTACCATCAATAGCTGAGAAATCGGCATCACATTTAGCACAGAATATATGGCCTTCTGCACTTCCGGATTCTTTTAAACCGGTAACTGGGAAAATTCCCCAATTTGCTGTTTCACTGCCTGCCCAGAATATTCCCCAGTAAAGTTTGTCACTTCCACAACATGGACATATCCTTTCAAATACTGATTTATAGAATTTATAACCATATTTACTTAATTCTCCAGCAGCTGAAGGCCTTCCAATAGACATGACATATTTCCCATCAGGAGAGATACCATAATTGCTGTAGTATTTAATTAAAGCAGGGTCTTCTTCTACATGAATTGTATTAAATGCTTCTTCTCCTGAATTTAAGTTTTTAGAAAATACAGCATGATCTCCTTTTGATAAAGAAAGATTTAAAGTAGCAATACCTTCTTTATTGGTTTTAACAATATATTTAACACCATCAATTATTACTGATACATTAGCTGCACCATCATAAGTTTTAATTACTAATGTTCCAGTTTTATTTTCAATTAATGAAATATCCTCAGCTGAAATAGTAGTTAATACTTTAATAATATTTGATTTTGCTTCACTATTTAAATGCATAGCAGTTAAAATATACTCTCCCGGAAGCAAATTAATATTTAATTTAGCTATACCTTCAGAATCTGTTTGTTTTTCATAAAGCACTCCATTAATATTAAAAGTAACATTACCATTAACTAAAGGATTGCCAAAATCATCTAAAAACTTAGCATAATACTGAGTACCATTCCTGAAGAATTTAACAATATCTTCACCAAAAACAGTAGACAATACAGTGATATTGCTTCCATACATCAAACCACTTGGATGAATTGCAGTTAATATATATTCATTTGGAAGTAATGCAATGTTTAATTTAGCTATACCGCTTGCATTAGTTTGTTTTTTATAGAAAACACCATTAATATTAAAAGTAACATTACCATTAACTAAAGGATTACCTGAACCATCTAAAAACTTAGCATAATACTGAGTACCATTTCTGAAGAATTTAACAACATCATTAGCTTGAATAGTTGATAATACTTCAATATTATTAATTTTAGTAGTTATTTTATCTGCATAAGGATAAAATGTAGTTATTGTGTAATTTCCAGGATTTAAATTAATTCCAATAGAAGCTTTACCGTTTACTAATTCTTTTGTGTAATTCATACCATTAATATTAAAAATTACTAAAGATTTAGCATTGTCCTGATATTTTATAATTCCATCATTATTATATACAGATACTTCATACCTGCTTCCATTTCCATAATACATTGATAAATCTTTGCTGGAAATAATCGGTTCTTGAGTATCTGAAGATTTGGAATAAGTTACAATATTCGTATTATTAATCCCCGATGGAGGATCAATATCCACATCACCTGTTTCAGTATCATCAACTGCTGTTATATTTTCAGCATCTGAAGCTGCATTAACTGCAGATACAGACAACATGAAACAAAGCGTTATTAAAAATATTTTCATTTTATTACCAAACATAAGTTAACCTCTTATGAATCAAGAAATATTTTTTTCTTGTGTAGATACACTTTCTAGTTTTTCTTATAAAAAGCTTTTGAATTTCAAAATAAGCATAAATAGAGTTAAAATAGCTAAAATAAGTAATTTAAAGCTTAAAAAAAATACGAATAATTGTGAGTATTTAAAAATTGTTAATAAGTAATAATTAAAAATCCCGGAAGAGTTTTCCCAAGGTATTTAGTCAAATAAAGCTATGAAAATCAAATAAATAAATAATCATAAATTTAAATTAATTTAAAAACCTATTTTAATAATCAACAATAGCTAGTCACCTATTTTAATAATCAACACTTAATTAACTAGCTAAATTAAAATATAGTAAAAATTAAATTTAAAATCAGCTAAAAAACTATAAATCATCATGGTTAAATTAGACTTAATACTGCTGCAAAGCAATTTATAAAAAACAGACAAATAAAATGTAAAATTAGATTATATCAAATATTTAAACTAATTAAGCTAAACAGAAAAGTTAAACTAAGTTTTGAAAATAATTGTGGAAAAAATTGCTTTTCAATTAACTATCAAAATAATCCAAAAGAAAGTCAATTAAAATAATAGTATAATACAATAAATAGCAAAATAATAGCTATTTAATTAATATAATCAATAGCTACTTCAAAAATATATTTTTTAATCATCTACAAGCATAAGTTCTGAATAAGAATATAAAATATCTTTAATTCCGGATTTCGGATTTTCAAATTTAGATAAGCAGACTATTGCACCATCGTTAAAATCAATACTTTCTCCTAACTCCAACTCTTTTAAATTATTTAAATCCATTAATTCGGAATATTCTTCTTTTAAAGATTTAACTTCAGGGTCTGTTTCATTAACCCACTCCTGATTAAAATATAAAAATAAATATGGGTTTTTATTAAATTCCAAAGCGAAAATGGCTTTGGATTCTTCCCCATCAAGTTTAAAAATTGAAATCATGAATTTTACTCCACAGTTACACATTTAGCTAAGTTTTTAGGTTTATCCGGATCCAAACCTTTTTCAACAGCCACATAATACGCAAGTAACTGCAACGGTACAATATACACTAAAGGAGCGATAATTTCATTAACATCATCATTTATAGCAAATAAATCATCAGATTTTAATTTTAATCTTTCATCCTCTTTAGAACCGATAGCTAAAATATCTGCACCACGGGCTTTAACCTCTTCTAAATTACTCATTGTTTTTCTATGGTTTTCTCCAGGAGGCAATATTACAACAACTGGAATTCCTTCATCAATAAGTGCAAGCGGTCCGTGTTTAAGTTCACCAGCTGCATAACCTTCACCATGAATATAAGTAATTTCTTTAAGTTTTAGGGCTCCTTCCAAAGCTATCGGATAAGAATAACCTCTTCCAATAAAGAAAAAGTCACGGGCAAACTTATATTTTTTAGACATTGCTTTAATTGAATCTACTTCTTTTAATAACTCTTCAATGAAATCAGGAACTTTATAAACATCTTCAAGTAATTTTTCATCATCAGCTATCAATGCTGCAAATAAATAAATGGCAGTTAACTGACTTACATAAGTCTTGGTTGCAGCCACTCCAATTTCAGGACCTGCCTGAGTTTGTATCACATAATCGGCACGTCTTGTAATAGCTGAACCTGCTACATTAACTATACCTAAAGTTTTAGATGTTTTGTTAGCCAAATCCAGTGCTTTAAGACTGTCTGCTGTTTCACCAGATTGAGATATGAAAATAACTAAAGTATCTTCATTTAATGTATTTGCAGAATACTTAAATTCAGAAGCTAAAATAACATCTGTTGGAATGCCAGCTATAGATTCTAAAAGATATTTACCAGTTATTGAAGCATGAAAAGATGTACCGCATGCTACAAAACAAATTCTTGAAATATCCCCTAAATCATCAATGATTTCCTGAATAGTACTTTTTTCAGTTAAAGTGTTTCTAACTGCTGTAGCCTGTTCATTGATTTCTTTAATCATGAAATAGTCATAACCTTCCTTTTCAGCCATTTCTGGAGTCCAGTCAATAGTTTCAATTTCTTTTTCTACAACATTGTCAAATTCATCCTTAACTATTACTTCATTTTCATCAATAATAACCAGTTCACCTTTTTCAGGATAAATTATATCCCTTGCATATTCCAAGATAGCTGGAGAATCAGAAGCAAGATAATATCCGTCTTCACCAATACCAACAATTAAAGGACTGTCTTTACGGGTAGCTATTATCTTACCCGGTTCATTTTTACTGATAGCTGCTATTGCATAAGCCCCATGAATTATTCCAATTGTTTCGCGCAAGGCATCTTCCAAATCAAATCCCTTATCCATGTATTTTTGTATTAAATGAGGAATAACCTCAGTATCAGTATCAGATTTAAATACATGACCTTCTTCTTCAAGCTGAGATTTAATATCCAAATAATTTTCAATAATACCATTGTGAACTACAGCTACTGACTCAGTTTCATCAGTATGCGGATGTGCATTAATTTTATTCGGATCACCATGAGTAGCCCAACGAACATGTGCAATACCATAATGACCAGGCATGTCAGCTAAATCTAATTTAGAATCAACCTCTTTAATTTTTCCTTTATCTTTTTTAATGTTAATACCATCACTAACTGTAGCGATACCTATTGAATCATAACCTCTATATTCTAATTTAGATATGCAATCTAAAAGAACAGGAGCTGCATTTTTATTGTTTTTTAATATGCAACCTACAATTCCACACATTGTTACACCTCAATAATTATAAATGTCTTTATAAAGACTTACTACATCTCCAATAATCAAAATAGCTGGAGTGTTAATTTTTTTATCAGCTATATTTTCAAGAGTTCCAAAAATCACATTTTCATCTGGAAGAGTACCACTTTCTATAACACAGACTGGCGTATCTCCAGAACGGTATTTCATGATTTCAGTTGTGTTCTCTTTAATATTACCTATACCCATTAATATAACTAATGTATCAGCAGTATAATCCCACTTAACCTGACTTTCTTTTTTAGTAGGATCTTCATGACCGGTTACTAATGTTACAGAGGTAGCTATAGCTCTATGAGTTACAGGCAGCCCAAGTGATGTTGGTGCTCCAATAGCTGATGTTACACCAGGGATTACTTCAAATTTGATATCATTTTCCATTAAAGCTAATATTTCTTCTCCTCCACGACCAAAAACAAAAGGATCACCACCTTTAAGACGAACAACATTGTCATTTTCCTTAGCCTGTTTGACAATTAATTCATTAATCTGATCTTGTGTTTTATAATGTTCCCCAGCTTTTTTACCAACATATATTTTTTCGGCATCCTCCGGAGCATGCTCTAAAATTTCATCATTAGCCAAATAATCATATAAAACAACATCTGCTTTATTTAGAGCTTTTATAGCTTTAAGAGTTATTAAATCAGCATCTCCAGGACCTGCACCCACTAAATAAACTACCATCTAAATCACTTATAAAAATCCTTTAAAAAAGTTTAATCCATCGCTAGAACCTAATATTTCTTCACAGGCACGTTCAGGATGAGGCATCATTGCACAGACAAGACCTGACTCATCACAAACACTGGTAATAGCTTCCATAGAACCATTAGGATTTCTGTCTTTAAATTGTAAAACTATCTGATCTTGATCTTTTAATAAATCAATATCCTCTGTGTAAAACCTTCCTTCTGCATGAGCTATTGGAATTTGTAAAGTCTGACCTTTTTTAAATGATTTGGTAAAAGGTGTTCTGGTAGTTCCAACTTTTAAATCAACCCATTCACAGTTAAATTTAGGATTTTCATTAGTTATGAAAACACCTGGAACAAGGCCTATTTCACCAAGAATCTGAGCACCGTTACATATTCCTAAAACAGGTTTTTCTTCCTTAACTAATGATTTAATACCATCAATAACAGGAGTAATGGAAGCCATAGCTCCTGCTCTTAAATAATCACCATAAGAAAATCCTCCAGGAATTACAATACCATCAAAATCTGTTAAATCCTCCTGATTCCACCAGATATATTCAGGAGTTAATCCTGCGAGTTCAATAGCTCTAGCTACATCCCTGTCACAGTTGGTTCCCGGAAATCTAATTACTCCAATTTTCATTATAAAAACTCCTTAAGCCCCGCAAGCAGAGTTTTGCGGAATAACAGTAATTTTATAATTATGAATTACAGGATTACAGAGTAATCTTTCACACATATCTACAACATCTTCCCTTATAGATTCCCTGTCTTCCCCTTCCATTTGGAATTTAATGATGTCTACAGTTTTAGCATTTTTAACATCATAACCAAGTAAAGCAAGAGATCTTTCAATAGTTGTAGCTTCTGGGTTTAACATACCTTCCTTAAGAGATACTTTAACTTCAATATCAAAAATCATTTCAAAAACTCCTTATAATTCTATTTTCTCATCATCAGGGATAATTCTATTATAAACTTCTACATAAGCATCCATAACTTCATTATCTTTACCTTTTCTGAACAATTCCTTATCTAACATATCCAAGGTTTCACTATCCCATAATCTGCATCCGTCAGGGCTAATTTCATCACCTAAAATAATTTCACCATTTTTATCTTTACCAAATTCAACTTTAAAATCAACTAAGATAATTCCGGCTTCCAAAAGGAATTTGGATAAAATTTCATTAATTTTTAATGCTTTTTGAGTTAATTCATCGATTTCTTCCTGAGTAGCTAATCCTAAAGCTTTAATAATAGAATCATTAAGCATAGGATCATGGAATTCATCTGCTTTAAAATCCATTTGAACAATAGGCGGGTTTAATTTAGTACCGTCAGCTATTGGATATTTACGAATTAAACTACCTGTAGCTATATTTCTAACAATAACCTCAATAGGAATCATATCTAATTTTTTAGCTACCATAACATTAGTTTCAGGCAAATCAATAAATTGTGTTTTAATACCGTTTTCTTCCAATACTTTAAAAAGTTTAGTGGAAATAAGTGCATTATAAGAACCTTTTTTATTCATAACTTCTTTTCTTGCACCGTCACCTGCAGTCATATCATCTCTAAACTCAATGATAACTGCATCTTCATCATCAGTAGTATATACACTTTTTACTTTACCATTATTAATTAACTCTTTTTTATCCATGATATCAACAAATAATTTTTAAATTTATATTATGTATAATTTTGATTAAAATACTATATAACTTATTGGTTAAATTCAAGTTAGCTACTATTATTTATATTTATTAATAAAATGTTGGAATGTATTTGTGTTAACTGAAAATAAATTTTTAACTTAGATAAAAAATTAAAAAACTCTTTTTTATTTTCTCTACGGTTATTTTGAATATTTTTTAAAAAGAGGCCATTAAATCCATAAGATACCCTCACAGAAAAGTTTCAGATAAAAAATATCTATTGAAATGGCTTTATCAATAAATTAGATTTAATATTTTTCCTTATTTTACTTATTTTATAGGCATTTGTTCTTAATTTTCTATTTAAAAGATAAATATAGATGTTTTATTTTAAAAAAACTTGAATTTCTTGAACATAATTTTTATAGATAGAATCAATAATCAACATACATTATTTCTATAAACTACTTTACCAAATTTTTACAAAAATAACATAATAAATCATAATTCCAATAAAAATAACTAGTTACTAATGGCATGAATTGTTCTTTTGGAATAACACCATCAACTCTAAATAATTTAATTTCTTTACCAATATCATTAACTTTATTATTAATGGATAACTTAGACCTTTTGTCAAATTTTTTCTTATCATAAATGATAATCGAACCATCACAATGTTTAAATTTGCCCGTATCTTTTTCAAAAATTGCATGAAAATATCTACTCCCCCTTAAATGTATATTTTCTTTTGAGGGCAATTCCTCACATGTGAAAACAACTTCATTTTCTTTTCTAGGTTTCCATAAATATTCGGTTAATTCGTTGGTTTGATAATTTTGAAACGAACCTTTATCTTCATTTCTTAAATTAATAATATCATTCCAATTTAATGGTTTTGAAAAAACAGTGCTTGAATAGAACATATTATCAAAATTTCTTAAAAAAGGATCTACTCTAATTTTTAAATCTACTTTATTTAAGTTTAACTTATTTAATTCTTGAGTTATCCAATATGATGAATTAAATGCATTAATTGGCAAACATAATCCATATTTATTATTGTTAATAATTATAGAATCTGAAAATTTAATATTTGATTTCTTCACATCAATTAAAAATTCATCATCACAAATATCATTAAATTCTTTTAAATCATAAGGTTTATTATTTAATAATGCATTAAGTCTATCTTCAAATATTGAATCAGCAATTAATTCACCTAATAACAATATCCTTGAATATACCATAACATCAGGAATTTTTTTGTTTAAAAAATTAATTTGTGTTTCATGCTTTTTATAATATTTTAAAACATCTTCTTCTAAGATATCCAAATCTTCTTTAAGATTTTGATGCTCAGGATGATTATTATTAAGATAAATATCTTCTAGATACATCTGAGGAGTTAAAACATTATGTAAAAAGTAATTTTTTAATTTAAAATTCATAATTAAACCCATTATCAAAAAATATACAAATTAATTAAAAAACTCTCTCATAAATCCCTCTCTAAACTCATCTTGAGTAACAATTGAATTTTCCATATTTGCAAGTTTTTTAAATGGAGCATATCTTTTCTTTAGTTTTTTATCCATTCTCAAATATTTATAATTTTTACTTTCATTTCTTTTACTATCATGAATATCATTCAAAAATACAACATATAATCTTTTTGGAACATTTAACAGCCATGAAAGGAATTCTTCTTTATTATATTTTATATACTTTTTTTCACAATAATATTCTGTAAATTTGAGGTAATGTTAAAAACAATGAATCAGAAGGTTTGATTTTCAAATTACATAATATCTCATCATCATACCTATTTTTAATACTCTCAAGAGCACCAGCCAAATCACTATCATCCACTTTTTCAATACATTTATCCATGATTTCTTCTAAATTCAAAGTAGAATTAAAAGTTCCTTTAAATTCAATTAAATAAAGCCTACCATTTTTGAAATGCAAAGCATCTACAGATAATGGGCGATTGCTTTTAACAGAGCCATTATTCTTCAAATGACTATTCCAACACATATTATCTAAATCAAAAATACAATTATCATCAATGATTAATGGATTTTTAAATGCTCCTGCATCATTGTCTGATTTAGATACTTCACTAAATTTATTAAAAGATTTCCTAGCATTATCATGAAAATTATCATTCTCTTTATAAAAATTTAATAGATTAACAAAATCACTATTGTCAAAAGCCATGTTAATCCCTCAAATCATCTTTTAAATCTGCCTGAACTTTAATTTTATGAATAATGTCAAATGGATTTCCTAAATTATCATAAACCTCAATTATTTCATCATTATCAAGTAAATTATAATTATATTTATCAATACCATCTACTTTTTCTGTTAAGTAAAAATTGGTATCATCAATTAAATTATAATATCTTGAATATGCTTCTATTGCTTCTGCAAAAAATGGACTGTGAGTATTAATATATAATGTAATATTCAAATCCCTAGCAGCTAAAACTAAGATTTCTGCAAATTCTACTTGAAATCCCGGATGTAAATTAATTTCAGGTTCATCTAAAATTAAAAAACTATTTTTTGTTAATTCATTATTATCAAGCAATAGTTGAATAGTTGCTAATTGTTTTAGTCCAGAAGCAGTATTTTCCATGGAAAAAGTTTCATCATCTTTTTTGAATATAAATACATCTTCTGAATGAACATATTCAAAATTTCCCCCAATTAACTCATCAATTCTTCTTTTAAAATCATTTAAATCTTTAAAAAATTCATCACTATAAATTTCATCAGGATTTTTAATTTTTTTAAGTTTCCTCTCAAGTACTCGCAAATGATATTGAGAACTACGAGGATTATTTTCTAAAATTGAAGGGGAATCAATGTAAATAACATTTTGAAAATTAAAATAATTCAAAAAATCTTTACTGATGTTACTTTTCCTTTTTTCAACCCCAATTTTAATATCTTGATTAAATTCAACACCATTATAATTTCCATGAAACTTAATATGAGCATTACTAAATCTATTTAATGAACTACCATATTCTGATTCAATAAGAGCATTGAAAACTGTAATATACCTAGAATATTCATCCTTATTCAGTTTAATTATTCTAAATAAATCATTTAAATCATCAATACACAAATCTTTATCTTTAAAATCATAATTTTCTAAGGTAAGTGCAATATTACTATAAATATCATCAAATAGCTCTGAAGAAACAGAATGACGCATCAAAGAATTTCTAATTTGTTTAAATTTATCATCCATTTCCTGTGATCCTTTAGTCCCCCAATATAGAACAAAATTTAAAAGTTTTGAATGAATATCCATATTTGCCAATTGAGTTCCTTCACTAGATGCTGCTGTTAGAAGTGAAAATAGAAACTTACTTGAAGTAGATTTACCTGTGCTATTTTTACCTACAATAACATTTATCTTTCCAATATCTAAATTTGCTTTATTAATCAGTCCCAAATTTTCAATTTCAAGTAACATTTCAGCAGCCATAATATTGTCTCCATTGATTGATTTCTTTATTAAATAGTATAAACTAAGGTATATATAAACTTATTTAAAATCTTAAAACTTAAAAATCCAATATATGTAAGTGTATTTTTATATTAAAAGCAATTTTACGAAGTTAAAGCAATTTTAAAAAGAATTTGATAAAATATTCATTTTATAAAATCGAATAGATATTTTAAATAAGCACCATAAAACTAAATCAGTTGCCACTTCAAATTACACCAAAAATAACTAAATTTGTGTTAACCTATAAATGTTGTAAAAGCTTTAAATTACATAAATAGTCCAATTATCTTAAACTAAACCATTAGCTACAACAGAAATAAATTTCTTTTTATCTTTCTTTTTCAAAAACCACGGAACAAAAAATGTAGTATGGTGAGGAACCCCGTAGTGTCTTTCCAGATAAATCGGATAAGTTATATGTTTCCATTTAACATAAACATGTTTAAAAAAAGATAACTGTTCCAGATAAATGCGGCGTCGATTATTGGATTTATTCCAGACTTTTTTCTCCTGTTTGGAAAATAAAAATTTGATTTTCAGTCTACGGGAATTCATATCATCATATTCGCCAACAGATAATGGATAATATAAATTATTGAATATTTCTCTAAATTCTTTAATTTCTTTATTAAGCTGAACTTCAGTTAAATAATATTCATTATCTTGCCTTTTTTTAAAAGATTTGAACTTTCTAGTTTTTGGCATAGTCCAAAACTTCTTTTTGGTTTTTTTACCCATTACCAACACCAATAAACAAAAAACTCAGTTATTTTTCCTAATATTAAACTTTCTATAAAGGTTTTTTATTGTCTGATTATTATAAAGGGAAGTATAAAGCTTAGAAATAAAAATAGCCTGTTTGAACTGTTTATTTAAAACTTTATTATTTAAAACAGCTATTTCTTTTCTATGAATATCAATTTTACAATTTAAATGTTTTTCAAACTTGTAAATTTCTTTAACTGCAGACATTTTATGTTTTTTATCCAAATTAGAAAAGATTAAAAGTAAACTCCCAATATTCTCCCCTATTGTTACATATTGAGATAATTTAACTGGTTCTAAAAGATTATTAACTTTATACATACCTTTTAAGAATCTGTTGAATTTTTTAACATCATGACCATGTATAGCTGTTTTTTTATGTTCAAAAGTATTATACATGTAAACCTGAGTATTAGGTAAAACAGAAATCTTGTTTGAATTTATCAGTGCTTTAAAATAAAAATAAGTGTCTTCACATAAAGTATCTTCCGGAAATGTTATATTATTATCTAAAATCAATTCTTTTTTAAACATTTTACCCCAAGGAGCCACAAAATAATTTAAACTTAAGCTGTCAAAGATTTCCTGAGATTCCAAAGGATTTAAGTTCACTAATTTTTCATCACTTTGCAGAAATTTAACTTTAACTTTGTCCCCATCAAGATTAATGACATGTGATCCGATTACAAAATCAGAGTCTTCACTTAAAATAGTATCATAAAGATTTTTAAGACCATCTTTAAGATATTCATCATCAGAATCCAAAAAGGAGATATAATCAGCACTGGCATATTTAATACCTAAACTGCGTGGCTTACCTGGAAGTCCGGAGTTTTCATCTAAAAAAACAGGAATAATATTCTCATATTCATTAGCATAATCAGTTATAATGTTTCTGGAATTATCTGTTGAACAGTCATCAACTATTATTAACTCAATATTTTCAAAACCGAAAGACTGATTTATTATTGAATCAATAGCTGTGTTTAATTCATCTTCAGCATTATAAACAGGCATTATTACACTAATTTTAAAAGTCATATTTTTCATATCCTCTATATAACTAAAAGTATACTAAACATAATTAATAAAAATTTCCATTAGAAAAGTTATATATGTAAATTTAAATAAAATATATTTAACAAGTTTTTTAAAGGTAAAAAAATGCACTATACTGATTATTCTAGCGAAACTATTCACAAACTGCAAAAGTTAGAGCTTATGATTCTAAAGGATTTTATAGCTATTTGTGAAGAGAACAACATTGAGTATTTTATTTACGGAGGTAGTGCATTAGGTGCTGTTAGGCATGGGGGTTTTATTCCCTGGGATGATGATATAGACATTATTATGTTTAGAAAAGACTATGAAAAGTTTAAAAAAGTAGCATTATCCAAATCAAATAATAAATATAACTTTTTAACAAGTAAAACAAAAGATTATTTCTTTTTATTTTCAAAAATCATGTTAAAAGATACTATTTTTGAAGAATGGTGGGTTGATCAGGTAGATTTTGATTTGGGAATTGATATTGACATATTTGTATTGGACAAAGTTCCGGACAACAAATTAAAAAGATTCATCCATGTAAAACGTTGCCGTGTTTTGGACAGATTACTTGCAATGAGTGTTATAAAATTTAAAGGATATCCTATTTTAGTTCAGACATTAGCTAATGCAGGACATGGCTTTTTAAAACTATTTAATATTTCAAGAGAATCCTTATTTGATAAAACTCATAAATTATTGGATAAATATAATGATAAAGACTGCAAATATGTTTGTGATATTTCAGCTCTTCACCATCCGCAAATTTATAAAATAAGTGATTTCAAACCTGGAAAAACAATAATGTTTGAAGATGTTGAAGTTCACTGTCCAAATAATCTTGACAGCATTCTTACACAAATTTATGGAGATTATATGAAGTTACCTCCAGAATCTGAAAGATATAATCATATAACTCAAAAAATAGATTTTGGCCCCTATGAGGACTGATTAATAATTTCTCTTATTTTCTTAGCATTTTTTTCATAAATTGACCTGTTATCTTTAGTTTTGGATGTTGATGACTTGTTTTTAATAGCTGATTTGATAACTGCAGGAATTAATTTCGGAACATCAAGAGATCTTTTAATAATGAACTTTAATCTGTGGAATCTTGACGGATTCGGATAGAAATCATGCTTAAACGAATCATCATTAATCATTTTTTCTGCATAATCACAAATTCGCTCATAAGCCAGCTTATCTCCAAAATCATAATACTGATCAATCATTTCACGAGAAACCGGGAATTCTTCAGTGTTTTTAAGGGTGTTTAACTTTTCAAATTCCTCGTAAGTGCTGATTGTTTTAGCTCCAACAAGCAATGGATTATCAAAATCAGGATTCAGCTCAACGGGCCTTAAAATATTACACTGTTTTTCCAGCAAGTAAACATCAATAATAGAAGTACTTATAACAGTGTTTAAGTAATCGCATGGCCTGATCCATTCCTGAATTGCATATTTATTGATATAATGGAAATTAGGATATTTTTCATCTAAAATACTGATTGTAGAATCTTCATCAAGTACATTAAATTCAACAGGATGAGGGCGGTAAATAAATTCCTTTTCAGGATGTGTCTTTAGGAATTTCTCAAACCATTCCATTACAATAGCTTTTGATTCAACATTCCATTTTTGCATATATTTACCGTCATCCAGATTATGATTCATACTCATTAAACGTTTAGAGTCTTTTTCATTAAATGTGAAACTTGAAATAAATAAAATCCATTCCTTGGATGAATCCAAATTAAATTCACTGGCCAGCTGATTCTTAGTTTTGAAAAATGAATCAAATCTGTGATTTGAAAAATCAGTTTTAATATCACCAGTAACAGGTAAATTCTTTTCCTCAATTCCTTCAGCCATCATATCCTGTTTTATCTTTTCACTCCAGCAAACATGACTGGCTTTTTTCATATACTCCTTAGGATAATGGGCCTTGGAATCAAGAATTCTTTTAGCTATTACCTGTTCATACCTTAAATTAAGTATTTTATCTATTTTAGGTTTGAATCTGACAGTATATCTTTCAATGTCATTATTGTTATAACCTGCCTGACCAATCAGTAGTTTCGGTTTATATTCTTTTGGAAAAATAAGTTCCCTGTAATTATAATACCCCAATATATCAACAGAATATCCTCTTTTTTCAAATTCTGCTTTTAAAAGATTAGCATTATTTAATTCCCTTTCCGGAAGTTCATAAAAGATTACAATATCTGCCATTATTTATCCCCTTAACATCGCATTAGCTATTTTAATATCTGATGGTCTTGTAACTTTAAAATTGGTTCTATCCCCTTCAAATAAACCAATTTCATGACCTCTCATGTGAAACAAAATCATAGCTTCATCTAATTTGTCAATTTCTTCATCGGACAAATCACTGTAAATTTCAAGGTAATGATTTATATTAAATGACTGTGGCGTCTGAGACTGCAGCAAATACTGCCTGTCCGGAACATCAGTTAATATTCCCTGTTTTTTAGATTCAAATATTACATCTGTAGCTGGAATAACTGCACTGGCTGCTCCATACTGTTTTGCATACCTGATACTGTCTTTAATTAACTGAGGAGTTACAAATATCCTTGCAGCATCATGAGTAACCATTATTGAATCTTTAGGATAATCATTTTCAAGAGTGTAGTTAATGGAATTTAAAATTGTATCACTACGTCTTTTTCCACCTTCTATAACAGTGATTCTTGGGTCTGTTAATTCATATTCTTTTATTACATCTTTAGTTTTATTAATGCATTCTTTTGGTGAAGATACTATAATTTCATCCATTTCTTCAACTTTTAAGAAAGCTTCCAAGGAATGTATTAAAATTGGTTTATCAGCTATTAAATAAAATTGCTTAGGCATTCCAACATCCAAACGGGTTCCTATACCTCCAGCAAGTAGTGCAGCACATATCATTAAAGTTAGATTTTGTTATTTTTTATATTTATAATAATGTATTTCCAAACATTCATTCTGCAATTACTAAAATTAAGCTTTAAAATATGCAAAACTATAAATTCTATCTAAAAATCAGTGCCTAATCTTAAAATTGATTTAAAATAGAAAAATTGCATTGAAACTGAAAAAAGAAAGATAATAATGAGTTATTAAGAAATAAAATTTAAAAATTGCTGAAAAACATAATGTACATTGATAAATTTTTTAAATGGAAATAAAAGAGCAGAATAGCTTAAAACACAATATACAACCTTTAAAAAACTAAATTTAATTAATTTATATTTAATAACCTTATCCAACCACATTATATTAATATTATGAACAATAAAGATAATAAACATGAATATAGAGTATATTAAAGAAAATTATATTTTCGAAACATTAAACCAACATCATGACCTAAATGATTTTGAGTGCGAGTCACAGGATTTAACAGATTTCTTAAAAAATGATGCATTAAATCAGCAGAATATGAATTTAAACTTAACACAATTAGTAATATGCGATGAAATTATAGTTGGATATGTATCAATTCTAACAGATTCAATGAAATTAAAAATCTTAGAAGATGAAGAAACTAAAAAAGAAATATGCAATGAGTTAAACATTAGTGAAAACAATGAATTGCCTGCAATTAAAATTGGAAGATTTGCAATAGATAAAAAATATGCCAAACAAGGATTAGGCTCACATATACTTGCTAATGTATTACTTTCAATGCTTAAACTATCAAAAACTAAAATAGGATTTAGAGTCATTATTGTTGAAGCATATGCAATAGCATTAGATTTTTATATTAAAAATAATTTTTACACACGTGAAAGTGATAAGGAAATCCTTAAAAAAATAGATATGATAAAAAAACAAGACCCAACAAGGTGTTTTAACATATATTTAGATTTAAAAGATATAAAAGAGGAACCAAAAAATTAAAATAAAACAGTTCTTTGATTCCTAATTTTTTTTGCAAACTCCCTATCTTTTTCAGTAGGCGGTTGTTGCATCTTTTTTAAAACAGCAATAGCATCTTTACCTTCAAAAACGGGAGTTTTTCCAATAGGTTTAGCCATACTAATCACTCCTTAAAAATATAATATGTAATAACCTTTTTATTAATTATTATTTAAATAATTACTGGTGTTACATATATAACTTTTGTATTACATTTTCAAATTTGATTTAAATTCATCAAAAATGCTCAAATTATCTAAAAAGTCTGTAAAATTAGATTTACAAACAAAACTCTTAAATTTAAACTATTTTCAATACTATTAACTTAGATAAGTAAATAATAAAATATTCTGTTTAAACCAAAAAGAACACATATAACAATATATTCTATAATCAATATTATTAAGCTTTAAAATATATAAATCTGTTGATTACACATTAAAAATAGCTATAAAAAACTGTTTAACCTTAAATTGATTTAAAATAGAAAAATTGCTTTGAAACTGAAAAAATAAAGATAAAATAGATATATTATGAGATTAATTATAATTTTTCCCATAATGCATAAAATGCTTTTTTAGGACTTTTTTTCAAAATAATAACATCATAAACAAAATTAACAGTTAAACATTCAATATTTAACTTATCACAGATTTCCTTAAGAACAATAGTCGTGTTTTTTCCTTCAAAAAGCACTCCTGTCTGCTCATCCAGATATACACCCTGACCGTACCAGATACCCAAAGTATGATTTCTACTTACATTTAATGTAGATGCTGTTATAATATCTCCAAATCCGCAATAATCATCTACTGTTGATCTGTTTCCACCTAATTTCTCAATAATACATTTAGTTTCATTATAACTTTTGGTGAAAACTGCAAATTTAGCATTGTCATTAATGCCCATTCCTTTACAAATTCCCTGAGAAATAGCTAAAATATTTTTAATGATACCGCAAAATTCAGTTCCAATAACATCATGATTAGTGTTAACTTTAAGTTTGGGAGTTGACAATACATTTTTGACTATTTCCAGATCTTTTTTCTTTATACTGGCTATTGTAGTTGCAGAAGGCAGGTTTTTCATCATTTCAGAAGCTATGTTCGGTCCGGATAACACTACTGCAGATCTTCCGGTTTCCTCTTCAATAACTTCACTCATTCTTTTATTTGTCTTGTTTTCAATTCCTTTAGCTGTGCTTACAAAAATACACTTATCTGAAACTATGTCATTTAACTGAACCATTGTCTGGCGCATAACTGATGAAGGAATACATAAAAATATAACATCAACATCCTTCAGGTCACATAAATCATTGACAGCCATAATATTTTTATGCAGTTTAACACTTGGATGATACTCGCAGTTAATATGACCTTCATTTATATCATCACAGATTTCTTTTCTTCTGGCATACAATAACAATTTATTAGTATTTGGTGCAATACACTGAGAAATAGCTGTTCCCATTGCTCCAGCACCTATAACTCCAACATTCAATGACATTGAGCACCTCTTAAAATTATATATTAATCCTTTTTTAATTTAAATTTATTTGTTTACAAATTCCAGTTTAAAAGGAGTTCCTCTGTCAATATCTTCAGCAGCCTTGCATCCGATAATTTCTGCTAAATATTTAGGATGCAAGCCAAAACCCGGCCGGATTGATTTGACATTGTCTTTTGTTATGATTTCCCCTTTTTTGATGTCTTTAACTGCAAATAATGATCTTGAAAACTCCCTGTTTGCCTTCATTTTATCAGATAATTCATAACTAACTTTGCCCAGAGCTTTTTCAACATTTCTTATTGAATCAACCATCTGCTTAAATTCATCAGGTTCCATAGAAAAGTCTGAATCCGGCCCTTCCATAGTTCTGTCTAAAATAAAGTGTTTTTCAATTATTTTAGCTCCCATAGCTACAGATGCAACAGCAACATCACTGCCTAAAGTATGGTCTGAAAGTCCGACAACTGTTTTGAAGTTTTCTTTTAAATCAGGAATTGTCTTAAGATTTATTTCTTCCAATGGGGCGGGATAAGCTGAAGTGCACTTTAAAACAGCTATTTTATCATTACCTGCATCCTTGCATGTTTTAATGGCCAAATCAATGTCTTCTTTTGAAGCTATTCCTGTTGAGATTATAACCGGTTTGTTTTTTCCTGCTACATATTCAATTAACGGAATGTCTGTAATTTCAAAAGAAGCGATTTTATAAGCACCTACATTCATATCTTCTAAAAAATCAACTGAAGTTTCATCAAATGGTGAAGAAAATACAATTAACCCCAAATCTTCAGCTACCTTTTTTAGTTTAGGCTGCCAATCCCATGGCATAAATGCATCCTCATAGAGGTTATACAATACCTGACCGTCCCATATTGTTCCCTGTTTTATCTGAAAATACTCATTGTCACAGTCTAAAGTTATGGTATCCGGAGTATAGGTCTGAAATTTAACTGCATCTGCACCAGATTTTGCCATTGCCTCTATAGTTTTAACAGCTATATCATAATCATTCATATGATTTGCTGAAAGCTCAGCTATTATAAAAGCCGGATGTCCATCCCCAATCATTTTATTTTCAATTTTAAATTCCATAATTCAGCCTCTGTAAATAAATCTTAAAGCACTGCCGTTTCTGATTTCACATTCTTTTTTAAATCCCATAGCCTCAAAAAATGAAACTGACCTTGCATTGCTTTTTTTAATATCTGCAACTAAAGTATCCTGATTATAATTTTCCTTAATATAAGTTATTCCCTTATTTAACAAGTATTTAGACAATCCTAATCCTCTATACTTTTTATTTAAGCTAATGCTAATAACAGGATACTTTTCATCAAAATCAAATCTTAACTGACCAATAATATCTGAGTCATATTCCAAAACCAGAAATTCTGTTGTATTATCATTTAATATCCCATTAAACCATTTTTTATGAGTTTCCAAATCTATTTTATCGCAATTAAAAGAGCTTTTTCTTACTTCTTCATCATTAGCTATTTCAAATATTTTAAGACAGTCCTCTTTTTTAATTTCTCTGAAAACAGAATTTTTCCTGTAATAACTGTTTAGAGCGGTTTTAGCTATTCTTATAGAACCTTTACCATCAACTGCACTGATGCCCATATTTTGCTTTTCTTTTCTTAAAGCAGAATCTTTAAGCAGCTCCAGTTTAGCTAAAATATTTTCTTCTAAATTATCATCGTCCCAGAATCCTGCAAACTCAATGAAACCCTGCTTTTGCCAGTTTTGAATATTGTTTATCTGATTGTCAACAACTCCAACAGCAATTGTCGGAACACCTACTCTTGCAAGTTCATATAATGTTTGGCCTGCTGATGAAATAGCCAAATCTGTGCTTTCCATAGCATCAAGCATTTGTCTGCTGTCTGGAGAATAAATCAGTTCATCATCAAACTCCTCGATTTCACCAACATTATCAAAGCTGTTTCCTATGATGACTTTTTTTGCAAAATCCTCATTTTTCAGCAAATTCAGGATTTTAGGAGTCAGATTTCTTAAATCATTTCCTCCTAAAGTAATTAAAACATTTCTTATTTCATCATTAACATCAATTATTTTTGTGTTCCAGAAATCCTGTCTAAGTGGAATGTATTTTGAACCGTACAGCGCATCTTTTCTTCTGGTTGTTGCAAGGATTGTTCCGTTTACAACTGTTCCGTCAGGATAATCTATACGGTTATTATCATCAATATAAATGGCCAGTGCAGTTGTTTTAGCTATTTTCTGGTAAAATTCAAGGGGTGCATGATATGAATCTATAATAACAATATCATCATCTGCAAATTCCATATTCTGCCAGTCATAAATAGCATAGTTAATATTTTGCAAAATCGCATCAATTGATTTGTCCCCATTAACAATAAATTGAGGTGTTATGCAGAATTTTCTAAAAGCCTGATATATTGAGCTGCATCTGGCTACATGCCCGAATCCATAGTTTTTTCCGCCTTCAGTCAATATTATTACATTCATATTATCTTTTCAATATACTGTTTAGCTCTGTCCAAATCCTGTTTTTCGCATAAATTAAGAACTTCATCTAATTCTTCTTCTAAACTATTGCAAACCTTTTTTTGAGTTATTTCAGAGTTTATATCTTTTAAATAAGGTTTACTGCTAAATAATTCCAAAATATCATCCAGAGAGAAGAATTCATTTTTATCATATAAATTATCATAAACACTGCAGAGCAGAGCATAATCCTGAGGAGTATCCAGTGTAATCCTAATATCAGAGTTGTCGTTTTTTGTTTCATATTGCACTATTTTAAAGTCTTCAGGATGTGTTTTATAGATAAATGGAGTTACATGTTCCTTTTCAAATTTATCAGTGGCATTTTTATATGCATTTTCCAAAACATTGAAGTTAATTACCTCAGCATCAATTCCTCTTGGAAATCCTCTGGTTAATGTATTTGAAGTATAATCTGCATTGGAGTTTATATGTTTTTTGACAATTTCATCAATTATATTTGCATCGGCACATGGACAGTCACTGGTTATCCTGACAATAACATCCAAGCTGTTTTCCAAAGCAGCATTATAATATCGTTCCAGAACATTTTCCAGACTGCCTTTGTAAAACTTAATGTTTTCTTTTTTAGCTACTTCAACTATTTTTTCATCTTCATCATGTGTTGTTGTAGCTATTATTATTTCATCAATAAGTTCAGATTTGGCTACTCTTCTAATAACCTGTTGCAATACATTGGTTTTGCTATTGAAAGGTAGCGGTTTTAAAACTTTTTGCGGAAGTCTTGTTGAAGAGGTTCTGGCCTGAATAATTGCTCCAATTTTCATTTTTTTAATACTCACTAAATACTTTGTAAAGTTTTTCTTGTACAAACTCTAAATCTTCATCAGTTAATGTAGGGTACATTGGTATACTAAGTTCTCTTTTGTAAAACTCTTCATCTACTGGACAAAGTCCTTTATTAAATCCAAGGTTTTGATAGTAAGGTTGTAAATAAACAGGTATATAATGCACCTGAACACCTAATCCTTCAGAGCGTAATTTTGAAAATATTTCCTTTTTATGATTTGCATATTTTTCTTTTAACAAAATCGGATATAAATGATATGCAGACTCACCGTCAGGATTTTCTTTAACAACATCAAAATATGGATTGTCTTCAAACATCTCATCATATTTTTCAGCTATTTTTCTTCTGTTTTCAACAAAGGAATCTAATTTTTTAAGTTGTGATAAACCTAAAGCACATTGAATGTCTGTTATTCTGTAATTGAATCCTAAGTGCTGCATTTCATAATACCAGTCACCGTCACGAGGATTTACTAAATTATTTTTAGTGATTCCATGAGATCTGAATAACTGAAGTCTTTCATAATACTCTTCATCATTTGTAACAATAATTCCGCCTTCACCGGTTGTAATGTGTTTAACAGGATGAAAACTGAACATTGCCATTTCAGAGTATTTTAAAGAGCCTATTTTTTTACCGTCATATTTTGCACCAAGTGCATGTGCACCGTCTTCAATAATCTTAGCATTATTATCTTCAGCAATATCAGCTATTTCCTTTAAGTTAACAGGATTACCGCTATAATGTACAGGAGCTATTAACTTAGTATTTTTACTGACTTCCAGTTTAGATGCATCAATGTTTCCGGTTTGTTTTTCCACATCACAGAAGTTGACTTTAGCCCCTAAATATAATCCCGCATTAGCAGTAGCTACAAAAGTATTAGGAGTTGTAATCATTTCATCCCCCTTTTCAAGACCTAATGCAAAATAAGCACCGTGCAGTGCGGAGGTTCCTGAATTAAAAGCAACACCATATTTAGCTCCGACATAATTAGCTATTTCCTCTTCAAACTCAGTTATTTTTGGTCCCTGAGTAATGAAATCTTCACTTAATACTTTTGTGACTGCATCAATGTCTTCCCGATCTATACACTGTTTTCCATAAGGTAAAAATTTAGAAATAGAAATCACCTAGTATACAATATCTATGTCTTTTAGAGCTTTTCTAATCTCTTCAACAGATAACCAAACCGAATTATTGTCAGATGCATAGTAGAATCTGTCTTCTACTTTTTTTCCACCTTCTTTTATATTAACATCTTCCCACCATTCCAAATCAGGATAAATTATATAATAATCATCATATTCATAAGCAGATCTTGAATCTTCCTTAGTTATCATTACTTCATGGAGTTTTTCACCAGGTCTAATACCTACATCTTCAAATTCACAATCAGGAAGCATGGCTTTTGCCAAATCAGTTACTTTAAATGAAGGGCATTTATGGATAAATAATTCTCCACCTTTAGCATCACCAATAGCTTTAATTACTAAATCAACTGCTTCATCAAGAGTAATCCAAAATCTGGTCATTCTCATATCAGTAATTGGTATTTTAGTTTGACCTTCATCAATTAAAGTTTTGAAAAATGGAATTACAGATCCGCGACTGCCTGAAACATTTCCATAACGAACTACTGAAAATTGAGTGTTTTTAGCTCCAACATAAGCATTAGCTGCTATAAATAGTTTATCTGAAACCATTTTAGTAGCACCATATAAGTTAACCGGATTAACTGCCTTATCAGTAGATAATGCCACTACCTTTTCAACATGTTTGTCAATAGCTACATCCACAATGTTTCTGGCTCCATCAATATTGGTTTTAATAGCTTCTAAAGGATTGTATTCAGCTGCAGGAACTTGTTTTAATGCAGCTGCATGAACAATAATATCTACACCATCACAAGCACGTGCAAATCTTTCTTTATCTCTAACATCCCCAATAAAGTAACGCATTACTTTTTTATGTTGGGCAAATTGTCTTTGCATCAAATATTGCTTGTATTCATCTCTTGAGTATATAATAATTTTTTTAGGATTATACTGTTCTAATACTCTTTTTGTAAACTTTTTACCGAAAGAACCAGTTCCTCCAGTAATTAAAATAGTTTTATCATTTAACATAACGAAACTCCAATATTAAATTATTTATAAGTTTATTTTTGAAAATATATAAAGATTATTAGAAGCAAGTTTCTATCTTTATAATAAAATTGTATTTGATAAATAAAAGAGTATAGTATTGTTAATTTTTTATTTAATGATAAAATTAGTTTAAAATGAAAAAATAACTATTTAAAATTAGTTTAAAATAAAAAAAAGAAAAAATAAGGATTTATGAAAATCCTTTAAATTTATTTTTTCCTTCTGGAAACTCCAAAACCGAATATTCCAAAGATTAAAACAACCAATAAAGCAAATAATGGATTTCCTGTTTTTGCCATTGCAGCAATATCCATTGTAACTTCATCAGAAATCATAATATCTTTATCAGCAGGACTTACAGGAGTAGGAACAGGAGTTGGAAGTGGATTTACAGTAACTGAAATATTATCATAATTGTTAGACATATTCAAGTCAACTGTACTTCCATTTACAAATACTTCATTAGATATTATACCTGTTTTTAAAACAATACATGTAATTTCCAATGTAGCATTGCTTTTGTTAGTTAAATTGCCAATTGTCCAAATACCTGTTGTCGGATTATATACTCCTACGCTTGCTTTATATGAAACAAATTTAAGAGCATCTGATAATTTATCTACTACATAAATATCTAATGCTGTGTCAGGACCATTGTTTTTAACAATAATAGTGTATATGATTTTATCTCCAACAGTTACTACATTAACATTTACTATTTTTATAACAGATAAATCTGCTGTTTGAGGAACAGTAATATTGACAGTAGCATTGTTGTTAGTTAAGTTAGGATCATAACCAGTTCCATTTACACTTACATTGTTTTGGATAAATCCTGTTTTAATTATTTTTACAGTAATGACTAATTTAGCTGTTTCATTATTAGTTAAATTACCGACTGCCCAAATACCATTTGTTAAATTGTAATATCCTTTAGAAGCATTAGCTGAAATGAATTTGAAATTATCTGCCAATATTTCAGATACTTTAATGTTAGTTGAGTTATCCGGACCGTTGTTTCTTACAATTATTGTGTAGGTTATTTCATCACCATAATTTGGAGTAAGATTATCTACTATTTTAATAATTTCTAAATCAGCGATATTTACATGTATTGTAGTATTTGAAGTGTTTCCTTCAGGATGTTCATCACTAGTGACATTTACACAATTGAAGATATCCTGACCGGTTGTACCTAATATTGCAGCATAAATATCTACAACTATCTTACTGCCAGTATGCATATTTCCTAATGAAATAATTTGAGTGTAATCAGTTAAATTACCTCCATTTATTCTGTAGGTTGCAGATTTAACATCCAACAATTCAGCATCCAAAATATCTTCTAATTTGACATTCAATGAATCTGAAGACCCTCCAGCAATTACAGTAATGACAAAGTGTGCTGTGTCTCCAGGGTTAAGTGCTTTGATTTCAGCATCCTTAATTACAACCAAAGTAGTATTAGCCATTACATTGATTGTTTCATTATCTGTAAAGTTACCTCTAGCATCATCAACACCAGTAGTAATATTAACAGTATTTAAAACATTACCACGAACAGAAGCATTAACTTTAGCTCTGAAATACACAGTTATGTTAGCACCTGCATTAATATCACCTAAACTGACAGATTCATTGTAATTGAACCAATCTTTACCGTTTAATGAATATTGTAAGTTAAGCAATTCATTACTGTTGAATATGTCTTTTAGAACAACATCACTGGCAACAGAAGGGCCGTAATTGTTTATAACAACAGTATAACCTACATTTTCACCTGCAACAATTATTGTTGAGTTTGCAACTTTTACAATGTTTAACAATACTGATTCAGGAACATTAACAGTAACAGAATCATTATTATTAGTTAAATTGGTATCATGACCAGTACCGGTAACATTAACATTATTGGTAATATTTCCAACCTTAATAACCTGAACAACAATTTTCAAAGTTGCGGATTCATGATTATCCAAATCACCAACAAACCAAACACCAGTATCTGGGTTGTACTGACCATTAGAGCTAATGAATTTTACACCATCAGGCAATAAATCACCAACAGTAACATTAAATGACTTATCAGAACCATTATTAACAACAACAATAGTATACTCAATCATATCCAAATACTTAGGAACAGAATTATTTACCAGCTTATCAACAGCCAAATCAACAATCCTCACATGAACAGTAGTATTGGAAGTGTTTCCTTCAGGATGCTCATCACTAGTAACATTAACCAAATTGAAAACATCTCTATCAGCAGTATCCAATACTTTAGCCCAAATATCAACAGTAACACTATTTCCAGTAGCTATTGTATCTAAACTCACACTTCCAGTCCACATACCTTTGTTTACACCATTAATAGCATATGTAGCACCATTAACATCCAATAAAGTTGAATCCAATATATCTTTTAAAACAACATTTAATGAATCTGAAGATCCGCCAGCAGTTACAGTTATTATATAATGTATAGTGTCTCCCGGGTTTAACTCCTTAATTTCAGCTGTTTTATCAACTTTTAAAGTACTGTTAGATATTACATTTACATGTTCTTCAGCACTAAATATTCCTCTTGCATCATCTGTGTCTGTTGTAATATTTACTATATTGTGCACAATTCCTCTTGTAGAAGCATTCGCCATTGCTTTAAAGTAAACAAGTATGCTGCTTCCAGAATTCATATCACCTAAATTAATATTAGCTCCTTTAGTATATGGAATCCATGTAATATTATCTAAAGAGTATGCTACAACAGTTAAATCTTTAGTTTGATAATTATCAGTTAAAACCACATTAGCTGCAGTTGAAGGACCCTGGTTTGATACAAGTACCTGATAAATAACTTCTTCTCCAGCAACTACATTTTTAATACCGCCAGTAATGTTAATAACACCGCCAATAGCTACTTTGTTTACATTTAATATTACACAATCTGGAACTGTTATTGTAATATTATCATGGTTATTAGTTAAATTTACATCATAACCGCTACCAGTTACATTTGCATTATTTGTAATAATTCCAGGGAAGATTGCTTGTGCTGTTATAGTTAAAGTTGCACTTTGACCTTTAGCTAAATGACCAATAAACCAAATTCCAGTTACAGGATTATAATTTCCACTTGCACTAATAAATCTTAAAGTATTTGGCAACATATCACGAACAGTAACATTAAATGAATCATCTGGACCATGATTTGTTACAACAATTGTATAAATTACATTGTCTAAATATTTGTAAATCACTTTATCTGATGTTTTGTTAATAGCTAAATCAACAGTATTTACATGAACTGTTTTATTAGATTCATTAATGAATCCTTCCTCATTTTCAACAATAGCTTTGTTAAATATATCTTTATTTGCACTGTTTAATGCTTTAACTTCAATAGTTACAGTTACTGAATTTCCTGTTTTTAAAGTTCCAATATTATATGAACCGTTCCATTTTCCTACATAATTTCCATTTACATAGAAAACAGCATTTTGAGCATCCAATAAGCTTTGATCTAATTTATCAGTTAAAATAACTCCTAATGAATCAGATGAACCTTCAGCAGTAATTACAATTGTATAATTGAATAAATCTCCAGGATTAATAGCATCAACATTTGAAGTTTTATTAATAACTAAAGTTGAGTTATCAATAGCTTTGACTGTTTCATTAGCTTCAAAGTTACCTCTTGCATCTTTTATGTCAGTTGTGATTCTAACAGTGTTGTTAATTAATCCTCTTGTAGAGTGATTTACAGTTGCTCTAAACAGAATCATTACTGCTTCATTTACATCAATGTCACCTAGTGCAATTCCATTATTATATTTTACCCAGTTGCCGTTTGAATTATATTCCATGTTAAGCAATTCATCAGCATTGAATAAATCAGTTAAATAAACATTAGTTGCTACAGAAGGACCATAATTAGATACAATTACAGTATAAGTTATTTTTTCACCAGCAATAACCTCTTTATATGGTTTTTCAGATATTACTCCATCAGTAACTACTTTAGTAATATTTAAGATTACACAATCCGGAACAGTTATATTAACACTTGCATTGTTATTTGAAAGGTTACTGTCATAACCAGTGCCATTAACTGATACTTTGTTTTCAAATTTGCCAATAGCTATTGTTTCAGCAGTAATTGTAAGAGTAGCTATTTTATTAGAACCTAATTCACCAACATTCCAAATTCCAGTAGCTGGATCATATGTACCTGTTGATGTTATGAATTTTAAACCATTTGCAGGCCAAATATCTTTAACAACAACATCTGTAGATGCATCAGGACCATTATTAACAACAGTGATTGTGTAAGTTATTATTGAGCCATATAATGGATTTGCATTATCAACTACTTTTGTAATAGCCAAATCAACTAAAGGAGTTACTTTAATTGTTTCAGAATCATTATTATTTGAGATGTTTGAATCAAATCCAGTACCATTAACTTTAATATCGTTTATAATAGTTACATTTGATTTTGCAGCTTTTGCTATAAGAGTAATTAAAACTTTTTCGCCATTAGCTAGTTTTTCACCATTTATTGTGATTTTATTATTGGATATACTAAGAGTCCATCCACCAGGAACATTAGCATTAATAAATTCCAATCCTTCCGGTAAGTTGTCAGTAGCTATAATATTAGTAGCTATTCCAGGACCATTGTTAATAATTTCAATAACATACTCAACATTATCTCCATAATTATATGTTTTATTTTGATGATTAGCTGTTTTGTTAATTGCTAAATCAATTACATTAATTGGAACAATGTTTGTATCATTAGCTGTTTTGTTATCTGAATTAATTACAGATGCAAAGTTTGTAATGCTGTTTAATTTTCCAACATCAACATATGCTTTGACTGGAACTGTAATTACCACATTAACAGTCGTTCCAGAAGAAAGAGTTCCTAAGTTTACACTTCCTATCCAAACACCTTTATCTATTCCATTTATAGAGTAAGTTGCCTTATTAACATCAAAGAATATTTCACTTAATTTATCAGTTAAAATAACATCTAAAGAATCTGACAATCCTCCGGCAGTTATTTGAACAGTATATTTAATTACATCTCCAGGATTTACAAGAGCAGTATTAACTACTTTTGTGATATCTAATGTAGTGTCTCCTTTAACATTTACAGTAACATCATCTTCTAAAGTACTGTTTTCTCTTAATTTTGTTGTAGAGTTAATAATAGCTTTATTTATTATATTTCCACGAATAGTTGTTTTAATAAATCCTTCAAATAATATTGTTTTACTTTGACCATTAGCTAATGTTCCAATATTAATAGAAGCATCATAACGAGTCCATGATTGACCATCTAAAGAATACAACATATTAGTTAATTCGGAATTATTATAAATATCTGTTAAAATAATATCACGTGCATATGAAGGTCCATTATTAGTAATTACTATTTCGTATTTAATAATTTTACCAGCAATTGCTTCAGTAATGTTGATTTTAGTAATATGTAATTCAGCTAATGTAGTAACATTTTTAATGTTTGTAGCTTCATTATCCTCAAGTTTTAATTCACCAGTGGTTGTGTTGACTCTGACAGTATTGTTTAATATTGTATCATCAACAATACTTCCATCTAAATATCCTCTAATATAGACAGTTTTAGAAGCTTTAGAATTGATACTTCCTAAATCAATAGGATTAGTGTAAACATTCCAAGTTTTACCATCTAAAGAGTATTCTAAATTAGTTAAATATTCTGAATGATAATATTCATTTAATTTAACATTTTGAGCAGTGTCTAGTCCGTTATTTGTAATTATAATTGTGTAATAAATATCTTCACCAGCTATAACTACTTCATTATTACAGTTTTTAACTACACTAAGATCAGCTTCAGTAACATGAACTTCTTTGGTTGTTTGAGTAGTGTATGTCCTATTATTTGGATTTGTTCCATTAATTGAAACATAAGCTACATCAACTGAGTTTATAAAGTTTTGGCCAATTGGTGAGTATTTTACTCCGTCTATCTCCCATTCAGCAAATGAAACTTGATATGTAAAAGTGAATTTGTCACCAACAGTTAAATTAAGACCAGTAATTGTAAATGTTCGTGTATTTTCATCGAATTTAACAATCCATCCATTTGATTTGGAAGTTGAATTGATACCAGAGTATTTTAAACCTAATGGCAGCACATCTTTAATTGTAATATTATATGCCCTTCCATTTCCATTATTTGTAATTACAATTGAATAAGTTGCATTTTCATAGTATTCATATTTTTGTTTATCTGATGTTTTAACAACACTTATATTAGGTTCAGCTATTTTAACTTGCGCATTAGAATTATCTATTTTATCATCATTTAAATATAATTCAACATTATTAGATTTAATAGATTGTGCTTTGTTAGATTGATCATTTAAGACAACAACAGATAAATTAAATATAATGTTGTCAGAATATTTGTAAGATGTAGTATTTCCAAAGTTTATAGTTACAAGGTTTCCATTTACACTGACATCACTGATTAAAGTACCATTTGATAAAATAACTGAATTTTCAAGATATTCAAATCCTTGTGGAAGGATATCTTTAACCTGCAAATTAGTGTAATTACCTTTAGGTAACTTTACCATAATTTGATAAGTTACATTTTCACCAATAGTTGGTGTAAATATGTTGCCGTCTTTATTGCCAAGTGTGGTTCCAATTACTAATTTAGTAATAGTCGGCATTTTAGTTTTTAAAGTATCCTTACTTTCATTATAGTAAATTCTACCGTGATCAGGTGCGGAATATCCGACAACATAAGCCATATTTACGTACTGACTTCCAATTTGGATATCTGACCTTATAACAAATGAATATTTTGCATGAATTATATCTCCCGGATTTAACTGAGCCACATCAATTTCAACATGAGAACCAATCCATTTGATTTTAGCATCAATTGGATTTCCATCAGCATCAGTTACTTTGACAACCACATTATCTTCACCAGGTGTTTGACCAATAAATGAAGCAAGATCTTCCAAATCATCAATAATAGTCACTTCAAATAATGGAGTTTTACCGTTGTTTTTAACAATTACATCAAATGAAACATGATCTAAACCTTCAACTTCAGTTACATTGAATTTTTTAGTAATATCCAATGTAGGTTCTACAATTGTAAGCTTTGCACTAGACCTGCCCATAGTCTTATCATTTAAGAACAATTCCACATTATTGACTTTTACAGCACCTGCTTTATTGGACGGATCAAATATTGTAGGTCTGGCAGTTAAATTAATAGATAAAATACCATTTGCAAAGCTACTAGAATGAACATTGTTAACTGTAATAGTTATATCATAATTATTTACATTTACAGTCCAATCTTTGCCATTTACTAATTTTGTACCATTTGCATAAAATGCATCTGCACCAATATACTCAAATCCCTGAGGCAAAGTATCCTTAATCACCAATTTAGTATAATTACCAACAGGCAAAGTTACATTAACACCATAAATTACCTTTTCACCGATAGTTACATTATCCCTACCATTATCAATAGATGAATCAACAACCCATTTAGTAATTGCAGGAAGTTCAGTAGTGAAACTGTCTTTTGCAGTATCAGTATAATTTCTACCATTAGAAAGTGCAGAGTAACCGATAACATTAGCTATGTTAGTATAAGTACTGCCTATGACTACATCTTCCCTTACTTTAAATGTAAATCTATAAGTTAATGATTTGCCTATACCAAGTTCAGCAATATTTATGCTTACAATATTGTTATCCCATGTTGGAGTTACAATAACACCACCAGATGTAACATTGACACTGCCACTGACAAACTTGTTAATCAGATCACTTAAATCATCACTAAGTGTTACATTAAATAATGGGGACTGACCATTGTTAGTTACAGTAATATCAAAGTATAGTACATCTCCACCAATAACATTATCTACATTGAAGTTTTTAGTAATATCTATGACCGGTTCAACAACACTAACAGCTGCATTAGATACAGATTCATGATCATTCCAAGTAAGTACTGCTTTATTAGTTTTAACAGCACCTGCTTTGTTATTGTTAACATTCAAAACAGTAGCATTTAAAAATGCATGGAATTGACCGCCATATTCTTTAATAATTTCATCTGCAAATTCAGAAGCAAATGTTAATTCCACAATATTTCCATTTACAGTTACAGTATAATCCTTACCTTCAATAGCTTTATTTTGAGTATTTCCTTTGTAAACTACAATTGAACCATCAATGTATTTTAAACCCTCTGGAAGAGTATCAGTAACTTTTAAAATGTCGTATTTTCCAACAGGCAATATTGCAGTTATATTATAAGTTACATTTTCCCCAATAGTTATCTTATCTTTACCATTTACAATAGTAGTGTTAAATACTGTTTTATTTACCTTAGCATCATAAGTATGTAAAGTACTGCTTGCCTGGCTGGAATAATTTCTTTTTTCATCAAATTTAGTCTCATTGAAAATAGAATAATAATCTACTTTAGCTATATTTTTAAATTCTTTTCCAATAACAACATCACTTTTTACATCAAATGTGAATTTAGCACTAACACTTTGGCCAGCTAAAAGTTCACCAACATTTAATGTAGCTATATCATTATTCCAACTGAAAATAATTTTACCTGTTTCATTGCCTTTTAGTATAGTTACACCTATATCACTTCTACTATTTACAAAGGTTTTGATAAATTCTGTTAAATCATCTGTAATAGTAGTATTATGAGCAGTACCTTTACCAGTGTTAGTTATAGTAATTGTGAAACTAGCTTCATCATTACCTTGAACTATATTAGGTTCAAATATTTTACTTATGTCTATTTTAGGTTGATATACATTAACATAAACAGTGTTAGAAGTTAATGTATTATTTGTCCAAGTAATACTTGCATAGTTACTAGTTGTTGCACTATCTGCACCAATCGGAATAACATTTTCATTATTAATAACAGTATAATATGCATTAATAATTAATTGATTATTTTTAGTATAATCTGGTATAATATCACCATTAAAGTTAATGGTTAAATAACTTTTTTCAGGATGAGTAGTACTTGGAGTATAAGTTACTGTATATGCATATTCAGGAATAACCACGCCCTCACTAGTAGTTATTGTAAAGTTAGTATACTTAATTCCATATGAAGTATCTTTAATAACTAAGTTTGGAATCCTTAAGTCTGGGAAGTTTACGGTTATTCTATAAATACCTATTTCACCAACAAATAGCATATTAGTATTGTCAGTAACATTAGATCCAATGAAGTCTTTTGTAATTTCTAATCCTTTAGCTATAATAGTTGCATTATCCCTATACTTATCTTTGTTATTTGCAAAGTTTGTACTATTAGGATATGCTGCAAAGTTTGTAATCCATACATTGTTAATAATACTTTCCTTTGGGATTAAATATTCACTAAACCTGACAGTATATATAATACTGCAAGAAGTGTTTTGAGCTAATTGAGATATCATATATCCTTTTGTAAATAAGTCATCTTTAAATGCAGTAATATCAACAACAGTTCCATTTGAGTAAACTAAACTAACAGCTTTGACATCTGCTTTTGTAATTCCATTTGAAGTTGTTTTGTTAACAAAATCATCAGCTACAATTATATCATAAGCAGTAGAATGACCTGTGTTAGTTATAGTTATATTATATTTAACATCAGTTGCATTTTCAATATTTTCTAAAATTTTTGTATCATTTACATGCTTTGTAATTTCCAATTCAGGTTCATTAGTAAGCATCAGTACAATATTTGAACTTGCATATATTACATCAACAGAATCTTTAAATTTCATTTCAGCAAGATTAGCTAAATTAAGCTGATCCGCCATAGGTTCTGAGGATACCTGAACTGTCAGCCATAATTTAACATTCACCGGATTAGCCAGGTTATCCAAAGTATTTCCAAAACTAAATGAAATTGCATTATTGAAATTATCTATATTAATTTTAGGAATAATAACTTTGCCGGTGTTTTCATCATATAAAAATCCACTATTGTTTGCATAAGCCCAGTATCCACCTTCAGGAATTACTCCAGTAGTAGAATTAACTAAATTAAATCCTTTTAAGTTAAATAATGGAATTGGTAAATAATCAGTAACAGCAAAATCATGTACAGAACCTGTAGGGAAATAAATATCCAATGCAAAAGTTATGTTCTGACCAGGATAAACTTTATAAAAATCAGCAGGACTTATGATTTCACCATTAACTGCAACAATATCTTTCTTAAGTGTGACACTTGGAACTTTTAATTGTGTATAACTGCTATCAGAAACCGTATTGGTTGTATTTAAAACATCAGCTGATGTTTTAATATGATTAATAACTAAATCATTTGATACAACAGAAGATCCGTTTGAATAATAAATAATAACTTTTGTAGCAAAATTCAAAGATCCTACCATTGCACCTTCATTAATACTTCTGTTTGTATAATATCCGCCTGTTAAGCTTGTACTTATATTGTTATCTTTCAGGAATTTTGAAATGTAAAATGTAACTGATTTATCAATGCTTCCTAAAGAAACAACATTGTAATAACTTTCATTTAATTCATATGTTTTTCCATAAACTGATAAAACAGGTTTATTCTCAGTTAAGAACTTTTGAGCTGAACCTACTTTATGAGTGTCAAATTTATCATAAATTACTAAATTATCAAAAGCAAAGTAATCAGAAATCTCAAAATCAACTTTATAATTAATTGAATTATGAGGAACAACAGTATATGTTCCATCAATAGGTGTGCTTAAAATTTCTGCATATTTTTGAGTAGCTAATGATTTTAAATATACATTATAACTATCAGATACATCATAAGTATTATTATCATAAGTATAATCCATATTTACAGTATTTTTAGCAACAGTACTTACACCAGTTTCAGAATCAATAATGGTTATATTATCATCTGTACTATTATCAAATTCCGGAGCATATGCTTTATACCTTAAACTAAAACTTGTACCACTTAAATCTCCAGTAGCTTCTTTTAATTTTAAAATTATTTTTCCGCCAGTTTTATTACCGTCAGGTTTTTCAACAGTATATAAACTGGAATCTATGATTCTTCCTTTGGAGTCATATAAAACCAGACTGCCCAAATACATTATATTAGATGGAAGTACATCTGCAATAGTGATATTTTCAATTTTTGCACCATTAGCTATGTTAATATTTACATAATACTCAAATGGGAAATTTGAACCTGTAGCAGTTTCATCTTCATGAAGATTTGAATCTTTATCTATTTTAACAACAACCGGATTTACCCAGCCTGTGACAGTTTCTCCATAAATTGGAGGATAATTCACCGGATCATCAATATAACCGTCCCCATATCTAAATACAGGAGTAACAGTGAAATTAAGTAATTTTCCTATCTCCAAAGCCCCAATACTTGAAGTAACATTTAAAACAGCATCAGGAGCATCAACCGGGAAACTACCTAAAGGATACTGAAGAATATAAAAAGTACTGTTTACAGGACCATGTACTTCTTTTTTAGTAAATGGATCAATTAATGTATATAAACCTGTTGCATTATTATAAGTACTTTCATCAAATACTCCAACTTTTATCGGAACTATATTTCTATTAGAAAATGAAACGGTAAATTGTGTTAATTCTTCAGGAGCTATTAGCTGAACATAAGGCTGAAATCCAGTAGCATCTCCTAAATTCTTAAATACCATTTGGAAGTTAAAGGATTCATTGATAAATACATCTGCAGGATTATTAAAAGACATGGCATTACCATTTTCGTCTTTTAAACTAATATCTGGAACAGAGGTATTATCATTTTCTACAATAGGACCTTCTTTAATTGGAATATCCCAAATAGAATTATCTCCAATAACGACTTCTTCACCATTATCATTTATGATAAGTTTATCGTAAGTTAAATTAGCATTTTCAACAATAACTGTATCTGAATTCCCATCAACATCCACTCCCTGAATATCTAAAGAATCTGCTTCATTAACACCATAAACTGAACCACAAAAGATGAATAATAGACTAGCTATTACTAATACTTTTAAAAAATTCATTTTAACACCAATATACTAATTTAAACAATAAATCTAAAATTATACAATTATATATGTCTTTTAAGATATATATAACTTCTATATTTTATTAACCTGAAAAATAAATTTTTTAAACAGCACCAAAAAGAAAAATAAGAGAAAGATAATAATGGTAAACATATTACCATCATCATATAACTAAACACAACAGGTGAATTTGATATTTAATTATTTTAAACAGCCAGTAAATTAATTAATTGATTTGTTTAACATAAATCATAAATCCATCCTCTTCAAAGCTAAATTCAAATTCTACATCCATTGAATTTGCCTCCAATAATAGATTTTTTAAATGTTTAGATTTTTGTGAAACTCCAGTAAAATCACTATCATAATTTCACAATAATTATTTAATGACTTTGTTTTATTTATAGTTAACTGTACAAAAATTAAAGATAATTTTAATTAATGTTCATTATTTTACATGTCAAAATTGACATTTTAGCTATTCATTCAATTTATACAAAATAGGAAAATATAGAAGTTTAAAATACCAAAATAATAATCCACTTCCAATAACTTATAAAACAAAGCTTAATTAGTTAATTTTAAAAAATTAGAATTATTAATTATTAAAAATTATATAAAGTTAAAAAATAACTCTTTAATTTATAAAACAGGAAGTTTAAAAAAATAAAATAAAAAGAAAAAGACATTAAAGTCTTTGCTGTGTTTCATCCCAATCTTTGGATTTTGCAGGTAATTTCTTAAGTATAATAGTGAAACTAACTAAAAGAATAGCTAAAATAGCTAAAATACTTAATTCTACAATTGAACCTGAAGATATAACTCCAAACAACCCACCAATCCATACAAATCCTAAAACAATCGGAATGATATATTTAATTGCAACTATCCACCATTTACCAATTTTTAAGGTTTTACTATTTTTATTAAGTGATGGAATGATTTTACCTGCATCAAATATCCATGCAAACAATATACATTCACATATAACCCCAATCAGCAGAGCTATCTGATTTAAAAATGTATCAGCTATTCCCAGAATATATGAACCCATAGCTGTTGCATAAATCATTGAACAGGCTCCACCAATAATACATAAAGCAGTTACTGTTTTATTACGTGACCAGCCAAACTTATTTTGAATAGATACAGATACCGGTTCAAGCAATGCTAAAACACTTGTTATACCAGCCAAATATACTGTAAAGAAGAATAACGGTCCGATAATATTAGCTATACCACCAAGCACATTAAATACTTCAGGATATACAATAAATACCAAACCTGTCCCCTGAGTTACCAAATCAGGTACTGCCACACCGCTTTGAAGTGACATATATCCGAGAATTGAAAACACACCAATAGCTGCAAAGTTTTCAAAACCGCAGTTTGCCACTGCAACATACAAAACATTTGAAACCAGATCAGAGTCATCCTGAGCATAGCTGGCATAGGTAAATGCAATACACATTCCCAAACTTAGGGAGAATATAATCTGACCAAATGCAGCCATCCAAATATTAAAATCAGCAAGCAAACTCCAGTCAGGATTAAAGAGCTGTGAAAGTCCGATACCTGCTCCAGGTAATGTCAATGAAAATATTACGATACCAATCATTATGATAAATAACAATGGCACCAGTGCTTTTGAAACCCTGCCTATTCCGTCTTCCAGGTTTCTGTGTGAAATAAACCACAATATAAACCATCCTGCAAGAATTGATATAGCTATTACCGGCACAACAGTTGCAATACCGCTGACAGATTCTGTTGATTGCAAAAAGGTATTTGTAAAGTAATTGTTGGGATCTGCTCCCCATCCCTTAAATGCAGAGATAATTACATAAAATCCGTCCCATCCGAGAATGGAAATATAATAAACCAGAATCATAAAAATAGCTACCGGTAAAAACCAGCCTAAATATTCCCATTTCTTTGAAATGCTTCTAATTGCCTTTGGAAAAGAAGATTTGAAATTATATCCTACACCATATTCCAAAATCAGAAATGGAATACCTAAAATCAGTACTGCTGTAATATATGGAATGTAAAATGCTCCTCCACCATTGCTATAGAGAACATAAGGAAATCTCCAGATATTACCAAGTCCAACTGCAGAACCTATCATAGCCAGCAGAAATGAGATATTGCTTCCCCATTCATTTTTTTCATTTGCCATAATATCACTTCAATAAAAAATTAAAATAGGATTAAAGTCTCTGTTTGACTTCATCCCATTCGCCGGATTTTGCAGGCAGTTTAGTAAATATAAATGTGGCACCAAGTAAAATTACAGTTAAAATAACCAGAATAGCCAATTCCAACATGGATCCTGAGGAGATAACTTCTAAAATTCCTCCAACCCATACAATTGCAATGAAAATCGGCAATACATATTTAACTACAACAAGCCACCATTTACCTAATTTAATTGATTTGCTTTTTGCATTAAGTTTAGGAATAATGTTTTCTGCTTTAAATATCCAAGCAAATACAATACATTCAAATATAACACCAATTAAAATAGCTATCTGATTAACAAATGTATCGGCTATTCCCAGAATATATGAACCCATAGCCGTTGCATAAATCATTGAAACCGCTGCACCGAAGACACATAAAACAGTCATGGTTTTATTACGTGACCAGCCAAATTTGTTTTGGATGGAAAATGATAAAGGTTCAATTGTTGATAAAATACTTGTCAGACCGGCCAAATATACTGTAAAGAAGAATAACGGTCCAATTACAGAAGCCCAATCTCCAAGTACATTAAATACAGTAGGATATACAATAAATACCAATCCAGTTCCCTGAGTTACCAAATCAGGCACTGCCACACCGCTTTGAAGTGACATATATCCGAGAATTGAAAACACACCAATAGCTGCAAAGTTTTCAAAACCGCAGTTAGCTACAGTTACCCACAATGCATTGGAAACCAAATCTGAATCATCCTTGGTATAGCTTGCATAGGTAAATGCAATAGACATACCTAAACTTAATGAAAATATCATCTGACCAAATGCAGCCATCCAAATATTGAAGTTAAGCAACAAACTCCAGTCAGGATTGTACAGCTCTGCAAGTCCAATACCTGCACCAGGTAATGTTAAAGAGAAAAGTACAATAAAAATCATTATAGCAAATAATAAAGGTACTAAAACTTTAGAAACCCTACCTAAACCTTTTTCCAAGTCAGTATGGGAAATAACCCACATTATAACCCATCCTACAAGCATTGCAATAGCTACAAAAGGCACAAAAGTACCAAGACCTCCTAAAGTATCATTTGCCTGAAGGAAACTGCCTGTGAAATAGGCATTTGGATCAGCTCCCCAGCCTTTAAATGCTGAGATAATTACATAAAATCCGTCCCAACCAAGAATAGCTGAATAATAAATAAGAATCATGAAAACAGCTACTGGTAAAAACCAACCTAAATACTCCCATTTATTTGAAATGCTTTTAACCGCTTTTGGAAAAGAAGATTTGAAATTATATCCCACACCATATTCCAAAATTAAAAAGGGAATCCCCATAATCAAAATTGCAACAATATACGGTATGAAAAATGCTCCACCACCATTACTGTACAAAACATAAGGATATCGCCAAATATTTCCAAGTCCAACTGCCGAACCTATCATAGCCAACAGAAATGACAGGTTACTTCCCCATTCGTTTTTATCTTTCGTTTTCGCCATAAAAAATCAACTGCGATAAAATTAAATTATTGTTATTAATTCAACACTATTACATTAGTAGAAAATACTATATTAATTATATACATTTAATTCAGAGATTAAGTGAATAAAAATTAGTTAAAATTTAAAATAAGTTGAATAAAATTTTATGAAAAAAATAACAGGTTATATAAAAAGAATTTGGAAAAATATGATTCTGGAAATTTTAATAAAAAAAGTTTAAGTTAATGATTAAATAACGATTTTGTATTTTCAACTTCCCCCATACTTTTGAAACAAACATATCTAATAACTACAAGATAATTATTATAGTTAGCTATTTACACATAACTCTAAAATTTGTTCTTTTAGTTTCTGCTAGTATTTACATCATCAAATATTTTTCATTACAATTCATTTTTTTTATACTTTTCATCAATACACATTAAAACTGTGAAACTTATGACGATTTAAAATAAGCAATTTGCCCAATAAAATCATTTTCGGCAAAATGTAAGGCTATATAAAAGATTTTTTAGCTAATTTAAAAAATAGAGTCAATCAGAAAAATGAATCAACCCACATACCTACATGTTCGGTAACATGGCCTTCAATAAGTGCTGCAATAATCAGCAGAAAACAGGAAAATACCATAAGAACAATGGACTGTTTTAAATAAATCCTGTTTAACTTCCATGAATTTTTAGCCCTTAATTTAAAACCGGAAACATCATTTCTGGTAGTGTCAATTGTTTTTAAAAATCTCCAGATAAACAAAAACAGCAAAACACCTGCTACTGATTCAAAAATCAAAGCAGGAATTTCAAATATTCCATGAGGAACAATTAAAGCAATAAACATCAGACTCATGCGAAAAGGATCCATACTTACTACTTTTCCGCCAACAATACCTATAGCCATCCCATTAACAATAACACTGACAAATGACATTATTCCAAAGAAAACAGATGAAAAATATGTTGTAAGACCTGCAGTTTCATTGTTAATAAACAGTTCCAAAGCAGGATCCATTGTAAACTCCCTTGACATCTCTGCTTTAATTTCACCTAAAAACGGATTTAAAATTTCAAGTAACTGAGCATGAAAAATCCAGGCCAGAACCGCTGAAATAACATATAATGAAAACATCAAACAAATCAGACGCCTATTATCTGCAATGGAACTTTTAACTTCCCTTTTAGCTATAGAAAAATATCTGTTCATATTATGATATTTATTTGGTGGTGTTAATGTAGTTTTAGTTTAATCGAGTACTTGAAGCATAATCTGTTTTATCTAAAAAATCATAAAAATATTAAAGATTTTTGAAAGAATTTATAATTTTATCAGCTAAGCAAAAAGCAAATAATGTATCTTCAAAAATCCACTGATTATACTCCTTAGTACCCTCATCTGGAATATGCAAATAATAATCTGATTGATGTCTTAATTTCTTTAAAGTTTTAATATCACTACACATCTCATTATTTAAAACATTGTTAAAAGGGCCTTTAGACCGAATAAAATTAGGCATTCTTTTATGTTCTCCTTGTGGGTTAGATTTATATTCAGTATTTTCACATAGCCATTCCCGAACATATAAAAATATAGCATAATAAATCCTTCCAAAAATAGTCCTATAAATTGAAGACTCATTAACCTCTAAATTAGCCAAATTATTTTCTAATTCTTTAGCTAATTGTAAAAAATCTTCCGGATTAAAATTTTCAAAAGCATCTCTTTGCATAACTAATTACCTACTTTTCAAAAATATAGATATGTATTTAAATTCATTTATAAACCCATTATCCTTACAATAGTCATAAACTTCTTGTATAACTTCATGATGTAAATACTGCCTTTCATCAAATGATAAATTACCCTCAAAAATTATGTGGAATTCAATATCAAGTTCTCCCATTTCATTATAATCAAATTTATAACATTCTGTCAAACAGTCATAATTATGCAAAATAAAATTACAGATATAATTATAAATAACTTGATATTTATCAAAATTATAACATTCATAACTAATATTATTCAAATATTTATCCAACTTTGAATTACCATTAATTCTCTTAAATTCAATGGGCTGTGTTTTATCTTGAAAATAATCTTCAGGAAATGGATTATTTTCCATTTCATTCCCAAATAAATCTTTTTTAGTGAAAATATTTTGTAGTTCTTCTTTAGAAACAACCATTTTACTCACTACTCATAATTTTTTTAAGTTTATCTGTAATATCATTTTCAAATCTGTCAAAAATAATCTCATTCATAGCACTTACATTATCCAAAATATCATCAATATTACATATTGTTCTAGGAACTTTAACACAATCATAATCTAAAATAAAATCTTTATTAGAAGATAAATCAGGATATTTTGGATTAAATTGACCATATTGAAAAGCTAATATATAGTCATCAATTTTTAATTCAATTCTACTTAAAGATTGAAGCACATCATATTTATCGAATTCTTTATCTAATTGATGTAATTTCGGATTAATAAATTCAGACAATTCCAAATTGTTATTAATAATAATCTGATTAATATATCTTAAACCAATGGAATTAATTTTAGGAATATTATATTGATTTAAACCTTTTAAAACTAATTCAACATCCTTAACAAAATTATCAAAAGTTAAATATGTGCCTTTAGGATAACTTAAAGTTAATTCCACACCACTCAATAATATTGATTTTCCATTATTACTTTTAAAATTCCAAATCAAATACCCATCTTCCACATTACTTTCAATTGAATTTTTTGTAGAATCCATTTTAACTTTTACATTACGTTTTTGTTGGAATTGCAAATCAGAAAATTCACCACCAACAACCTCCTGAAATTTTGCAGCAGCTTCAGGATGAGTAGAATATAAACTTAATAATGGAGAAAACCTTATTTGAAAAATAACTTCAGTTAGATAATTTTTTAAATATCTTTTAGACATTAAAATCACCACATTAGTAGATACATAAGTATTATTTTTTAAATAATATAAATTTAATCTTAAAAATCAAATCAATAAATGCTTCAAACATCAATTATTAAAACAGCCAGACTTTTGTTGAAATCCTTTTAATTTTTTACCTCTGAAGTTGTACATCAAACACATTATTTTGAAGAATCTTTAGTTATTTTAATTATAACTTATTCTTTATTTGTTAAATTTAGCATATTTTTAAATTAATCAGTAATATTTAAAAATAATTTTTAATAATTTTTATACAGTACAATAAAGAATATTTATATATTTAAATCATGAAAATAAACATTTTTTCCAGATATAATTTACTTGCTTTAGACAGTAGTGAGTTTAGTGATGATCACGTGGATAATTATTACTTAAAAATAAGAGTCTGTAAAATTTTATAGGCTTTTTTCAAATTAATTTTTTTACAGTTGAAACTTCACCTTGATGAAAAATTCGTTCTAATTTTGCTTTAATTTAGAAAATATTGATTTAAAAATAGTAAATTACTTAAATAAGTGAGGACAAATAATGTT